>ENA-UPTL01000052-UPTL01000052.1-marine-metagenome-genome-assembly--contig:-NODE-52-length-33362-cov-8.276398_pt1 | contig 33362 bp, 30 predicted proteins | sample MGYA00238170_ERZ767106 | MGnify/ENA primary metagenome ERZ767106 (study PRJEB28938, sample SAMN06267160) | marine metagenome | isolation source: Columbia River Estuary | place: USA:Columbia River Estuary...
GCGAATTGTTGACTTGGTAGGGCAAACAGCAGAGTTAAGGTTTCGTCCAGTATTAGCCGAGGGCGCAGCAAATGCCACATCAACTAGCACTGATACTAGAACAGCAATCCTGCCTGCTGGTGTGACCCCAGATTTAAATGCAAAATTTGCCGCCTTAGATTGCACCTTGCCAGAAAATCGCCAAGGTGGCGGTGGGGCAGATGAGGCAGCAGCCGTCGTTAGTTGTGATCGCGCAGGGATAAGCAAATTTATTTTGGCACCCGCTGAGGTTCTAGGTCGTCAGGTAACAAAAGCATCCTCCGTAATTGATGCCCAAAGTGCCTCTGGTTGGTATGTAGTTTTAGATTTTAATGGCGAGGGAACAAATAAATTTGGTGCGATGACATCAAGACTGACAACTCTGCCCTCACCGCAAAATCAGGCAGCAATTGTGTTAGATGGTTTGGTCTATTCAGCGCCTAGAATTAATGAAGCAATTAGAACTGGAAGTGCGCAGATCACTGGTAATTTCACTCAACTTGAGGCGCAGGATCTAGCAAATGTTTTAAAGTATGGCGCACTACCACTTGCCTTTGATCGTGGTGAGGTTCAGCAAATTTCACCAACCTTAGGAGCAGATCAATTACATGGCGGTTTATTAGCTGGTGGACTTGGACTATTGCTTGTAGTTATTTATTCAATGCTCTATTACAAAGGTCTTGGCATTGTCTCAGTTGGCTCACTGGGTGTTGCAGTAATTATTGCAATGCTCTCATTCTTATTGTTAGGTGAGTGGATCGGCTTCACCTTAACCTTGGCGGGTATTGCTGGTGCGATTGTGGCAATTGGAATTACTGCCGACTCTTTTATTGTTTACTTTGAACGTATTCGCGATGAGGTTCGAGAGGGCAGATCTCTTAAATCAGCGGTTGAGACTGGCTGGGTACGTGCTCGTCGTACAGTTATTGTTGCCGATGCAGTTTCAATGATTGCTGCCGTAATGCTTTATTTCTTCGCAGTTGGTGGCGTGCGAGGCTTTGCATTCACCCTTGGTCTAACTACCTTGATCGACTTAATTGTGGTCTTCTTCTTTACAAAACCACTTGTTACTGTGCTAGCTAAGTTCTCTTTCTATAGCCAAGGCCATAATCTTTCTGGTTTCTCCGCTAAATCTTTAGGTGTTGTGCAAAAAAGTGTTGTATCGATGGGGGAGGATAAGTAATGGCTAAGTTATCTGGTATTGGTGGCCGGCTTTATCGCGGTGAGACCTCTATTGATTTTGTTGGCAAGCGAAAGATTTGGTACTCCTTTTCTGGGTTATTAATTCTCGCCTCTGCTATTACATTATTTACTCAAGGATTACACCTTGGTATTGAGTTCAAAGGTGGTTCATCTTTTATGGTAACCGCACCAACTGCATCAGTAGCCTCAGCTGAGGCTGCCCTCACCGAGGCTGGCATAACTACTCAAAACATTATTCAAAAGATCGGTGATAATAAAGTAAGAGTGCAAACAGAGGCACTGACTCAGGCTGAGCAAGGAGCTGTTGAAGATAAATTAGCTGCCAAGTTTGGCGTAGGTGTTGACTCGATAGATTCACAGATCATTGGACCATCTTGGGGTAAAGAGATAACCCGTAAGGCACTCTATGGTTTGTTTGGATTTATCTTTGTAGTAATGCTCTACCTAGCAATGGCATTTGAATCAAAGATGGCAATTGCTGCAATTATCTCTGTTATTCACGATGTGTTCATCACAGTTGGTATTTATGCCTTAATCGGTTTTGAGGTTACACCTGCAACAGTGATTGGTTTCTTAACTATTTTGGGCTACTCACTTTATGACACGGTAGTGGTATTTGATAAGGTTCGTGAGAATACAAAGGGCATTGCTGCAAGTGGTAAGAGCACCTACTCACAAGCTGCAAACCTTGCAGTTAATCAAACCTTAGTTCGTTCTTTTAATACTTCACTAATTGCATTACTACCAGTTGGCTCAATCCTCTTCGTGGGCGCAGGTCTATTAGGTGCTGGCACATTAAAGGATCTATCCCTGGCATTATTTATTGGGTTAGCAACTGGAACTTACTCATCTATCTTTATTGCAACACCAATTTTAGCTGTACTTCGTGAACGCGAGCCTGCGATGCAAGCACTTGCAAAACGAGTTGGTAGCCGTGGCGATAAAGTTTCTGCCCCAGTTGCAGTTGTGCAAACTCAGGCAGGTCGTGGGCCACGAAATCAACCAAGACGCAATCGCCGCCGCTAATATAATTTTGCATTAAATAAGACAAGCCTGCGTGCTATGACAACCTTAGAATTGTTAAAGCCGTTAGTTGCTGGCCTCTCCCTATCTCACCCAGGATTTTCAAATAAGGATTTAGAGCGAGCATTTATTGCTGCTGAAAAAGCCCATGCCGGACAACTTCGTAAATCTGGGGATGCGTATATAACACATCCAGTAGCGGTGGCTCAGATATTAATTGATCTAGGAATGGATCTGCCAACAGTTATGGCCGCCTTATTACATGACACAGTTGAGGACACTACCTACTCAATAGATCAAATAAAAAGTGAGTTTGGTGATGAGGTGACATCTTTAGTTGATGGAGTTACTAAGTTAGATAAATTAACCTACGGACCGACTGCTGAGGCGGAGACTTTGCGCAAGATGGTTGTTGCGATGTCTAGAGATATTAGAGTGCTAGTTATTAAGTTGGCAGATCGGCTGCATAATGCCCGCACTTGGGAGTTTATTGAGGCAGAGACTGCCAGTCGTAAGGCTAAAGAGACAATTGATATCTATGCACCACTTGCCCACCGGCTAGGAATGAATGCAATTAAGTGGGAGCTTGAGGATCTCTCATTTAAATTCCTAGAGCCAAAGAAATTTGAAGAGATTGAACGGTTAGTAAGTGAGAGATCACCGGCTCGAGATCAATTAACACAAGAGGTAATTTCTGCAATTGATCAGGATTTAAAACAAGAGAAGATACAAGCGCAGGTCATTGGCAGACAAAAGCATTTCTATAGCGTCTATCAAAAGATGGTGGTCAGAGGCCGTGAGTTCAATGATATTTATGATTTAGTAGGAGTGCGGATATTGGTTGATTCAGTTCGTGATTGTTATGGAGTACTTGGCGCAATACATGCTAGGTGGAGTCCAGTACCAGGTAGATTTAAAGATTACATCGCAATGCCAAAATTTAATCTCTACCAATCTCTACACACCACAGTGATTGGGCCAAATGGCAAAGCTGTAGAGATTCAAATCCGCACCTTTGATATGCATGCTCGGGCGGAGTATGGAATTGCTGCGCACTGGAAATATAAATCTAAAAACACTGAAGCTGGAAAGAGTCCAGAGGAAATTTGGCTTCGCCAACTGCATGAGTGGCAGCAAGAGAGTGAGGATGTTGGTGATTTCTTAGAGACCTTAAGGTATGACCTGCGCACACCGGAGGTCTTTGTCTTTACTCCCAAGGGAAGTGTGATCGCACTGCCATCAGGATCTACCCCAGTTGATTTTGCCTATGCAGTTCATACCGAGGTTGGTAATAAGTGTGTTGGGGCTAAGGTAAATGGAAAATTAGTGCCACTTGAATCTCATTTAGTAAATGGTGATGTTATAGATATTGTTACAAATAAAGGAATTACTGCAGCACCAAGTCATGATTGGCTTAACTTTGTAACATCATCTAGAGCAAGATCAAAGATAAAGGCTTGGTTTTCCAAGGAGCGTAAGGAGGAGGCAATTGAGGCTGGGCAAGAGTCAATTGCTCGCCAAATGCGAAAGGCAGGTCTGCCACTACAAAAGATATTAGGTGGACACGCATTGCTTGAGTTAGCACATGATCTTCGATATGAAGATATTGAGAGTTTGTATGAAGCGGTTGGAAATGGTTATGTCTCAGCCCACTCAGTAATTGAAAAACTAATGGTGTTACTTGGAACATCAGATGCTCATCCAGAGAATGATCTAACTCCGCTGATTAATCCAGTCAAGCGTGAGCGAAAAAGTGTTACAGGTATTGATGTTGAGGGAGCGGCAGATGTTTTGGTAAAGCTTGCTAGGTGTTGCGCACCTGTTCCAGGGGATAAAATTACTGGTTTTATTACCCGTGGCAGTGGCGTCTCAGTGCATCGCGCAGATTGTATAAATATTACCGATCTTAAAATTCATCAAGGAGATCGGATGGTCGCAGTCAAATGGAACCTGTCCGCTAAGAGCACTTTCCTAGTAAATATTCAGGTAGAGGCGCTAGATCGGGCCCGACTGTTATCTGATGTAACAAAGGCATTATCTGATCAGCAGGTAAATATATTAAGTGCCTCAGTTGTTACTAATAAAGATCAGACAGCGATTTGTAAATTCTCTTTTGAGATGGCAGATGCCTCCCACTTAGATGCAGTGTTGGCGGCAGTTAGAGTGATTGAGGGTGTTTATGATGTGGATCGAATCTTTAATAATTAGCCGGTGAATTCAGTTAAACCCTTTTGTGCTTGCTCAAGCCAATCTCTACGGGCAGCTGCAGCCTCTCTTGCCACCATTGCTTTAGCGGTTTGACCAGCAGCCTCAGCCTTTGCTGCTTGTTTCTCATAACTCTCAATTGCCTCAGCCAATCCCTGCACAACTTTATTTGCTTGTGCCTTTGCAGATGGATCACTTTTACGTTGGTGATTACGCTCTAACTCATTAATCTCATCTTCAACTTTTTTAACACGAGTGTCAAATGATGCTCTCTTTTTACGATCTGTCATTCCAATCTTCTGCCACTTACCCATTAGGTCGTAGAACTTCTTTTTAGCTGATTTAAAATCAGATATTGGTAGCAACGCTTCAAACTCAACAATCATCGCCTCTCGCTTTGCTAAGTTCTCACTCATTGAGCCCTTACGCTTTGCCATGTCAGCATTTTTTGCGGCGAAGAAGGAATCTTGAGAAGCTTTAAATCTTTGCCAAAGTGCATCATCAGTTGCCTTCTTGCCCCGGCCTGCTGACTTCCATTGATCCATTAATACTTTAAAGCGCTTAGCAGTATTTAGCCACTCCTTTGAGTTAGCCAAACTTTCTGCCTCTTTAACAATTACATCTTTAGCAGTGGCAACCTTTTTTTGCTCAGAATCGAGATTAGAAAAGTGAGTACGACGGCGCTTATCAAACTTGTTACGAGAGGAGGAGAACCTCTTCCAAAGCGCAGCATCAACTTTTTTATCAAGTCGTGGAGCTTTTTTCCAATCCTCAAGAAGTACTTTTAATCTTGCAGTGGTCACTTTCCAAGCAACTGAGTCAATTAATGTCTCAGCCTCAGCAACTATCTTCTCTTTAACTGAAGCCGCCTCATTTTGTCGTGCTGCTCGATCTGCTTTTTGTGTTTCTTTGCGGGCTTTATAAGCACCCTCATGTTCAGTAATTAATGCTGGAATTTTCTCTAATGATTGCGAGAGATTTACTAAATCACCAACACCATTTAACTCAGATATTTGAGTGCGCAGTTTGTTAACTGCTTCTTGGGCATCACTTGGCACCATCGCCCCTGATCTGATTCGAGCGGCAAGGAGTGCAACCTCAGAGGCTGCCATTTCAAATTTCTTTACAAAATATGCAAGTGCTTCTTCTGCGCTTTTGCCAGGGTATGAACCAACGGCGCGATCACCCGTTGGGGTAATTACATAAACAGTGCCATCTTCGCCGACTCGGCCAAATTTTGCTGGATCACCAATAAGTGCTGCTGCAGCCCCGGTACTTGAAAGGATATGTGTTGTTGTGTTCTCCATAGTTGCTTAACCTTTCGTTGCGCGATCTCTGCTTTGCAGATCTCGTTATGGGCTGGCGTAGTAATCAATTACGCATTTGCGCCTTTGATTACCTGGTTTGGTACAGATAAAAGATAGCCTAAGTACCTGATTTAAGGGAAGTCTGAGCGGAAAAAATGGTGATAAAGGGTGAGTAATGCTGATTGATCGAGTAATCGCCCCCTACTTTGAAACCAACTGCTGGATCCTAGCTACTGGTGTTGGCCAGGAGTGCATCATTGTTGACCCGGGGATGGCAAAGCCAAATTTGGTAAAGAGCATAAAAGAGAAGATTGCCGAACATAACTTAAAACCAGTTGCAGTATTAATTACTCACGGGCATATCGATCATATTTTCTCAGTGCTGCCATTAACAAAAGAGATTCCAATGCGCACATTTATTACTCCAGCAGACAGATTTTTACTAACCAACCCAATGGCAGCACTAGATAGTGGGGGAGTAAGTGAACAATTGATATCTGCATTTGGTGGAAATAATTTTGCAGAGCCATCTGATCTAATTGAGTTAGATGATTTTGGTAATTTTCAAATAGCGGGCCTTGAGATTGAATCAATATTTGCGCCCGGGCATACCAAAGGTTCGGTGATTTTTACCGTTGATAATCAAGTGCTGATCTCTGGGGATGTGTTATTTGCTGGCGGCATAGGACGAACCGATCTTCCCACTGGATCAGCTACTGATATGCGCAAAACCTTACGAGAGCGAGTTTTGACACTACCTGATGGGCTAAATGTCCTGCCTGGGCATGGTGGGCAAACTACAATCGCCATTGAGCGGGTGAGAAATCCTTATCTGCAAAGTGATTTTTTAGATCAGAGTGGACGGTGACCTGATGAGTAAGTTTCAGGCGCCTAAAGGTGTCAGTGAGTACTTTCCACCAAACTCTGATCAGTTTGAGTATGTTCGAGACCATTTACTTTCCGCCGCTAAATTAGCTGGCTACTCATTAATTGAGCTGCCAGTATTTGAAGATACTGAGGTTTTTACTCGCGGTGTTGGAGAATCAACTGATGTAGTTAGTAAAGAGATGTATACCTTTGAAGATAGAGGTGGCAGATCAATCACACTTAGGCCTGAAGGAACAGCGGGTGTGATGCGGGCAGTAATAGAACATAATTTAGATAGAGGGCAACTACCGGTAAAGCTTTTTTATACTGGTCCATTTTTTAGAGCAGAGCGGCCACAAGCAGGGCGCTATCGCCAGTTTTATCAGGTTGGTATTGAGGCTATTGGTTACAACGATCCAGAGATTGATGTTGAGGTTATCTCAGTTGCAGATACTGCATTTAAAGCCTTAGGACTTAAGCAGTATAAATTAAATATTACCTCACTGGCAGATGCAAAGAGTCGGGATAATCACCGCAAGGATTTAGTGAAGTTTATTGCTGGTCTAAAGCTAGATGAGGCAACAATTGAGCGGGCAAAATTAAATCCACTTAGATTATTTGACGATAAGCGAGATGAAATTAAAAATGCAATGAATAAGGCGCCATTGCTACTTGATTATCTAAGCAGTGAGAGTAAATCCCACTTTGAAGAGGTTAAGCGCCTGCTCTCTGAGATTAATATTGAATACACAATAAATCCTAGGATGGTGCGCGGCCTTGATTACTACACCGGCACCACATTTGAGTTTGATCATGCACTCCTTGGCGCTCAATCAGGAATTGGCGGTGGCGGCAGGTATGACGGCTTAATGGCCTCACTTGGTGGAGCTGAGGTTAGTGGAATCGGATTTGGCTTAGGTGTTGATCGAATTCTGATGGCATGTTTGGCAGAGGAGTCTTTGCCCTCAACAATTAATCAGATTCAATTATTTGTAGTGCCGATTACTGATTCTGGTAAGAGTGTTGGCTTTAAATTGATTTCACAACTGCGAGATGCTGGTATTAGTTGTGATTTAGCATATGGTGATCGTGGTCTTAAGGGTGGCATGAAAGCTGCTGATAAGAGCGGAGCACGTTATTGCCTAGTAATTGGTGATGATGAGATCTCATCTGGAAAGTGCGAATTAAAATTAATGAGCAGTGGTGAGGTTATCTCTAGTAGCCTTGCAGTTTCAGATTTAATAAGTAGATTAGGAAATTCTAAGTAATGCTGCGCACTCATGATGCTGGATCCCTTAATGCAAAATCAGTTGGTACCAAGGTTGTACTTGCTGGCTGGGTAGCACGTCGGCGTGATCATGGTGGAGTTGCATTTATTGATTTGCGGGATTCAACAGGTGCGGTGCAGGTTGTTATTAATGATGAGAAAGTAGCTGGTGAACTTCGTGCTGAGTGGTGTGTCTTAATTACCGGCAGTGTGAAGATGCGTCCTGCTGGCAATGAGAATAAGGAGATTGCAACTGGTGAGATTGAGGTTGTTTGTGAATTACTTGAAGTTCTAAGTGAGGCAGCTGCTCTGCCATTTCCAGTAGATAGTGGTGATATTGGAAATATTTCAGAGGAGGTCCGGCTTAAGTATCGATACTTAGATTTGCGAAGAGAAGGACCGGCAAAGAATTTAAGATTGCGCTCTAAGGTAACAACTGCAATTAGAGATGTAATGGGTGAGGCAGATTTTCTAGAGATTGAAACACCATATCTGACCCGTTCAACTCCAGAAGGGGCAAGAGATTTTCTAGTTCCAGTCAGATTACAACCTGGCTCTTGGTATGCATTGCCTCAATCACCACAATTATTTAAGCAGTTACTAATGGTTGCTGGCATGGAGCGTTACTACCAAATTGCAAGATGTTTTAGAGATGAGGATTTTAGGGCGGATCGTCAACCAGAATTTACGCAATTAGATATTGAGATCTCATTTGCTGATCAAGCAGATGTAATTGCGATTGCCGAAAAGGTTCTATCGCAAGTATTTCAAAAGGTTGTTAACCACAAGATTGCCCTACCAATTCCACATATGACTTATAAAGATGCGATGCGAGATTACGGCTCAGATAAGCCTGATTTAAGATTTGATAATAAGTTAACCGATGTTACTGAGTATTTTAAAGATACATCTTTTAGGGTATTTCAAGCAGAGTATGTGGGCGCAGTAGTTATGCCAAAGGGTGCCGATGTGCCACGGCGAGAATTAGATGCTTGGCAGGATTGGGCAAAGGCAAGGGGTGCTAAAGGGTTGGCATATATATTGCTGCAAGCAGATGGCACATTAGGTGGCCCAGTTGCAAAAAATCTTTCTGAGAAAGAAAGCTCTGGAATCGCTGCAAAGGTAGGAGCAAAAATTGGAGATGCTATTTTCTTTGCCGCCGGATCTACTGTTTCATCACAAAATTTATTAGGAGCTGTACGAGTAGAGATCGGGGCACGTTGTAATTTAATCGATGAGAGTTCTTGGAAATTTGTTTGGATTGTTGACGCACCCATGTTTGAGCCAGTAGATAGCCAAAATCCGGCAGCTGGATGGACTGCAGTGCACCACCCATTTACTGGACCAAAGCCGGAGTTTGCCGATAATTTTGATAAGCAACCAGCTGCTGCTCTTGCTTATGCATATGACATTGTTTTAAATGGTAATGAGATTGGTGGCGGATCGATTCGAATCCATCAGCGCGAGGTTCAGCAACGGGTATTTAAAACTATTGGTTTATCCAATGATGAGGCGGAAAGTAAGTTTGGATTTTTGTTAGAGGCATTTAATTACGGCCCACCACCACATGGTGGAATCGCACTTGGTATTGATCGATTATGCGCACTACTTGCTGGTGCTCAATCAATCCGTGAAGTTATTGCCTTTCCTAAGACGGCAAGTGGCGCAGATCCACTAACTGGCGCACCAACACCGATTACGCCAGCACAACGCAAAGAGAGTGGGGTCGATACTCCAGCCCCTGCCAAGGAGTAAGCAACTTTTCAGGTATTCTTCCCAAATGGGACCAGGTGGAATTGCAACAATTATCGCAGCCTCATCGCTAGCCATAATTGCATTAGCCATCTCTTATGCGGTAATTCGCCTCACTAGAACAATTGATGAAATAACTACGACAATTTCAATGGTCAACAGTCCACTCAAAAGCGTGAGCAATGCGGGAAAATCATTGGAAAATCTGATTAAGAAATTTACCAAAGGAACTGAATCGTTTTTTGATGAGAACCCGATGGCCATGAAAGCAGCGACAGCTGTAGTTTCGGCGGCAAAGGGAAAGAAAAAGGTTAAGAAAAAAAGCAAAGCTAAGGAGTAGTGATGGACTCCGCAGATATTCGCTCCCGTTGGCTAAATTTTTTTGAAAGCAATAACTCATTAAATCTTAAGCACACAGTCGTTCCGTCGGCATCGTTAATTGCTGATGATCCCAATCTTTTATTAGTAAATGCGGGCATGGTTCCGTTTAAACCTTATTTTTTAGGTGAAGTTAAAGCACCATATAAGCGAGCAACCTCAGTACAAAAATGTGTAAGAACCTTAGATATTGATGAGGTTGGCAAAACTACTAGGCATGCCTCCTTTTTTCAGATGTGTGGCAACTTCTCCTTTGGTGATTATTTTAAGGAGGGTGCGATTGCACTTGCTTGGGAGTTGCTAACTAAATCTGTTTCAGATGGCGGTTATGGATTTGCTGAGGAGAAGCTTTGGGTAACTGTGTATCAAGATGATGATGAGGGTGCAGAAATTTGGGAGAAACAAGTAGGTGTTCCAAAGAATCGTATTCAACGCAGAGGCATGGCAGATAATTTTTGGTCAATGGGAGTTCCTGGTCCTTGTGGGCCATGCTCTGAGATCTACTTTGATCGAGGTAGTGCATATGGCAAAGAGGGTGGACCAATTGCAGATGAGGACAGATATTTAGAGATCTGGAACTTAGTTTTTATGCAAAATATTCGTGGCGATGGGGGTGATAAGAACTCATTTCCAATTGTGGGTGAATTACCAGCTAAAAATATAGATACTGGATTAGGACTTGAACGAACCGCTGCGCTTCTTCAGGGCGTGGATAACATATATGAAATTGATACCACCAAAATTATTTTAGATAAGGCATCAGCTCTTACCAAGGTTAAGTATGGAAAGGATGAGAGTTCAGATATCTCACTTCGAGTAGTTGCAGACCATGCTCGAACCGCGATGATGTTAATTGGCGATGGTGTTACACCTGGCAATGAAGGGCGTGGTTATGTACTGCGCCGAATGATGCGCCGAACTATCAGAAATATGCGCCTGCTTGGCTCACAAGATCTAGTAATGGGTGAGTTAATTAAGAGCTCTATAAAGGCGATGGGCGCGCAGTATCCAGAGTTGGTAAGTGGTTCAGATCGAATTTTAGCTATCGCAGAAGCAGAAGAGGATAGTTTTATTCAGACTCTAAAGAGTGGCACAACAATCTTTGATCTAGCTGCTGATCAGTTAAAGAGTGAGAAAAGTAAATCTTTATCTGCTGATACTGCCTTTAAGCTTCATGACACATATGGATTCCCATTTGATTTAACCCTTGAGATGGCGCGCGAGCAAGGTTTAGGTGTTGATGAGGTTGGCTTTAGAAAGTTAATGAATGAACAACGTGACCGGGCTAAAGCTGATGCAAAGGCAAAGAAGAGTGGGCATACAGATCTAACTGAGTATCGGGGCATTGTTGATAAATCCGGAGCCTCAAAGTTTGTTGGTTATGAAAATACAAGCGCTGAGGCGAAGTTAACTGGGCTATTAGTTGATGGCAAAAGTGTCAAAGAGGCAAGTGCTGGAGCTGATATTGAAATTACATTAGATCGCACGCCATTTTATGCTGAGGGTGGAGGCCAGTTAGCTGATGGTGGGAAAATTAAATTAGCAAATGGCGCAGTTATTGAGATTGAGGATGTTCAATCACCAGTGCCTGGGTTAATTGTTCACCGCGGAAGAATCATTAGCGGTGTAGTTAAAAATGGTGAGCAAGCAGTTGCCGATATTGATTTAGAGAGAAGATTGGCAATCTCTAGAGCCCACACTGCAACACATATGGTTCATAAGGCATTTCGGGAGGCACTTGGTGAGACTGCAACTCAAGCAGGTTCTGAGAACGCACCTGGGCGATTTAGATTTGATTTTCCATCAACGAGTGCAGTGCCAATCTCTGTATTAAATGATGTGGAGAGCAGAGTTAATGAGTTATTGATCTCTGATCTGCAGGTTCATTCAGAGGTTATGTCACAAGATGCTGCAAAAGCAATTGGAGCGATGGCATTATTTGGTGAGAAGTATGGTGATCAGGTACGAGTGGTAAGTGTTGGTGATTGGGCTAAGGAGCTGTGTGGTGGAACCCATGTGACGCGCTCTGGTCAGCTTGGCTTGGTAAAACTTTTATCTGAATCCTCAATTGGTGCGGGCGTGCGACGCGTTGAGGCATTAGTTGGTTATGACGCGTATCAGTATTTAGCTCGAGAACATGTGCTACTTAACTCGTTAACTGAGATTATTAAAGGCTCTAGAGCAGAGGAGTTACCACAACGTATCTCTGAATTAGTTGAGAAGATGAAGGGGATGGAAAAAGAGTTATCAGGTGTGCGTAGTGCAAAGGCGATGGCAGCAGCGGGTGAGTTATTAAAGAAGGTCAAACCAATTGGAAGTGTAAATTTAATTATCGATCAATTAGCAGATGAGATAGCCGTAGATGATATGAGGTCAATATCTACTGATTTGCGGGGCAAACTTAAGGCTGGCATTGTTGTATTAGCAACAATTACCGCAGGTAAGCCATTAATAGTTGCGGCTGTTTCACCTGAGGCAATCAAATTAGGAGTTAAAGCTGGTGAGTTAATTAAAACTGGTTCCACAGTTCTAGGCGGTGGTGGTGGCGGTAAGGATGATTTTGCTCAAGGCGGCGGTGTTGATAGTGGCGCAATCGTGAAGGCGTTTGCTGAGATAACAAAAGTTATCAATGGGAAAATCAATTAAAGGTTGGCATTTCTATGAGTAAGCCAATTGCTATTGGCCGAAGAGTCGGCTTTGATTTTGGCGAAAAACGTATTGGGGTAGCGACCTCAGATTCAGAATCTATTCTGGTTTCACCACACGCCACACTACTAAATGATGACAAATTATTAATTAAATTGCAGGAGATTATTACTGAAGTTAACCCCTTCTACATTGTTGTGGGAAATCCCAAGCATTTATCTGGCGAAAGTAGCACGAGCTCAGAGGCAGCAGCAGCTTTTGGTAACTTACTCAGAAGCATATTTGCGGGCCCGATATATCTTGTTGATGAGCGCCTTTCAACATCAAATGCTTACTCACAGATGCGCGAGATTGGAAAATCAGAGCGCGAGAGCAAAGCGGTAATTGATCAGATTGCAGCTATTAATATTTTAGAGAGCGCCTTATTAAATGAGAGATCAGGCAGTGCAGTTGGGCAATTACTTTGAGACGACTGATAGTTGCTCTCCTTATCTGCGTATTGATTACTGGATCAGCTACCTCTATTCATAATGCTTTTTTACTCAATGATTATCAAGATACAACCTCAGCAAGTAAGACTGAAATACTTATTGAAGATGGAGATACCGGCGCAGAGATCTCTCAAAAACTTTATAGTTCCGGGGTAATCAAAGTAACTAAGGTATTTTATAAGCTTGCCCTAAACCAAAAACGAGCAAACTCAATCTCACCTGGTATTCATGAGATTGATTTAAAAATTTCAGCACAGGCAGCACTTAACCAGCTCCTAGATCCAACTCGAAACCGTGGAGTTTTTCGCTTTAACGAAGGATTACGAAAGGTTGAGATATTAGATTTACTAGTTAAATCCAAGTTGGTAACTGGTCAGTTATCACCTGCAATAAAACCTGCAGATATCTTTAAAACTAATAGCCTAGAGGGATTTTTGTTCCCAGCTAATTACTCATTTGCGCCAGGAACTACTACTGATCAAGCAATTACGCAGATGCTTACCAGATTTAACTTATCGGCAAAAACTAGCAAGATCGATCAGGGGTATGGAAAGTTTTCACCCTTTGAGTTAGTAATCATCGCCTCAATTGCTCAAGCAGAGGGTGATGTGCAAGATTTCACCAAGATAGCGCAGGTTATCTATAATCGCTTAAAAATTGGTATGCCACTACAAATGAACACCACAATTGAGTATGCAGCAAATCTACGGGGGAAAATAAGACTCCCCTATAAGCAGTTAGAGATAAACTCTAGGTATAACACCTATAAATATCAGGGGTTACCGCCAGGACCAATTGGTAATCCTGGGCAGGCAGCACTTGAGGCGGCGGTAAATCCGCAGATGGGTGATTGGCTTTACTTCATTACAGTCAAGCCACAAGATACAAGATTTACAAGTTCAATAAAAGAGTTTAATACGTGGGCAAATGAGTTTAGAAAAAATGAGGAAGCTGGTTTATTTAAATGATTAAGTTAGCAGTGGCTGGTAAACCAATCAGTCATTCCCTCTCGCCATTACTACACACAACCGCTTATGAAATATTGGGTGTAGAAGCACAGTTTTTAGCTAGTGAGGTAAGTGAAGATAAGTTTGGTGATTTTTACTTTAATGCAAAAAATAATGGTTACCGAGGTTTAGCGATGACGATGCCATTAAAAGAGATATCAATAGGGTTTGTTGACCGAGTGGATCCAATCGCAAAACAAATTGGCTCAATTAATACAATTATTTTCGAATCAACTGGCAGTATTGGATTATCTACTGACCTACTTGCATTTAAAAATCTACTTAAACCTTACTTTGGAAAGCAGATTGCAATATTAGGTGCTGGTGGTACCGCACGCGCAGCTATTGGAGCATTAAAAGGAACCGGAAGTAAGGTCTCAGTTTTAACAAGATCTATCACAAGACATGACCAACTCCACTCAGCAGCTGTTGATCTTGATATTAATCTCTTAGATTGGCAGCAGTTTGAGGAGATTCAGGATCGAGATCTAATCATTTCAACTACACCAGCAGGTGCTACCGATGGTTTAACTGTTCTCTCCACAAAAGCTGATTTCTTTGATGTCACCTACCACCCATGGCCAACAGATCTAGCAAGGCGCTATCAAAATCTTGGTCGGGGTGTAATCGGAGGGTTAGCTCTTCTAGTTGAGCAGGCATTATTTCAAATAAATTACTTCTCCCAAAAGGAGTTTGATTACGCCAAGATGCGTAGTGAGTTATTGAAAGTTGCTAACGCAGCGATAAAGAAGTAATCCACAGCATTAAATTTACTACCTGCTAACAGTTTAATCTGCGGTAGTGATTTTAGAGATTACCGCTGCTATTTGGTTTATTTGGATTGCGATCTATGATTTTAGGTTTAAGTTGATTCGCAATATTGACCTGGTAATTGCAATCATATTTTGTGCTATCTATTTAGATACAAATTGGCGCCTTGGCTTAGCTAATCTAGGAATATATGGCTTATTAAACCTACTTATAAAAGGCAAGATTGGTAGTGGTGATATAAAGCTTGCACCAATAATTGCGCTACCAATCAGCACATTTTTTGAATTATTAAATGCATTATCGATCTCTTGGATTAGTGGCGGGCTCTATGCCTTAATTAGAGGAGGTGGCGCCATTGCCTTTGCGCCATTTATGATTTTCGGAACATATTTAGCAAAGATTTTATGAGTAAGAGGGTTAAATGTGAGGCGAGGTGCACGGTGAATCTGAGAGAATATCCCTCTAAATATTGATTTGGAGAAGATGTGCTTCGTTGGCTGACTGCAGGTGAATCACATGGGCCTGCCTTAACTGCAATAGTTGAGGGAGTGCCAGCGCATGTTTTAATTACTAGCGCAGATATAAATACTGATTTGGCTCGACGGAGATTAGGTTTTGGACGAGGTGCAAGACAAAATTTTGAAGCCGACAAAATAACTATTACTGGTGGAATCCGACTTGGTCTGACTCAAGGTGGGCCAATCGCTATTCAGATCGCAAACTCAGAGTGGCCTAAGTGGGAAAAGGTAATGAGTGCTGATCCTGTTCCTGAAAGTGAGATAAAGGATTTAGCACGCAACGCACCTTTAACACGGCCACGGCCAGGACATGCAGATTTAGTGGGTATGCAAAAGTTTAATTTCTCAGATGCTAGGCCAATATTAGAGCGAGCAAGTGCTAGAGAGACTGCAGCTCGGGTTGCGCTCGGCGCAGTTGCTAGGGCGTTTTTAAAGCAGAGTGTTGGAATTGAAATATTAAGTCATGTGATTTCAATTGGTGAGGTTGCTGTTAGTGAAGGTTATGAATTACCAACTATTAAAGATCGCGCGCGAATCGATGAGGATCCAGTTCGCTGCGCAGATAAGAAGGTAAGTGATCTAATAGTTAAAGAGATTGAAGCAGCACATCGTGATGGTGACACACTTGGCGGCGTAGTTGAGGTTTTAGGCTATAACCTGCCACCTGGTCTTGGCTCTTATACTCATTGGGATAAGCGATTAGATGCCAAGTTAGCTGCTGCCATGATGGGTATTCATGCAATTAAAGGTGTTGAGATTGGTGATGGCTTTACCACTGCGAAAAGACGTGGCTCAGTTGCCCACGATGAGATTGAAAAAAATGCCAAGGGTGCGATTGTGCGCAGAACCGATAGAGCAGGTGGTACTGAGGGCGGTATAAGTAATGGTGAGATTTTGCGGGTTAAAGTTGCAATGAAGCCAATTTCAACTGTACCAAAAGCGCTAGACACAATTGATGTTGCAACTGGTGAGCCAGCAAAGGCAATTAATCAACGCTCAGATGTTTGCGCAGTTCCAGCAGCTGGAATTGTGGCGGAGGCAATGGCAGCACTTGTGCTTGCAGATGCAGTTCTTGAGAAGTTTGGCGGCGATAGTGTGCAGGAAACTAAGCGTAACTTTGAGAATTACATTAAAACCTTAGAAATCAAGTAATGCTTAAGCGGATAGTTTTAATCGGCCCACCTGGTGCGGGTAAAACTAGTATTGGCAAGGCGTTAGCTAAAGAGTTAGCGATCAGTTTTATTGATAGTGACTCTGAGATTGAAAAGATTGCCGGCAAGAAGATCTCTGAGATATTTGTCGATGATGGTGAGCCAGCCTTTCGAAAGATGGAGGTTGAGGTAGTTAGCAAACTTTTGGCAACCTTCTCAGGCGTGATTGCATTAGGTGGGGGTGCGCCAATTAATGAACAAATTCAAAAAGAGTTAGCGCATGCAGATTATCCAGTAGTTTTTATTGATGTATCAATCTCACAAGCAGCAAACCGAGTTGGTTTCAATAAAGATAGACCATTGCTATTAATTAATCCACGCCAGCAATGGTTAAACCTTATGAGCGCGCGCCGGCCAATATATGAGAAATTATCTAGTGAGATTATTTCCTCAGATAATCGCAAACCTGCTGAGGTAGCAACTATTATCAGTGAGAAATTAAAGAGTAAATTATGAAATCAATTAATATAAAAGCTGAGCGTAATTACGAGGTTGCAGTGGGCGTTGATGGCTTAGCTGCCATAAAGCAGATATCCCAAGAGCATAATCGGGTTTTACTTATCGCACCTAACTCCTTAATAAAGTTGTTTAAACTTAAGGAATCTAAAAACCTAATCATCTTTGCAACTCCTGAGGGTGAAAACCAAAAGAGTGTTGCAACATTAGAGCGGATCTGGCGCAAATGTGCTAGCGCATCTATTGCAAGAGGGGATGCAATTATTGGTTTTGGTGGTGGGGCAACTACTGATCTAGCCGGCTTTGCCGCCGCCACATGGTTACGGGGCATATCTTGGTATGCAATTCCTACCTCACTTGCTGGCATGGTTGATGCTGCTATTGGTGGCAAGAGTGGGGTAAATGCTGCTACTGGTAAAAACTTAATTGGCTCGTTTTACTCACCAACTAAGGTGTTAATTGATCCAACTTTTTTAAAGAAACTACCGGTGCGAGATCTATCAGCTGGAATGGCAGAGGTTATTAAGTGTGGCTTTATTTCAGATTATAAAATACTTAATTTAGTACAAGAGGATGAGATAAATTACAGCGAGCTTATTCGAAGAGCTGTTAAGGTCAAAGCCGAGGTAGTCTCTAAAGATTTTAGAGAGAGCAGATTACGAGAGATCCTAAATTATGGCCACACACTTGGGCATGCAATTGAAAAAGATAGTAAATACAAGTTGCGCCATGGCGAGGCGGTAAGTATTGGAATGGTTTTTGCTGCTGAGCTCAGTAAGGATTTAGCAGGATTAGACTCTGATGCAGTAGATCTTCACCGTGAGTTATTGAATAGATTTAACCTGCCGATAAAGTATCCAAGAAATAGATGGAAGAGTTTGGCCACCTTGCTACTACAGGATAAGAAGGTAAAGCAGGATAAGTTGCGCTTTATTGGAATAAGCAGAATTGGTAAACCAGTATGGCTAGAGGATGTTTCATCCAGCCTGTTGGCAATGGTTTATGAGAGAATAGCCAAATGAAAATTTTAATTCTAAATGGTCCGAATTTGGCGCGGCTAGATCTTCGCGAAAAAAGCCATTATGGGGATTTGGATTATCCGCAACTTAAAAAGGGGATTGAAGAAAAAGCTAGCTCATTGAAAATTGATGTTGAGGTAAAACAAAGTGATAGTGAGAGTGAGTTAATTACCTGGCTGCATGAGGCTGCTGATAAGAAACAGCCGGTGATATTTAATCCAGCTGCCTTTACTCACTACTCATATGCGATTAGAGATGCAGTAACTATGCTCAAAGCACCAGTAATTGAGGTCCATCTTTCCAATCCATTATCTCGCGAAGAGTTTCGCCATACCTCAGTAATTAGTGGGGTAGTAAATGGAACCATCGCTGGTTTTGGCGTTGAAAGCTACTACCTAGCGCTAATTGCTATGCAAAAACTACTTGGCTAACAAGGTAGGCTAGCGCAATACTTTTTAATACTGTATTACTTTTAATTACTACTGGGATGGGATAAAGATGGCAACTACAAATGATTTGAAAAACGGCATGACCTTAAATCTTGATGGTCAGCTTTGGAATGTTATTGAGTTCCAACATGTTAAGCCTGGCAAAGGTGGTGCATTTGTGCGCACCAAGATGCGATCAGTTCTATCAGGCAAGGTGGTTGAGAAGACTTTTAATGCTGGCGTTAAGGTTGAGGTGGCATCGGTTGAAAAACGCAATATGTCTTACCTATATAAAGATGGTGATGATTTTATGTTTATGGATTCAACTAATTATGACCAAATCTCAGTTAGCAAGCAGACCGTTGGTGATGCAACTGATTACTTACTTGAGAATGCAGCTGTTGTAGTTGCTATGCATGAAGGCAACCCATTATTTATTGAATTACCAGCCTCTGTTACATTAAAAATTACTTATACCGAGCCAGGTATTCAAGGTGATCGATCCTCTGGCGGTACAAAGCCAGCGACTGTTGAGACTGGAATTACTATTCAGGTGCCATTATTTATTAAGCAGGATGAGATGGTCTTGGTAGATACGCGCACCGGTGAGTATCTAGGTCGAGCCAACTAACTGTGTCTGCCCGTAGTAAGGCCCGAAAGCGTGCTTTAGATTTTTTATATGAAGCAGATATTAAAAGTGTTTTAGCAGCAGATCTATTTAAAGCTCGAGGATCTGCTGAGTTATCACAGGAGCCTTATGTTTTAACCCTAATAACTGGGGTAGCAGATCACTTGAGCAAGATTGATGAGTTAATCATTACCTACGCTCAAGGTTGGGATATGGATCGGATGCCACCGATTGATCGCAATATTTTAAGACTGGCAATATTTGAAATCCTCTGGGAGGCTGATGTTGATCTTAAGGTTGCTTGTGATGAGGCGGTTGAGTTAGCAAAATCCTTATCAACTGATGAGTCCGCCAGCTATATAAACGGAGTATTGGGCCGAATTGTTAAGCTAAAGGACTCAATCGCGATCTAAGATTTAATTAGATTCATCTCTGTTAAATATTCTAAGGTTTTAGACTCACTCTTTTCTAGCAGTAGTGCTAAAAATTGCAGATCATTTGATCTAATTGTTAGCACCTGACCATTCCAATCCTTTCTCCTATTGCAGATGCTTTTTGCAAGCCTACTTACCTCCTGCCCGCCCTGATCAGGGTTGCTACTTAATCTATTTAGATCAAAGGTAATGCTGCTATTAATACTCTGAGTTGGTAGATCTGGAAAAAGTTCGGTAACTGGAACTTGGTAGAACTGCATTAGTGCGATTGCTTTTTTAAGGGAGATAGCACGGTCTGATCTCTCATAGGAGCCGATTACGACTGCCTTCCACTTGCCGTTTGAGTTTCGCTCTACATCCTGCAAGCTCCACCCTTTTGATTTGCGTATTATTCTTAATCTATCTGCTGGGTTATTTGTGTTCATCACCGCAGGGTAGCCACCCCGCGATTTTGGTGGTTTTAGATATCCACAGATCTTCTGCTAATATATGGCGATTCCTTTAACGATCCGTCCAGAGAGGCGGCGAAGGAGAAGTAAATGAGTATTTTGCTATCTAGCAGCGACATCGATCGTGCTATTAAACGTATTTCACATGAGATCCTCGAGCACAATCAAGGAATTACTAATTTAGTTTTAATGGGTATTCCCACTCGCGGTGCCTATTTAGCAGATCGAATCAGCGCTTTCATCACAGATATTGAAGGCCCGGTAGCAACCGGTGTTTTAGATATTACTCTGCATAGAGATGACTTAAGACTTCGCCCACCTAAACCACTTCTGCCAACAAAACTCCCACCTGGCGGTATTGAGGGTAAGGATTTGGTCTTAGTAGATGATGTTCTCTTCTCTGGAAGAACTATTAGAGCTGCCCTTGATGCAATTGGTGAGTTGGGTAGGCCAAGGAGCGTACAACTTGCCGTCTTAGTTGATCGAGGACACCGGGAGCTGCCAATTAGAGCAGATTATGTTGGCAAAAATATTCCTACCTCAAAGAGTGAGAGTGTGAAGGTTCACCTATCTGAGTATGACAACGAGGATCTTGTGGAGCTGATCAAATGATAACTGGCCACCTACTTTCCGCCGCTGATCTAAGTAAGGATGAGGCATTAAATCTGCTCTCGACAGCTAAAGAGTTAGCCGCAATAACTGATGGACCAAATAAAAAGCTACCAACCTTACGTGGCAAGACAGTAGTCAATCTGTTTTTTGAGGACTCAACTAGAACTCGAATAAGTTTTGAAACAGCAGCAAAGCGATTATCAGCAGATGTTATTAACTTCTCCGCTAAAGGCTCATCAGTTAGTAAGGGTGAGAGTCTAAAAGATACAGCGCAAACCCTGCAGGCAATGGGGGCAGATGCGGTGGTAATTAGACATGGCAGCAGTGGCGCAGCAAAGCGACTTGCAGATACACAATGGATACAAGCAGCGATTATTAATGCTGGCGATGGCACACATGAGCATCCAACCCAGGCATTACTTGATGCATTCACAATTAAGCAACACCTGCGAAATGATAAATCAGATTTAACTGGAATTAGAGTTCTAATTGTCGGCGATATTCTCCACTCTCGAGTGGCCAGAAGTAATGTGTTACTACTAACAAAATTAGGAGCGCAGGTTGTCTTAGTAGCACCGCCAACCTTGTTACCAGTTGGAGTAGGTGATTGGCCGGTAGAGATCTCATATGATCTAGATTCACAGATTGAAAAATGTGATGTAGTGATGATGCTACGAATTCAATTAGAGCGAATGGCAGATTCCTTTTTTCCAACTGAACGAGAGTACTCACGTAGATATGGTCTAAATTCTGCCCGTCTTGCCAAACTCTCTAAAAGCGCAATTGTTATGCACCCAGGCCCAATGAATCGCGGCCTTGAGATCTCAGCAGATAGCGCAGATGACCTTAAATCAGTAATCATTGATCAAGTTAAAAATGGCGTGGCGGTGCGAATGGCAGTGCTTTATGAATTACTTGGTGGAGCGCAAATTGGAGATAGCAAATGATTAAAATTAATAATGCCAAGTTAGTAGATAACAGTTTGGTTGATATAGAAATTGATAATGGCGTGATTACTAAGTTAGGTAAAGCAGCTGGTGGTAAAGCAAAGGATGGCATTGATGCCAGTGGAAAAATGTTGTTACCAGGTTTAGTTGATCTGCATACCCACTTAAGAGAGCCAGGGCGGGAGGATGCTGAAACAGTTTTAACTGGATCGGTAGCTGCTGTTGCTGGTGGCTACACATCTATCTCTGCTATGGCAAATACAAATCCAGTCGCCGATACTGCCGGGGTAGTAGAGCAGATATATAGATTAGGTAAGAGCGCTGGCCTGTGTGATGTGAATCCGATTGGAGCGGTAACTAAAGGATTAAATGGTGAACAGCTTGCAGAGCTTGGCGCAATGGCCGATTCAATTGCTGGGGTAAGAATCTTTAGCGATGATGGTAAATGTGTAGCAGACCCACTTATTATGCGTAGAGCACTTGAGTATGTAAAAACATTTAATGGAGTTATTGCTCAACATGCTCAAGAGCCAAGACTTACTATAAATGCTCAGATGAATGAGGGAAGTGTTTCTGCCCGTATTGGTCTACCTGGCTGGCCAGCGATAGCAGAGGAGGCAATTATTGCAAGAGATATTCTGCTCGCAGAGCATGTGCAATCTCGCCTGCATATTTGCCATGTAACAACCGCTGGCGGTGTTGAATTAATTCGCTGGGCTAAGCAACGGGGTATCCAAGTAACTGCTGAGGTAACACCGCACCACCTGCTGTTAACTGATGAATTGGTTGAAAATTATGATCCTATTTATAAAGTAAATCCGCCGCTTCGAACTGAAAAAGATGTCTGGGCGCTTCGCGAAGGTTTAGCGGAGGGTGTGATAGATATTGTGGCAACAGATCATGCGCCACATCCAGCTGAGGATAAGGATTGTGAGTGGCAAGCTGCAGCATTTGGCATGGTTGGCCTGGAGACTGCGCTCTCAGTTGTAATTAAAACTATGATAGAAAGTAAATTAATGGGTTGGAAAGAGTTAGTAGATCGAATGTCGATTAAACCTGCGCAAATTGCAGGCTATAAAACTCAAGGACAAAGTATTGCGCTCTCAAGTGTGGCAAATCTAATATTGGTAGATCCGGTTGCAACTTGGCAGGTTGAACGCAGTAAATTGCATTCAAAGAGTAGAAACACACCATTTCATGGCATGGAGCTACCTGGCCTTATCTCAGATGTTATTTATAACGGTGCGCAAAGCATGATTGCTAGTAAAGTTGTAAAGGTGGCGAGCGGTAGTAATGAGTAAGAAAACACAGGCCTACCTGGTTCTAGCTGATGGCAAAATCTTTGAAGGATTTGCTTGGGCTAAGACGGGAGAAACATTTGGCGAAGCTGTTTTCTCAACAGGTATGACTGGATATCAAGAGACATTAACTGACCCCTCATATCACAAACAAATTGTGGTGATGACAGCACCACATATTGGTAATACTGGTGTTAATACAATTGATAACGAGTCGGAGCGAATTTGGGTATCTGGCTTTGTAGTTAGAAATCCATCACCAATTGCTAGTAACTGGCGAAGTGAAAAAACTTTAGAGAAGCAGTTAATTGACTCTGATGTGGTTGGGATTCAAGGCGTTGATACTCGAGCAATAACTAGGCATTTGCGTGATCAAGGTGCGATGAAGGTTGGCATATTTAGCGATACAAAGCTTTCTCGTGAGGAGATGGTGGTAAAGGTTAGAGATATTGCTCCAATGAATGGGGCTTACTTAGCAACGGATGTAACAACTAAAAAACCCTACGTAGTAAATCCTCCAGCAGGTGTGGCTACTAAATTTAAAGTAGCAGCAATTGATTTAGGCATTAAAGCTGCAACTCCAAAGGCTATGGCAGCTCTTGGCATGCAGGTGCATGTACTACCACTCTCCACAAAACTTGATGAAATAAAGGCACTCTCACCAGATGGAATATTTCTCTCTAATGGACCAGGGGACCCAGCTGCAATGGTTGATGTAGTTGAATTAGTTAGAAATATTCTGCAGGCAGAGATCCCATTTTTTGGTATTTGTTTCGGACATCAAATTTTAGGCAGAGCACTTGGATTTGAGACTTACAAACTTCCATTTGGCCATCGGGGAATTAATCAACCAGTAATTGATTTAACAACTGGCAAGGTTGAGATTACCTCTCATAATCATGGCTTTGCAGTGGCTGCGCCAAAAGAGAATGAGTTTCATACTGTTTATGGAAATGGCCGAGTAACACACATATCTTTAAATGATTCAGTTGTTGAAGGCCTTGAGATGATTTCAATTCCGGCATTTTCAGTTCAATACCATCCAGAGTCAGCAGCTGGACCGCATGATGCATCATATTTATTTGAAAGATTTGCTCAACTTATGAGTTCGCCGCAATTAGGTTTGAAAGACAATAATGCCAAGAGATAATTCCATAACTAGTGTTTTAGTAATTGGTAGTGGGCCAATTGTCATTGGCCAAGCATGCGAATTTGATTACTCTGGCACTCAAGCATGTCGAGTATTACGAAGTGAGGGGATTCGAGTTATTTTAATAAACTCAAATCCAGCAACAATTATGACCGATCCCGAGTTTGCAGATGCCACCTATATTGAACCGATTACCCCTGAGGTAATTGAGAAGATCTTAGAAAAAGAGAGGCCAAGTGCAGTACTAGCAACTTTGGGTGGACAAACTGCGCTCAATGCGGCAATGCAATTACATGAGCGAGGCTCATTTGAAAAGTATGGAACAAAATTAATTGGCGCAGATATTGATGCGATCAAACGTGGTGAGGATCGTGAGATATTTAAGAAGATTGTTGAAAGTATTGGCGGGCAATCTGCTAAATCAAAGATCTGTCACTCTATGGATGAATGTTTAGCTGCAGCTGTTGAGCTTAATTATCCAGTTGTTGTAAGACCATCTTTTACGATGGGTGGCCTTGGCTCTGGAATTGCATATAACGAGGCAGATTTACAACAGATTGCCGGTGCAGGACTGCGCCATAGTCCAACAACTGAAGTTTTGCTTGAAGAATCAATTATTGGTTGGAAAGAGTATGAGCTAGAGGTAATGCGCGATCACAAAGACAATGTTGTAATTGTGTGTAGCATTGAAAATATCGATCCAATGGGTGTGCATACTGGTGATTCAATAACAGTAGCACCGGCTATGACATTAACCGATGTTGAGTATCAAAAATTGCGGGATCTTTCGATAGATATTATCAGGGCAGTTGGTGTGGCAACCGGGGGCTGCAACATTCAATTTGCAGTAAACCCACAAGATGGCCGCATTATTGTAATTGAAATGAACCCACGAGTTTCTAGATCTTCAGCTCTTGCATCAAAGGCGACTGGCTTTCCAATTGCAAAGATTGCAACGAAATTAGCAATTGGTTATACATTAGATGAGATTGATAATGATATTACTAAATCAACACCTGCCTCCTTTGAGCCATCACTTGATTATGTGGTTGTTAAGGTTCCAAGATTTGCATTTGAGAAGTTTGCAGAAGCAGATCCGAGATTGACCACCACGATGAAGAGTGTGGGCGAGGCAATGGCAATTGGGCGAAGTTTTCCAGAAGCGCTACAAAAAGCACTTAGATCACTTGAAAAAGTTGGGGCTAGCTTTACTTGGAGTGGGGGCAATCTAGTAAATCTAATGAAGCAGATCGGTACTCCGACTGAGTTTCGACTACAACAGGTGCAACTAGCGATGCATTTGGGTGCGACCGTGGCGCAGGTCTATGAAATAACTAAAATTGATCCTTGGTTTTTAGAGCAAATTAATCTAATAAATCAAGAAGCGAAAGAATTGATAAATCAACCAGAGTTAAGTAGAGAGGTACTTAGATCTGCAAAACAAATGGGTTTTTCTGACTCTCAAATTGCACTTCTACGTAATGTTACTGAAGATCAAATTAGAGAAGAGCGTACTAAACTTGCTTTACATCCTGTTTATAAAACTGTAGATACCTGTGCTGGTGAGTTTGCCGCACTTACTCCTTATTATTACTCATCCTATGATGAGCAGAGTGAGGTATTAACCCGAACTAAAGAAGCGGTAATCATTCTTGGTAGTGGACCAAATCGAATTGGGCAAGGCATAGAGTTTGATTACTCATGTGTGCATGCATCTTTTGCGCTACAAAAGGCAGGTTATGAAACAATTATGATTAACTGTAATCCTGAGACAGTTTCTACAGATTATGACACTTCAGATCGACTTTATTTCGAACCGCTAACCTTTGAAGATGTACTTGAGGTAATTGAAGCCGAGAAAGCAGCTGGCCCAGTTCTAGGTGTAATTGCGCAACTTGGTGGTCAAACACCACTTGGCCTAGCCAGGCAGTTAATGCAATCTGGTGTACAGATTTTAGGAACTTCACCAGATGCTATTGATTTAGCAGAGGAGAGGGGAGCATTTGCACTACTTTTGAAGTCTAATAATTTATTAGCACCAAAGTTCGGCATGGCTAACTCTTATGAAGAAGCAGCAAAAATTGCAAAGGATATTAGCTACCCAGTATTGGTTCGTCCATCATATGTCTTAGGTGGTCGGGGCATGGAGATTGTCTATGATGAACAATCACTACGCGGCTTTATTGATAAAGCAACTGCCATAACGCCAAACCATCCAGTTCTAATAGATAAGTTTCTTGATGATGCAATTGAAATTGATGTTGATGCCTTATTTGATGGAAATGAACTGTATTTAGCGGGCGTGATGGAGCATATTGAGGAGGCTGGTGTTCACTCAGGTGATTCAGCCTGTGTATTACCAAGCATCTCGCTATCTAAGGAGCAGCTAAGTGAGATTCGAATAGCAACTGAGAAAATTGCCAAGAGCATAGGTGTGCGTGGCTTGTTAAATATTCAATTTGCAATCAGCGGAAACCCGCCGCAGCTATATGTTTTAGAAGCTAACCCCCGAGCCTCTCGAACTGTGCCATTTGTGGCAAAGGCAACTGGTATTGCGCTATCTAAGGCAGCTGCTTTAATTGCAACAAATATTAGTATTGGCCAGCTTCGTAGTGATGGAATTTTGCCTAAGCATGGAGATGGAATTGCAAATGGTGTATCAGTTAAAGAGGCGGTACTACCATTTAATCGCTTCCGTAGATTAGATGGCACTGGTGTCGACTCAGTTCTTGGGCCGGAGATGAAATCAACAGGGGAGGTAATGGGGATAGCAAATAACTTTGGCTTAGCCTTTGCTAAAAGCCAAACTGCAGCCTTTGGGCCGCTGCCAAAAGCTGGTTCAGTATTTATTTCCCTTTCCCATAGAGATAAAGAGCATGGTTGGCGAGCAGCACGTGATCTGCATGAACTTGGTTTTAAAATTTATAGCACCGCGGGCACAAACGCATTTCTGGCGGAGAAAAGTGTGCCATCAGAGTTAGTAAGAAAGAACTCCGATCCCTCCTCTAATAAATTATCATCAAATGATGTGATTACTAAAGGACTGGTGCAATTAGTTATTAATACACCGCTAGGAAGAGGGTCACGTCAGGATGGCTTTTTAATTAGAACAGCATCTATATCCCGATCAGTTCCGTGCATAACAACAGTTGCTGGCTTTAAAGCGGCAGTAGCTGGTATTACTGCGCTACAAAAGGATGAGTTTAATATTAAATCACTGCAGGAATGGATGAAGAAATAATGAGTGCAAAGATAAATCAATTTGCTACTCAGATGCTGGCTGAGGTAATTAGCAATAAAAAAGTTGGGCCTTATCACCATATGGTTTTTGCTGTTGGTGAGATGGCATCTCATGTTAAACCTGGCAACTTTGTTGCGATATCTGTTGGGGGTGAGCAATCCTCCTTAGTTTTGCGTAGAGCATTTGCAATTTATCGAGCATTAGATAAAGGCCCAATGGGGGGAAGTATTGAATTGGTAGTAGCTCCACATGGTCAGGGAAGCAGGTGGCTGTGCCAAAGAGCTGTCGGAGATTTAGTTGATTTTATTGGTCCATTAGGAACTGCATTTGGAATTCCAACTGTAAATGCTAATGCAATGTTGGTCGGTGGCGGCTATGGATCAGCACCACTATTTGCCTTAGCCGAACTCTTAAAAAATAAGGGTTGCCGAGTAGATATGGTGCTAGGTGCAAGTACTGCAAATAAAATTTACGCACCACTTGAAGGAAAACGCAGTGTCTCATCTTTAAATTTAACAACTGATGATGGAAGTACTGGCATACATGGCCAAATAAGTGAGGCAATACCAAGATTAATTCGAGAGTTTGGTACCGAGGTTATCTACTCATGCGGTCCGATGGGGATGCTTGCCGCTGTGGCTAAAATAGCAGAGGAGTTTAATCTGGTTCATCAATGTGCAGTTGAGGAGTCGATGGCCTGCGGTATAGGTGTTTGTATGACCTGCGTGATACCGGTAAAGAATGAAGATGGCATAAAAATGATTCGCAGTTGTATCGATGGGCCAGTAATGGATGGCTCACAGGTTATCTGGGATCGTAAAACTGTTATGGATGCGTTGTAATCAGATGAGCGCCCTAGATTTCTCAACCAAAATCGGTAGTAAAAGATTTTCTAATCCAATATTTACCGCTAGTGGCTGTGCTAGTTCCGGGCAGGAGCTTGCTCAGTTCTTCCCATTAACTGAGATTGGCGCAGTTGTCACTAAATCAATAATGGTTAAGGCTAGAACTGGTAGAGCAACTCCTAGAATGGCAGAGACTCCAAGTGGAATGCTTAATTCAATTGGTCTGCAAGGACCTGGAATTGATACATTTTTAGAAAGAGATATTCCATGGCTAGTTGAGCAACAGGTTAAGGTAATTGTCTCAATTGCAGGTGAGAGTGTTGATGAGTATGGTGTCTTAGCGCGTAGATTAAGAGCGGTCCCTGGAATTAGTGCAGTTGAGGTAAATATCTCCTGTCCCAATGTAGAAAACCGTGGCCAAGTATTTGCCTGTCATCCCGATACTTCAATTGCAGTAATTGAGGCGGTACGTCGAAATATAGGTGGTGAGCTACCAATAATTGCTAAGTTATCACCTGATGTAACAGATATTGTGGAGATAGCAAGAGCTGTTATTAATGCAGGCGTTGATGGACTGGCTCTAATTAATACACTTCTAGGTATGGTAATTGATACAAATACTATGAAACCAAAGCTTGCTGGTAAGACTGGTGGATTATCTGGTCCAGCAATTAGGCCAGTTGCAGTTCGAGCAATTTATCAAGTACACCAAGCCTTTCCAGATACGCCAATTGTTGGCATGGGTGGGGTTGCAAGTGGGCGAGATGCTCTGGAATTAATTCTCGCAGGTGCTAGTGCGGTATCGGTGGGTACTGCCAGTTTTGGTAACCCAAAAGCTGCCTTTGATATTAAAAATCAATTGGCAGAGTTATTAACTGAAAAAGGGTTTAACGACCTTCGTGATGCAATTGGCTTTGCCCATCGAGGTATTTAATGACATTACCAATAATTCTCGCATTAGATACTAAGGAGATTAAGCAAGCTCTTGCCTGGATTAAGACATCAGGTGATTTAATTGATCACTTTAAGGTTGGACTTGAATTTTATCTTCGGCATGGCAGCGCTGGTATTGAGCAACTGCGCAAGGAGAGTGAGTTTGAATTATTTTTAGATCTAAAACTTTATGATATCCCCAACACAGTTAAGGGCGCAGTTGAATCAGTTGCCCAACTATCACCTAAGTTTCTCACCGTTCATGCCAGTGGTGGTAGCAAAATGATTAGAGCAGCTGCTGATTGCCTACCTAATGGCTCAATAACTGCAGTTACAGTATTGACCTCTTTTTCCGAATCAGAGTTTGCAGCATTAGGAGCTAAACAAAGTATTGAAGAGACAAGTAAATCTTGGGCAGTTAGCGCACTAGCTGCTGGTGCCACCTCACTTGTTTGTTCACCATTTGAGGTAGCAGCTCTTCGTAAATTATCTGCCACAGCAACCTTAATAACACCTGGAGTTCGCGTGGCAGGAGATGATGCTGGTGATCAGGTAAGGGTTATGACCCCAAAGGATGCTATCGATCAAGGTGCTAATTTTGTAGTGATTGGTCGATCAATAACTCAGATGTGGGATGGCTCTGGTGTAAAAATGCGTAATAAGATTGAGCAAATAGCTAACTCATTGAGGTAAATATGTTGCCACCAAGATTAAGTAGACGAGATCGCAGAAAAGCTGGTGAGAAGGCGGTTGCCGCTAGACAGGAGCGGGCTAAGGTCAAAGAGCAGGTGGCTAATGGGCAATTATTTTTCTTTGACCTATTCAAAGATGAGCGTAAATCTATTTCTAGAATGAAATTGAGCGATCTACTGCAGGCGGTTCCAGGAGTTGGACAGATCAGGGCCGATATTATTTTTGATAAAACTGGCATCTCACCCTCGCGTAGAATTGGTGGTGTCGGCAAGCGACAACTTGAGCTATTGAGGCAGGAATTTCTATTGATTAAGAACTCTCGTAGAAGTGGCAAACTCCTGGTGGTCTCTGGTCCTAGCGGTGTTGGTAAAAGCACAATCACTAACAGATTGCGCGCCGATAATAGATTTTGGATCTCAGTCTCGGCAACTACTAGGCAGATTCGAACAAATGAAGTAGGTGGTGTTGATTACCACTTTGTTTCTGATGAGAGATTTAATGAAATGATTGAAAGCAAAGAGTTTTTAGAGTGGGCAGATTTTGCTGGGGCAAAGTATGGAACACCAAAGCAGCCAGTTGATGAAGCGTTGGCCGATGGAAAGAATGTGATTTTAGAGATTGAATTAAATGGCGCCAGGCAGGTAAGGAAGAATTCAAAAGATGCAATTTTGATTTTTATCGAACCACCATCCTGGCAGGAGTTAGAGACTCGTTTAATAAATCGTGGAACTGAATCTAAACAATCAACTCAGGCTCGGCTAGATAGGGCAAAGGAGGAGCTTTCAGCAGCCTCAGAGTTTGACCATATCGTCATAAATCATCAGGTAGAGGAGTCGGTTGCCGAACTGGTATCTTTAGCCCTTGCCTAAATCCCAATAATTTTGAAAGGTTATTTTCAATGAGCAATCAAGCCTTAGATGGAATTACTAATCCGCCAATCGATGCCTTGTTAGATAAGGCAGGCTCTAAATACAGCCTTGTGCTTTATGCAGCAAAGCGTGCTCGTCAAATTAATGCTTACTACTCACAATTGGGTGAAGGCTTACTTGAGTATGTTGGCCCACTTGTTGAGACATATGTTCATGAGAAGCCACTATCTATTGCATTGCGTGAAATTAATGATGGCTTGTTATCTATTGAAAATTTAGAACCAAAGCCAGCGGACTCAGCTAGCTAACCGATCTGCCATGTTTCCCCGTGGTCGTAAATTAATACTTGGCGTAGCTGGGGGTATTTCAGCTTACAAGTCCTGTGATCTTCTGCGTCGCTTGCAAGATGAGGGATTTATTGTTGATGTCATACCAACAGCTGCAAGTTTAAATTTTGTTGGCAAAGCTACCTGGCAAGCACTCTCTGGCCGAAAGGTAATTACTGATCTATGGAGTGATGTAGAAACAGTTCCGCATATAAGTATGGCAAAAGAGAGTGATCTAATAGTTATTGCGCCCACAACCGCTGATCTACTAGCAAAGTTAGCTAGCGGCCTAGCTGATGATCTACTAACAAATATTGTTCTAGCCTCTACTGCGCCAAAGATTTTAGTTCCCGCGATGCACCCAGAGATGTGGCTTAATCCGGCCACAGTTGCAAATGTGAAGTTATTACAGGAGCGCGGATTTTTCATCATTACACCTGATGAGGGACGGATGACTGGGTCAGATATCGGAGTTGGTAGGTATCCAGAGAGTTCTCGGATTATCTCTGAGATTAATCTGCATGTAATGAGTAGTGCAGATCTAAAGGGCAAGAAAATTTTAATTACAGCTGGTGGAACTCGGGAACCAATTGATCCAATTAGATTTATTGGAAATAGATCCTCTGGTAAACAAGGTTTTGCATTGGCGATGGCCGCTGCCAGTAGGGGAGCACAGGTGCACTTAGTAAGTGCTAATACTGATCTACCAATTATTGAGGGAATTACCACAACCTATGTTGAGACTGCCGAGCAAATGGCATCGGTTCTGCAAATTGAATTTCCACACTCAGATGCATTAATTATGAGCGCAGCTGTTGCTGATGCACGGGTGGCAAATTACTCAGATCAAAAGATTAGAAAAGAATCTCTTAATCAGGTTGATCTAGAAAAGAATCCAGATATTTTAAAAACCTTATCTGGCATAAAGAAAATCGGGCAGATTATTGTTGGTTTTGCCGCTGAAACCTCTGCAGATATAACTACCCTAGAACAGAGTGGACATGAAAAATTGCTTAGTAAATCACTTGATCTCATCTATGTTAATAATGTCTCAGGTGGTGCAATTTTCGGTAGCGATCAAACTCAAGGCTTAATCATCGATAATCAAAAAAAGGTGATCCAAGTCCCCGAAATTTCAAAAGACACGCTCTCAGATATATTGTTGGATCAATTGGTTAGTAAGTTAGGTTAAGCACATGAAAAATCGTCTCTTTACCTCTGAGTCAGTAACCGAAGGTCATCCAGATAAGATCGCTGATCAAATCTCTGATGCAATTTTAGATTCATTGCTATCACAGGATGCTAAGAGTCGGGTTGCCGTTGAAACCTTAATTACAACTGGTCAAGTCCATGTTGCCGGTGAGGTGACAACAAATGGTTATGCCGATGTCATGAATATCGTTAGAGACACCGTACTTGAGATTGGTTATGACTCATCTGAAAAAGGATTTGATGGAAATAGTTGCGGAGTTTCAATCTCAATCGGTCAGCAATCACAAGATATTGCCCAAGGTGTTAATGACGCTTTTGAGAGTCGGGTCTCATCATCTGCTGATCCATTAGATCTACAAGGAGCAGGCGATCAAGGTTTGATGTTTGGTTATGCATGTAAGGACACTCCAGAGTTAATGCCAATTCCAATTGCACTTGCTCATAAGTTAGCGCAACAATTAACAAAGGTGCGCAAAGATGGCACGCTGGCATACCTTCGCCCAGATGGTAAAACTCAGGTAACTATTGAGTATCAGGGCGATAAGGCGATTGCACTAAACACAATTGTTATCTCATCACAGCACGCTGCTGATATTGATCTTGAGAAGAAGCTTGCACCTGAGGTAAAGAAGTTTGTAATTGACCCAATAATTAAGGATCTAGATATTGATACTAAAAATGTTAGATTTTTAATTAATCCAACTGGTCGATTTGTGATCGGTGGACCAATGGGAGATGCCGGTCTTACTGGGCGCAAGATTATTGTTGATACATATGGCGGAATGGCTCGCCATGGCGGGGGAGCATTTAGCGGTAAGGATCCATCTAAGGTAGATCGTTCAGCTGCATATGCAATGCGTTGGGTAGCAAAGAACGTCGTAGCTGCCGGTCTTGCTCGTCGCTGTGAAGTGCAAGTTGCTTACGCCATCGGTAAAGCTCAACCTGTTGGAGTCTTCGTTGAAACATTTGGAACTGAAACTGTTCCAGTCGCCAAAATTCAAGACGCAGTGCTAGCAGTATTTGATTTAAGACCAGCTGCAATTATTCGTGATCTTGATTTGCTGCGTCCGATCTATTCACTCACAAGTGCATATGGTCACTTCGGTCGTGAACTTCCTGAGTTTGCTTGGGAACGAACTGATCGTGTGGCTGCGCTTC
>ENA-UPTL01000054-UPTL01000054.1-marine-metagenome-genome-assembly--contig:-NODE-54-length-33078-cov-5.031251_pt1 | contig 33078 bp, 45 predicted proteins | sample MGYA00238170_ERZ767106 | MGnify/ENA primary metagenome ERZ767106 (study PRJEB28938, sample SAMN06267160) | marine metagenome | isolation source: Columbia River Estuary | place: USA:Columbia River Estuary...
TCGCCATGTGCTGAAGCAGTTGCAGAAGATTTTGTGGGGAAAATCTTCACAGCGACATAGCCCAAGCCTTTATCAAAATCAGATTTGATCATCCATCCCTCTTTTAGAGTGGTAATCTTTTGAATTGAAATGCTATCACTTGCTCCTACTGAAGACCTGAATAATGCTGGCACTTGCTTCTCTCCTTCCATTGTAAACCTCACAGTGTTGTTGATAATCAATTATACACTAAAAAAGAATTAAATTTTTTCTATTTTGAACTCGTCTGCAGGTGTTATAGACTCTGCCATCTTAAGATGATTTTTTGGTACTGGCTGAACGCTCTCAACAACAGGCTCTTCTTCAACTTCTGGTGTTGGTGGTTCTATTGACGGAACAAGAGTAGGTTCAGCCACTACTTTCTCTTGTTCTTTTTTGGCTATCGTTTGATTCAAGGCTATAAACATTAAAACTGCAAGGGGATCAAACACTCCCACGATCATTAATATTACTATGCGGACGGCTTTCTCGAGGAAACTGGTTTCTTCGGCTTGTTCGCCGTAGATGAGTTTTGCGATGTATTTGATTGGACCGACTTCGGCTTCGACTTGTCTGACTTCACTGGCGTACGGTGCACGGGCTTCGCTGAGCTTGGTGAGCTCTTCTTGGCTGGCACTGGTTGATTTTGCAAGATCGGCTCGCTCTTTGGCTTGACTTCTTCTAATGGCAATGGAGCGATTGATGCCGGAGTCTCCACTGCCTGAGGAGGCTGTACTGGAGTTGGCGGCTGAACTGCCACCGGTTCTGGAGATCGTTTCAGTAACTTGAAGATCCAATTGATTAAGTGTTCTACGCGACTCATTTATAATATCCTTATGAAATTTAATTTTTTCATCAATGGCAGCAAGTTTATATTGAGCTTCACCTACAACCAATGACTGGTCTCCGTGAGCTTTAGATAAGAAGCCAAAGATGCCCATGCTCGTTAAACTCATCAATACAACTATCGCTATTAGAAAATAGCTCTTAAGAAGTAATGAAGTGCTTTCCCAGTTTCTATATAGCCACGAAGTAACTACAAGCTTTGATACTTCAAGTGCGACACCCATTATTGCAATAGATACAGCAGCACCTGAAAATATCGCCATTAATCCCATTATAGCGTAATACGCTGCAATAGATGATAAAGAAAATGCTGATAGGAAAAGTAAATACGTCATAACTTTACATGAGTTCTATGAATTTTACAAGCGATGATTCCATTGTACCATTGGTCTTGTTTTTCTAAGACTTCGTATTGAAACTGAAGCTTAGCCTCTAAATAAGACATTGTACCTTTATTGCCACACATGTGCAATATTTCACGCGTAAAATTATGTTCACCTAACTCAGCAACGTCTTTTGTTAATTCATCCGAAGATGACCAGTATACTTTCCAATCAGAAGGTACCTTTACTCTTTTCTTTTTTCCTTTAAGCATCTTAGTTTTTGAAAACCAAAACAATTTCTTACCAATGTATCTTCTACCATTAGTAAGATTAGTAATTAAATATACGTACCCGATATTTTTATCGATCAGATCTTCATTAAATTCTATGCCCTGATATGTCCACATACTTTATCCATGTTGAATAAAGTATTTATTGATTTAATTAAAGTAACCAAGTCTTCTCATAGTATTTCTAAGCTGGCGTATACGCTCACAGATCAACAATACTCTATTAGACCTATTCGTCGGCATCGTCGTATTTCTCATCTTCGGTAATATCAGCTGCGCATACCGGGCAGCACACAATAGAAGACTTTTCGTGATCATCGCTCTTTAATATAATTTTGCCGAATGCTCCACAATCTGGACATTCGAATAATCTACTTGCAGCCATTATATATCCTTTTCGATTTTTTCATACATTATGCCCAAACACTTTCCCAAGTACCAGCAGTAGCACCCTTTGCGTAATCTGTTACTCTGTTTTCAAAGAAGTTACCATGAATTGGCGCGTTAATCATTTCTTCAACCCAAGGCAATGGATTCTTTTTAACTTTAAAGATACCTTTCATGCCTAGGCCAATTAGACGACGATCAGCAATATAACGAATGTATTGCTTGACATCTTCTTTTGTTAAGTTCTGGCTATCATTAACACCAAAGGCTAGCTCAATAAATTTATCTTCTAGCTCAACCATCTTTTCGCAAATAGTATAGATCGAACTCTTAAGTTCGTCATTCCAGATTTCTGGATTTTCTTTGATAAACTCTTTAAAGATACGCATCATGTTTTCAGCGTGTTGTGTTTCATCAACAATAGACCATGTAACAATTTGACCCATGCCCTTCATTTTGCCATGACGTGGAAAGTTTAACAACATAATGAACGAACTAAACAACTGCATGCCTTCAGTAAATGCTGAAAATACCGCGATGTGCTTTGCTGTATTTTCTTTAGTACTATTTTGAGCAGATAGATTCAAAACATAGTCATGTTTTTCTCGCATCTCGGCGTATTCTAAGAATTCAGAGTATGTAGTTTCAGGCAAACCAAGGGTTTCAATAAGGTGACTATAGGCAGCAATGTGCAGTGCTTCGCGGGCAGCAAAGCCTAACAACATCATTCGTACTTCTGGTTGAGGGAAGTAAGGGAGATAGTTGTTAATATAACCACCAGCAACGTCAATGTCGCCTTGAGTAAAGAATCTAAAGATGTGAGTAAGGAACTGCTTTTCTTCTTCAGTTAATTTCTTTTTCCAGTCCTTCACATCTTCCGACATAGGAACTTCGGTATGAAGCCAATGGCTTTGCTCATGCTTTAACCATGCATCATACGCCCAAGGATAGTTAAATGGCTTAAAGCTACTTCTTTCGTCCATTAATGTGGAAGTTTTCTTTTTAATCATTGATAAACTCTTTTAATTGTGTTTTGTTTAATGCACCGCTTTTGCGTCTTACTTCGGCGCCGTTTTGCAGTACTACCAATGTAGGCACTGATCTAATATTATATGTTGCAGCCAAATCTAATTGGTCATCAATATCAATTTCTTTTACCACAACATCAAGGTCGTCAATATCTTTAAGTGTCATTGATAACGCTTGGCAAGGGCCACACCAAGCTGCTGAAAATTTTAGTACTTCTTTCATTCTTTATCCAATTCTAATTCTATAAATTTTAACTTGTCATTGTAGTGTACATTGGTAACTTCTTTATATCCTTCGGAAGTCCAAACACATACTCTAATACTATCTTTTGATTTTTCTAATAGACCACTGTCTTTGTTAACATGTTCAGCCCAAAGGTGCTTAATAAGATGATAGATATTATATGCGTCCATTTACCAGTGCCTCCATACGCCTGCTATAATATGTGCGCAGGTTACCATTTCTACAATTCTCATAGTCCACCAAACAAGAGGACTATGAGATTCTTGTTTCTTTGACTCTTCTTCCATTTACCCCTCACATGCAATACAATCATTACCTTGGGCAATAGCAGTCATGTCAATTTCTTTAATAATTTCGCGTTCAATCTTTTTATGAACTTTATCAGCTTTACCAATCTTTTCAGAACGGCAGTAGTACATGGTCTTAAGCTTCTTTTTCCATGCTAGAAAGTGAACACTGTGGATATATTTAATGTGGCTATCAGGACGGAAGAATACATTTAAGCTTTGTGCTTGATCGATATACTCTTGTCTGTCAGCGGCGTGCTCGATAACCCAGCGCTGATCGATTTCCATAGATGTCTTAAACACTTCTTTATCGTGTTCATCCATCCAATCTAAATGTTGAACTGAACCATCATTTGCAATGATTGAACGCCACACTTCATCAGCCCATCCTTCATTGTGGCTTTGAGCTTCTTTTTGAATGACTACATCAAGAAATTTATTCTTATTTAGGTGAGAGCCCGATAAAGTGTCTTGGCGATAAGCATTGGCGCGATAAGGTTCAATGCTAGGACTAGTATTGCCCATGAGAATGGAAGAAGAAGCATTGGGAGCAATAGCCATAAGATGACTAAAGCGATTGCCAGTACCATAAGCATCAGGCGCTTGACCTTTTTCAGATCCCAATATTTGATTTGCTTTATCAAGTTCATTTCTAATATGTTTAAAAATACGAATGTTTAAAGATTTTGCTAATGGAGATTCCCATGCTATGTTTTTCTTTTGTAGAAGAGCATGAAAACCGAGAGCGCCAACACCGATGCTCCGTTCACGGCTAGCACTATATCTTGCACGTGATATGCTATCAGGAGCATTATCAATGAAATATTGAAGGACGTTATCGAGCATCTCCGCAACGTCCCGAAGAAATAGTTTGTCATCTTTCCAATCATCATAGTACTCCAAGTTCAAAGAAGATAAGCAACACACTGCTGTACGTTCTTCATTTGTGGGAAGAATGATTTCAGAACAAAGGTTTGATTGATGAACTTTAAGTCCAAGATCTTTTAAGTGTTGTGGTAGCTTGCGATTGGATTCATCAATAAAGTGGAGGTAAGGTTCACCAGTTTGCATGCGTAAGTCAAGAATCTTTTCCCATAACATCTTTGCAGATACAACTTCACGAATTTCACAGCTGGCAGGATCAACTAGTTGCCAATCATCATTTGCATCTTTATCAAGCATACAGCGCTCGATGATTTCCATAAACGAATCTGGAATATTAATGCCGTGGTGTAAATTCAAACAACGTAAGTTTTGGTCGCCTGTACCTTTACGCATTTCTAGAAAACTAATAACGTCTGGATGACTAATATCAAGGTAAGCAGCATAAGAACCACGGCGAGTGCGTCCTTGACGATACGCCAAAGAAGAGGCATCGTACATTTTAAGGTGAGGCATAACACCAGTACTCTTATCATCCGCTGAACGTATGCCAAAACCGATGCCAACACCACCACCAAGCATACTAAGCCAATTAGTTTCAGAAAGATTATCAACTAGACCCTCCGCGCTATCTTCGATGTAGTTAAGGAAGCAGGAAATAGGCAAACCACGCTTGCTGCGGCCAAAAGATAGAATTGGAGTAGAGTAACTAAGCCAATGCTTGCTACTATACTCATACAAACGTTGAGCGTGATCAGCATTAGATCCAAAAGTGCTGCTAACATATGCAAACCTTTCTTGAGGTGAAACCTCGTCTTCTTTCATATACGATTCTTTAAGCCTAGTCAACCCCAATTGATCGAATAGAGAATCTCTGGAATAGTCTACATTTATTCCATGCGCAGTGTGGTTCATATTTTTTATCCTTGTTGTGTAAATTCAGCTGCAAGTGGAAAGATTTCAGCAATCACTACAGCACAAGCTTTTGCGATTTCCATATGTTCCAATTGCGTACCATTTGATGCTCTCAATTGAATGTAATGAATCCAACTACGGATGGTGCCATTCATGTAGACTCGGGTTTTAGTGAGACCTTCAGGTAGAACTACTCGAGCTTGTTCTTTTGCAATTCCAGATTTGATTGCCCACTCATAAGCTTCTTTAGCAGCTTCGATAACTTTACGCTGCTGCGTGTCCCACATCTGTGCAAGTTTTAAACCTTCAGCCGAGTTAATATCTATATGAATTGAGTTTTGGCGGTTCTTAGTATCTTGAAGACGGCATTCCCGCAAGGTGAACATATCACCAAGTTCTTTTGGATCGGCGTAGCGTTGGGAGAATTCTTGAAAAGCAAATGATCGATGACGTACAATTTGGTGAGCAATGTCACGTGTAGTATCAATCTCTAAACATGCACTTGCCATTTCTAGTGGAGACCAGTGGGCGTGTTTAATAAGATATTTGATTAGCTTTTCGGATGTTTCAGTGTTATACTGATTTGCTGGATTTGATACACGGGCACAGAAAGCTACAAGCTCCTGCACATCATATAGACCCTCATCGACCAGTTGACGAGAAGGCTTCGAATAAGAAATTAATTTTACCTGCACAGATCACTCCATAATATTTCATTGATGTACCATTATATATCATAATCTAATATTTGTACAAAGGTGTTGTTACAAATTCTTAAAAGATTTTTGGAATGACTGTGTGTAAGATATAACCAATTACTGCGGCGCCACCAAGCACATACCATTTCCATTGTTCTAGACTTGTTAGTCTATTTTCAATTTGCTTGATGTCGTTCTGAATTTCTTTTTTGATATCATTATGTTGAGCAGTCGACTGCTCTGCGGCCGACTTCATTCGGTCGTCAATTTTTGCTCCCATAGTCTCTAACTTATCCATGATTTCGCGTGTCTGAGTAGTGATACGAGAATGAAGTTCATCAATTTCTCTGTCTTTTTTGTCACTTACTTTTTCCAATGAATTCAATCTTTCGTCATGCACTGCTAAGAGCTTTCCGATAGAGTTGCTTACCTCGGATATTTTTTCAAGAGAAGAGTCTAGCTTGTTAACTACGCTCTTAAGTACTTCAATTTCTGTATCAAACGCCATGATACTTCCTACTTATTTAGCTGGAACTTTAGTTCCCTCTAATTTATTGTGTATCTTCATCATTTTACAATCTTGAAGAACTTTACCATCTTTACCTAGCACAGGCTTTCCATCTTTAGTCATCTTATCAATACAAACTTTTTGCTTTTCAGCTGGGGCTGTATCACCAGCATATGATAACATAGAAAGCGATGCAATTAAAGCGATTAGAACATTTTTCATAATAGTTTATCCTCTTGATGTGGCAATGGTTTGCCGTAAAATTTGTGTTGTGGATTATTTATAAGTGGCTTAGAAGAAAACTTTTCAGCCACAGTTACACCCAATCCAGCCATGACAATATATGACATGCTCTCGTAAATAAAAGAGTCTATCGTATATCCAAAAAATAGATTAGCTAAGAACGCAGTGGCACACATTAAGAAAGCAAGAAAAGTTATAACTCTCTTGCTACTTAAACTGCCATTGTGTCCATCTTGTAGCATAGACTTTAGCACATTAAATTTCCGGTTGAGGCGCTGGAGGTGGAGCTAACTTGCCGCCGTATCCCACAGTTATCTGACCTTCACTTGTTGTGACAGTAAACGTTGGATCTTTTTTCGCTGGTACATTTTGAGTCTTAGCAAACTCTACTGTATTCTTAGCTGCAGATGTAGCATTTTCTTGTGCTACTTTCATCATAGCAAGTTTAGCTTCATTCTCTTCTTTAGTACCACCTGCTAACATAATGCCCGATAATGTACCAGTTAAAAATGTAGCAATAGGCACAATCAACTCAAAGAACTTTTGGTCAATTGGAGAAATAGCATTAAGAGGTTGTGTCACAAATATTAGTGAATACAATACAACAAATATAATACCAACTAAAGTTAAAGCTAAACAGACGCCAATAAAAAACTTAAGGCGCGCCATTAATTGGTCATCGGTATACATAAAATTATTTTCCACAGTTTACTCCTTTTGCTAATTCTTGTTGAGCTAAAACATTTTGTGCTTCAGGCGCTGGTCCAAGTCTTGGATCACGCTGACCTTTAAATATATGTTCAGGACAAGTTCTTGTAACGTCACATGTTGGCATTTTGCAAATTGATTTATCCCAGTTTTCTGGATCTTGACATGGATATCTAAAACGATCTCCGCCGAATAAAGCAATAACTAATGGAACTAAAACAATTATTGCTAACCATTTAAAAAGTTTGATATCGCTATTCATCAGTGAGCTCCTAGGACGTGAAGAGCGTGTTCATAATGCTTAATTCTATCGTCAAGACCAATAGTACCACCATTGATTCTTTTTGTAAGAGTAACAATATCACCTGCATCAGCCCACTGGTTTAGGTTATTAGTTTCCCAGAACCAGCATGCTGACTGAGCAGCACCTTCGAATGTTTGAAGATATTCAGAAGCTTCTTCAACGCTGATGTTAAGTGAAGCCGCGAACCAAGAATAGTTTTGCTTGCCAGTAAGTTGAATTAATCCACGACCACAATATCTAAATCCGTCACCAGATTCTTCTGGACCATTGCCCATTCTATTAGCATAAACCTTATTAGCAATTGCTTCTTGCTTATTTGGCATAGATGCGTATCGATTTGCAATTTCGTCTGTTGGAAAATACTTTGGAAAGATTTTACGTAGTGTTGCGGCTTTGTAGTTTAAGTTCTCTTTAAGAGCAGTGAATCCACCTGACTCATGAGCACATTGAGCAATGAATGCCGCGATGCGTTGAGGAGTATTAATCTCGTAGTCTGGTAGCAGAACTGATAGAGCATCATACCAATTGTCAACATATGGATTTTTTGGAAGTAATTGTTTTAGTTGTTGTTTATTCATGTTATTCCTTTATCTGCCGCACCCAACGGCTTTACAATACACTACAATTTCGTATAATCCCCAGATAGAAAATATAAAAATAAAAACAAGAAAAATAACTGCTAAAATAATTTCCATCATTTCATCGTTTTGCTTTTTCTTATTAGCAGCAGCAGTTTTAATTCTTTTAGCCTGTTGTGCAGCTTCAACATCTAAAGCCGCTGCTCTTGCTTTTACTTTGTTCCATACATCAATTTTACCTGAAGCCATAAACAGCATTTGCAATTCTTTTTCAAATTGTATTGCTTTATCTAGTGCCATTTCGATTTCAATCGCTATAGCCATGCTAGACTTGTTACCACCGCCTTTAGCAACAGTAACTGCTTTTACTGCGTTATTCTTAGCATCAAAATATTTTCCAAGAACCGGGCCCAACGATGAAACATCATCGACAGTCTTTGAAACTTTTTTAATTAGCGCAACAGCTGATTGTATTCCCGCTAGTGCCGTTATTGGATCTATCATTAAATTTCCTTACTACAGATTTTTCATGATATTGTGTCATTTTATACCCTCGTATATTTTCTTTTGTATTTCATACCATTCAATCCATGCATCATGCTTTACAGCGCATTCATAGTAAGCAGTATAATTTTCACTGACAGTTTTTGCTATTTCACTTATGTTATCGGATTCTTTTAACTTTTTTAAGTTAGGACACGGTGTTTTAAAACTTTGAGGTGCTTCTGGAAACTTAGCAACAATAGGCACTGTTGTAGAACAACCTGTTAGTAATATAACACTCAATAAAATTATTTCTTTAACCATTCGGGAGCCTCAGCTGCATCATTCAAAGCTTTATAAAATTCTTTAGGTAGTTCACATTGACCGCCCGTGGCAAACTTAGTATCATACTTTACGATTTCACGATCAATGTATTTTACAACTTGATCTCCCTTAACTTTAACTACTTGAGTTTTAGTTACTACCTTCTCAACTATCTTAACATTTTCTTGGCTAGACTTTACTTCAGCTTCTGCAACTTTCTGTTTAAGTTCAGTTACTTTAGCTTGCCAAGATTCTTCATTCGATATAGCGCCAGACATGTAAACACCGATGACAATTAGAACTATGGAGACTAACTGTATCGGTGTTTTGTAAACGTATATTACCGGAATGGGAATATACTTAAGTAAGTAAGTTACTGCAAATCCTGCAACACCAATTAAGAGTATTGCATAAAAAATCCAATCAGGAAGGAATTGCAGTATCCACATTATCTTTTAGAGTCTTTTGTAAATCGTTTAAAGCTTTTTCTCTTACCAGTTTCTACCATTTGTGTGTGGCTATCGCATTGGCATGGAGTATCTCCACATGACATACAACTTAGGTTGCCCGCGATAACTTCTTTAATAGGCTTTTTAAATACAGATTTAACTGCAACGTAAGGCTCAGCAAGACGTTCTTTACGTTCACGATCAGCTTTAATTTTTTCTAAAGCTTTTTGCATTCTTACTGCTGCTGATGTTGCTTCATCTAACTCTTCTTTAACAGTCATTGCAGAATGGTACTCTGCATCATGAACATGATAACCTTGTTTAGTATAAAACTTCTTAGCTCTTGCAACTGCTTCATCTTTACTGTCAGCAGATACAACAACACGCTTCTGTTGCTTTTCTGAACGCTTAGATACCATAGGGTGATCTTTTTCTGAAACAGTAACAGAAACTTTATGTTTGCTTTCAGACAATGCTTCTTCTTTCATAGCAGATTCATTCTTTGCGCCAACTGTTTTGCTGTTGTCTGGCTTAAGACTCTTTTCATGGTGCTCTTCTGACTTAGCATACTCGCGGTCTGCAGCAGAATGACGACCTTTAGACTCATGCCACTGACCCATAGACTCATGATGGTTTGACATATGGGTGTGATATGACTTCATATCGCTAGTCTCTAGTGCCTTAGATGCTTTGTCTTTATGAGCCATTGCCATTTCATGTGTATCAAGAGATTCGGTTACAATTTCTTCGCCTAGTTCTTCTTTTGATTGCAAATAATCTCTAACACTTGTAATGTAGTCTTGGGCTAAAGTAATCTTTGACTGAACCCACTCTGGCATGTTATCATCATCTTTAAGCATTGCAATCATGTCTCTACAATTACGCATTGTAGTTTGTAGTTGAGTGCGAGCCATCTGACCTTCATAATCATATTCACCTTTGTCAACTGCTTCAGCAACAAATCCATGACTATCATCGCAGATACATGGATCAACTTCGCATCTTGAGCACAGACGTGACTCAAACATGTATTGATTAAATTTTAGCATCTTCTACCTTTTTTCTTTTAAACATCTTAGGAGTTTTCTTTATTACTGCTTGATCTGTAGAAACAGCAGCACCAGTAACATTAGTAATTCCGTCTTCACCAATCTGCTTTAGAAATTTTTCGATTAGAATTTCTTCTTCAACAAAGGTAATATTCTTAGTCTCAATGGTATCAATAAGATCGTTTAGCTGTTGCTCATTGATAGTACTATATGATTGGTGTGATTCTTTGATTAACCAGTATGCAGCAATCAAAGAAGCCAATTGGCTTTTTCCACCAGGAACTTTTGCAAGCAATCTTTTCAAATTGAAGACTAAGCGATCTAGTGCAGAGTATGATTCTTTTTCTTGAGACGTAGTTAGATCTTTAACTTTCTTAAGTGCCTTACCATCTTTATCAATGATGCCGAATTTAAACGCGTCACTTTTCTCGAATGGAGTAACAAGCATGCTTAGTACTTTAAATGCAATCAGATTGTCTAGTGTGTTAGACATTTATATTTTCCTTAAAGCTTCTACTACATTAGAATCTAATCCTATATCAGATTCTTCTTCAGACATTCTTCCGATGTATATTAAAAATGGCTTTAGCAAGTCCCAGTATTCTTCTTCCATTTTATGGAAGAGCATTTGAGTAGATGCTTCACCGAACAAGTTATACAATACAATTATATGGTTTAGAATAAGTCTTTCTCTTAACTCACCTTTTTCTTTGTATCTAACAAAAAGTTTTTTAAGATAAAGAAATCTCTTTAGGTCTTCATCAAATTCATCTACGCTATGGCACTGTGGATTATCATAGTTGCGCATAGCGTAGAGAACAAAATTATCAGCAGTCAATTTTTCAATCATGAATAAAGCGGGAACTTAATCCCGCATTAAATTATGCAGTAACTGTCAACGTTGCTGCGTCAGAAGTAACTGGTGTTGCTCCATCAGTAGAAACTACTGCGCGGAATAAGTAACCATTTTCTGCAGTTGCTACTGTCTTTGTATAAGCAGCAGAAGTTGCTCCTGTAATATCTGCATAAGCACTGCCTGTATTGACTTGCCACTGATATGCTAGTGTAGAAGATGTAGCGGGTGATACTGATGCTGTCACTGAGAATGTCACCGATGCTGCGTTTGCACGTGAAGCACTTTGTGGTTGAGCACTAATAGTGATTGTACGAGTTTGAGTAGCAATACCAGCATCGCCGTCGGTCGACATAGATTTCATTGCCACTAAAGTTTCGTATGTAGTGCGGCCTGAGCGCGCACCAGTACCTACAGTACGTAGCACCCAACCAGCGTGGGCGATTCCTGCAGTTGCTGTAGTTTCAGCAATGTCTGCACCGTATGTCGATGTTTTTTCGTCTGACGTCAAGTATTGTGGTTTACCTGCTGATTCGTCTTTGTCTGTCCATAATGCCATGTTGTTCTCCTAGTGTGGATTATTAGTTATTTATTTGCTACGTGGCTCTGATTTGCCCGCGGCAGGATTGCCCAACGACTGACGCATAGCTTTTTGTTTAGCTTTATTAGCATCAATCTTTTTCTTCAATTCAGGATCGGCTTTAATCATCCAACCTGGTGCATAGCCTGTTTTACCTTCTTCAAGGAACGACTCGACAAACGAATCAAAACCTTCTTCAACGACAGTATCAAATTGTTCTTCTGTAAGGTCCATTAGAAACTCTACAGCTTCTGCAAACTTGTCTTTCTTTGGACGACCACGACCACGTTTTTCAGCTCCAACTGCTTTCTTAGCAGCATCATCGCCAGTACCCTTTGATGTACCGTCTTTATCGAACTGCTTTGTGTAAACAGTACCAGTAGAGATTTTCTTTACGTCGTGGTAAGTAGAAGTAGTATTTTTGTCTTTAGTTTGCATTGGACTATTTCTCCAGTCAAATACAGACTCATTAGTTTTTTTCATCTTATCTGCTTTTTCCTTTGCCATCATAGCACGGATTTTATCTACTGTAGCAGAGTCCTTAGGACCAACAGCGGCACGAGCTTCGCGTTCAGCTTTAGCTTCTTGATCTTTGCGCCATGACTCTGAAGACTCTTTCATTGTATTTTCAGCACGATCTTTACCATACTTCTCTACGAAAGATTTGAAATTCTTTTTCATGCCAGTGACACCGTTTTCCATTTCAACTTCTTCTTTGTTTAGACGAGCATCAGCACGATGCATTCCTTGATTTCTAACTTTCATCTTATGTTTAAATGGCGCTCTAGCTGCGGTCACTGCATCAGCGGCTGTCTTTAAACCTGCTTGTACTGCATCATCTTTACGTAAAGGATTTTTATTTCTACCTTTTAATGGGTTAAAACCTCCCGTACCAGAGTTGGTTTTTGCCATTGCTGTTCTTAAAGCAGAATGTACACCCGTGAAGTTTTGGTCATGCTGAAAGTTTTTCGAAAAATCTTTATGAGCAGCATCTGAGTAACTATTGAGTGTCTTTTTGCTTAGTTCATCTAATTCTTCAACTTCTTCTTTCATCTTCTTCTTCATCTTTTTGATCTTATCCAGCTTTTCAGCAGCTGTGCCAATATGATCAGCACGTCTATCCATCTTATCTGCCATCTTTTGAGTGTAGTAATCACTTGGGTCTCTATTAAAAGCAGTCATAACCTGAGAGGTTGCTTTTTTCTTATAAGATTTTAAAGTACTCTTTGACAGTTCATCTAATTGTTCATATTCTTCAGTTTGCATAAAGTTTTCGATATCTTCTACAGTAAATTCGATCTGTTCAACTTCTTCTTGGGTAACTCCACGTGGACCGCGATCATCCTTAACTTTACCAGCTTTCATTAATGCAGCACGATCGGCATAGCTAGTAGGTTTAACAAGTTTGGCTGCAGCCTTGATGTCAGGAGTTTGATTTTTCTTGTCAATGAATTTCAATGCATCAAACTTTGCTTCATCTACCTCTTCTTCTTTACGAAGAAGTTTAAAGTCATGAGCATCTACTTTGCCATTCTTATTCTTGTCAATCTTATGTTGACTACCCTTAAGCTCTTCGCCAATTTGCTTGCCATCGTCTTCGCCTTTATTGAAGACAAGCTTACTTGCTTTGTGCTTTTTACCGTTTTTGTCTAATTTATAGTCGTCAGTATCGAGCTCATCGACGCTTTTATCAGCTTCTGCCATTTTTGACTTGTGGGCTTTTTCTTCTAAATATTTTTTAACTAAACTCATTTTACATTCCTTTAAGTGAAGAGGTTAACATCCATTGGTGCTTGTCATGAGCATCGATTCTTCCTGCTAGGAAATCTGCAATGCCTTGTTTGTTTTGATTAGATGCAATCTTAAACGCACTGTTTAAACTTTGTAAAACAATTTGGTTTGAAGACAACAGCAATTGTACTCTAGAACGAACATCCGTTGGCATAACAACGTCTTCCTCTATTGTACTATATTTGTAAATTTGTGTTAAACTAATTGGTGCATAAACATCTAATGCTCGAATCTTTTCCGCGATACTATCAACTGAACTGTATACTTCTTCATAGATATCGCCAAAGAAATCATGATATTGGCTAAAATGTACTCCTTCTACATTCCAATGATAGGAATGAGCTTGGAAATACATAACAAATGTATTGCCTAATGCTACCTTTAATGCTGAACTTAATTCATCCATAGTGTTCTCTTTTGTAAAATATAAATTGTACAGGTTGTTCTGTCAGTGGTATAATGTATCTCTGGATACTAATTATTTAGTAAAAGCTTTATGAGTTAGTCTATCATTCTCGATTCTACGAATCTTAGGCACCATGCGCATAGCAATACGATTCAATGAAGACTTTCTCTGCTGAACAATACGTTCAATTCTTTCCTTTTCACTTACTGACAATGTATCTAAAGGCTTTCTAGCTAGTCTTTGTTTCAATACCTTTACAGCCATTCTACGAGCTCTTGAATTAATCTTACTTGTAGATGAACGAGTTCTTAACGCGATCTGAAGTCTTCTATCTCTCTTAGATTGTGATCTAGCAAAACGTACCTTTGCTCTGATTCTTTCTGCTCTGGATAGTACTTCATCAAGTTGTTCTGTTTCTTCTTTGATGTTGCCTACTTCTTCACCAGTATCAGAATCAACGATTGCTAGTTCATCATCGTCATATGCATGCCAGAATTCTTCTTCATCCATACCATCAATGTGTTTTTGGATTTCATCATCCGACATGTCATCTTCTTTTTCACCTGGCTCGTCATCTTCTTCGCCAAGGTGATGCATGATTTTCATTCTGCGCAGCGTAGGATTATCATTAGCTCCCTCTATAGAAGCACCAACAAGAGCTTCTGTTACTTGAGTTGGAATTAGCTTTTCATCAAACTTGATGCCAGCTTCTTTAACGGTATTAATCATATTGCTAATGATTGAATATGAAGCCTTTGAGAAAGTCTTATTTTTAATCTTACGTAAAGCCATGTTAACTAGATTTGTAGGACTAGATTGTTTATCGACCTCTTCAACTCCCATCGCGGTTGCTATAACTCTAGCAACTTTAATTTTATCTGCGTCTGTGAATTTCATTTCTTGTAGTCCTTCTGAAAACTGGTCTGCCATGTCTGCCATCTGAGGATAATCACTATTTAAATCTTGGAACTCATGTTCATGTGTATGCCAATAGTCTTGATGGTGAGCAAATTCGCCAATCTTTTGTAGATATTCTCTTGCTGTCTTATGAGCATCATTCCATTGCGTGCGTTCTTTATCAGTAAGTTCTTCGCCTGCAATGTGGCGATCATTGATACCCATATACTCATCAGTTGCTTTAATAGCATTTAGAATAGCAACAGGATCTTGTGCTCTTTGAATAGACATAGTAAATGCTGCAGATGCATCGTTACTACGTTTAAAATTCTTGGTTGTGTAACCCTTGTATGTAATCTCATCTGGTGGAGTAATACTTGGAACATCTTCTTGAATATCTACAACTGGAGTTACAGCATTCAACCACTTCTTGCTAATAACGCCTGACTCATTTACAACACTAATGTAGTTAGCGCCACGGTCAACGATCTCATATTGACCATTAGTATCTTGTACCTTATCTCCAACATTGAAGATTGAGCCTTTTAGGTACGCTTCGCGAATATCGGTAGTTTCAAACTTGATGTCTTCTTTGATAGACTCCATGCCCATACCAACACGAAGCTCATTCATCAGACGCTTACCATCTAGTTCAGTTAGTGCTTGAGGTAGACCTTTTTTAAATGATGCAAAGTCGCCTTTCTTGGCGGCTTCTCTCATTTTAGTACCCGACATTCCCGCCGCGGTGTCTGAGTCTGGATCACGCTCACCTGCAGATACTACTTCAACGGTATCAAAATTAAACAAGGTGCCATTGTACTTGTCGAGTAGTTTTTTATATTCTGGAACTCTATCTGATCCAGCAATCATGACAAGATTCTTGTACTTTTTAGAAAGCATGGCCGCTGCTTCCATGAATGTGCGCACTTCTGCGTTTGCTGCCACGAAATTTACACGCGGAAACATACGCTTAAGGTAATACACCTTGCGATCTACTGGAAGCGGATTTGACTTTTTGTCGTTTGAACGAGAAGCATAGATGACATGATCCGCGCCTTGCGCGCGGGCCAGCTTTGTCACTGCTTGTACTAACAGTGCGTGTCCGTTCGTTGGAGGTTGAAATCTGCCAAAGGCAAAGATGACCTTCTTTGAAGGCAATTCTTTTACGAGTTGCTTATATCTTTTCATTTAAGTCCATCTACAATTGTAATATACTAGTATTTATAAAAATAAAATTTTAGCTATTGTAAAACTCGTTATCAAATTTTTGTAATAGTTAATATCGCACTTGGAAGTGCTGGTCGAGCGTATGGTGCAGTCTGTGCTGCTGTATATTCTAATTTCATGAGGTCGATTCTACTAAGAGCAAATTTCAATTCCAGGTAATCATTTACAGCAATGTCGTGTACTAACCATTGCTTACTAATGTATTCATACACTGGATTATTTAATCCACCACCTTTCACTTCAACTTTAACACCAGATTCTGCCACATCACTATTATTTTTTGACAACCATAAAAACACATCACGAGCTGCGTTGCCTTCGGTCTTAACAAGCATTTCTACTGTTAGCAAATAACTGCCTGCTGAACTGATAGCTACTCGAGTAGGATTACTAGATACTACTGCAACACCTTGTGTATTGACGTGTGCTGTTGTATTATTAAACCAGTCGAAAGAGAATGCTGCATTTGCTTCTGTTGCTACCACATCAGCTACTTTGTGGAAACAACCATATACTGGAGTACTTCCACCAGTAGAAATTGATGTTCCACCTGGTGTAACACCATCAGATATACGCAGTGGAGTTGCGCCAGTTGGATCGTAAAAAACTTCTCCAACAGTGCCAATATAATTGGTTGCTGGAGTGCCACCCATTTTATCCGCGAATAGTTTAAATGTAGTTGTCATATTGTTTCCTAGTTTTTAAAAAATAAAATTAACAATTCCACTTTCTAAGAGCCAACGCTTTACGTGTTGGTTCGCCGTTTGGTTTCTTCATTGCACCTTCCATGCCACCCATGCGAGCACAAAATGACTTACGACGATTAGCAGCTTTACTTCCAGGCTTTAACTTAGAAGGTGGTGTTGTAACTGCTGTCTGTAAGTTACCACCAGTCTTGGCATTGTAAGCATCAACACCTTTTTGGGTTAGACCACCAGTTGAAGACTTATGTCCTTTTTTATCGATAGCATATTCAAGCAATTCTTCATCAGTAACAAGCGTTAATGTTTCCCAAACAAATTCAGAATCAAGTCCTTCAGCAAGAGCAAGTTCTTCAATGACCTCTTCAATAAGATCAAATTGCTCATCAGCTGATAATTCTTCATTCTCAAGTTGCTCGTGCACTATATTATATACAGTCTTTTTCTTTGCAGCAAAAGCTTCTTTAGCTCGCTTTTCAGTTTCTTCTTTGCCACCACTATGTGTTGTTTTAAATATAGCCTCATATCTTCTATGTGGATCGCCCTCTTTATGATAACTGACACGAACTGTATGATGTTTTAACGGGGCTTCGCCTTCTACTACAACTTCTTCATTTGCTGCTTTAAAGTCTGCGTCAGTTGGAGCACCTTTGCTTCCAGGTTTACGCATCTTCTCGCCTGAACCTGCTTTAATTCGTTTACGCTTAGCGTGGATATTATCCCATAGGCCTCGGCTGCCTTCGTCTAAATATTCTTTGAAATTAATCATTTTAGTGTGTCCTTATGTTTTCCATCAACATATAAATTATGTTTTATGTTACTCTTTGGATTTAGTTCAACTAAATTTTTGTGGTGGCGCTGGGCATCTTCTTCAGACTTAAACATTTTTGTAGAGTCATGCATACCAGATTCGCTGCCATCTTTCTTAAGTCTAACTAATTTTACTGAGCTATTTTCTGTAGATGACTTAGCACGAATCTTCATAAGATCGCTGTGCGCATTCTTCCAGCCTTTAATTGCTTCTTGTAATTCTGTATAAGTTTTCATCGTTGCCATCCTTTGATGATATCTGCCGAAAAGTTAGCCTTGCTGAACTCCATTCGATCTACGATCTTAACTGCGCCACCTGTTAAATGGTCAATAGCAACAAAACCTTCTACACCAGTTGTCTTAAATCCATTTGCTGTTCTAAGGAATGTGCTAATATGTCCTGCACTATTCATCTTATTGATGATCATTTCTTTAGCTTCTACAATAATATTTGCTAAATCGAATATAGCTACGATCTGAGCTTTATCATGATGTGCAAAGAACTGTAGAATTTTTGTTCTTACATCTTCTTGTTTCTTTTTTCCAGCAGGTGTCGATCTACGATCCATCATATCTTGATATTTATCATAGATGTAATGATATAAGCCTGCAACGTGAGCTTGGGTATCACTGATCTTTTCAGCATTACGCACTTTGGTGTTATTATAAGTCTTTACTGCCATTAGTAAGTCTGCATCATTAGAGATTGCATTTAATGTGGAAGCGCTTATTGACTTAAATAGTGTACCTGCACGTGACAAGACTTTTGTGACTTCTTCTGTTTCAGCTTTAGTAAACGTAGCAGTACCAGAATAGTCTTTGTAATTAGCATCATCCATCCATATTGACGGACTTTTATTTAGTTTGTCTACAATTGTCTTGCCGAAACTAGCTTTCATAGTTTCAAACGATTTGCCAGTATATGTTGTATGCCAAACTACTCCGATCTTAGCGCTTCTAATTTGTTTACCAAGGGCGGCGTTGTATGGAACAGCATAAACGATTGTGTTGGGGTGAAATGTTATATATGTCTGTCCATCTATAGTTTCCTTTTTAAGGTCACTGCCTGTGAACATTAGGTCTCCTTGGTACACCCCTTCTTTTATACCAAGCTTCTTGAATTCTGCTAGAGCAATCTTTAATTTAGTTGCTAGATCGCCGGAAGTATCAGCATCTACTTCCGCGGGTGTCTTGTATACCTTAGGCTCTTTGTTGAAGACGCCTTTCTTTGCAACAAAGAACTTACCATCACGTGGATCAACACCAACGAAAATAGCAGGAGCTCCGTCCCACTTAACTGTTGCTGTAATCTTTGATGTAGAACTACCTGCAAGCATGTTGCGTAGGTCCTGTAGGAAGTTGATAGCTCTACGAGTACCAGCAACACCTTCATTGAAGATTAAATCCTCAATGTGCTCCATGTGCGTATTCTTTTCTTCCGCGATAAACGATTTTAATGTTTTCATTATAGATTCACCATAACACCAGTAGAAGATACTTTATCTGTAACTACAATTCTTCCAGCAGAATCTCCACGTGAAGGACTGACTCCATATATCTTAGGAACTCCTTGCTTATCAACTGCGATAGGATCAAACCTTTGATCTTCTCTTCTAGCTCTAAGTCTAAAATATAAATCATGTTCATCAGCATATTTTTTAGCTGGAATCATTTCACCGTTTGTAATAGTCAAGATATTTTTAGCTTTGTCATAAGAATGACTAACATCCATCTTTCCAATGTACATGTAATCAATAGGACCACCCATCGCGACATTACCAATAACAATTTTAAGCTTATTGCTAGAACCTATTTTACCAAATACGTCCGGAACCTTATCACCAGCATTGATAGTCTTACTTAATTTTTCATGGGCTAACTTTAAGAACTTTGAAGCAATTCCAGGCACTGCTAATTCTAGTCCTCTTAATCCACCACCTGCTAGTGAAGGAGCTGCTTCACCTTTTAATGAAAGATTTATAGGCTTAACTTTTTTATCATAAGAAAATAGTTGCACGTCAGTATATGGTTCAGAACCACTCTCTTGGCGTCCTGTAAATTTATCTGCGTTAATTACTCCGGTGATTTTAGTCTTTCCGGCTATTACAGTAATAGGATTACCTTTGTTTGCTCTGACTGCTGCTTTAATAGCATTCACCAATCCAGTTTCCTGTCTTTCTGCTGCTGCTCCTGCCATAGTATCTCCATCTATAAAAACTTATTTTATATTTATAAAACTACAAAAGCCCCGAAGGGCTTTTCTTAGATGAATTCTAATAAATTAGAACTTATATCCTCGCTAATTTTGTTGTCTTGGATATGAAAGTCTGTGTTTATATAGTCCAACTTACCATCAAGATACAGCTTAATGTTTTCCGCCATATCTTGCGCTGTGGTAACAGGCACGTTCTGGCAGATATGATTGAGGTTCTTAAGACCTCCAAGCAACTCAAAGTCTCTTGGAAGCTTCATGATCTCCATACATTCACGAATGGTAAGATACCGATCTTCATCTGGATGAGTTAACTGAGTAGGTAGATGGCCAACAAAAGCACCAATGTAATCCTTAGGAATGGTAGTACCCTTACGCATGATGTTCATGCCAGTCTTAAGCTTTTCGTATCGGCGTTCACACTTAGGAACTTCACGATCATAACCATTTGCTGCCATCCAAGCGCCAACCTGCTTATAGTCATGTCCACACTCTTCAATGTAAGTAAGAACTTCTGTGGTCTTGGTAAGCTTATCAGAAAACTGCTTGTGAGTAATTCCACCCTCGATGACTTCAAGGATATAACGATAGTAAGGATCGTGACTTGGAGTTTTACTATTAGTAATCTCGTTCATCTTGTCGGATGCGATATATGGTACTCCACGAATAGTGTCTTCAATCTTTGCATGCTCGCGTAGGTAAGACTTAAACACTGGAACTTTAGAGTCTTTCCAAAAGAAGTAGAATGTACGATCACGCACTTGACTCAATCCATGCAAGATAGACTTAGTCTTATAAATCGACATAGTGTAACCATTCTTCTTGCCGATAGCACGAAGCTTATCAACAACAGGAATTCCCATCTTAGAAGCTAGTCTTGGAGCGTTCTCACCCCAGAATACCTTGGGCTTCATTTCACCCAGCACGTATTCAGCTGTAGTAGACATCCAATCGTTAGTAGCAGACTCTGAATTAGCCTGAGGAGAAAGAGATGACAGACCAGCGCATGGACAGACAGTGTTGACTACATCTACGTAGTAAGGATGGTAACCACCCTTATCTAGTACAATGTATGGAACTGGAAAACGGTTTACAGCATGAGCATCGTTGTCAGCAAAAGCTTCATAACTTAAAATATATTCAGGATCAGAACCAAATGCTTGAACTTGAGCAATTGTTTCTCCTCCAATCAATGGGACAATAGATGCATGTTTAGTCAAAGAAACTCTCCAATGAATTGTCCGGTTTTTGAGAAGACATATACGCTTTCTTATGTTGAATCGTAGTTGCCAACTTAATCTGTCCCTTCCAAGGACCAGACGGAACTGTCTTCTCACGGACAGTAATAAAATCAGGCCACAATTCTGCTAGCTTACGCTGAGCTTCATTATGTACTTCAAGTGTACGCCATGTAGAACATCCGCCAGCAGCATTTGTTTCTGAACAGGTTACCATGTATTTAGCACTAATTCTATTCTTAAATCCGCGAGTCAATAGTTGCAGGTTAACATCGAAGTCTTCCGCGGCAGCAACTCGGCTCCATTGAATGTCACGTGGAATCTTCGATGCAGAATAATATACGTTAGTCATGATTCGCTGATTTTCGCGCACTGGCCATTGGGTAACATCAGGGATAACCCAAGCAGGTAGAAAGCCACCGTAATAAATGCCCTCATCAATCCAAGAATTCAATAAACCAAAAGCATCATCAAAGTCTTGATCGGTGAATTTACGACTCAGCCACTTTGTACCTTCACCAGGATTAGGTTCCTTTACAACAAAGTCTAGATCATCGTCAAACACCATGAAATCATACTCTTTAAACTTATCAAATATCCATTCACGAGTTGGAGCAATACGATTTATATGATGCGGCAGGGATAATACTTTACCGGGATACCGAACATTCATGTCATCATATTCATGATGCTGCACTACAAAGAAAGTCATACTCTTATATTTTGCGGGTAGACTATTGTAAGTGGTTTGCTTGTCCATTCTGCCAAGCGTGGGAATAATAATAAGTTCAATCATTTTGTAATCCATTCAAATTTGACACCAGCCTCTTCAAACATACCACGGGTTTGCTCCCATGATTCTACCCAAATTGGAGGAATGTCTTGTTCAACAAACAAAAATACTTTCTTTATGCCTACTTGAATAATACCTTTTGCGCATTCAGAACAAACTGGTAATCCATAAACATAAAGATCAGCACCATCTAGTGACACGCCATTCAATGAAGCATTAAAGATAACATTCATTTCAGCGTGGACGACGTATTTATACTTCGTAGGACGGTCATTATATCGATCAGCACTATCAAGAATTCCACGAGGAAACCCGTTGTACCCTTGTGCAAGAATCTGGCCTTTTTTACCAACCGCGACAGCGCCAATTTTTCTACTTGGATCTTTACTCCAAGTAGAAATTTCTTTAGCTAGATTCAAATACCGATCTTGCCAAGAACTCATGTTACACCCAAGCGCTTTCTTTTACAGCAACGATATCAAAGTGGCGTTCATATACGTGTAGCGATCCTACGTTCCAAAGCATAGTGCCTAGTCCATATGCTGTAGCCAAACGATTGTTGATACCTATTAACAATTGCTCTTGAACATGTCGTTGCCATGCATAATCATTTTTATAACCAAACACTGCATCATTAGATCGCATAAAGACGCATGCATGCAATTGGCCTTCACGGATAAAGTACTGCACATTGTTAGTACAAATAAAGTCTGACATGCCGTCCTTATTAAAATCAGTGTGCATGCTTGGTCGTGTGTAAATCATGTTAGCACGACGAGAGAATGGGTTGCTCACGAGTTCTTCAAGAACATTTTTAAACTGATATCCATTGTCTTCTGAATAGATACACCATCCATAGTTAGAGTTAATCATTCCATCTTTAGATGCAACCTGTTTCCAGATTTGAGGAGTTCCACCGGGAATATCGTTAACACTAAGCGACATGGATTTATACCATTGAAGTTCGCGTTCAACGTATTCTTTATTGACATTGCCAAAGATGCTGTCTTCATTTGCATGAAAGACTGCGTTGATCAGTTCAATAGTCTTTACACCAGACTTATCAATAACAAAGTCTTCATCATGTAAGCACTTAACAAATTGCTCACGGATATATTCTACGTTCATGTTATTCTCCAAATTTGCCCACAGCCAGAGCAGCACCTGGCGAAGTTAAATATGTATCAGAGTACGAAGTAGTACTTGACACCGTTACAGTATTAGTGTTCTTAAATTTAGTTGGCGTGATAACATCTGTTGGATGTGTTTGCTTAGAGACAGTCTTATTGAAGATATCTTTTCCAGCTGTTTGACCTGGCACGTCGCCTCGCATATATGCAGCAACGAAAGAAGCATAGTTAATTAAGTCAATCGCGGAGTCTTCAACAGATTCAAAGTTAGCTTTGCCACCATGTTCCATCTGCTCTAGTACAGAGACCATACGAAGATATTTAGCATTCACAACATCGAGAATAGACCACACACCGCGAGGGTAGTAGTCGTTTTGCTCAATAGATGTTTGAGCACCATTATAGTCTTGGCCTTTCTTTTCTTGAAGTTCAGCTGCTTCAAGAAGAATATTTGCCGAGGGGCGGGAGAATTTATTTTCAGTCATACCATCCTAACGTTTCAGATTTTGAGAAATTTCGCATTATTTCAGCGAGCTTGGGGTGTTTTACTTTTTTTAAAAGAGTCATTTTTTCAATCGGCCAACATGCCATAACCCGGCCGTCATCCATAGTTGAAGTAAATACGCTTCTACGGTCTGTGCATTCCCATACCATTATTGTATCACTTAAACTATATTCTATAAATATCAATCTGTCTACATAAAGACATTTTTTAAGATTATTTACTTTTGCTTTATTTACTGTAAAAGCATCTGATGGTCTATATCGTGATTGTGTTTTTAACTCTACAAATTTGCCATCTTTTTGAAGTAGGTCTTTTTCACCATCAAATTTGTATTCTGACAATAGTCCACCAAACAAAGCTTGATAATATATTTCACCAATAGTTCCTAATACTTCTTGGCTAGTCATAGCGACATAATCTTTTTAAGAACTTGTTTGCTTTGTGTAGTATCAATTTTTACTGCATCATCATTAAAATAGTCCTGTGCAATATTCAATATTGTTTTAGCATATTCTATATCATCTGCATCCATTTGAAAATACCAGTCTCTTATAACTTCTTGTGAAGAGGTAAGTAAAAATGCTAGATTTTCTAGATCATGTTCGCTCATTGCGTTATTAGAACGAAGAGCATTTATAATGTTATTTGCTTTTTGTGGATGCATGACACGTTTCCAATTTGGAGTTTAATTATACCACAAGTTCGAATTAATGTACATAGGAACTAAAGTGATCAGTTTACTCGTGAGGTCTTGTAGGCATAAGAGATGGCCCGAGCAGCTTCAGTCGACAACGGCCGCTTTTGATATCTATTGCTGGTTTCTCTATCAAGCTGAAGAATCATCTGGGTGATCTCGTATTCATTGATGGGGTAGCCTCTGTTAATCGCGTTGCATGCAATAGAAGTCATAATGCGATAGATCATAGAGTATCTACCTGAACCATCTTGAGACGAGATGTCCTTATACTCACTGATGAGTTTACGATTTACAAATGGGCAATCTGTGTAAGATGTCCAGTTAAACTTTTCAACATTTCCCATAAGATTGTTTTCTCTTTTCGCCATCAACTGTTTTCTGAATTCTTCTGGAATCTGGTCTACAAACGATATTTGTTTAGCTTCTTTGAATTCGTGCTTCGACATCATTACATTTGGATCAATGTAATTGCCAGTATTAGTGAAGATAAAATTGTTAGCGCCAGGATATTGCGCAGGGACGTAATACATTCTGCTGAGGTCTTTAGTTTGTCGATCTCCCATTGAGTCAAATTCCGAATTGAGAGCCCACCAGAAGTGTCTGATTTTACTTTCAGGAACAGGCTCTGTAAGTGGGAAGACAAGTCGGAACTTTGGCCGTGCAACAGTGCTGCTCGCAGTAGAATAACAAATGTAATACCACTCACCAAACCTAGTATGAAGCTCATTTTCTAAATCACCTTTAAAGACGTGGTTGTCCACATCCATTGCAGCCCAGCCTGCCCATTCAATTACGTTAGCATTAGCTCTTGTAGTATTTTCTTTGTAGACTGCTGGAGAAATGAGAGGGGAAGGATGAACACCTTTTGGAGTGCGAACATCCTTCTTTGCTTTGTATCCCTTTAGCGTAGAAAGGTGATACAAAGACTTTTCGAATTTTTCAAAGCAATCAAATTCTACCTTTGTCTCAGTGCTGTTATCAAAGATCGATTTGAAAACCGTGAATCCAATCATTAGAAAACCTCTTTAAACAATCCAATATTATCAGCATGAGATGGCGCAGTCCATCCTTCTGGCTTAATCAAGTCAGGTAGTCCTAGTGGATTAGGACGAGATGCTTTGATACCAACTTCTTTTTGCATGTTCTTTTCATGCACTGCACACCACGCTTTATATGAATCAACTCGGAAAGCATCTAGTGTACCAATAGCAACCACACAGAGATCGATCAACGCATCGACAGCGTCATCACCATTATCTGCATCTAGTAATTCATCTAGTTCCTCTTGCAAGAACTTAATACGAAATTCTAGAAATGCTTTTAGTTTAATACTGTCAAGCTTTTCAATAGATGCATGCACACCATATTTGTCATGCATCGCAGCAATATCTTCAACCCAATTTGTACTCATAATTTCTCCTAAAAATATATTTTACCACATCCACGATTAAAAGTTAAATCCTTCACCCACGGATTTCATCCTTTTACCAAATGATGTTTTGTCAAATGCTGGACCAGTGTCTTGACCAGAATCAGCAATGTTTGCTTGCGCAGAATTCTCCACATCAAACAGTTTCATCCTAGCACGATCAACCCCAATAACAAACCGCTTGTAATACGACGGATCGTTGTAACGATTCTTGAGTTGTTTAACCATGATTTGCCCCAATGCTTCCAGTTCTTCAGTGCTAATGAGAGCAAACATAAAGTCAACAGTTGCGGGAAGACCAAAGGATTCAGAAGTATCGGTAAGACCGACGTCACTATTGTCATAACCACCTCGAGTAGTTTGTGTTGCAGATAAGATTGGAACGTTATTTACAACGGCCATGCCACGAAGTTCTTCCGCGATAGACTTAATGTATGTGTATGAATTAACACCAGCACCTTGCTTAATACGAGAAGAAGCACAGATGTTCAAGTAATCGATACAAATCAAGTCAGGAATAAAGTTACGTTTGATTTTAAGTTCTTCGATAAGAGCTTGGAAGTGTCCTGCATGAGCCGAAGCTGTAGGGTATTCCTTAACAATCAACTTGCCTTTAGTTTTCTTAAGAATACGTTCAAACCTAGTATCGTAAATGTCTTTACTTACAGTACCAAGTTCTTCCATAGTCATATTCATCAGGTTTGCATCAATACGTTCAGCAATACGTTCCTCGGCCATTTCCAAAGTAATATACAGAACGTTCTTACCTTGAGTAATAGCAGCAGCCGAAACATGACACATAAATAGCGACTTACCAACACCAGTGCCAGCAAGAGCAACATTAAGAGTCTTTCTTGGTAGACCACCCTTGGTAATCTTATTCATCATGTCTAGATCGAATGGAACTTTTTCTTCAACTCGATTGTAGAACTCATAGCGATCAGCAAAGTCTTGCAAGTAATCATGGCCAATTGCAGAGTCAAACGACACAGCAAGAGCAGAAGACAAAATAGAAGGAATAGAATCTTCGCTTCTTACTTTGTCCTTGCCCTCAATGATTTGAATTGCATCGATGATAGCATTACGAACAGCTTTATCTTTACAGAACTTCTCGGTGTTCTCAACCAGCCAATCAACGTTATCAGTCCTGAATGTAAGTTCATTGATATACTTTTCAACACCTTCCATTTCAAAGTCGCGCAAGTCTTTACGATTGCTTAGTTGAATAGCAAGTACCTCAAGAGAAGCTGGTTGATTATATTTGACGAAGAACGAAGTTAGTTCATCGCATACTACTTTTTCAAAATGATCGCTGAAATATTCGTTCTTCAAGAATGGAGTAATTTTACGAGCATACTCCTCATTATTAATTAAGTTAGAAAGAATAGTTGTTTCAATTTTCATTAGGTATTAGTCCTAGGTGATCTTTTTCAAGTCCGTAATAAAGCAGTTGTGCTAAGAAGTCGCCAAGTTCAGCTTCAAATTCTAGCTTATCATATTCATGAATATGCTTTGGCTTTTCATGAATATCATACGTGAATTTAATTCGTAGCTTATCATTCTCGGTGTCCTCCTCAAATTGTACACTACTATAGGAAAATATGATACCGCCATATTTGCCATCAATCCAAACTAAAGCATGAAGCTCTGTGTCTTCATGCTTTCCAAGAACTTTATGTTTCCTCAGATTCGATAGTCGCATATGTATCCATTTCGCTTAAAATTTCATGGTCACTGATGATTTCACCATGTGACACTTGATAACGCTCTTTAACCCAGTTTCTGAATGATGCATCTGTTAGAATAGGACCCCAGAATTCTTTTGATTCAGTATCCTTAATGCGCCATTTCTTATCTTCCACTTCACCAGTCGATTGATCCACTTTTGCGTACCAACCATTGCTTGGCTTAACAACATGCTTAGATTCAAGCGCCATGTCAAGAAGACCAGACCATTTGCTAAGGCCACCTTCAAACTTAACACAGACTGGAATCTTAGACTTTTCACGAACATAACGAGATTTCTCAACGTTGATAATAAAGTTGTAACCAATGATGTCGGTGCCATCTTTCTCTTGCTGACGACCAAGAATGTAGATGTTATCCGCGGAAAGATAAACACCAGTTCCACCTGACACGATAGCTTTTGGATACAATCCTTGTTCCATGTAGATGTGATTCACCGCAACCATTGGAATGTCTAGACGATTCAAGTAAGGAGTAATCATACGGAAGATAGACTTCATCTGTTTAGCACGACTCATATCAGCAACAGACTTACCTTCAATAGCATCGTCCATTTCTTTCTTAGACGACATGTTACCCAACGAGTCTACAACAAAGATAACTCGGTCACCGCGATCAAGACCTTCGAGCTGTTTGATAACATCGAACTTGAATTCTTCCATGTTCATCACCGGCACGTGAAGAATACGAGAGGTGTCGATTTGAAGCGATGTAAAATACGCTGCAGGAGTACCAAACTCGCAATCATAGAAAATCATAACTGCTTCTGGATATTTGTCCATGTAAGACTTAGCCATGATCAGCGAGAACATAGACTTAAAGTGCTTTGATGGACCGCACCACAATGTAAGACCAGGAACAAATCCACCATCAAGTTCGCCTGACAGCGCAACGTTCATTGCGGGAATCGCGGTTTGAATCATATCCTTCTTAGTGAAGAACTTGCTTTGCGATAGAATAGCAGCGTCTTTAATTGTGCTAGCTTTTCTGATTTTTTCAAGAATACTCATTTAGTTCCTTATTTGTAGTGGGCATATGTAGATAAAATATATTTTGGTCCGCTGATTGGTTTACATCCTCTATGCGGAAACATCCACATCGGCGGGAATAGTACTATTGTACCACGCTTTGGTTTAATAGTAAACAGTGAATTGTCAAATTGAAATTGTGTCTCACCTCCATCTTCAACGTCATTAAGATAGAAAAACATTACAACAAATCTACGCGCAGATGCATAGTCACCAACATCACTATGCCAACCAAATTGGTCGTGACTATTATCGTTGTATTTCTTTATTCTAAGATTTTCAAATCCAACTTCGTCTGGAAAGAATGTTCCAACATCTTTTTTATATTGAGCAAAAACTTGTCGTGCTACATTATAGATAGGCATTACATAATTCTTAAATTCAGGAATGTGTGTTATGTCAGCTTCTAAAAAGCTTCTATAGTCTTCAGTCCACCGATGTTCTGAATGTCTATACCACGGGTTTGATGTTGGAGTATTCTTTTCGAATATTTCAATCAAGTCAGAACATACTTCTGGGTCTAGTGCATCATAAGTTTTAACGTAATCTGATAGCAATCTCATCCGAAAAAATCCTCAAGCGATGGTTCATCTTCTGCTTTCCAACCAATAGAATCAAGAATCAGTTTAGCGGGATCAAGAAAAGCTTTATTGAACTGTGTGTCATTGTCTACGTAACGATGAATATCAAATTCTCGTGGAAGAACATTTTGAAATGCAATCACATCTTCTCGTAGAGGATTACGTGGATTCAGGTAAACGTATTTAATCTTTTCACCATCGCGAATTGGAGCAATGTTTTTCAGGCCATGTCTTTCCAATAAGTGATTATGCAAAATCGCTGCGCGCGAGTTGATTGGTGTACCCTTTTTGTAAATAGTCTTTTTATCGACATACTTCTTAACATTACTTACACCACGAGGAAAAGCTTTGTCTTCAACAGGCATTTCATTGAATTCATTTCTAAAGTTTGCAATAAACTTTTGAGTTTGTTCTTGGGTACCTTCAATTAAGATGTTGAACAGCTTCTTAAATGCAACACGACAGACTGCAGGTGTAGAAGACTTAATAGCTTCAATGCCCATGATCTTAAGCTTTGGCTTAGTATAACGAACACCTTCGTTATCCCACACATTAAGAATGTAGCGCTTTTTAGCAGACCAGATACCACGATCAGCAATGCTTTCACGTTTCATACTGATACGGTGCTTATATGCTCCACAGTTTTCTTTCAACTCTTTGAACGCAACATCGAGGACATCCGTTTCAATATGAGCACATACCTTATCGAGAAAGTCGACTTTTTTATTTTTTGCGGCATCAGGCATAACACTGTTAACAAGATCACCCAGTTTAGTATACACAGAATCCGTATCAATCGCAATAACATAGTCGGTATTCGTTTTTAGAGTCTTATTGAGGAATGCATTAACATGCAACTCAGCCCACTTGATAATGAACTGACCGGTCATAGTAATACCTTCCGCGATTTCCATACGGAAGTAACGGAAGTAGCGATTGCCAAGTGCACCATAAAGAGAATTCAAAAGAAGCTTGACTGCCATTTGCTGGTTTTCAAATGTGCCGATGTCGCGTTCAATTCTATAAACTTCAGCCTTATTAGACTTATCAACCTTTTCAAGTTCTTTCTTAGAATCAAGCATTTTCTTTTTGATTGCAACCCGCTCATCATACATCTGCTCAATAATCTTCGGCATGAATCCCTGATTGGTGTTGTCAAAGTATTGACCGGTTGCAGCCATAGACTTATTAGTGTATGGATTCTTATAAGCATTTAAACAGCGATCAACTGTCATGTTAGGTTCAACATCACCTGCAAGAATAGTTTCAGGCGACATATTCCATTGCACAATAATGTTAGGATACAGTGAGTTAACGTCAAATGATGCTACCCAGTCATGAACTCCACACTGTGGTTCTTTAACGTAACCACCTTCATAGTCAGACTTAAAGCTGTTTGTATTTGGAGGAACAATGATGTCTTGTGATAGCAATTCACGATAGATCAATGAATCCCATATGCCCACTGTACCAAACGTATCAGTATAGTTCACACCAGCTTTGTAAGACATGGTGAAACATAACATCATAAGACCTATCTTATCGTCGATACGACTAACAAGATTAACGTCACGAATGTTATAGTCAATAAACTTTTGATGATTTTCTTTATACAGAGTAAAAAGATTTCCATACTCGTCATATGATAGCTTTTCTTCGCCAAGCACAGTGTTAGCGATATGATTCAGTGAATAAGATTCTTGTGGACCAAACGAGTGGCCGAACTTGATAAACAAGTCCATGTAGTCAACCTGTGCAATACCCATGATGTCATAAATCTGCACTTGGCCTTTTCGCATTGACACCATCTTTTCTTGAACGCTGCCCCACGGAGAAAGTTTCTTTACAGCATCTTCACCGAGGATTCGATTCACGCGGTTAACAATGTAGGGAATATCGAATGTACGAATGTTCCAACCAGTTACTACGTCAGGACAGGTGAATTCATTAGACCAGAATTCGACAAACATCTTAAGTAGCGAGTACTCATCTTTGCATTGGGTGTACCTAATAACGCAGTCTTTAATCTTTTCATCGCGCTTGTCAACATCATAAGTGTCACAACCCCACGAGAAGTAGACGTCAAGAACACTATCATGAACAGTGATTGCGGTAATTGGATGTGCTGCTTGATCTGGTTCAGGAAAGCCAGCATCAGATGCAACTTCAATATCGATGTTAGCAATACGAACACTTTTGCTATCGAATTGGATTTGACCTGGAAATTCTTCAGCGATGAATTGAGCAACATAGTTAGTGTTACCGTACACCTCGAAGTTTTTAACGTCTTCATATTTTTCAACGAAGGCTTTGGCATCAGACATGCTGTCAAGCTTTTTTGGCTCAACAAAGATATTGTCTAAGGTTTTGAATTTAGTTGTGTTCTTAGAACGAACATAAAGAGTAGGAGAGAATTTTACTTTGCGTTTAAACCGCTGACCGTCTTGGTAGCCTCTAAGTAAGATATTGTTGCCGTAGCGAGAAACACTTGTATAAAATTTCATAAGCACAAACTAAAATGGACAGGATACTTAATTATATCCTGTCCATGAATTAAAGTAAAATCAACGTGGCATTTGTGTTGCTACAACTATACCAGATCCAAAAATACGATTGTACTCATTAATTAAATTTATATCGATTTCAATTTCAGCAATGATTGCATGAGAATAAAACTTTACAGTATTATCTTTTGCAAATGGAAGGAACGGAGCAAATGCTGCTCCAACGCTACCAGTTTCAGTTTGCCGAATTACGATCGCGGCAGGATTTTTCACAATGAATGGATCATCAGCGGTAAACACTTCTGAAACATCACCAATAATATCTTCACCAGTACTTAAGCGTACACATTTAATAGCCATAACAACTCCAATAGTTTATTCAGTCAACAGTGTTTGTCGACTAGCGTTTTTTACTTCAATCTTCTTTGGTTTTTTGTGATCTGGAACAATGCGTTCAAGGAAGATTTGCAACATGCCGTTAAACATCTCAGCATCTCTTACTTCGATTTGATCATCCAGAATAAACGAACGAGTGAAAGCTCGATTAGAAATTCCCTTAAAGAGGAATGCTTCTTCTTGCTCATCGTTTTGTTTTACATTTCCACTTACCACTAATTTGCTATCAGCAATTTCGATATTGATGTCCTCAATAGCAAATCCTGCAACAGCAAGTTCGACAATGTAAGTATTATCACCAGTCTTTTTGATATTGTATGGAGGATAGTTTGGAATATTTTTCTTCAATTCTTCGTGCATGGTATGCATGCGGTTAAATTGATCATCGAATCCAACAAACATTTTGTCAAACCCTGGTCCAAAAGCAATCTTCCCAATACTAAAATCAGTCATAGTTTCTCCTTATTAAGCGAGTAAAGTTAAATGCTACCCCGAAGGCATAGCGGTTTTTGCTGGTTACTTTCTCCAGCGTACACTGACGGGGTACAGTCTTATTCATCCGGACGCCTGAGACCTTGCGGTCACTACCGTTAACGTCAAACGGCCCTAAGGTGGGTTCGTTGAAGGTTTTTTACAAGGTTACCTTCCGCCTTGTTCCCATCTCGGGGACTCGTAATATTTATATTACGCAACTGCCTCTGGTGCAGGTTCAGCCGCACTTTTTGCAGCCTCTTGTTCAGCTTGAATTCTTGGGATTTGAGGTTCAGCTTGCTGACGAATATTATTAATGAGATCAGCAACTTGATCAAATGGACCTTTGCCAAGCGCGCCTAATACTGCATTTACTTCTTGAAGAGAAAGTTTAAGTTCAAACATGATTTATATCACTCCTTATGGATTTTTTTACCTATATTGTATTTCGCAATCAGATTCCATTCCTTCTTTTCAGAATAAGAAACAATTTTAATTTGCGATAACGAGACTTGTTTT
>ENA-UPTL01000058-UPTL01000058.1-marine-metagenome-genome-assembly--contig:-NODE-58-length-29977-cov-6.734343_pt1 | contig 29977 bp, 63 predicted proteins | sample MGYA00238170_ERZ767106 | MGnify/ENA primary metagenome ERZ767106 (study PRJEB28938, sample SAMN06267160) | marine metagenome | isolation source: Columbia River Estuary | place: USA:Columbia River Estuary...
CCAATTCCTGCGTATTTGTTTCTAAAGTTAGAGTTATATGAGGTTTGAACCCAACGACCACCAAGACCTAAATCAATAGCAAGAAATTCTTGTCCACGATATTCTATTTCATTATCAACAACAACAACTTGTGAAACAGTGTTGTCATTTTCAATACGAGCAAAATGTGCCATCTTTACGATACTCCAATCGTTGCCGAAGCTGTAAATGTGTAGGTGCGGAAGCCGCTAACAGGTGTTCCACCCGAAGCAGAACCGCTAGGTGTAATTGTAAGCGGAGGATAATTTTCTGGATATTTAATTGCCGCAACACCTGAACCACCGTTACCGCTGAAATAAAGAGTGCTTGATGAAGCTTTCTTTGCACCAGAACCAGAGCCAGTATTTACTGCAACATTTGCGGCATTCGCATTGTTTTGTGTTGCCGCAGTACCGCCGCCAGTACCACCAGAACCATTACTGCCATCACCAGTACCTCCACCACCACCAGCGTATGTTGTTCCAGTGATTACGGATGCTTTACCGTTACCACCGTTACCGCCATTATTAGTTGAGGGAGAAACACCAGCAGCACCAGCACCGCCGCCGCCACCACCAGCACGAGAAGCACTAGAAGCACCCCTTGATGAACCACCAGCGTTACCTTCACCAGCAGTTGTTACCGAACCACCAGAAGCATTGTCGGTTGACCTAACACCAGCACCACCACCAGAACCACCGTTACCGCCAGCAATACCAACAGTAGTAGCACCACCACCACGACCACCACCGTAAACAGTTTTAGTAGTTTTCGTGCCAGTATCTCCAGCAGTTGTGTGAAACTGTAACGTGCTGTTTGTGCCGAAATTTCCAGAAGTACCATCACCAACTACCCCTGCTCCACCACCACCAATAACTAAACTGTAAGACTGCCCTGGCGTAAAGTAGTAATTTCCAGAAGTAACCTCAAACATACCTCCAGCACCACCACCACCACCTTGTTGGTTACCAGCCGAGTGGTGGCTGCCTGAACCTCCACCAGCAATTAACAAAATCTGAATAGGGATTGGGCTTGGGTGATTAGTCAGCATGTGATGAAGAATTCCACCCATTAGTCAGCTACTCCTACCCCACTGATATACCAAGTGTTTGTGTCAACTTTTAGCAAAGTTCCCATACCATATAATCCAACAGTCATTGGACTACTTGCTATTAAGCCAACACCAGCCTGATAAATAGTAACTTCAGCCTGATATGCTACAGAAACCGTGTTAGCAGTGGCAATTATTGTAATTGCTGTACCAACTGGAAAAGCAACGTTAGCATTAGATGGAATAGTTATAGTGACACCACTAGGACTTACATAAATATGCTTTCCAGCATCTTCAGCAGCGAGAGTATAGCTTGCACTCTTTAAATTTTGTGGAATACCCATATAACCAACACCAGATGCTGCGGAAGTTGTTGTACCATTAGCAACAACGTTAGCAGTTACTGGTCCAGAAAGTGTAATTCCGTCTACCGCCTGAATAAGCATTGGATATGCAGTACTAATAACATTTAGCTGAGCAGCACCACCATTTGTAAAGTTTGCTGCAGTTACGTTCCCACTTGCATCTCTAAGCACAATGGTGTTTGCAGTACCTGCTGTTGCAGTACTATATCCGTCAAGTAGGTCTGCATTAAGGTTTGTAACTTTAGTTGTAGATGTTACTACTAAGGGGGCTGTGCCATTAGCTACCGTTGAAATTAGCTGACCAGTTACATTAACAGTAACCGCATTTACGTTACCCGAAAGATTAGCATTAGTGCCAGCAACATTGCCAGTAAATGTAGCACCTGAAAGATTAGCTACCCCTGCTTCTTCGGCTGTTTGATTTTTCCAAAGACCAGATGTAAAGTCATACGCAAGGATTTCGTTGTCTGCAAGACTTTCTTCTATGACTACTCCGTGAAGCTCTGTAAGCTCGTAGCCATTTTGAATTTTGACAATTACTTCACCAGCACTGGCGTGAGCTTTAACCGCATACCCCAAGAAAACTGAGTGTGCTGGTTCAGCAGGTATTGTTTGGGTATATTGTCCTGCAGTAGATGAAAGCCAAATTGCTCCACCTTCAGTAAAACTGGCTGTATTTACTCCACGAAGAATACCCTCTGTTATTACATAGCCTTCTGCGGTATCTAAAATTTGTTCTGCAACAAAACCAAATGTTTTGCTTGATGTTGCTTCTGTATCTGCATCTGCTAATGCTATGGTTGGATTTTGACCTTGAGCACCATTGATATAAACAACAGAGCCTTTAGGTAATGTCGAGCCAGTTGCATTTTTTACTAAAAGAATTGATTCTTGCCCCATTCCAATAGAAACATTTGCATTTAAAATTACTTTTGGAATTCCGTCTCCGCTATCCCAATACATTGTTCCAGCGTCTGTAGAAACACCTGTTGGGGTTGTATCAAATGTAATATAGTTTGGAGTGACAATTGAAGTGATATTAGATAATGCATTATTTACTGTAAATGTAATTGTGTCTGAAGTTGCGTTACCAACAATTTGTACATTGTCTCCAGGAGTAATTGTGAGGGTATCTGTAGAAGAATCAGCAACTACTGAAGTACCGTTTGCAGAAATGGTCTCAAATACATTTCCTCCTCCACCAGCACCAGTAGCATCAGTATCATTAATCCAGGCAGTACCGTTCCATTTAAGAACTTGTCCAGAGCTTGGTGTTGTAATTGTTACATCGTTAAGAGCATCTATAGAAGATGCGGTAGTAAGAATGCTATTACCATTTACCGTAGCGTTAGCACCATCAACTATCAGACCATTTTTGATCCTAAAGTCTTTATTAATAGTAGTCAAGTATCATCACCTTAGTAAATTATACCAGATAATGATACCCAACAACTAACTAATTAGGCTTCGATGTATGTTACTGAGTGTTTTACAACAACTCCAGATGCTGTGCTACCTACAGAAACTGTAACAGTTGTTCCGTCGCTGTCTGCAGTAACATCACCAAGCGAAGAGTTTGTAATAAGCTCTGCGTACTCAACAATGTATGCATTTGTTGTAACTGCTGTGACAAGAACTTCAACAAGGTGAGCGTCGCCACCAGCGTTTGTCATTTGAACAACATACTTAGCTGACTTGTAAGTGGCTAATGTAAAAGTATCAATGTTTACGCTTGTTCCAGATGCTGTAACTGTACCGTCTTGAATTTTAGAGTTTGGAAGTGTTACAGACAAAACTGAAGCAGTTGCACTTGCATTAAGCCCATATGTAACTGTGTCTGTTGTGCCATTCACTGTCACTGTTAGACCAGTTCCAGCAGCAAATGTTAGAGTATCATTTCCTGAATCTGGGGTAGCTGTATTTGAACCATCTGAAATAGTATTAAATAGGTTAGTGCTTCCACCAGTTGCAATTGCAGCGTCTGTCGCAGCACCTGCGGAGTCTCCAGGAGTAGAAAGATACCAGGCATTGTTTGTCTCACTCCAATAAATCTTTGCATTGGTGTAATCTCCACGCTCAACCTCAATACCAGCATCAACTGATGGTGTGCCAGTAACATTTGTGTTGAGCATAATGATGTTATCTTCAACAGCAAGGGTATCTGTGTTAAGTGTTGTAGTTGTACCATTAACAGTAAGGTTTCCAGTAACGGTAAGGCTGTTACCGATTGTTACGTTATCGGGAAGACCAATTGTTACTGAGCCAGTACCTGCAGAAACTTCAATTTCGTTTGCAGTTCCAGAAAGTCCTGTAACACCAGCGTTAGTAATTGTTACTGTGTCTGTTCCTGCATCTCCAGTAATTGTAATACCAGTACTTGGTGTAATTGTCAAGGTGTCTGAGTTTGAATCGGCTACAATTGAAGTTCCGTTTGCACTAACTGTCTTGAAGATGTTCTGTGCTGAACCTGTGTCTGAGTTTGCAATTGTAATTGTGTCACTACCAGCGTCACCTGTAATGGTGATTCCAGTGCCTGGTGTGAGTGTAAGTGTGTCAGTGCTGCTATCTGCAACTACTGATGTTCCGTTAGCACTAACTGTCCCAAACACATTAGGAATGGTTGGATATGCTACGGTAGCTTCGGTAAGAATGTTTGAGCTATTGATAGTTCCGTTAGTACCTGTAATGGTTACGTTACCCTCAACAGTTAAGCCATTCTTGACTCTAAAGTTTTTATTGACTGTTGCCATTTTGTTATCTCCTTATTATGCCTTTAATCCCATACGAGCGTATCGCACAGTGATTGGCGTTACGGCAGGATTTGGGGTAACTACAAGAGTTACATTTGCTCCTACCTGAGAGACGCTAACGGTTCCAATATCCCCATCATTGTCTATTGCTCCATATTGACTAACACTAACATTTGTTCCATCAACAAGGATTGTTAATTCTGTTGCAAAAAATTTATTTGCACCACCTGTAATTTTAGAAATAGAAACTAAATATTTGATCATTCTCCAACTAGCTGCTGGAAAACTATCAATTGTCGTTGCATTCTCAATTCCAGAAATTGTTTCTTCGTTATTGCCAACTGTCCCAAGCTCTGTTGCTTGTGCAGCAAGTGTATCAATAAGTTGTGCGTAGTCAGCCCCTGTAGGGACATCTCCAGTTTCAAACTTAGCTTTTATTTCTGCGAGGGTAGGTCTAACCATAATACATTAATTATATCATCAATCTTTTTATAAAATGTAATTACTAAAACCAATAACAGCTATACCGATTGGTGCTGGATTGCTTGCACTATACCCTGCAATTCCAATGTTTGTAAATCTTACATAGAAAGGAATTACATCAATTACTTTTGCTGAATATACAATATCAATGACTTTTGTAAGAGGGTACGAAGTTGATGTTATTTTTGCATCGTGAATAATATCTGTTATCTTTGCTGAATGTGCTTCTCCAGTTACAGAGGTATTTGGATATGACGCAGATTCTACTGAACCCAGATACCCAGTTTTTACATCGGTAATTACTGCACTAGCCATTAGCTTTCATCTGAGTTTGTGATATCTTCAATTACAATAATGCTACCTTGACAAACTGTCCAGATTCTGGTTGCATCTCTAATTTCAATATCAAACAGATCTCCTGTTTCAAGAAGGTTGGTCTGTGTTGCAGTAACCTTTACAGTAAACTCTCCAACATCATCCCCTGCAACAATAGCAGGAGTTACCGTAGTAATTAGTGTTGCGGCATCTGTCATTGTGGGAGTAGTCTGTGGAGTAGTTGGACGCTTAATCTCCATCGATTTTGTCCAAGAAGTAACGTTAAGTGCGGCTTTTGTGTCATCAGTTACATAGACACGAAATGAGGCGGTATCTCCACGAACAACTGTCCAAGTAACAAGTGGTGGAGTATTTCCAACAAGATAAGTTTTACGTGTTGCCATAGTAATTAAATTATATCATAGTGTTACGAGCTAAGAGGTACATCTTTAAACGCAGTACCGCTCCAAACTTTTGCTGTTATATTTGGATATTGTAAAAAAGCAGACCCATCCCAAATTTTAACAATACCTTTTTTAAATGTAGTCCCAGTCCAAACTCTAATATCGTGAGTTGACACAGCTGTTGTAAATGAATATGTAGCACTTCTTACACCTACGTGAGCAGTTATAGATGAATCAAATGGCGATTCGTTTCCAGTATAAAAAATTTTTTTATTATGTTCATCTGTCACAGCATTTAATGCTGCAACCTGAACTTCATAATATTTAGATGGAGTGAGTTCATTTATAGTAGCAGATAAAGAATTTGACCCAGTATTTGCAACTAACACCTTCCAATTTTCTAAGCTAGAGTTTCTATAGTTAATCCTATATCCTTTAATATTTGATGCATTATATGCAGCTGGACTTTGCATACCATCGTCTGCTGGGGCTGTCCAAGTAATATTTGCAGTAGTATCAGTTACGTTCGGTGCATTTACGTTTCCTGGAGCACTTGGAATGCTAACCTGAGTAATAGAGCCGTCTAGTTTATCTGCTCCACCAGCCTCGTCAATGAGATTGAATGTGTTATTAATAAACCTGTGATAGTAAATATCTCCAGTGTCTCCTCCTCTACCATACTCAACGATTCCACTACCAGATATTCCCTGGAACCCATAATAAACTGTAGAACTATTAGCAAATACTGGATATATGTATGTAGACTCGGTTGAAAGAGTAGTGTCTTGACCTACTGCAAGAGTCCCAGTGTCAAGTAACACAGTGCTATTTACAAGTGGAGGGGCACTAATATTTGTTCTAAATATAGGTTTAATTGTAGCACTTTGTGATTGATATCTACCTACACGAACAGACACGTCGGTAACGGCTATAGGTCTAGTTGTATAACTGTTTCCAATAGAGTCAAACCCTCCAGAAACATATGTGCTTGATGTGGACAAAATAATATTTGAAGTTAAATAAGTTATTGAGTTCATTAAATACTCATCATTATCGGCTCCACCAGATAATCCACTACCAATAATAGTTGTATAAGCCCCCATTAACTACACCGTCCAGGAAATCCAAACGTCTCCTGCTTGTAGGGTTGCTGTATTGGGAGTGTTTTGTGAAACAATAATCCTTGTTTGATTTACTGTTGCAGAGTTGGAGTCATAACTAGCAGCAGCAGCAGGATAATATCTAGCACCCTTAACAGCAGAAGATGCTTGACCCACTAGAGTAATTGTGTGAACATTAGCATGAGCAGTGTTTGATGTAATTATTGGTGCAGTAACTCCTGTTGTTGCAAGTAGATTTGCTGTAGTCACGTTGCCAGTAAAAGTTGGACTAGCAATGTTTGATTTAAGATTGATTGCTGCACCAATGTCTGTGTGGTATGCAGTAAATGCTGTTACAATGTCTGCGGCATCGTTTGCAGCTGGAATTGTTGCTACAATTGTACTTTGTGTAATATCTGTAGGCATAAGACTATTCTATCAGAAAATTTTGACAAGTGTTGGAACTTTGTATACCGTGACAACTCCACCTTCGGTTACTTTAATTACTGGCGGTAGAGTAGATTTAGAATCTATAACTTTAATTACTGGCATTAGAGGCTACCCCCAACATCTCCAACTACGCTAATAGTTCCGACAATTGGAGTCCAGATCTGAGTACCAGTATCAACTTGAAGATCAAATAGCAACTCTGCTACAACTGACCCATATGTGCTACCCCACTCAACTGTTACATCTGAGGGAGCGGTAATTGTTAAAATATTAGATGCCATAGATGTTTCAAGTTCATACTCAGTATCTGTTTTTGGATTAAACGCAACTGCAACAAAATCCCAACCAGAGGTTGAGTATGCTGTGGTTTCATCATCTTGTAAAAATGAAACCTTAATAGCAGAAGTATCACCACGGACAATTTTCCAGGTAACACGAGCAGGGTCAGAGCCAAAGAATTCTTGAAGTGCCATACATTTATTATAACATAATTAAAGACTGACACTCAGGATGGTGGGTATGAGAGACGAGCCTGAGTGCCAGCCATTATTTAATTGTATCAGACTAGGGATTAAAAGATAGTAAATGCTTGTTGGCAATTAATTCTTTTGTAATTTTGTCTGGATTAAACCTTCGATCTTTTTCGATAATTCTTACAAATACTGCTGGAGCAACATGTTCTTCTAACCAGGACAAGTCTCGTACTTCGGTATCACTATTTGGGTTTAATGCGTCAATAACTTTTCCGTTACCGACATAAATACCAATATGTCCAAAATCATTTCCATAACCAAATCCTACAAGATCTCCTGGTAGCGGATCATTTACTCGTGGACCTAATTGCATTTGTGATGTTGCTGAGTGATGAACATCCTTATCAAGAACTTTCTTAATCACGTATCCTACAAAACCACTACAATCAAATGCGTTAGGACTGTCACCACCATACCAGTATGGAGTTCCTTCAAACTTTAATGCAAACTTTATAAACTTAGATTGTTGAGATTTTGGATCTGCAATTCGCTGTTCCTCTATCTTCATAACCTGATCATAAGTCTGCTGATATTCATTTTTTTGTTCTGCTTTTACGTCTTTTTGTTCTGCTTTTATAGCAGCAATAGTCTCTCGGATTTCAGATCTATCAAGACCTGACCTAGATATTCCAATGCTATCCTCTATAGATGCACTGGCAGTTGAAGAAGAACATACGTTCATTCCAACTAATATAAATAAAACAATAGAACTTAATAAAAAGCTCTTTATTCTAGGATTTGTTTTCATTTTAAGATACCTCCTCCTTCTCATAAAGAGAAAAACACTCTAAGTCAAAGTGTAGTATTGAAAAGTATAACATAGTTTATAAAATACTGCAACTTTTAATTGTTACGAAATGTTACACCAGTAAATATAACGAATTACGGCATCAGGGTTGACAAGGCTCTCTATACTGTGGTATCTTACTATAATGGGGGGGAATAGAAGTATAAGAAAAACCAAATAGAAGAAAGAATCCCCTAAGAAAAGTTCTTCGAAAACAAGTCAAATCAAGTCCGAAGGACATTCGTGTTACTTATTTTTTAGATACATATTGAATGAATAACTCTGTAAGTTTGTCGATTTTAGTATCTAGCTTCTCGTGAAACTTTTCACCTTCAACATTCTGATTCTTTAAATCTAAGATATCATTCTCAAGTCTTGTTACTTGATCTTTTAAAGAAGAACCACTATTGGGTTTAAATTCTTTTTTGATATCATCAAAGTAATGCCTAACTAGCCATCTGACTCCTGTTGCTGAAATAGTAATAACTGTAGCTACGCTGATACATATTCCCAAAATCATTTGAAGTAGATTTAAATCCATAATAATAATATTATATACACAATTTACTACATCTTGATATAAAGTTCTCCGACAATAACTAGATATAGTGTCATTTAAGCGAAGCGGAAAATTCGGCGGCGGATAGAGTACCCCAAACACACAATCCCCACATAAGGATAAACAAACATCCAATACTGGGGCAATATGTGTTGACACACCAAATGTGTTGACACACCGAATGTGTTGATATACTGGATATATGACAAATGAGGATATTCCCGACGAACAAAAACCTGTTAGACCCTGGGACCTACTCAACCCAAACCAGCCTCGTACCACCAAACAACTCCAATCAGAACGATTAGCTATATGCCGAGAATGTCCTTTATATAATTCATTTGCACATACGTGTACAATATGTAAATGTTTTATGAAGATGAAGACTAAGTTAGCTCATGCTTATTGTCCTATACATAAATGGTGAATACACATCAGGCAAGCGTTGCTTGCTGTATACCGTCGAAAAATAAGCTATCTCGAATCCAAGTACCAAAATAGATTCTATCTCCTTAGAGAGCCTCTGAGAGCTTGTGATATAATTTATGTATGAATACAAATTACATGGACAAGGAGTGGCTCACCGAACAATATGTAGCCAACAACAAAACATCTCGTCAGTTATCAAGAGAGCTTAAGGTGTCAAGAAAGATGATTAATGTGTTTCTATTGAAGTTTGATCTTATTGATAGGTCAGATTTAGAGGAAAATGATCTACCGTGACAGATTCACACATACTGTTAATTATTCTCTGTACTCCAATTGTAGCTATTACAATAGGTCTATTGACTATTGGCATTTTATTTAAAGTTGATCAGAGTACCTTTAGGGATGAATTAGATGAAGAACTCTAATACCCCTGAAAAAATTCTTGAATGCGATTGCATAGAGTGTTACCTTCGTACAGAAATCTGAAAATTTTTATATTTTCAATTTGTACAAAATCTGAATAATTTGTTTATGTGTACGATACATGATCTAGAAAAAAATAACACTAAAAATTAGTGAGCACACTAGTGCCACCTAATAAATAGGAATAATGCTATCGACTAGTGCCACCTAATAAGTGGTGACTAGTGCCACCTAATAACTAGGACTAGTGCCACCTAATAAATAAAGATAGCGACTAGTCCAAATACTCCTGCCATAGTGATGACGATGAGCATAGATTGAGCAATTGCGTTTTTCATTGTTGTCCTTTGTTTGTTTAGAATGATGTAGACGATATCAGTATGCTGTATCCCCATACTATGTACCAGACTACTACCGTGACGAATCCGATAGCGAGTATGGCAGTGATGATATCCTCGATTAGTCTGTTCACTTGACTACCTTTGTGATGATGTACTGAACGAGAAGCGTGAGGTTACCGATAACGAATCCGATAGCAACGATAGTGATTCCTATGTCGAATAAATATGTTGGAGCCATTTTGTTTTGTCCTTTTCTTTGTATGTTTATAGTATAGCGTAGGGGTCTGACATGTAACCTAGTGACTACCAGCCAAGAATCTTGGTCTCAATAGCCAGCCAGAGAGACTTAGTGGTAATGGTAGTGCTGTTACCAATCTCTACTGAATAGGTTCCGTCTTGCTTTGTGATTCCGAACATTTTGTTTTCCTTTGTTTGTGTTTCTTTGTATAGTTATACTCTAGTGTATAGGTCAGACATATAACTCCAATACCGTGACTATTTGGGTAAACAATAGATGAACAACTATCCACAGAGTTATGCACAGGGCTCGGGCTTTTTTATTGCGTTGTTTATCCTTTTACGCAACATTATTGCTTTTCCCCAAAATTCCCTAGTTATATGTCGTAGGTCGATGTTACTATAAATATATAAAGAAAAAAGAAATGAGAAATAAAATGGAAATTCAAGTCATAACAGAAACAAAGGCAATCTATATGCCATTCGCTCCAGTAAACAAATTGTCTGCTGATGAATATAACGAAATGCGTAAAATGCTCGCTGAAGCAGAAGCATTAGGCGTTATCCGTGATTGGTCAATCTACTAAGATAGGCTGATTGGGGATAAGTTATCCACAGGCTCGGGCTATATGTAGTATCATAATAACATTTACGTACTATATATAGATTCCCCAGAATTATAACGGAATGGTAACAAAACGTAACATTAGCCATATATTGCCCTATCTGAGTAGTTATATGTCCGTGGTCTCGATTATAATGAAGATATAAAGATAAACAGAGAAACATAAAGAGTGAGCCTCAGATAATGAGCCTAGCAAATAATCCGCAAGGTGAGCCTAGCAAATAAGTGTCAGAGCAAATAAGTCTAAATGTTTCGGATAAGGAAATGAAATGAACATCAAACAAGAATTAGTACAGGCTAAGATTTCAGCAATCACAGCAGTATTCTCTGACTACGGAAACGCAGTCTATCGTGATACTCAAAACTACAATGCTCTCTTGGCTACTCAGTCAGAATACACAGATGAGGAAATCACTCTGGTTGCTCGCCAGACTCTCGGAATGTAGTTCCGTGTCCGTGGTCTGTGACATACTGTAAGTAATCAAGCAAAGGAAACAAAATGGAAATCGAAATTGACATTGACATCAACGAAGTTGAGGACATCAACATCAACGCTCTCACGCCTAAGCAAAAGGCACTACGCCTAAACGCTCTCGTCAAATTGGCACAGGGTAGCGTATTCACAAATCACGATTTCGAGGAAGCACTCACGCTCACTCGCCAACTGATGAAGCGATAGACTGTGACTAAGTGTAATGACTGTGGAAGAAAAATTGACGAGGACACTCTAGGATTTATTGCCTATGAGATTTGTCTATCGTGTTATTTGGAACAGTAAGGCGGATCAAGTTATCCACACCCCCAAAAAAGTTATCCACAGGAAGCCCGAGCACTTATCCACAGGCTGTTAGTAACTTTGTTACGAAGTGTTACGATATTTCCCTGGATTTTCCTAGATTTTTGGGGTTTCATGTCCGTGGTCGGCTGTATACTGATTATATCAACAAAGAAAAGGACAATAACATGGCTGAAAAAGACAACTACTACTTGGTTCAATATATCGAGAATGGACGTGAGGTTTACTCTGCCGTTCATTGGCGTGACCTTGCCAAATTCCGTGCTGAATTCGAAATTATCTCAATCACAGGATAGTTTCGTGTCGGTGGTACACGGTATACTGATAACATCAACAAGCAAAGGACAAACAAATGAACGCAATGTATATTCCATATGACGGAAATGACTTTCTCACAGGAGAAATCGTATTCGAAAGTGATAAATTCACACACATAATGATTGACGGTACTGACACGATTGCTGTCTTGCCTAGCGAGGATATCTACCCCTCATAATTTGGCAGGGGATAGGGTGAGCCTAGAAATAGCAAATAAACCTATCCCCAAAGTTATCCACAGGCTGGCTCGGGCATTTTAGATCTAGGAAATTCTTTACGTAATTAAGATCTTTTTTCCCGAATTCCTGGAGTTATATGTCCGTGCTCGTTGTTATAATGTGTATATGAACACATTCGATGAATCCTATTTCTGCCCCTTCTGCTCAGAGCAATTTGCCTTCTGTGGCTGTGACCAAGAGGACTCTGGTCCTTTTTCTGCCGTTCGCCCTTGCCAGAATTGTGGCTTTGAGGCGACTGTCCTTTTTCAGTTTGCTGGTGACAGAACTGAGCGTTGCCTTTTTTGTCACAACAATGCTCGTTTTGTTGGCGTTAGCACAACTGAGGCTGATTGGTTCTAGGGAGAGGTTTGTCCTAACATACCTGGCTCGGGCGGCACAAGATCTTTGCGTCTTTATGAAACATTATTGCGTTTCCCTGAATTTCAGGGGTTTCGTGTCGGTGCTCGCCTGTATAATAAAGATATAACGAAAGGCAAACTAATGAAATCAGAAATCATAATCTCAACCGAAATGATTGCTCGCTTTATCGCTGACGAGGAAATTGACTTGGCAGACTATCAGGCACGAGGCAATATCCAAATGGCATACTTTGCTACTGGTCGAATTGCTGTCTGGCAGAGCCTGTTGGACGTATACGCCAACTAGTTATATGTCGGTGGTCGCTGATATAATTGGAATATAACAAAGAAAAGGAAAAAAATGAACGAACTAATCGGATACACAATCAAAACTCACGACAGCCAGGTTATTGGCAAGGTCAATGAGATTGTGCCAATCTCTGTCGGTGCTGAAGCACGAGCCAAGAACGGAATTGCCAAAGGTGAACCGTATGTCGCCTACGCAGTTTCTGTTGATGAAAAATCGTCTGGTTGGACAACGCTTATCGCCTCTGACGAATTGGCAATTCACAAGCGTTATGTGATGTAATCGGCAAGGGGAGAGAGTGAGCCTAGAAAACTAGCAAATAATCTCTCTCCCCACGCAAGATTTTTGCGAAGCCCGAGCGACGCAACTTTATTGCTAATTACGAAACATTATTGCGTTTCCCCAGAAATCGGTAGTTATATGTCATACCTCTGATGTATAATAAGACTATGAAGAAAAAGAACACATCTCACAAAGGTATTGAGAACAAGCCCTATATTGAGGCTATGCGTGAAATCCGTAGGTCAAACGCAGCCACTACCCACGACAATCGCCCAAACCGTTTGCGTACTCGCAAGGCTATCAAGACACAAGCCATTCGTGAAAACGAATAGTTTCGTGTCCGTGGTCTAGGTTATAATAGTAATACGAACAGAAAAGGACAGAAAAATGAAATCAACAATCAATCGCTCAAGTGAAGTAGTTGCCAATCTCAAAAAGGCACACAGCGGAAAAAGTGATATCGCTTACGCCTATGCGTTTGGATACGCTTGGGCTATGCTCTCGGAAAATGACCGAATCAAATTGCTCGAAATGGCAGAAACCAAAGCAACAGAAAAGGAAAAGAACTAATGACAAAGTATCCCGAAATCGAAGTTAGCCTTGTTGGAAAAGACGGAAACGCCTTTGCCATAATGGGCGAGGTATCAAAGGCTCTCCGTAAGGCTGGCGTTTCATCTGATGAAGTAAACGAATACACTAGCCAGAGTATGTCTGGTGACTATGACAATTTGTTGCGTACCGCTATGCGTTGGGTGAGTGTATCCTAATGATGACTCGCAAAGACTATGTAGCCGTTTCAGAATTGCTGAACATCTATGCTCTCAAGATTGACGAGAACACTTTTGATACTCTCATTCACGATTTTGCTGGACTGATGGCAAAGGATAACGAGCGTTTTATCGCTGACCGTTTTATCTCTGCCTGTTGGAATGGTATAGAGAATGACTGAAATTCTTATTGTTGTCACGCTGGGAATACTAACCATATTCCTGGCGTGGCTCAATGGCTAAAAGTTATCCACAGGGTCCCGAGCCGATTTGGATCGGGCATTTTAGTTACGAAACACTTTAAGATTCCCCTGGATTTTTTCCTAGTTATATGTCGGTGGTCAGATGTATACTAGAACTATCAACCAAACAAAGGACAAACTAATGACTACTCTCACCGCTAACGAAACTTACACCGCTACCGCTACCGACCTTTACCGTGACTTGATTGTTCGTGCCACTCTTGGACAGGTCGAACAGGCTAGTGTCTGGTATCACGAAGCACAGGAAGTTGCTCACGAAGTTGCTCGTAATCTGGACACCACGCTCGAAGTTGGTGCTAGTGTTGTTTCGGCATTTTCTCCTCGTGAGCGTTGGGCAAGCAATATCGAAAAGGCTATTGCCTTCTCGCTTGGACACACGCCTAAAGGTCTTGGCAACAATCTCAAAATGGCACAGGCTAGTCTGACTGCTGGTTTCTATGCTCTCAAAGGTCTCAAGACAAATGCGTTCGCTCGTGCTATCGCTGGAGATAGTGACGCTGTTGTGATAGATGTGTGGATGATGAGAGCAGCCAATATGGAAACTGACAGCCCTACGCAGGGACAGTATTTCGCTCTCTCACTTGCTTGCCGTAATGTTGCTAAGGAGTTTGGTCTGACTCCTCGAACTGCTCAAGCACTTATCTGGATTGTCGTGAGAGGTTCGGCAATCTAGGCGAGAAATCGCCCGAGCCGCTTTGTCCTAACATACCGATTACAATCTTTACGATTTATTTCCCAAAATCCCAGAGTTTCATGTCCGTGGTACTTGGTATAATGATAGTATGACAACGAAAGGACACACTATGAATGACGGTACTTATCTCAACCTTGATGGGCAGTTTATTCTCTCCCACGCAAAAACAGGCTATTGGGTGGCAGTCCACAAATACGATAGCCTTGACGACACTATTTCAGGGGATTACGTAGGCGTGTGGACTAATCCCGAAAGTGGTGTGATGTACCTTGACCGTAGCGTTTGGGTATCAGACTTGGATATCGCTATGACTCTTGGCAAGCAACAGGGACAGTTGGCTATCTGGGACTGTGCCAATGAAACCGAAGTTTGGCTCAACGAATACTTTGCTGATGTATTCAAAGACGAAGTTTGATGTCGGTGCTACCCTGTATAATTAGACTATCGAACAAAGGAAAATAATGGGCTACTCAACTGCTTTATCTCTCGCTACTGACCCTCATATGTCTTTAGAGGACGCTATCAGTATTCACTTTTCATCAAATTGCTACCCCCCCATTCCGCAGTTTATGGTTCAATGTGCCATAGCCGCAGTTGTGGCAGTATCGGCAGGGGACTATGATGAAGTAATCGAATTGCCACACGGAGTAACCTACAAGGACAGTCCGTATGTTGACGCAGGTACATTTGTTGACCAACACCGTCTTGACGCATTTATCTTTGAAGACGTAGAGGGTGATTGCTAATGAATAACTATACTGGTAATTATATTGGTAAGCCAGACTGCCAACACTATTTTTCGTGGGTAGACTTAGGTAAACAACTTGGACACTACTGCCCCAAATGTAATGTAAGGATTCGATAATGGACTGGGATAAAGTAATCAACTGGGAAGCAGTAAACAACTTGACAGACGAGCAAGTTTCTGTCATACTGAATATATTCGACAAAGGAGAAAAATAATGGACGAACAAGCAGACGAAATCCGTGAGGCGTGGGCAGAGTATCTCGCTAATCCAGAGGGGTATTCACTCTTTGATATGGAAGAGATTTTCCAAGACCGTGACCCATTCGAGTTTATCTAATGCCTGATTATACACTCAAGTATCAAGTTTGGGCTGGCGAGGGTAAGGAAAGCAAACTGGCAACATTCCGTAATGAAGAAGCGGCTATGCGATTCCTTTTGAGTATCAAGCAGACATTCCCTAACGCATATATCTATGACGCTGATGCTGAAACATATATAGGGAGAAACTAATGGAGATATTCATTCTAATTGGAATACTTTGTCTTGTGGCAATCATTCCATTATCATTAGCGGCTGGTGGCATTGCCCTGATTCTGGGTGCAGTGCAAAAGATTTTTTACAACAGGTAGGCAGGGGATCCCCGAGCCGTTTCGCTATCTAAACGTTATTAAGAATTACGACTACTTGTCCAGATTCCCAGAGTTTCATGTCGGTGGTCAAGTGTATACTGATAAGACAGACAAAGCAAAGGACACACAATGGGACAATACCACAGCATTTACAACCTTGACAAGCAAGAGGCTGTTCACCCTCACGACATTGGTCTTGGGGCAAAGCAGCGTGAACACACAGGACACGAAGCCTCTCTGTCGGACATGATGTATGTCCTGACAACCTGTTCGCCTATGCGTGGCGGAGGGGACTTCGTGGCAGAGGTAATGGCAGACTTCATTGGTCGCTGGGTAGGCGATAGGGTAGTGGTTATTGGTGATTACTCTGAACAGGGTGACATTCCTAATTTTGATATGTCTGCCCTCGCAGACTTCACGGATATCTCTGGACAGGCACGTTCATTTATCTATGAGGTGTATGGCATTCGTTTCACCTATGAGGACTATGGTTGGAAACGTCACTACCCTGAACGACCACAGGTGCTAGTCAATGGCAAACTACACGACGTGGTTTGATGTCCGTGGTACACGGTATAATTGTAATAACAACGAAAGGGACAAAGAATGATTGATGTAGCATTTGGATTGAAGCAGGTTGCCGAAGATGTTTCGCAAGATGTAATGACACAGACTGCGGCTGGAATGGTACTGTTCGCAGAAACTGACGAAGACCGTCAGATTGCTCTGAACATTTTCGGGCAGACACTCACAGGTCTTATGGCACACGCAATGTCACAACTACTTTTGTCGGCAGAGGACTTTCAGTCACTCACTCAGACAATTGACGAACTCAACGATATCGCACAAGAAGCAGAGGACAACTAATGGAAAACAATCACCCAGTACTTACAAAAATGAATGAGTACATCAAGGATTTGGAAGCACAGGCTACAGGTCTGAATCAAGAGAATCTTAGTCTTAGTATCCGTCGCAATGACGAAAACGAAAACATCCGATTGATTCTCTTGGAAGCAATTGCTGAGGACGTAGACATCCAAACGTTGGCAAATTCTGTTGCTGATGTACTTGGTATCTCGCTCCTTCGTGAGATTTCTGTCAACTTCAATGTTGCTGTTGAAGCCACGATGTTGGTTCCTGCCGACTTCGACATCTCTGACTTCGATGTGACGGATGTTCGAATGGAAGCATGGAATTCTGAGGTCGAAGATTTCTCTGTTCAGTCATTTGAAATTAGTGACGTAGAGGAAGCCTAAGCTCCCACTGCAGGGTATTGTTTGTCCTTTCCCCTGCACTGGACGAGGACCTGGACATGTCCTTTATAAACTGTCCTTTCTCTATACTTAAAATCCGATCCAGCCCGAGCGATTTCTTGTTACCAATTCGTTACGAACTGTTACAAAAATCCCCTGAATCGTAGAGTTATATGTCGGTGGTCGTTGGTATACTTGTATTACAGGCAAGGGAAACGAAGTCGGAAGTCCCCAAATAAAAAAATAAAAGTTGAGAATAGACTTGACAAACTCTTTCCTTTCCTGTATAATGGTAATAACGAAGCAAACAACACAGTTGGCTCACTACAAGGAAGCAGATACACAATGTCGCAAATCGAAATCGGTCAGTCGTTCACCACGCAGAAGTCTGGCGTTTCAGGAACGGTTCAGGAAGTTATCAAGAACGCAAACGGTTCGTTCCGTGTTCGTCTTGATGTTGCTGGACAGCCTCGCTGGACTACGGTCACTAGCAACTAAGGTCAGACCCTAGTCTGTCTGCTGGGTATCAGGTAAAACTGCCCACTCACAAAGTAATATGTCAGACCCCTCTGATATAATATAGATATAAGCCAAACGAAAGGACACAAACAAATGGCTCGTTCACTCTCCGTGAAAATCCCAACCGCTACTCTTATCGCAGATGTAGAGGCTACTATTGCTAAGATTGAGGCAGACCTTGCTACATACCCTGCCGATATGGAAGCATACCGCAAGGCAAGCAAGGAATATCAAGACTTGGTTCTCAATACTGTTATTGAGGCAATCAAGAACCCTGACAACATTGGTGATGCTTATGACAACAACGCTATTGTTCGTGTCACCAGCAACCGCTATGGTCGTAATGGCGTTAGCATTGAGGTAAACACCGATTTGCTCAACCTGCCTAGCGAACCAGAACAGCCCACCAACCCAAATGACCGTCAGCACTATGGTCGTGAATACACTACTAAGTTGGACTTGCTCAAAAAGAACCTCAAAGTTCTCAAAATGACGAACCAAGAGGAAGTCAATGCCTCCACTTACAATACTGTAATGGAACTTCTCTAACGAGAAATCTGCTGGGTATCAGTCTAAACTACCCATTCATAACTACATAGAGAAACATAGGCTTCATAGTGAAAAGGTTATCACGCTACCCTGTCGAGGTAGAGGTTAGGGTTCGAGTCCCTATGAGGTCGCTTCCTCTGCATAGTGGAATGAGTTGCTAGTTGTAGATGATACTAGATAGGATAGAGATACCAAGGTGAGATGAACCTCTCCAATCCGAATTATAACTCTCACACAAAGTCCCCCTGCGAAGTGGTCTGGATAGACTGCTGGTAGTAGGGGGATTTTTGTTTTGCCCAGCTGGGATCCCCGAGCCGCCATGTCCTAACATAGTTATTACGGTTAGGTTACGAACCTCCCAGAATGTTCCCCAGATTAGTTTCATGTCGGTGGTCAGGTGTATACTTATACTATCAACAACAAAACGAAAGGTAACTAATGGCTCACGAATTAGAAATCGGTGCTAACGGCGAAGTGGCTTTTGCTTCATTGCGAGAACCTGCTTGGCACAAACTTGGGACTGTCTTTGAAGACGAAGTGTCTACTAAAGATATGCTCAAACTCGCTCACCTTGACAACTGGAATGTTCGTCTTGAGGAACTGACTTTCCCTGAAGGCTATGTCTCTGACAAGACTAACTACTTTGTTTGTCGTACCAACCCATTCGACAAGACACAGAATGATGTGCTTGGCGTAGTTGGAGAACGCTACCACACTATGCAAAACGAAGACCTGTTCACCTTTGGCGACAACCTGCTTGACGGTGGTGGTCGTTGGGAGACTGCTGGTTCAATCAAGGGTGGTCGTGTAGTCTTTGGCTCACTCGCTCTTGACAATGACATCACGCTTGACCCTAATGGTCGTGCTGACAAGATTGAGAACTACCTGCTCATCAACACAAGTCACGATGGCTCTATCTCCATTATGGCAAGTATCACGCCTGTTCGTGTTGTGTGTGCTAACACTCTCAACCTTGCTCTTGGTGGTGGCATTGGCTCTAACCGTAAGGTGAAGCAGTCGTTCAAGATTCGTCACACACAGACGGCAGAGGGTCGTGTTCAGGTTGCTCGTGAAGCACTTGGCTTGGCACAGACTTACCTTGATGAGTTTTCTGTTATGGCTAACGCTATGATTGAGACTGATGTTACTAAGGCAGAGTTTGACAAGATTGTTGCTCTCGCTTACCCTGCCCCCGAAAAGGACAGCAAGGGTTCGTTCAAGAAGCACAACGACAAGGTTGACCTTATCAACGATATCTATGTCGGACAATACAACGACACCATTTCTGGAACTGCTTGGGGAACTCTCAACGCATTGACGGAACGCCTTGACTGGTATCGCACCGCTCGTGGCGGAAACAACGAAAGCATTCTTGCTGGTGCTAGTGGACTTGACCCTGCTCTCAACGCAGAAAAGAACCGCTTGGCTCGTATCGTGGCAACCGTTCTCGTAGGGGCATAATCCCTAACTGCTAGGCAACAGTCTAAACTGCCTCCCCTTCGGGGGATCAAAAGTTATCCACAGGGTCCTCGGGCTGCTGACATAATAAACAAACATTGATTATCTAATCATTACGAACTGATTACGAACTGTCCCGAATTTCCCCTAGTTTTATGTCGGTGGTCAGCGATATAATAGAGGTAACCCAAAAAGAAAGGTAGCCCAATGGCTCAGTATTATGTAGAAAATCTTGTCAGGTTTGTCGGTACTGTTGAGGCTGACAGTCAGGCACAGGCAGAAGAGATTGGTTATTACTACGATAACCTTGAGTACGATAGTGTAGTTGAGGTTGATGTAGAAGAGATTGAGGAGGACGAAGATGAGTAACGATACCGTGACGGAATACGTCATCAATGAACGTGAGGTAGCCAAGCAAGAAATCCTTGCTAAGATTACAGAACTCCAAGACAATAGTTATATGTCAGACCTCAATGGTAGAATAGCATTACAACTAATCAAGACATTCATCAAGTATATGGACGAGGAGTAATATGAAGAAGACATATCAAGTAGAGTACCAGGCAACATACTGGGTGACAGCAGAGAGCGAAGAGCAAGCCATTGAGTTTGCTATCCTTTGTCACGAGGATATGCCTAACGGAGATTGGGAAGCATTCGTTGACCCCTATGACAGCGACAACTTCAACACACTAGGAGAGAAATGACTATGACTTGGGACGAGTGGGAAGCCACCTACAAACCTACCACCGATAATGCGTATGTCACTCTCTTAGACATTCCTGACGGTACTTCACCATTCAATGTATGGTCACTAGTAGATAATAACCCTAACAGTACTTATACTGATATTCAGAATGGCTACCGCCGTATAAATAACTTGGGATACTATGTTACTGAGGTATCCTGGTCAGAAGATGTGTTGGTGACTAATGCCTAAGCCCTATGTCTATGTATGTGAAATGATTTGGTGTAAAGAACCTGCTACCAAAAAAGATGTAGAAGACTATGGCTATCTATGCGAAGATCATTTTGTGTCGGTGGTCAAGGGTATAATGTAACTATGAAAGAATATAACCCTAACATCATTGAGTATATAAACGAACAACTGCCAGAAATTATTGAAAGTCGTAACCACGCACTTATCAATGATGACTTTGAATCTGAATATTTGGATGGTATCGTAATGGCATATCAACACATAATCGAGAAGTTTGGTGCTTGACAAATACCCCTTCTTGCTGTAAAATAGATAGTAACCCCAAACAAAGGAAAATGAATGCACGTCTTACAATACATTGCTACAAAAGCAGAAAGCCCTGAAGAGGCTATTGAGAACGTTCGTATGGAACTGGAATCCCAAATGGGAGAGGCTGGCTCTGGTGCTACTTGGTATGACTGGTTCGTAACTGGTGGTGGACGATTCAATCAAGAGAGCGACCCATACCGTGACGGAGCAATCAACATGGTTGTTTCTTCTAAAGATAGTGAAGCATTCGAATTGATACTGAAAGATTGTATCGAAGCACGAATGTCTGAATTCCGTCGGTATGTCGAAGAGTGGAAGCGTAGCAACATCAATCTTGATTCTTACTTTGAAGAGTTTGACGGTGCTATGGACTACTCTATGAAACTCTACTCTCTTGGCAAGATTATTGACATGGCTCAAGGTGACTGGGACTTCAACTCTTACTTCTATGACCTAGCCAACTGGTCAACCAACCCTGTCCATATGAATAAGGAACGCCTTGAGGTTGGTACTCTGTGGTTCCTCGTTCCTGTTGACTTCCACTACTAAGGAGAATGATGAGTAAACCGTATGAAGACTGTGGTGGCTGTGGTCGCATGTTCAACATGGGCAAGGCTGAAGAAGTAGCCGAAATGCTTAGACACGATTGTAATGAGGACGACGAATGATTATAACAATGGAAGAAGCCGAAGAGAAGTTTGGTCTTGGCTATGAGATGATTCAGGATTGGGAAGATGTACGACACAATGCAGACGGACTTGTTTGGACTTACTTGGCTGGAGACGACTATAGTAGTATCTGTAGTGGTTACCACGCTGTCAATCGTTTGGGCTACTATGTTGGTACAATCCCTGTCCCAGATGGCGAAGACTATGAAGTTCCTGTCTCACGAGATGTAGAGTGTGAACACTGTACCTCTGCCAATGGCGAGGAAGATGAAAAATGTGGTAACTGTGCTGGAACTGGATATAGGACGGAGTGGTACTAATGCAAGGATATAGGACTATTGACCTCAACATCTTCTACCGTGAGGATTGGAGTGAAGAGGCTGGCACTACGTGGTCAGACAAACTAACTATTGAACCATACATCTATGAGTCCGATGGTAACGGTACACGCAAGTATGACACTGGAGTGCTCATTGAGTGTGACTTCTATGAGACTGCCTGGATTGCAGACCAGTTCCCTATGGATGAATACGGCAGTGACTTCTGGGTGTTTGCAGAACAGCTCCAGAGTCCTACACGACGCATTACCAAAATTCTGAGGGGTATCGAGATCGATCACATTCGTAAGGACCCCTCTATAGTTATAACAGACTCTAGTACAATGTAGTACTAGATGGGTAGACGTTGAATGGGGGTTCCGTCTACAAATTGGTGGGGACGTAAGTGACTTTATTCCTTTCAGCACTTGCGTTCCTGCCTCATTTTTGGTATAATGGGTTGAGGAGAGAAATGCGTAAAGTAATAACAGATAGCGAACGAGTTGCCAAAACAATGGGCAATCTTGTTTCAGACCTACGACTGGATTTGGAATTGGTAGCAATGTATATTCACCAAATCAGTCCCAATGTAACTATAAATCGCATTCTGCTAATGGCAGATTTGCTACGAGATGAGAAAGAGAACAAACACAATGACTACGACCTTTGAAAACAAGACAACCATTCTTGCTGACCTTTGGCTCAACTATCGCTACGACACAGAGTTTGTAGACTTTATCGAATACAACGATTTGGGCTTACCCCTTGCCTACGCAATCAACGAGGGTATTGTGGACACAACTGAATTGGCTACCAATTTCATCAACGAGACATTTGACCTGTTGCTTGCTGGTATGGGTATCCAAGATGACACAGGCTTCGAGAGTATCGAAGACCTCTTCGGTCAATCAGCAGACGATAACGCATAACTAATAGTCTAATCCCTCACCTATCCACAGGTGGGGGATTTTTCTGTGTATAACTCTAGCCCGAGCCATGTCATAACATACTAACAAACATCCTTTACGAACATGTATTACGAACTCCCAAATATTTTTCCCAAATTCTACAGACATTAAGAACCCTTTCCAAAAAATCCCAGAAATTTGGAGGGTATCAGATGATAGAGTGTTTCTCCTATAGGTAATATGTACTATAAAGGTATTACGATCTTCTATTTGATACCCCCGAAATGTGGATATGTCTAATAGGATGGTTTGGTATATATTTTGGGGCAGCTAAGGATAGCCATTTTCCCCTATATAATAACAAACAAATACATTACGAACCCTTGATTATTTTTCCCAGATTTGTGGATATTTCTGATATAAAATAGGATGTTTTGACATATTTATATACTATATATAGGGATTTTTGGGCATAAATATACTACATATAGGGGTTGACAAATGGGGGTAGATGTGCTAGAAGGCTGGATTTGGGGATTTGGGGACACAAGATGTAGTGTTTGGACATTACGATCCATACTATATATAGTTCAGTACATCAAACACCTTCTCAACATCTCTCTTTCAGTCAGATAATATCCATATCAGTAAGATGATTGTGGATAAAACTGTGCATAACTATGTGCTGAGAAGCCTTAAAATGGGCTGTGTGGGGCTATCAGGTACGCTGGGAAACAGGTCTATAGCCTTAAAACCACATAGACTTATGTGTTTGTGTAGGTACTATAGGTGTATTGTTATATAGGTAATGAGGCATATCACTTTGTATACCGCCGAAAATTGTATACTTAATATCATCCCATTCATCTCCGAGAATAGAGAAGTATGAAGTGTCTCTCCAGGTTCCATTAGGTCGTAGTTTGTTATGACGCTTGGTTCCTTCATAGGTAGCACCCAAACGAAGTATTGCTTTCTGAGACTGTTCATTTAATGCATCTGTCTTGAAGGCTACTCTCTCACATCCAAGTTCTTCAAATGCATATTGCAGCATAAGGTATTTAGTATGGGTGTTAACGTGAGTTCTCCATACTGATTCTGAATAGAATGTACCGCCAATCTCTGCTGACCTATCGTGCTTGGAGTAATCAACAAAAGATGTTGTGCCAATGATAGCGTCGGTGCTTTTATCTATGACTGCAAAGCTTTTGTGATTATTCTTTTTGATCTGCTTTACGATCATTTCATAGTCAAGAACTGACTGTGGTGTGTCCCATAAAAGATTGCGAAACACATTATCATTTCGCCCAATGTTGAAGTATAGATCCACAGTGTGTTTCTTCTTTAATGGGACTAGTTTAACTAGGGGAGTTTCCATAGTATTAGTATATAGCAAAACATTATTATTGGTGGATTAAAGTAAGCTCTTCAATAGGTAACAAATCTTTTGCATCCATGACGTATCGTTCGCCATAGCCATAGTCTTTTCTATAGTGGTTTGTTTTAAATGTTTCTTTATCAATATACCCCACAATAATGAAGTGAGGATCTTCTTCTGACTTAGTTTTGTCTGCTCCAACATACTGCACAAGAATTGCAATGTCAGACTTAAACTGCCATAGGTGATTGAAGATAAGGCTTTTAATCTGGCTGGTCTTTACTTGGATTGTAGTTTCATTTACTTCCATGTCAGACCCATTGTCTCCACCAACCAGTACGGTGGTATCAACAGGAAAACCCAATGCCTGTCCAATTGCTTGTTCACCAAGATGCCCAATGATGTTGATGCCTTCAGATGTGTTGTTACGATCAAACATCTTGTCTTCCACATTGTACTTCTGCTTTGCTTCTCGCATAGACTTTACGAATGCCAATGTTTCTTTCACACGTTCTTGTGATACTACTACTTCAATCATTATTTCTCCTTATGTTAATGGGGGATACCATTTCTGATACCCCCCACTTTTTGACTTACTTAATTAGAGAACGTCTACTTCACCATCGGCAACGTCACTGCTGTAGTCCTGGAAGAACTTAGCAGTACGAGCTACACGAAGTTGGAAGTCTTCAGTACCGTGAAGATCTGCATCCCAACGGTATTCGATTTCGAACTCTCCATCAGCATTGGTAGTGTCACTGTCTACAAGTACCATCTTAGTTCCAGCAAGGTTAGAAACCCAGAGCTGAACCTTTACACCTCCACGAAGACGGTCTGATGTAGCGTTGGTACGAACGTCACCAACAAACTGAACATCATAGTCATTTTGACCAGCATGTACTTCTGCTGATTCATCCCACGCAAAGGTGTCAATGTAAACATTGTCTCCAACAAGGATATCCTTTGTTGCAGTTGTTCCACCACCAAGCTTCTTGCATTCAGCACCAACTTCTACGATGGCACTCTCAATCTGGTAGAAACCAGCGAGTGAAGGAGTAAATGAAACCTTTGCAGTCTCAACTCCAGGGAACTTCGTAATTGCCTTAGCAACACGAGTCTTAACAGCAATGTCATCAGGAGCAGCTACTGCTTCGTTATCAGCAGTTGCTGTTTCGTCAAACAACTTAGACTGCACATCACAGTTAGGCTTTGCACCAACAATAGTTGCAGTTGCTTTACCAGCGATGTGTGTATAAGGAGCACGAATCGTAAGATCGTGGCTCCATGCAAGTGCTGTAGTAGCGGTAAGTGCAACAGATGCAATTCCCACTAAGCTAGCAATTGTGTATTTATTCATTGTGCTTCTTTCTCTTGTTTAGTTACTATAGCTATAGCAACTCTTTAAACGGAGGTGATGGGGATAGATTTCCCTACCCCCACCTTTACGTCTACCTCCGAAACTTAAAATGGCATCCCATCCCAGGAGCCAGGATTCTTTGGCTCTTCAGCAGACTGAGCAACAGCTCGTGCCAAGAGTTCCTGTAGTTCGATAACTTCAGACAATGACAGATCGTGCTGTACGCTTCCGTGCTGTCCTTGCACATAGAGCGTAATCATTCGATCCTTTGTTCCGCTTGTCTTCCATCCACGTGCATCGAATGCATCGTATGTTTTCTTAACCGTCAATGTGTCTCCTTTGTTGTGTTACATCTATTATATCAAATGTTCGCTTGCTTGTCAAGCGTGGGTCCTCTATACCGCCGAACTTTTCCGCCGAATTTATTCTTCACGTATAAGTGCAACAACATCAGAGACATCAGAGAACTCATAATGCCATTCATCTTTAGATTTAATTAGTGCAATAATGCGTTCACGCTCATGTCTTGCTCCAGCATCGAACCAAGCCCACTGTCTATTGCTTTTCATTAGCTCTCTTTCTTTATACGTTCAATTAAATACTCTGCATCTGGATACTTGCCAACATCACTTGAGCTAATTAGTGCAATGATACGTTTACGTTCTTGCTCACGAACATAATCTGCGTAGGCATCAATCTGGTCAACGTCTTCTTCAGAAAAGAAATTATTAAGCACAAGCATGTTGTGTTCAAACTTAATCATTATTTGTCTTCCATGATAATGCTAATTACATCGTCGTGTGTCATTACCTCAGCATACTCTGAGTCACGCAGTTTTGTGAGTAGATTAACAACTCGTTCACGCTCTGCTAACACACCGTTTTTAAAACCATCAATAAATTCTGTCATTGTGTTTGTCTCCTAAATATGTGTTGTATTACTATTATACAGGCAAGGCTAGTCTAAGTCAAGTGACAATTCTAAAAAGAATACCTGCATAACTTCGTCACTTATTCTTCCCTGTTGGTGTAATGAAGTCACCATCTTAAGCATTTTAATTTGTTCCATTAGTCGTCCTTCTTCAATTGAACACTGGACAATGCTGTTATACATTTCTTCAAGCTTATCGTTATCCATAACACTCCTCGTGTGCATCCCAAAAGTCTTGTATTTGTTCTGGGTGCATCATGTTTGTACATGCTGTTCCACAAATGCAACTTAAATGATTACTTGCCTGTAACATTAATTCTCATCGTTAGCACCACGGTTCATTCCATAAATATACCCTTCCTGAAATGCAAGAACCTCCGCCTGACTTGGCATACGATCAATCTTTAGAATCCATTCTGCCATATCTTGTTTTGCTTTACGAATAAGGGTGTTGAACATTTTTTTATTATCTCTGCGTTCTTTACGATCCACTATACTTGGCTCCAGTATCTCATGTTATATGTATAACCACCCAGACAAAGCATCCAGCCATTAGCAATACCAACTGGCTCTACCTCTACAACTTCTTTTGTTTCATAGTGCATAAGTTTAATCATTTAAGCTACCTGATTCTTTTACAATAATAATTTTTTTATTCTCTCCATAAGTAGTTCCGTCTGGGGAACCAAAATGTACAATTGTCTTAGCCATTACATACCCTCAATTTCTACGATAAGATTTTCAAGAAAGTCAACTAACTCCTTGTTGTTATTAGCATATGCTTCTGTAATCTTACGCTCAAGGAGTGCTACAATCTTTTCTCCCTGTCGCATTTCTCCTTCGTGAATTACAGCATTAACAATTTCACGATCTCTGTTTTCAAAACTGTCCATTGGAATCTCCTTATACATTAAAAATCATTCTTTCTGATAGAGCCAATAATTGCAGTACAAGCAGCAACAGCACCACTAAGATATGCTCCAGTGTCTGGATGCCCTTGGTCGTAAGCAGCCTGAGCCTCGAAGATACCGTTTTCCATTCGACCTTCTACAAGATCTACCAGACGACTCTTCATTCTTTGAGCACCACGCTTCATCATTAGCTCGTCTCTACGCTTAAGGTTACGAGGTGTGGGTATGAATATTTTTATCATACCCCTATTATCTCACGACTCGTTAAGTTTGTCAAGTACTAGGGCAATAAGGTTGTCGCCTGTAATGTAATGCTGTTCACCATTTACATCAATGCGATAGGTGCGGTCTGGGTATATCGGATATTCAAAAGTCATACATTAACTATACACCATACAGGCTTAAGATTCTTCTCTATCGTTTGTTCTTATTTTGTGACAGTTAGAACAAACAACGTCACACTTTCTTATTTCCTTCCAAGCCATTTCTATTCCGTACTTCCTTAGTACTCTATAGACGTTATCAAGCTTTCGATACCCTGGCTTGTGGTCAAATTCAAGAATAAAGTGTGGATATCTATGACCGCAGTCAGTGCAACCCTTGTCCTCTTTGTAGGCTCTAAGGACCGCCAGATGTTCTGACACGCTCATTATAATCATTATACCAGTTAATGATATAATAGAATAAAGATTGGATTAACAATGGATTACGTTTATGTTTGTCGTCCTGGAGACAATGAAGAGTTAAGATACTCAATTAGGTCTACCGTGAAAAATTTACCAGAAGGTCGTATCTGGGTAGTAGGTGGCAAGCCAGACTGGTACATAGGAGATTATATTTATGTACAACAAACTGGTATAGGACATCCTAACGTCTGGAAACAGTTAGAGGTTATCTGTAGAACAGAAGATATAAGTGATGACTTTATTTTAATGAATGATGACTTCTTTACGGTAAAGAAATTAGATAAAGTTGAATACTTTTATTCTGGAACAATTCAAGAAGTTCTTGCATCTTATTCAGACGCAGGACAAACCAACTATGGGTATCAAAGACTATTTAATAAGACACAAAACTATTTAAATAGAATGGGTATTGGAAATACTTTAGATTACGAACTACACGTTCCTATGCCCATGAACAAGGCAAAACTTCTTGAAGTATTAAATCATAAAACACTACATAGATCAACATATGGAAATGTTTATGGTGTAGGTGGCACAAAGACTTACGATGTAAAAGTGTATAGTAATACAGAATTAAAAGGTAAGTTTCACGATCTTATTAAAGAAGACCTAAGCTACATATCTAGTCACGACTCAAACTTTGATTTTATACTTGATTTTATCTTAAAGGATATGTTTCCAGATCCTTCGCAATACGAGAACCCCTGACTGGAATCGAACCAGCGACACGCAGGGTAGAAACCTGCTGCTCTTCCTCTGAGCTACAAGGGCGTAGGGCAGATGGGGCTTGAACCCATTATCGATACCTTATAAGAGTATTGCATTTACCTGTTATGCTACTGCCCCAGTTAACCTAGAGCTGTATAGACTTAGCAAATACCACTCTAGAAGCCATCTTAGAGGCACTAATAATAGCGATAGGAGCAGCGATACTTAGAATAATACCTGCCCACATTTGTGGATTGATCCATTCATACTGCCAGAAATCAAGGGTGTGGAAGCCATTAGCAGCAACTGCAATAGCACCAAACATAAACATACCCCAGAATGCACCGTTTGTTCGTTCAGGATTTCCATTTTCATCAATTCGAGATCGAAGGATAAGATAAGCCATAAGGAATAGCACATACATCAACTCAACAAAGAAGAAGAATAATGTTGCCATCCAGGGTGCTGCTAGTCCTACATACTCCGCTACTGCAGTGATTCCATTAAAGGACACTACCGCCGAAGTTCCAAAAGCAATTACGACACCAACAATCCAGGTCCAAAGAACTATACCTTGGTCAATCTGTACTTTTGGAGCACGTTTTGCTTCTTGCTTTGCATACAATGCATTCTTAACTCTTTCAGCTTTCTTTAATGCAGATTGCTGTTGGCTAATTCTTTTACGTTTTACTGTTACCATTTTGTTTTCTCCTTTTGATGGTGCTACTGGTGTCTCACCAATAACAACCATGTTTGTATTTTCTTCTATAGGAATAGTTTCCTCGTTTGTATTTTCTTCTATAGGAATAGTTTCCCCAAAATATGAACGAGGATAACT
>ENA-UPTL01000062-UPTL01000062.1-marine-metagenome-genome-assembly--contig:-NODE-62-length-29144-cov-6.663412_pt1 | contig 29144 bp, 33 predicted proteins | sample MGYA00238170_ERZ767106 | MGnify/ENA primary metagenome ERZ767106 (study PRJEB28938, sample SAMN06267160) | marine metagenome | isolation source: Columbia River Estuary | place: USA:Columbia River Estuary...
CCTTCTTCGTCACTCCACCCATGTAGCCATTTTAATAAGTTACTAAACCCCTGCGGCACATTGCTAATAGTTTTACATACCAAATCAACCAATGCTTTGGTTTCTTCATTATTTTTTGTATCTAGTTCTACTCTACATACATCTCTAATGGCACTTTTAACTTTTGTTGTACCAGTAGTACAAATTCTTACGAATTTATCCCCAAAGTTTGTCTTTAGGCTTTCGGCAATCCTATCTGGTTCACTGAAGTCTATGTCTATGTCTGGGAGTTTGCCTCTATTAATTCGACCCATCGACAAAAACCTTTCAAAGGAAAGGTTATATTTTACTGGATCTATGTGAGTTATCTTTAGTAAATAGGCAAGCAAACAGCCGCCAGCACTACCGCGACCAGCCCCAACACCAATATCCAGCTGTCTCGCTTGCTCGCATATATCATGCAAAGACAAGAAATATGGTAACAAGTTGATTTTCCCATTATCTGCAATAACACTTATTTCTCTTTTTAATCGATCTACGTATTCTTTCTCATTTTTGAGGCGATTATGTTTTTCAATTAAACTATATATATATTCTTTGTGTTTTTGTACTTCGGGCAAGTCTAAGTTTATTATTTCAGTAGGCAGATCTACATCCGGTAGATGATATACTTTATTAAACTTTATCTGTTCGCACATTGATGCGAGCGCATGATTGTTTTCTACTGCCTCTTGGAATCTATTTTCAAATCCAGGCCCGTGTACGTTAAGCCAACTAGCCCAAGCCGCCTCTGTGGACAATTGATGGTAATTTGTATAGAACCTTAATCCACTGTCTTCCATTTTGCCATTTTGCAGCAACATGTCTTGGACTATTTTTTGTTTTTTGTCCACAAAATGAGCATCCAGTGTTAACAACAATGGGATATTCAAATTGCTGGATATTTTCATTATAAGTTCGTTTCCTGTTTTTTGCAGGTCACCACTTGGGCATATATCAGTACACTCTTTCCTAAGAAAAACTGGAGTACTTAATGATTTCCACGTATTTTTTTTAACCCTCATTTTGAGATAAATTTAAATTAATTCTTCTATTTGCTAGTGGATACTCTTGATTCCTTTTAGTAACAGAACTAAAAATCTGTTCCACTCTTTTTTCGCAGGCTTCCTTAACTGATATTTTGCCTAGCTCTGTTTCAATTATATCAGAATCCTTGAAGGTATAAATGAATCCATTTTCTCCCTCAACTTGAACAACGTTTTTGATTGTCCAATCTCTATCTACAGAATGTGGCATCACTTCCATAAAAAGTCTATTTTTATTTCCAAAAATATCAATAAGTCTTTCCGTGTTGTATGTTGCCATGTCTTTTTCGTTTCTTAGAAACGATTTAACTATTGGGCCCTCAATGCATCCACTACCGCAAATTATCCCGTCATTATATATTTCTAGGTCTTCCCATATCGCTCTGGGTTTTGGTTGTCCAAATTTTTTAACAACCCTGCCAAGGCCCCATGAGGCGTTTGATATAGATAGTAAGTTTTTGTATCCAATTTCGTCCTTAGCCCACAGAGTCAGATGAAAATAATCAAATTTTCTTAGGGCTGGGTTGAAGTTATAATTTTCGTGTGGAGCCAAATATAGCTCTATTCCAGGTATGCCTTTTATGCTATCGGATTGCGTTTGATTTATTAAGTCATACAACCCAAGAACATATCCATGGTCAGTGCAGCTACATGCTTCTATTTCATTTTTTTTGCAATACTCAATATACTCAGAGATGGTAGATACTCCATCCATTAAGCTATACGTTGTGTGAGTATGTAGCGGTAATATTTTAAGTGACGTAGGTGATTTCATTTTTTTTTGTATTTTTTGTTTCTGCGTTGAAGACCGTCAATATGTCGTCCGCGTACACCGGGTGTACCCAGGTAATTTATTACCTGGGGTGAACCCGGTTTACGGGGCGATTCTTCAGGACAAATGACCTCGGTCACCCGGGAATACGGTGTAGCCGGATTCCGGGTTGCCGGGGCATTTTCCTGAAGAATCGCAGACTTTTGACGGTCACTCAGCTAAGCTCCCATCGTCGCTTCACGAGCTGAGAGTCTGGGTAGAGACAGTGCAGCAGCAGAGAGGGGCTTGCACGCCGTCGTGTAACGACGACGATGCAGCGCCGACTGCTGCAGCACTGGAGATGCCCAGACGTTGACAACGCGTGCCCGTTGGGCACGCTGCGTGCACAAACGGGCACGCGTTAGGCACGCAGTCTCGTGAATGCTCCAATGGTAAAGCCCCGCGAGGATTTGCCCGCTCAAGCCCCTGATAGTATCAGGGTCGGAGCGGGCAGCCTCGCACTGGGCTGGGAGCGATCCGTTCATCAATTCACTAACATTTAAAAAAGCCACACATCGTGTGGCAAAAGCCAGAAACAAAAAATTTATAGTATATGTTTTTTAAAAAAATCTGCGTAGCATAGGGCGTCCTCAGGGTGTCCGAAGGGTCAGCCTGAGGCCGCTCTATCACTCTGCGGTTCCCATAGAGCTATAGCCGATAAAGTGCAGCACTAATACACGCACACAACAGCAGGTGTGACGACCCGCAGTGGAGTGTCCTCCGCCCGCTTGGCTGTAAGCCAGAGCAGGCGGCAGGACGACTCCTACGAAGGGGTGTACACACCTGCTGGTGATGTGGTGTATGTGCGCCTGGAACCTGGACCTGACGAGGCCGCCCGTAGTGCTGTCTGCAGCACGGGGCTGCCTCGGCTCGGTCCCGGTGGAGGGCATGACACGCGGCGAAGCTCTACCGCCATTTTTCTATATTTGGACATTTTTAAATGGGGTGCATCGCACCCCTATCAGGTTTTCCTGAAAAGCCAGATTTTTTTTAAAAAATTATTTAGTTAATATCAAAAAACCCATCAAAAATTATTGCCTTGAAGTTGTTAGAGGTGGTTTTTTCCGCCATCCCCTCTTTACACATTCTTTCAATCATATAATAAATATCCTGTGGATCTGATTTAGTCTTAGTTTTTTCAAACAAGACCTGAACAATAGAGGAAATATTTAATCCATCTATCGAGTCCTTTGCTGACAACAATATTTCATATATTGTGTTTTCTATATCATCGGGGTATTTTTGGGTTGTAGTCATTTAGATCTCCGAATTTGTCGGTTATTTGTTTCCATATGGTTTTCGAATCAGCTTCTCCAGCGTCATGAAATCCGGTTAGCTTCATATATATAAAATACACTCCTTGGAAGTTTTTTTCAAGTTTTCTAAACCATTCTTCATTTGGGTTAATTTCGCTATCTAAAATCATCAAAACTCTTGACCAGTTGGATTTTATTAACCTTACTTGATTATTGGTTAGTTGTTTACCGAAAGTGGCTACGCTATTTTTCCCTACCTTCAATGCATCTATGGGGCCCTCTACTACTACCACAAAGTTCCTGTTGATTGTGGCGCTATCAAAATTCAATAAGCACGAAGACCTTTGCATACCTGGGCATGTATAATACTTGGGCACATTGTAGTCTTCGTATTTTTTCTCTCCTGTTGATAACTCAATTACTTGAGTTTCCCACCATCTTTGCGTTTCGCCCTTCCATATAAACCTGCTTTCATTTGCCTTTACTTCAATCTGTCGGGCTTGCCACCCCATCAACTTCTTGTTCATAAATACTGGAAATATTATACGACCCGATGTTGTGCCCATTCTTGAGCAAAAATCAAAATAGCCTTTTGAGCAGTATTTAATTCCCGATTCATCCGCCAGAGAATGAGATATGTTTCTTTCATTTAGGTATTTCAATGCGGGGTGCCCGTTTTTTAGCGCAGATATATTATGCATTTCTCCAGGGGACGGTACTCCATCTTGCCATTCCTTTTTTGTGTTTAGGTATAGCCCCCTAGATAAATGAACTTTATTATCTGTTCTATGTACTTGCATGCCTGAAAAAAATTGTGATGCTTCGTCAAAAAATTCTGAAAAAGCATTACCTACCCAACCACAATCATGACAAATAAATACTCCACTATCTGCATTTATTGATAACTTGTATTTGCCGCCTTTTTTATGAAACTTCCGACAATGTACTATATATTCTATGTGGTCTCCGTAAGATGAAACCCTAACCTCAGGAAACACGCTTTCAACTGTCTCTATTTGTAGTGACATTACGCATTTTGTCTTTCGTTAACTGGGGTGAAATTAGCTGCTCCAGGAGCAGCCCATTCTAGGTCTGGACTTATGTCTTCAAATGTTTGCTTATCTAGCCTAGCCTGTATTTGAGCTTCAAAAATGCGACCATCTCGCATCTTTCCAGCTTTAACTGTTAATCTTCCATTTTGCCTATCTTCGTCTGTTGCTCCAATCCCTAAAAACACAGAACATCTATGACTCTTTGAGAAACCCTCTGAAGAGTTAGTCATTCTTATTTCTCTTTTGCCGTCTCCTGCCCCATTAGACTGAGTTGTGGCCCAAAAAGCTAAATTATATTTTCTAGCTAACTCAGAACATTGCTCAGAGTAATTTTGTAAAACGTGCCTGAGTTCTTTGTTTACGTGGCCTTGATTTCTTTCTGTTGGGTCTGTATTTAGTGCGTCTAACCAATCTAGAAAAACCATATCTGGTAAGTCATCATTCTGCTGCCATATCATGAATTGTTTTTCTATTTTCTTAACGGTGCATTTTTCCATAGAAAAATCTAAAACTCTAAAATTCCTTTTAATGTGATCAGGGATAACAGAAATAGCTTCATAAACCTCTTGGTTTACTATCGTCTTATCTCCATTGTCTCCGTTGCGTATTCTATTGTAGTCAACCTGAGCTACCCTAGAATATAGTCTTTCTCTTATTTTCTTTTCTGGAATTTCAAGTGTTATTAGCACCGCCTTTTTTGTGGCTGCTGCCCCCCAGCAAAAATTTATGGCAAGCGTTGTTTTTCCTAGGCCAGTCATCCCGCAAATTATGCCAAGTTCTTGCTTTCCTAGTCCGCCAAACATTCTAGAGTCTATCGTGCTAATTCCACATGGAACCACTTCGATAATATCGGTAGTTAGCACTGGATTAAGTAATGGGCTAAATTCAATTTGATTTTGCCCAGCCACAGAACTTATCTCTTCTATGCTTACTGCTTTGCTTAAAAAATTTCTGTGGTCACCTGGCTTATAAGAATTTATTAATTTCTTTATTTTTACCTCAGACAAAAAAGATGGGATAATTGATCGATAGTAATCAATCTGCATATCCATTTCATAAATTTTTTCAAGCTCTAAAATCAGTACATCTTTTTCTGACTCAAGAACTTGTCCAATTTTAATCATTGATTTTAAATTATTACATAATAAATCAATAGGTATCCCATTTTCTGGGTTATCCTTTAAGTGTTCTAGTATTTTATAAGAAGCAACTAATATTGCTTTATGTATAGGTGAGCTTACGTCTTCTTGGGATATTTTGCCCTCTCTCAAAAGCTGAAGAAGGCTTGGGCAACGTATCGTGTGGGCCACTATCGCTGACTGAAAATCCTTGTGGAAATAATCTAGTATATCTTGAGACATAATTTTCTTTAATATATTTTTTGAGAGATGGATTAGAATCAATCTCTAATGTTGCTTTTTTTGCATACAGTTGTTTTACTTTTTCTAAAACGTTTTCAGAGCACAACATAACCCTTGTGTATGATTTCATTGGTAATTGTTCTATAAATAATATTTCATCAATTGTTTTTGCGTTGTTTCCGCTATATATTTTTTGATATTCGTTTAATCTTCTTATTTCATTGTTGAATTCGAGTTCACCTATTGTTGTATTTTTTAATAAATATTCATTATATTTTTTTAAAGATACCGGGCCGAATAGCAAATGAGGGTATGGAATCCCCTCCCATCCGGTTCTGGTTTCAAATAAACTTTCTAGGTATAAAATTGGACAAATCTTTTGATCGTTAAGTAAGCTACACAGCCTTGTCCAAACGTGATCAAATTTTGAGCCACATGAATACCCAGGTGTGACTCTTTTTCTAAATTTTTCGTATACATACTTAACTTCCCATGGCTTTGATTTTTTATATTCATTTTGCATTTTATTTATCTAAAAATTTAATAGATGATGGACTAGATATCTTCATGATGTTATATCCTTTTGTATCATAATGTTTTAATCTGCCTTGTGATTTTCTCTCCATTCTCGGGTCCCAAGAGTCATTGAAGTCTATTATTATGCCATAGTCTTTGCCTTCTGTTAATCTTCTATTTCTGCCAGCTTTTTGCAACACCGATACATCGGACTGCATCCAGTTAGAGTTTATTATTACATAAAGGTTTTTGGGGTCAACTCCTTCAGCTAGGCAATCTGTTGATATAATTCTTTTCAAGTCTCCCGAATTGAATCCTTCCAGTATTCTTTTTTTTTCTTTACCGGATATAGACCCATGGAATACTTCAAAATTATTGTCACCAAGATGATTGTAAATTAATTCCTCTAAATGTGTTAAAGTTCTTACATACACAATAAGCTGTTGGTCACTGGGGCATAAATCAACGCACTGTTTTATCAACTTGTTTCTGTTTCTGTTGAACCATATCCCCTTTTTTTCCATTGTCAAATTTTGAGTTTGAGGCAAGAATGCTGGCCCATTTACTACGTCCATTACATATACGTGCAATGGTGTAGCTCGGCTCATTGCTTCTAGTTGTTGATCTGTGAGCTCAAAAACTATAGGCCCAAAAACTGCTTCTAGAAACTTTGATATGCCCTTAAATCCAGAAGTAAGTGTTGCAGAAAGACCATACCTAACAGAGTTTTTAAATTTAAGTAAATTTTGAGATCTTGTATCACTACCCGCTCCGTGGGCCTCGTCATATATAATAAAGTTTATGTCACTTGGATTAAACTTATGTAATGACGAAGACGTAATAACGGTTGTTCTACCTTTTGCTTTCTTGGAGGAGAGATAAACCCCTGGGTCACATTCTGGGGCTAATTCAATTAGATCATTGTACAGCTTCAATGCAACTGTTTGTCTGTTTGTTACAACCAACCCATTAAAGTTTTTGTACGCACGACACAATGACGATATTATTCTAGTTTTACCTGTGTTAGTTGCGGCCTCCACCATGCATCCTCCATCCTGGTTCAACATTAATTCTACTGCAAATTTTTGGTCAGTATACAGCCCATCATAAACTCTGTCGTTTATTTCGGGTTTTGGGTAATTATTTTTAGTTTCATCTATATCCCATTCATTATTGAGTGAAGTAAGTTTGTTTTTAACTCTGTGAAGTAGCCCATCGTATGTGATCATGGATTGTCCATCACCAGAGTACGAAAATAGCTCTTTCTTTATTGTTCTAAGTGGCCCATCTATTAATATGTTTCTTAGCTGTCCAATTCGCTTGTCGAAAAAAGTTTTTTTTATTTTGTCTCTAAATTTGTAGTAAAAAGACAATTCGTCAGCTAGTTCTTTTGTTGGGGGGCTAATCTTTATTAGCCCCCCAGCTCTTGTAATTTTAGTGTTCATCCTTTACTGGCTGTATTATTTTAATCCAATTTGAGAGATACCATACACCCCCCTGATTAACTGGTCTATTTAATTTTACGAAATCGCAAATCTCAACCTGAAACCATTTTCTTCCATCTTGCTTTAGGTGTGGAGCAAATGGTTGTGGTGAAGTATGCCATCCTGGTCTATGGGAAAACCCCTTAGTTTTATTGTCCTCCGCCTTAATCCATTCATTCACTGGCAATGATTTTTTATTATCTATGAACAGAGACTTTATTTCGTTTTTTTTGTTTACTCTAAATAATTTAAAAACTTTTCTGGTTTTTTGTATTTTTAATTCCATTAGAATTCTATTGTTTGCCTGAAGTATGGGATAAGTGATCTCTCGTGAGTAACTAGTAAAACTTGCAAATTATTCGAATCAGATAGTTGCGATATGCTTTCAATAATGCCCTTAAAGTTCAATATTGTTTCTTTGTCTAGCCAGGTGGTCGGCTCGTCTAATACAATCAAATTTACCCCACTCGAAAAAATTTCGCATGAAGCAAAACGAAAAGCAAGAGACAATACAACTTTTTGTCCACAAGACAGGTCACTTGATGGCCTAGTCTTGCTCCCAAAGTCGCAAATGAACTCGTTGTCCTCATCTACTGATACCCTATACTCAGCGTTAAAGCTAGCTAAGTAATGGTTTATTGATGAGCACATTTTATTCATTTGATAATTAACATATCTACCACTAACTCCATCGTACCTAAATACGTCTCTGATCCTAGATACCCTTGATTCGTGTATCTTGATCCCAGATACTCTAGATTTTATGTTTTTACAATTCTGTAGGTCTATCTGGCTACTGCTTATCTGATCTAATATTTTTTTATTAGTGGACTCTAGTGATTTTATCTCACTGCCCAATGACTTTATTTCGTTTACCGCAGAATTGTGAGAATTAAATCCACTTAAGTATGTATCAGATGAGAATTTTGGAAAGTCGCCAGATTTTAGATCTGATTGAACTTTATTTATTCTGGCTGTATGATTTAAAATACTTGATGTTAAATTAGATTTTTTTGTGTCGTATTCATATTTTTTGTTTTCCAGATCTCTTAAATTAGTTTTTATTTGTTTAGATTTTTGAGTCTGAGATTTTAATTTTTGTTTAGCGTTATCAAGTTTCTCATTTAGCTTATTAATTATTTCACTATCTATTGTCATGCCGCAAAGCGGACAATTTCCAGTATGATCGCCTGAATGCCTACCTACTACTTCAAGTGTTTCTATCTCACTGGTGCACGACCCAATTGATAAATCTAGTAATTCTATTTGTTGCTTGATGCTATCTAAATGGTCGGAGTCCACATTTGGGCACTCTAGGTTACCTAATTCTATTTTTTGCCGCTCTTTGTTATCGTGCAGAGATTTTAGCTCTGAAATCAAATTTTCTTTTTGCAGTGCTTTTTTGTAATTATCGTAAATTTTCTGTTTATCAATGCCGTCCGTCTCTTCAGTTAGTTCATTGATTTTTTCATTTTTAATTTGTATATTTTTAATGTTTTCTTCCACCATCTCCTCTAGCCTTGCTATTGAACTAGTTAATTGGTTTTCATCGATGATAGCTGGATAAGATAAATTTGATTTCCACTGCCCAAGCAGCAACTCAATTTTTGCGGCTTTCTCTAAGCCAAAAAATTTTTGAAGCATTTTGTTTCTTTCTGCTTGTCTACCAAATAGAATTCCTAAAATATCTGTTTGGCTTACAAACACCATATTAGGCAAGAAAGATTTATCACAATCTAGTAATTCTAAAAATTTATCATTTACTGTATCAGCTCCGTCAAATACTTCAGAATTATAACTAAGTGTTGTACTATTTGAGTCAAGTGACCTATCTACAATAAACTCTTTGTTTTTTATATTGCCCTCAACATAAATTGAACCAGTTTTTTGTCCAAACGTTATTAAGTCTTTTTTCTTTTTCTTTCCAAACTCGCCAGTTATAGCCATTGATATAGATGCCGCAAAATTACTTTTGCCAGATCCATTTCTTCCAATTATGCCCACTATGTTTTCACTTATATCAACTTCTAAGTTTTTGTGCTGAGCAAAGTTAGATAGTTTTACTTTATTTATTCTCATTTATTTGATTATTTAAATCATTCTTTAGCACCTCGTGAACGCTACCTAATGCTGGATTGCTCCACAACTCTTGAATAATAGCTATATCTAATTCATCTAGGTATTTTTCTTCTTGAGCTAGCTGTATAAAATCTGAGTTTTCGGATATTTGTTGAGTATCATTTACCTCTTCCTCTATTTTTTTTTGCTTATCTCTATGAAAATAAATAACTTGATTTGAATTATTTACCGACATCTTACTTTCAATTTCATTTACGCTATTACAAAACTCAGGAAGATACCTAAATATATTAAAGTCTGCAGAAAACTTATCAACTGTTTCCTCAAATTCTTTAATTCCAGTAAAGCTAAATACATTTGTTTTTTGAACTGGCGTAAAATTTACTGACTGTATATCAGAAAGCAAATGTGTTTCTGTATCGTACTCCAATTCAATAAACATAAAATTATTTATTTGATCACATAGTCTCAAGAAATCTGTGTTACCAGGGTAAGCAATCGTGCATTCGCCTAGTTTCATTTTTCTGTGAATATGTAAATCTCCTAACGCTAAATATTTACATTTAGTTGATAGAGCTTTTAAATCATCATTATCTAGTTCCGGTCTCATTATTGATGGTAGAAACCCACCAGCAGATTGATGCAAAACTATTATATCTAAATTGTCGTCAATTTTTTGTATAACATCTTTTATATCCCTCCTTTTAATGTAATTTAAACAAACAATTTTTATTGGCTTTAACTCTTGTATAGCTTTGTACTCATCTAGATTAGAGCCCAATCCAGAATAGCAGACGCCTGTATTTATCCATTGTTTTTCTGAGCCATATACAATGTCGTGATTACCTGAACACGCCAAAATATTGCAGCCAGCATTTATCCATATATTGCACATTTCCATCCAGCAGCAAATATCATTTGGTTGTGGATCGCAGGAATCAAAAATATCCCCAGCTACAATAATTAAATCATATTTATTTGTTTCATTTGCAAGCTTTATACAACTTAATCTTTGATTAATTTGCCTCTGCTTAATTCCGTATTGATTGCTACCGATATGTAGATCGGCTATGTGAGCTATTTTAATTTTCATCTGGGAATAGAAAGCTATCTAATGAATCATCTGGCCCACTTCTTTCGATCAACTTAGCGCAAACGGCATTTACGTCAAATGTTTGTTCTATTTCGGTGTCATCATCTACTACTTTTACTTTTATTGACTCTGATTTTCCGTCGGTCCGCCACAAGGCAGAAACAGCGCCAGAACATACTTGTACGGTTATGGTGGGGTGAGCTTTCTTTATCTTAGCTGGTTTGTGGTTTAATATAAATTTTTTTGGAATTTCAATTACTTTTCCGGAAATAAATTTATTGTTCTCGCTATGTATTGATGCTGTTTCTATTATCTGTATTTTAACATTTTCGCTTTTACTTGGCTTTCTACTTAGGACTCGACCAGAGCTAAATGAAGTATTGCCTGGCTGATTTTTAGGGGTCCTAAATATAATTAAATCTCCTGGGTATATTTGTTGTTGCATTGATTTTGATTTCTCTTTGTTTAACTTGATCTATATTTAATGTTCTGTTGTTTACTACTCCAGGAACATTAATTTCCGAAATTAATTTATTTAGTTTTTCTGTTTTATTGGGGCTACCACTAAATATATAATTTATTTTCCCTTTTATTTTTTGTACCTTTTTATCAAAAATTATCTTATTGGTAATTAACCTATTCGATACGTCACCCTTGAGTTTCATTATCTCGGTTCTGACTGATTGTATGTAGTCATTTGATATTGTAGGCTTACCAGAATTTATAACGTATCCAACTATATCCATTTTACCGCCAGTACCGATTATTTTAGTTTTTTTGCTGTTTAAGTAAAATCCTCCGCTTTTTAATATATTTTTTACTGAATGTATAAATAAATTTATGTATTTTTGACCATATCTTTCTTCCCAAGTAAAAGATAGGTCATCTGCGTATCTTGAATAAACACAATTATTTTTTTTGGCCAATCCAGACAATCGATAATCTAGTATCTTGAAAGATAGATTTGTTATTGATGGGCTAGCTGGAGACCCTTGGGGCAAAAACCTTTCTCCAAATTCTACGTCTTGCCCAATATTTATTAATGGTTTTATTAAGTTAAGTAAGGCGCTATCTTCAATGATACCTAATTTTAAAGATTTTATTATAATTTCTTGTATAAAACTTTCCCAAAAAATATTAAACAAAAGCCTGTCTTTTTTATTGTTCTCAGGAGTGGGATAAAATGGCACTATTAAAAACCTGTCAACATTAAGTGTCCTAATTTGCGCCTCTCGCATATTATCATATAGCAAATTTTTATTAATAAATGACTTTAAACAATTTAATAACAAATATATACAATTTGTTTTATTTAATTTTATTGTGCATGTGTCAATAATATCAGACACTTCTTCTTTGTTTAACTTATGAGCGGTCAAAGATTTAACTATATCACGTTCTTTAAAACTACAAAAAAAGTTTTTTATGTCCAGATTTACTAATAGTTCTGGCTTATTTATATGAGATGTTATGTGTATATTTGCGCAATCAAACGCTGATTTATTTTTACAAAAACCAAAACACGAATAATGAGTGGAAAATATACTCAATTTTTCTGCAACAACTGATTGCTTTTTCTTTAGTGCGGCTTCTGGAGCCAATATAATTCTATGTTTTTCAGTCGTATTTTTAATTAAATCATGCAAAGACATAAACTTAAAAAATAAATTTTTTATAGAAAATGCACTAACCTCTTGTTGAATTATTTTTTTTATTTTTTGCGTAGCATTATCAATCTCTCCATCAGTCGGACTTTGAGATAGTATTCCAGAAAGGTTATTTGTTATTTTGTTTTTTATTCTTTGAAAATCAGCTGGAGGATCAGATGGCGTTGCCCTTCTCAGAAACATTCTTGATATTTCATACTCCAGCGATAGATAAGATGGAGCGTTGCTAGCGCTCCCCTTATTTATAGAAAAAACTTTATATTCAATTTCTTTATTCACATTTGTTATTCTATTTTTATCATCCTTCTTTTAATTGTTACATTTGGTTGAGTAACAACTACTTCTTGATGTACTTCATCCAATGCTATATTACTTATCCTTCTTTTAACCATAGCAAATCTGTCAGAATTTTCATGAAAGTCTTTAACGTCGTTCTTAACACTTTCAATTACCCTGGTTAGGTTGAGTTCTATATCAGTCTTATCTACATCTTCTTTTTTCCAACTAGAAATGCAGTTCAACGAAGTAGACGCATTCTTTATTATTTTATCTATCTCTGGATCATTAAATAAATTTATCTGTTTCAGTTGCTCTATCCTTTCTTTGAAAGCATTAATAGACCTAATATTTACTGTGTTCTTTCCAGTTTTTATGGCTTCCAACACCAAAGACGTAGCAGAAAGAATATGCTCTCTTATCTGTATTGTAGATTGGTGAACTAGTTGCTCTGCTCTTTCAGATAAATGGTCTTTTGCGTCTTGAGCTACTTCAGATATCTCTGCATGTGCCCAGCTGTAAAGAGTCCAAGAATAATGAAATTTGCCCCTGAGTGTTGAAACACTTGGATACATAGAATCTAGATATCCTATGTGCTCTGGAAACCTTTCGTTAAACTTGTCTATTTGCTGCTTCGCTATTTCTTCATACTTCTCTAAAAATTCTTCAGCATCCCTGAAGAATGAAACCTTCTCTTGCTCTAGTATGTTCTTTAGCCATGGATAAGCTTTGCGTGGCACAAACCTTGCTCCTCGCATTCCAGGGACCCTGTATGACATTTTTTCAAAATAAGAATTTAACCTAGATCTGTAAGAACTAAATATCCTGGTGTACTTTGATGGAACTAACCATTTGTACCCTGGAGCAAAAATTTCGTAATCTATTGTATTTCCAAGAACCTCTTGGTCTTTTTGCGTTTGCAAAACTTTTCCCTCCCAAAACCCTATGCCGACGTTAATAAGAGTTCCATATTTAAATATATCTGTAGATAAATTAACGCTTGGCTCTTGCTGTATTTCTGTTTGTTCAATTTCCATATTTTATTTTTCAACAAAAAAGAGGGGGCAAAATGCCCCCTCTCAGTTTTTATTTTATTATTTTAATTAATTTAAGTAGATTTACTTGGAAGTATTTCCACCCCATTAAATATCATTTCACTGGCTATTTTTACTTCTTGGATAAGGACTGTTTCCCTTATTTTATTTTTTGCAATAATTTCTCCAGTTGAAATCAATCTTGCCACCCATTGCTGAGAGTAATTATCAAACTCAACATCAGTAATTCTTTCTACGTGTATTGAATTTTTAGCTCCAGACTTTGTGCACGCTTTTCTTATCTCGTCGTAGTAAATAGATTTAACTGTGCCATCTGCACAAAAATTAATTAAGGCATGCTTATTAGACTTTGATTTGCCCGACGGAACACGAGGCTCCTTCGAACATTTCTGGCTTTTCTTGATGGCTAATTTCTTGGGAGTAGATTTTTTCAAAGATTTTTGTAGCATCTTTGCACCCAACTCCTTTATATCCTTCTGCTTCGATTGTTGCTTTCCCGCTGGGCGAGATTGTGATTTTAACAATTTTTTCACTCATTTACATCCTTACTTTTAGTTCTATATTCCCGTTTGCGGCATTGACTCTTTCTCCAATGATTTCATAGCCGTTTTCTTTTGCTATTTTTCTGTGCTGCTCTATTTGATAAGCTTGGCTTAATTTTCCGCACTTAGCCCCAACCATGCTCTGCAGCCTTGTGTCAAATAGGTCAGCTTGTACTTCATACGAGTTTCCCTTTTTAACTAGCGCTATTTCATAAGAAGCAGACTTACCTGCAGATATTACGGCATCGCACTTCATATTTTGACCAGCATAATATGAAGCCTGTTTTTTGCTTACATCTAGTGTTAGACCAAGCCTTTTGCATGCTTTACTTAGTATATCCAGATCTTTAATTTCTGGCATATCCATTACAACCATGTGTGACATATATTTTGTTGTTTATTCTGTTTGTTGTTGTTTATTAAATTTCTGATTCATTTATATTAATTTTAGACGATTCAGGAATGCTTAAGTTCCTAGATCTGCTCCAACCGCCCGCTGAGCTAGTGGTTGCCGCTTGTACGTTATTATTGTCGTCTTCCTTGTTTGCCATCATTACTCTATGAGACTTTGCCCACTCCAGTAGTGTCTTCGATTCATCTGGATTGAGCTCTGCCATTATTTTAACATCATTGATGGCTGCAGCAATATGTTGAGTTGTTACACTAAACTTCTTGCCGAATCCTACGTCTTTACCTTTCCGGATAAGTCCTTCAATTACGATTTGCTCTATTTCAGAGCCAGTCCTACTGGGCGTCTTGCTAGCTAGTTCAGTTAGATCTATGCCGTATTCTTCTGGTGCCCATCCTCTTTTTTTGAGGTGGATATTAAATATTTCTTTCCGCTGCTTTAGGCCTGGAAGTCCCACATACATTACTTCATCAAACCTGCCCTTGCGTAATGCTGGAGCAGGAATAGAGGTTATGCTGTTGGTGGTAGCAACCACAAACACATCAGACTTCCTAGATTGAGTCCAGGTTAACCATGTGCCATACATACGTTGAAACGTTCCACCATCGGTTACTCCTCCGCCAGCGCCAGCAAATAATTTTTCAAACTCGTCAACGAACAATATGCATGGAGCTTGTGCTTCGGCATCCTTTAATGCTTTTATGAGTTTTCCCTCGGATTCACCCAATAGGCTACCCATACATGCACCAATATCTAACCTTAATACAGCTCTATCCCACTCCAAACCTAGTGCTTGTGCAACCCAAGATTTTCCTGTTCCACCTGGACCAACTACGCACAATCCTTTGGGTAAATCAATTCCGTCTTCCCTTGCTTCATGCCTAAAAATAAGAGCCCTATCTTTAGCCCATTGCTTAAGGTTTTCCATTCCTCCGACTTCATTCATCCCCCAGTTATTATCAAGAATTTGCAATATTCCAGACTTTTGGATGAGCCTAGATTTTTCTTTCCTGATTACCTCGGTTTTGAATGTGCGCTTATTTACCTTGCCTTGAGAAAATTCCATAGCATTAGCTCTATTAGCCATTGCCAGAACATTTTCTGCTTGCCACTGAGTTAGTCCAGTTAGTTGTTGAGCGAATTTATTTAGGTCATCTTCTTCAAGCTCTATTTCAGGTACATTATTTTTACTGCCGTCGTTGAAGTTACCTGAATACGCACTACCCTTGACGACCATTTTCATGTCCGTCACATTAGGTAGTTCGTGCTGAACATAGGTTACAATATTTTCTATCTCAATAGGAACATCAGTATTGTGATTAATGAAAACAATAGTCTTGTCCGACCCCAGTAGGTTTGGAATAGAATTCTTGATACACCTAGTTAACCTAGCGTTAGTGTGTTTAACCTTTGATGGGTCCGTCATATAGAACGGAGCGTCCAGCATAATGATTAACGAACTATCTGGGAATCCTTGATTATTCATGTCCCACGTTGATTGATTATCGACGTAAAACGATTTAAAATCATGGTTACTCTTTTTTATAAATTTTTCAATAGCATCAATTGGAGAATCTACCTCCATGATTGATGACCTATCTTCATAGTCATAAATAAAGTTTCTGGAATCATAAACGTAAATTTTACACCTAGATCCAGACCCCAATAATGCGCTTGCCTCGCATGATAATAATCTATCTTCCTCGATGCTGTGAACCCACAGTAATGGATTTGCAGAGGAAATGAATTCTTTTAATATAGACGATGATAACATTTTATATTCCTTTTTCGAATGAGTTTATTGCTTTGTTTTTGTACAGTCCAGCTGCCCTAGAGAATTCTATGGCTGCCAACATATCAGATTTTATATTATTTAACTTACATTCCTCAACTTGCTGTTCTGATGCGTCCTCTTGCACAAAAGGATAAAAAGGAAATGTTGTGCTATATTTATTGTCAACAATCACGGTTAATCCTGCAAAGCAGATATTTCCGTTTATCATTTCCCTTGCGATTATTGGGGAAATAGTAGCGGCAAGCCTTGTCGCTATTTTTGCCTGGTCGGTTCCAGGAGGTGCTATAATATTTTGTGTTTCAGTATTTTCTTGTTCATTCTCCGCTTGTTCGGATTGCTTTTTGTTCATATATTTTATCAAACCAATTTGAGCATTGTTTTAAAAACTCAAACCTAATGTTCTCTTTATTCTCTTCAGTTTCTTTGTTGTTGTCGTTTAAGAACTCAATACATGCCGTTTTAATTGCGGCATCTAGAGGAGATGATACTACATCTTTTTTAATTATTTTTTCTTCAATATTTTTTACTTCATTTAATGAAATAAATAATTGTTTTAATATTTCTTCTTGATCTACATTGCCTATGTCGCCATTAATTATCTTAGCAGCCTCCGTTAATACAAAGTTTCCAGAGACTGGGCATTTTATCAAAACTTTTTGCATTATGCCCAACGTAGAATACAAAAATGTGGTAAACTCTACGTTTGTCCCTTTTTCCTCTACGTTATCTACATACTTGCAGTCAAATAATGATCTAATGTCCATTTTGTTTATTCCTTTTTATTTTGCAAATCCTGTATCGATTGCCCATATGAACATAAAACCAGGACTATAAATAAACAAACGTTATTCAAAATATCAAAGTTGATGATCATTGCCGACACAAAGAATAACACTCCCACAATTAAACTAGCCCAGAAAGATAAACAAAATGGACAATTAATTAAGTACTCAAGTTTAGATTTATTATATTTCACTTCTATGTATCCACGCACTGCGTCAAAGATTTCAGAGTCTATTACAACATAGACTATTGATTTCACGCAATACTTTGAATAATAACATAAAATGCAAAAAAATACAATTGAAGTAAACTGAGTGCTCATTTTATATTACAGAAATCAATGATAGTGATCCAAGAACTACAAAAAAACCAAAAACAGTAAAAGAATTTTTTACTGAATCAGATCCTAAAATATAATTATGAGAAATAAATTTAGATATACCCCATCCATTAAGTGCCCACAGAAAAAATAATGCGGGAATAAAGATAGACGATGTATATAACCAGCAAATAGATAAATAACTAATAAATAGCCACCCCCAGAATGAGTTGGAGTTTTTTTCTTCGGTTTTTTGTTTTTTATTCGCAATCATTTATTTCAACTCCATTTTGATAGTCGATTAATCGGCTAAATTTTGTTTTTTCTGCAAGCTCGGCGGATTCCATAGCTTTTAATGCTTCCGATTTTTCTGAGCCCCTTATGACTAAAAACGACAAAAAGGAAACAGCAGAAATAGATAAAATGGCAACTGTCCCAATCATTTTATCCAGGTGTTTCCTCTTTTTGTTTTTCTTCGCCTATGCTAACTTTTATTTCTCCGTCTTTACTTACAGTAATGCTAATTTTTTTTAGTATTGCGGCACTAAGTGCCAGGCATGCTGTCGCCAGAACCATGTTGTATGCTGTTGTTATCATTTGTTTGTTGTTGTTTGTGTTGCTCTACTTTTTCCTCTACTGTTGGTAGTAGTTTGAAAATTAATGAATTGGAGGGCTGAAACTTAGCGTAGTTTAATTTTTCTTGTCCAAGATAAATTTTAGGATTTTTGGATTTCATAATTCGTCTTCTATTGGATCTATATTAAAAGATGTCTTTTGTGACTCTATTGCGCTTTTGATTTTATTAACATTTATATCTTCCGATTTAAGCGTCTTTTCAACCTCTACAACTTCTTCATCTTCTTCTGCGGGTTCCGATCCAAACCTCTCTTCTTGCCACGCTCTTTTATTGTCTATTTTGTCGCAAACATATGAAGTTCCAAACTCATCGACCACAATAATTTTACGTGGTCTATAAGACAATTCTGCTCCATGCAAACTAGTTAACATTTTTTCCGGTACGCCTTCACTCAGTAAATATTCAACCCTTGCTGGAGTTATTGTTTCATCCGTTAAATAGCAAAAAAAATGCTTACTTTTGCTATATTTTTTTAAATTTATTTTTTCTTGCATTGCTTAAGTTTCAGCCCCCGCCCGTCATATATATAAACAAAGACCTAAAAGAATCTTCTATTTTTATATTTTCCTGGGTTACTATAATACTCCATAAAGGTTGGTGCTTTAAGCTCTTGTTTAGCTTCTATCACTTCTTTTGCAAGAATTATTTTTTGGCCTAATTTTTCTACACTTTTAAATAAAAAAGTCATTGCAAGACTATACATATTAATTACTATACTTTCAATTATATTATTTAGATGTTAATTTCAAAAGTTCCAATCTCCGATGAGGAGTTAAAACAGCTATACGGGAAGATGGCACAGAAACTAGATTTAGTTAACCTAGTGCCAACTTCAATAAGTTTCCAAGGTAAACCATTGGACATCTTGCACAAAAGACCAATGTTTTCTCCAATGTTTAGAAAAAATAGATCAGCATTAAGAGATGTATTTATTTGCGGTAGACAGATTGGGAAAACCGTAAGTATTAGCAGCTCTATACTGATGCATTGTTGGTGGCGAAACTATTTTAGAATGTTATATGTTGCTCCAATGTCTATTTACACGACACGTTTGCATAGCATGTTTATGCAGCCGATGATTCAAGGTAAATTAATGCCTTGGCCAATCAGCGATAATACCTGCACAAATAACGTAAGCGAAAAAAGTTTTATAACGGGAAGTCGGTTCGTTGGAATATCGTGTTATAACAGTGCACAAAACGCACTTGGATTAAGTGTGGATTGGGCTCTATTTGACGAAACACAAGATTTAAATAGCGATTTCATTCCGCAGATTCGAGAGGTTGTTGGAACCTCGGAATATAGGTATGAAAGCTATTTTGGAACCGCTCGCGGAGTTGACAATACTTTGACAACTCTGTACGAAGCATCAACTCAAAATATATGGACGATGCCGTGTGCGAGTTGTAAACATGAAAACACTCCAACTCTTGCTGGAAAAGTTTTAGACATGATACAACTAAATGGGGTATGTTGCGTAAAATGCGGAAAAATAATCGACGTTGAAAGAGGGGAATGGAGAAGGCTATTTGAGTATGATCCAGTTAGGAGAAACACAGAGGGCTATCACATTCCTCAGATTATCATTAAAGATCGAATAGAACCACATAATAGGTATATAGACACAATATATAATAAACTACATGGATCCAATGCGTATTCTGAATCTAGATTTCTGCAAGAGGTTTTAGGTATTCCAACGTCCCAGGGCGGAGTACCAATAACTCAGCAAGACATACAAGAAGCAAGCACACTAGAAATAGAAAAGGATGGACCAGGTTCAGTTTTCCAATACCAGAGAGTTGCTGGCGGAGTTGACTGGGGTGGAGCAGAAATTGTAAGTTTTACTGTTGGCGTTTTGGTTGGGTACAATTCTGGATATTTTGATTGTTTTGCTGCGTCTAGGCCAACTGGGATACCAGATGAGCAAAGGCACTATGTAGTGGGAGACTTCTTAAAACAATATAGTCAAAAACGCGTTGAAATAATTGGGGCTGATGCAGGCTTTGTTGGAAGCGTACAGAACCCCAATTTGGGACAATACTTAAATGTTCCAGTTGCTTCAATTGCTTATGGAACTACAAAGAAATTTTTTAATCCTCAATCAAATAACCATTTCACTGTAGACAGAACTACCTTGATATACATTGTCATCACCCTCATAAAGATGAAGAGGATAAGATTTCCGAAGGGTGCTTGGTTTGAACAATACACCCGAGATTTGTTGGCTATCTTCACTGAAGATAACGTAAACACTCACGGAAGCACTATAAGAAGATATAGTAGATACAAAGATAGGCCAGACGACTTCTTGCATGCATTGGGGTATGCAATTTTCATGGCCTCGCTTGGCATAACGGACCTTCCATCTATGGCTGGAATGCCCGCCAATCTTTCTATGAACTCTCCATATATAGCTGACATAGGGGAAGAAATTGCAAAATTTTAATAAGTCGAAATAACTTATTAAATTATCTCTTTTTCAACTTTTGTTTTTATGCTCATCCACCTGCATGGCTTTATGTTTTCAAACCAGTCTTGAATACTTGGTATTCTTCCAAGGTCTTCAATTACGTGTTGTTCTGCGACCCATCTTGTTGGTATTTTAACTCCAGTTGATAAAGTCACGGTAACACCAAACTCTCTCTCGCATTGATATATTCCCTCGGCATGATGCCTGAGTGCTCTATGTCTGAAGTCAGCAAACATCTCTTTGCTTCTATCAAACCATTGATGTATTTCTAGGTAGTCTTCAGCGTTCCCTCCCCATTTCTTCGCAGATGAAACGGAATGATGATATGGGTGGCTCATATCACTTCAGTGTCAGTTTTGCTTTCAGTATAATATTCCGTGTGCGAAACACTTACGGTACCTTTATCTACATCAATATTAAAGGTCCCCTCTGCTCCATCATTTATTTCCCACCCACCTTTTGTTGTCTCTAATACATTCCAACAAAAATCGTCTATTGCTTCAATAATATTTTTTTCAAGCTCTTTTACTGAGACTCCAGCATCTCGATCACCGTAAGACTGCCAACTGTTTAGCATAGACTTATATTTTACTTTAGTATTAAATAATTCTGTTTTTTTTACTTCTTTGTCGTATATGTCAAGAAAATAGGCTTCTTCAACCGCTCCTGAGTCTCCAGAGCCGCTGTATGTAATTTCTACTTTTTTAACATTTGTTTTTGTTTTTAGACACTTTAATATTTTTAATTTATTTTGATTAATTACTTCTTCTGCAGACATTTTTGAATCTTGTTTATTTTTCATTTTCAATTTGATTTGCTAACTCATCTAATATTTGTTTTTTGGATGAGCCAATTACGTTAATTAATTCACAGTTTACTGATTGTAACCAGAAATCAGCAGAACTTATTTTCATGAATGATTCACTCAAACTGGAATCATATCCAAAGTCATGAATCCATGAAAAATCTAAAATTTTATTAGCTTGCTCATAGGCCATTACTGTTTTTTCGAAAGAGGTTCTTAACCTCTTGATTGCATCATTACATGTTTCAGCTCTTGACTGAATAAAAACAGCTGGCTCCGCTGAATAATTTTCCCTCTTGTATATTCCTGCATGAAACTTACCTGTATCCATGCACTCCGTTACTATATATGTTATATTTTCCGTTTCGCTTTGAATCACTGCAGCAAGGTGAATTAATACGTCTTTAGATAAATCCACACACGGCCAATAAAATGGTTGCCAAGTCATTTGTTTATTGGAGAATTCAATATGTACGTTGTCTTCTTTTGTTGGTGCGCCTCCGTGTTCATTATATTTTCCCGTAAACTTTAAGTCTGGGTATCCATATATAGATATATATGATTTAATAATATTTCCTTCTTCTGACCTTTTTACCTGTACGTCTATTACATTTTTTTTATTAAAGTAGTAATCATTGGGCGGCTCGTCTCCGGTATCAAGATTGCCCATTTTGTTTTCAGTGTCAGGCACAGGCAACATAACTGAAGTTTTTATGATTGTTGATCTATCTACTTTTGATTTTATGGCAAGATGACTAACTCTGTTTAATGTATTGCAGTAAAATAATTTTAATAATTTAATGTAATTGTTTTTGATAAAATCATTTACTTCCACGTCTTCCCCAAAATCATTCTTTTTCTGTATAAAAGTTTTTGCGGAAAACATAATTTTATCCATCCCGGCTCCAGGTAGGCCTTTTTCGTATGATATTTTTTTTGCAAAATGCTTTAAGCTGTTGTCTCCATAGTCCAATAAATTAAAATATCCTTCAGATGAGTACAAACTCTTCAAAAGTACATTTTGTTGAATTATTGAAGATGATGAACCAATCCAATCGCATGATGATGATAAACAACACGAAATGAATTGAGTGGTAACAACGCTCTTAGAGCTACATTTAGGGCACTTGGGGTAATTTATATCACAGATTATATCTTCAAATTTCTGTTCGTTGTATTCTTCTTCTTCCATTGTTGTTGTGTTTGATTGTTTGAATATATTGCTATATAAGTTTTTCTTTGGTCTTTGTTGTCTTTTGCTGATTTATCTACTTTATAGCCAGCATTTACCAAGTCTTTAATTATTTCACCCTTACTAAAGTTAAAACCAAACTTAGATAAGGCACTAAAAACTTTTACATATATTCTTGTTTCGTTGTTATCTATTTTGACAAAATCCCTAAAATTAATATTTGTTGTAACTAGCCCAAAGAACTCATTTAGTCTATTGTTGGCGTTATTTAAATAATTCATGGAATTCCTGAACTTACCTACGTAAATATTGTTCCCCAAGGATTTTTCAATTTTTTTAATAAATTTAAAGTAATTACCAGTCAGTAACTCTTCTACTAAAAAATATATAATTGGCTCTGTGTTATTTATTTCAATTGGTGATACCCCCTGCGTAACTTGTATGAACCTATTGCTATATACTTCTTCGCTTGAGCAAAGGGATATTGTAAAGTTATTCTTTAATAATAATTTATGATTTATTATTTTTTCGCAAAATTGTGGATAAAAACAATTTATAATATCTTCTTGTTGAATTACTCCCAAGCATATTGATATATCTTTAGCTACCTGTTTTTTAGCAACTATATGAGCGTCATTGTTTTTTACCATTTTATTAACAAACTCAACGCATGATCTAAATACCAAAGCACCGTAATCTGTTTTGCACATTTCTGTTATTTGCTCGATACACTTGTCTCTATAAATATATTTGTTTTCTAATGTATCTGAATACTTAATTTTATTTTTAATACTGCCCGTATTGTATTCAGAGGAAATTGATGCAATGTTGTCGCATTTCCACTTATCTGTAATAAATTGCTCATTACAAAAACCGTATATATCTTTTTTTACTGAAGCAATTTTTTGCGTATTTAATCCCATCACTATTTGAGGTAGTGCATTCAATACAGAATTCCCAGAATTCCATACAGGGAAATCGCAATTATTTAATCCGCAAATAGATATTATTTTATTCAGTAATCTGCCAGGCCGATACATCTCTTTGTGAGATATAAAAAAATTTATTATTTTGTCATTTATGTATAGCGTGCAATCATATTCTGACGGCTCGTCATTGACGGAAAGCATCGACTTAATAGAAATCCAAAAGTTGCTTACCCTGCTTAGGCTGTAATCTTGTTTTATTTCATGATACCCGCCACCATAAATTTTAAACTTTTTGTTACATACATGAAAATTATTTATTCCTGATGAAACATTATTTATGTATTGCGAAACATAATTTTTATCTAATCCAGAATTGATGCAATATAGCTCTATTAATTCATTTTGAAAAAATTGCGTAGAATTGTTTATTAAAGATATTTCCCTAGAAAAAGAATTTATATTGTTGTCTTTGTCTAGAAGAATGTGTGTACAAATATCTTTTGATATAGACACAGGAGAAATACGTCCTATTTCCTCTTCTATCTTTTGAGTGTAGCTAGATATTAAATTAGACCCGCTTCCTGGCAGCCTGTAAACATGAACCTGGCTATTTTTGTCGTGCATACAGGAAAATACATTAGATGAAGAATCTTCCCCTATTATGGCCCTAATAAATGGATAGGATCTTGAGAAAAATGTCGCTGGCCCGTACGAATTAATAATTACGCACACTGGGGATGTTATGGCACCACTTGAATCAACCATAGATCTAGAGATTACAGAAGCTAAATTGGAGTTATCTGTTATCGTTAGTTTACCTTTCCACGAAACAAAATCTGTCCATCTTTCCGACAGCATTGATATATTACCACTAGGTATCTGTATTTTGGCTTCTCCTATGTATGAGCCAAGCAAAGTATATATTTGAACTCTGCTTGGTATACCATTTTCGTCTCTTAGCATTAATAAACTGTAATCAGATTTTTGATTAAGTTTGCTGGTAGTTTTTCTGAAGAATATTGAATTAATAAATCCTCCATTTAACTGCGACCAATCTCCAAAGCTTTTTATCCTTCTATTGTCTGATTCGGTTTTATTTCTGTAAACGTGTCTTCCTGTTTCAAACTCTGAAATAAATTTTAAGTATTTTTTGGCTCTAGCGAGTTTCTGTTCTGATTCAGTTTTTGAGAACCCGCACCCCATTAAACTATTTACAGTTTCCTCATCGCTTAGGCCCATCACCCCACACATATAGGACGGAGCGCAGTACGACCATCCACACACAAAACATTTAAACACTGGCTCTGGTCCATCTATTAATATTTCTAGACTTTCCAGTGTGTTTAGATTATTGTGGCAAGGACATTGAATTTCAGGTACAATGTTATTTGATTTTAGAACCTTGCAAACCGACAACATTTTAGTTAAATTAATAGAACCCATATGAAAGACTTTTACAGCGATTACGGATATAATTTTATCAAAATACTTAAAGATAAAGAAGTACCTTCTTTTGTGAAAGAAGCAGATATACTTGACCAAGAGGAAATGGATAAATTGCCAGACACCGCTTTTGCTTCAGTTGATCGCAGAAAGCTTCCAATAACTGATCCAGCAAATGTTTACGTGAGTGCTGCATATTACTTTAATGCAAACGAAAAGAATGCAGAAGTAGAGGATCGCATACTTAAAGCCGCAGAACTATTTGAGATATCTGAAGAAATTAAAAACATACTACCAGATACAAATACCAAGATTGCCCAAGAAGACAATCAAAAAGAATCTACCTGGGAAATATCAGTAACATATAAAAACGGAAATATTAAAAAATTTGCTGGGGATTCTTCAAGTATTGAAAAATTTCAAAATGAATTTGTTTCAAAGGTTTTTAATCTTTGCTCGTTTGAATCTAAAATGGATTGCGCAGAAAAAATAGCTCAAGAGCTAGAAAAATCTGGCAAAGATATACCTAGCCGAATACTTGAGGTATCTGGTAGAAACATTCCTGATTTGCAAAAAGTAGCTAATCAAGTAAAGGCTAGAGCAGTTAGGCTCTCAGAAGATTCACAAAAAGTTAGTCTGTGCAAATTAGCCGACGAATTATTGGACTCTACAGACAAGACTATTGAAGGCATGAAAAAGTTGGCAAAAATTCTTGAGTCAATTGACGAAGAAAATAGCTTAACTAGGTTTTACAATAAGTCTATTCTAGATCCGTTTGCCAGTGTATTTAATACAGACATCAATGAGGCTAAAAAAATAGCTTCAGTTATTGATCTTAATGGCTCAGAATTTTCAGTAGAAGAATTAAATGCAGTAGACAAAGATATTCTTAAGCTTGCTTTATCCAACGAGTCATTAGATATTATCGGTATCAATACAGATTCATTTGACGCACTTAAAATAGCAAATATTTCAGAAGAGGATAAAGTAAATCTAGCTCTCTATCTTTAATGCTAATTCATAAAACAAAAGACCAAGAAGTAGCTGCAAGAATAATGGCTACGCCTGGCACTATGGCTACCGTTTCCCATGCCATTGCTTTGCATTTTTTTGGAGAAGAAATATATTCTTGGGAGCCAGAAACATTATCAATGGAGCTGGCAGATACATTAGACGCGCAGATAGATGAGGAAAATTTAGACAAGCTGCACGCTATAATATCCGCTATTGTTAGTAATGGCTTTAAAAAAGATTGGGTAGCGTTTACTTCTATATGTTCTACTTTAAATGGAGAGAACGATGTAGAAGACTTAGCCGAAATGACTGTAGCTGAATTTGCATGGGGAGTTATTGAGGTATCTTTAAATGATGACGACGATGATGATTTGTTTTCTCCCGATATATCTTCGTTAGTTGGAGTAGTATTAAATGAGGAAGGTTTTTCAATTTCCCCCGACTTTTTAAGTTTTGCAAATCTGCCTGAAAAATATATGGGCAGCACTTCAGGGGCAGAACAAAACAAAGAAAATCACGAATCAAGTTATCAGATGGAGCTACTGAATGAATACCTCAGGGATCAATCTTTGTTGCTATTTAAACAAATAAAAATGTTGCCATGGATATCTGAAGAAGACTTAGATGGCATAGTTGAATCTATGCAAAAAGAAATAGGGCCAGTAGATAATAAAAAAAGGACAGACCCTCTGTATTGATCTTGATGCTCTAATTGAAGTCGAATGAACACGATATAAAACGTGTTAAACGACCTCAATTAGAGGTATAAAGAAAACTGAGTAGATGGGTCTACTCAGTTCTATAAAAAATGTGGGGACGGTCGGATTCGAACCGACAACCAATCAGTTATGAGCCGACTGCTCTGACCATTGAGCTACATCCCCATCAAATTTTGTTATGCCGCTTCCGTGTTGTCTTTCTGCAGATCGACTTAAAACACGGCGAATGTTTTGATATATTAGTCCTTGCAATGGCTAGCATATTTTAACTCATTCCTTGTTACCCCCAGGAGAAGAGGATGTAATCTTTGTCCAGTTTCATTAAGATGGTCTAAACTGGAACAACTCCCTTAAGCAAGATTAATTTTATTACTTTCCTCGCGGGGACCCATACCCCAAGTAACGCGTTGCAGAGGCGCAACATTAATCTCACCACGCGACATAAAATTGTTTCAAAATTTTGTATAAAATTTGGATACTGTTAAATGATAATATTACTATCAATATATTATGGGGGTTTTTTAGTATAAATATATACCCCCCCCCACTATTTATATTTTAATTTTATCTGCTGTTAAAGCGCGCCAGTCTTGGTTAGGAAAATTCCGTATTCAGTCCCATTAGTGCCAAAGGCTGGAGTTGAGTTATAGCTAAGGGTCCAAATAGATTTATTTGGCGAAGCAACTTCTACATTTAAAGATGGAACGCCCAATTGCAAAGTAATATCTGAAAATGCAGAATCAAAGGACTTGAATGTCCAGAGTTGAGCGACTGCAGCAGTTACTGCGTAATTCATATAAGCATCTACTTGCGGAGTCCTTGCAATAGCTATTGAGGTCCCATATGCATCATAATTAAAGTATTCAAAATTTACTGTGTAGTCGCTTGATTGAGTAAAACACTTTAATGGCAGGTATGTTGGAAGACCTGCAACAACAAGGCCATTAGTATATAATTGCCAGTAGCTGGTGTCACTCGGTGGATATCCTGGATTTGGTCCCGCAATTCTTATAAATAATTGCCCTGCATTACCGTAAGGACTCCCTACTGGAATGCTAACAATTTGTCCTATATTATAAGAATTACCGTTGTTATATTCTCCTACGTAATTAGGGTACTCTCCGCTTGGCCCCGTGGGTCCTGCATCTCCAGTGGGCCCCGGCACACCTGGGACTCCTGCATCTCCTGTAATCCCTGGCACACCTGGGACTCCTGCATCTCCTGTAATCCCTGGAATTCCAGTTGGCCCAATAATCCCAATCGGCCCCTGTATTCCTTGTCCCCCAGTAATCCCTGGAATTCCAGTTGGCCCTCTAACTCCCTGGAATCCTCTTGTTAATATCTCTATTGTATTATTTGTATTGCTCATGTGGTAACCTCGTCTAAAACGGTAATTTTCCCGCTCATTAAGTTTATTACTGAATTTCCATTTATTAACTCTAAATCGTATACATATTTTCCAGGAGTTAGCTGCTCTGTTTCAGTAACCGTAAGTCCAATTTCTATTGTTCCTAGGATGCCTCCTAATAGCATTCTATTATTTTCGGTTGTTAGCTCTATCTCCGAAGACGGGGAATAATAGCTTTTCTTTATTTTCATCCTGCCAGTGAATCCTGTTATGTCCACTACTGCACCGGACGTAAGCCACCTTATTGATTGAGTCCATGTAGAGCCTTTTTGAATAGTTAGGTCTATGTTTTTAGTAGCATCTACGACATTTGTTGTATCTAGCTCTATCGACATAGAAGATGGAGAATCTATAATAGAGAATGTTCCCTTATTGTACGGCAACCATATTTCTTTTGTGCCGTCTGAGGCAAGTTGAAATATATCCCAGTAATACATCCCGACATTTAGTTTAGATGTTACATCCCATCCAACCACAAACTCACAAGCACCTGGAGCGCCTGGATTTGGATCTGCAGACTGTTTAACTATTTCCCGCCCATCAAAAACCCTATTAGATAGGGTAAATAATAGTCTTTTAGTCCCAATTGGGAAACTAACAGTAAAACTTATAGTTTGACCTTTTACGTAAACAGACGGATCACGCAAAGACGATGGGGTTTGCATTGTTGGAACCAGAAAAATTCCTGGGTCAAATATATTTCCTTGTATAATTTCTTCCATATTAAGGTGTCCAGCTTGTAATTATTCCATTTACTATTGTTATTGTGTGAGTTGTTCCAGATTGATCTACGAATGTTTTGTTGCCTGTTATTCCGCTGCCTATGCCTAAATTAGTCCTAGCTGTTGAGTTGCTTGTTAGGTCACTTAAGTCATTTGAAGCTTTTAAATATGTTGAGTCTAGCCCAGTTGCACTAACTCCAAGGTTAGTCCTTGCAACTGTAACGTTTCCAAGGTCACTTA
>ENA-UPTL01000069-UPTL01000069.1-marine-metagenome-genome-assembly--contig:-NODE-69-length-26941-cov-5.349141_pt1 | contig 26941 bp, 28 predicted proteins | sample MGYA00238170_ERZ767106 | MGnify/ENA primary metagenome ERZ767106 (study PRJEB28938, sample SAMN06267160) | marine metagenome | isolation source: Columbia River Estuary | place: USA:Columbia River Estuary...
GCCATGTATTGTTTACCCGGAAATCTTTTGTTAAGATTCACGATAAGTTGTGTTGGATCAGACGCATGTGCCATATAATCGTTGGTTTCAGCATTGTAGACAAAAATTGAGTCGTCTTTTTCTTCAACATAAACGTTTATAGTGTTTTCGCTTTCTTCACTACTTATTGTTCGCTCAATTATTTCTAACATTCTTTCACGAGCAGTATGCACACCAAGGAAAAATCCTACAGCAATACTCACTAAAATTAAAATGATTGTTTCGAACTCTGTCATTTGAATTTCGCGCTTGACATGATTTCAGTCAGCGCCGCCATAGTGTTAATTTCACGATCAGCAACGAATGCAGCCTTGTATTGATACTCAGCAAGAATCAAAACTAACTGAGGAATTGATGCAGCCTCGAGAACATCAGCAGCACGATCATATAGAGCACGATACAGTTCAGAAGAATCCATATCACTATTTTTGCCTACCCACTTACGAACTTCATTGAAGTTACGCGCAGACATGTTCTTGAATAGTTCTTTATATGACTCATCACCAAGATTGACTAGAATACCAGAGTCGATCTTACCACTCACAGAATATCGCTGTAGCTCATTCAAGATACGACGATAGTCTGGAAAATGCTTTGTGATTAGTTCAGCAACGACTTTGCTATCAGCTTCTACTTTTTCGAATGATAGAATATCTATCACACGACGATAGAAGGCCGCGGCAATCTTTGGCTTGTCTTTATTCTCTATCTTGAATTCGACCACTGCACACCGAGAATGCAAAGGCTCGATGATTCGGTTTTTGAAGTTGCATGTAAAGATGAATCTGCAGTTGTTGCTGAATTCTTCAATGAAACCACGAAGGGCAGGCTGAGTAGAATTAGGATTAAGATAATCAGCTTCGTCAAGAATAACTACTTTCTTTGCCGCGGTAAGAGAAACTGAAGAAGCAAACGATTTAATCTTGCTACGGAGTACGTCAATGCCAGATTCTTCAGAACCGTTAATGAAAAGATATTCAGCGCCAACTTCATTGCATAGAGCTTTTGCAACTGTAGTCTTACCTACACCCGCAGTTCCAGCAAATAGAAAGTTTGGCAACTCACCAGAGTTAATGAACTGGCGAAATGTATCCTTCATACTTTGAGGAAGGATACACTCATCGATAGTTTGTGGACGATATTTCTCGTTCCAAAGATATTGTTTACTCATAATATAGAAATGCTCACGTGTTGAAACAACCAAATAATAATTTCCACTAGTTTCCAAAGCCCCAGTGGAACGAAGATGCAGCAAAGAATAAAGAGGAGAGCAATTGTTTCACCAACTCCTCTGAATGCACCTTCAACCATTAGAACTCCGAGTCTGCCTCAATGGCAACAAAATACGACAAATCACTTGCCTTATTAGTAAACTTAGAAATTTTCTTTGATGAAACTTCTACGGTGTAGTCGCCCGGAAGCATCTTAAGATTTTCGATCTTCAAGTTAGCTGAAAACACTTTGTCGGTAGAACCAATGCTCATTTCATAAGCATTAGCAGTGTCATTCTTTTTATCAGAGACAACAACCTTAAGGTTACTACCATCACCTGCAATAGAAACGTCACTTGCTTTTAGTACTGCTGCAGTACGAAGAATCATTGCAAGTTGCGCTTCATCAAGATCAAAGCTTACATCAGGCGTGGGAAACTTAATAGTTGCTGGTGCAGACTTAACAACGCCTTCACCTGCTGCGTAATATTTAATCTTGCTACTTCCACCATCCGAGATGGTGACATACTTATCACTGAATTTTAGATCAGTGTTTTGGAACAAACTGATAACACCCAAGAACTCGTTGACATCATAGATACCAAAGTCATTGGGAAAAGTTTCAGCAATGGTTGCGTTTGCCATTACGTTCTTTGCTTCAGAGATAGTTGAAAGCTTATTGCCTTCGCGTAACATCAATGAGCCATTAATGGCTGCAAAGTTTTTAATAAGTGTTAGGGTTTCTTTTGACAGGTTCATTCTTTATCCTTAGTGTATTTTACATCATGCTCATATAGAAAGAAAATGCAACACATTGCATGAGCTAAGTGATGAATTCCAGATTCTGGGTCAATCTGTTCATCTTGTTTCCAAGCCCAGATGTGCCGTTGCATTGCGTCAAAATATCTGCGCTTAGCATCGTCAACATGTTTCCAATTATCGCGCTCATATTTTTGAGCACCAAAGGTAAGTACCTTTACCATCTCCTCAAGCGCAAGAGGTGGAATCAAACCATATTCTAGTTTGCCACCGTCGAATTTGCGACCTTCAGAAGGATCATATTTAGTTTGTGCTTTTGCCATAAACTCTCCAAAAATAATGGGCTGAGATATGTATTATACCCCAGCCCACTTTACTTGTAAACTAAATTAGTTAAACAAGCCTAGAGCGTGTGCTGTTTGTACCATGCTTCTTGTGGGTGCACCAACGCGGTACTTGGTAGTCTGTTTGCCAGACTTCAAAGTTGCTTTGTTTGCGTAAACACATACACCATCAGTACGCAACTGATGAATTGCCGCAGCAGGATTTTGCAATCCAAACATGCCGGTGATTTGTGTAGGGGTTGCAGTTGCGCCAGACACGAGGAAGGACTTCAAACGTTCAATTTTGCTCATAGATATCTCCATTGTAAAAACCACCTAAAATTAATAGACTACCCGGTGGTAAATGATAGTCCACAGTTAATATTAGATTATACCACTTTCCGCCATTTCTTGGAAAAATTCTTTTTCAAATTCATCATTATGTGGCGATTTAATCGAACGCAGATCAATAACTGGAGTCTGCGACGTGGGAGTGGTTTCAGGACCTGGCCATGCATATAGACCACGGGCTACTTTTTCGCCCTTAACAATCCAGTTAGGATAGCCAAACTTGCCATGAAGTTCTCGGCATTTGAAAAAGAGTTCCTCAACAGTTTGACGATTGATACATTGTGCAGAGCGCAGCGACGGCTCCAACTCAACAAAATAATCAACGGCACGTTTTTGGGCTTTGGACAGTTCAGAATAGTTCATAATATAATCTCCAATTTAGAAGGGAATTTCATCAGTAATAACATCAGTGTCAAGTCCTACAGATGTAGGATCACTTGAAACTTTCTCAAACAGCGAGATGAATGCTGATTTTGTAACATCATCAAACCTGTTTGTACAAAGTTCGATTGCCTTAGTCTTATTCTTGAAGATACTGAAAGCACGAACAATGTGGATTAGACGACGAGTAGTGATAGTCTCATCAATACCACCGTCTTCAAAAGTACGCCGAATAGCATCGGCCCACTTAACCAGAGATGAAGCAAACTCTTCATCAAAGCAGTTATAGGTGTTCATTAGATTATGAACAATCTTTTTCTCTACTGCTGCAGAAGGATAGTCTTGGGATAGAGTTACAGCAAAGCGTTCAAGGAAAGCTTCGTTAAGAATGTTGGTGCCAATGTAACGGCCGTCGTCAGAACCTTTGCCTTTAGTGTTACCGGTTGCGAACACATTAAAGCCAACTGCAGGAACGATCACTTCATTTTTCAACTTGAAGTAGTATGGTTTACCTTCAAGAATAGGCTGTAGACACAAAAGCGTGTTTGCAGAGCCGCCGTCAAGTTCATCGAGCAGCAATGGGATACCTGCGCGCATTGCGATCAGAACAGGACCCTCGATGATTTCGATGTTGCCGTCGACAAGAGTTTTAGTGCCAATAAGTTGGTCTTCATCTGTCATCATATTCAAGTTAACACGAATCATTGCAGTTTTGTTTTTAGCACAAGACTGTTCGACCGCGGTAGACTTACCGTTACCGGTTGGTCCGTAAATATAAACAGGATAGAATTGACGCGACTTGATCACAGTGTCAACAACTTTATAGATACCAAAAGGCACAAAGGAACGATCAACCGCGGGAATCATTGCGATTGTGTCAAAAGAGATGGAAGTTGCGGCAGCTGGCGATTGCTTCACCATCGGCACAACGTTTTCAACAGTAACTTGTTCGTGTACACCGGGTACACGGTACGCGCCACGGCCCACGCGATTTTGCTCTTTCATAATCCAAGTCGGCCACTTAGATTCGCCAAGCTTTTCCATCACTTCGATGATTTGCTTACGGGTAACACTGCCTGAGGCTTTAACATCGGGAAAATGCTCGAGCAAAGCATTCAAAAACACATTATTCATAATATAGTCCAATTCAAGGTTTCATCACAAAAAGAAAGTAGTAAAACAGAGGCCCAAAAAACAACGATGCGATCACTGTAGCTTGGAAGAGTTCAACAATAAATTTTTTCATAGTTTATTATACATCAAGTTAGATTTACTGTACACAGAAAATCAAAGAAAGTCGTAGGAAGTTTCAGTGCCGCACTTGCCGAAAGACAAAGCAGCAGTGACTTTTTCGCAGAGTTCGTTGAAGACATCTACAGCAATCTTGGAGTCATGTGTCTCCAAGAACAAAGTGCCGTTGAAGAAATATGCTGGAGTGACAGTGATGCTTTTAACAACTTCGAGAACTTTAACTTCGTTTATCATTTGGTTTCCTTGTTTTGATAGATCAATTATACCACGAATTTGATTTATTGTACACTAATAGTTGACAGTTTTAGTCAACTATTTTATGTACACCTTGGTATTACGCGATCTCAGCAACAAAGTTATTCAGAATGATTCGAGAAGTTTTATTTTTATTCATTACTTTTCCAAGAGCTTTTGATACTGCCGCGGCATTCATATCATTATTAACTGTATCCAAATTTATATCATTTTGAACACCAATAGATTTATTATCTGCCAGATAATATTTTGAATATCCACTTACTGCAATTTCAGTAAATTTATTTGCTCGTAGTTTAGATTGAATATCATATGTATTAATTGATTTATTGCCGCTGGTTTTAACAACAAAACGATTAACAGAACTATAATTATTATAGATCAAATTAAATCCAATATTAATTGTATTATATCTATCTTTAATGATATTTAACAAAGCGTGTGCCTGAACTTCTGCATCCTCTGTAATCTGATATTGTTTACCAGTACGTGAATCTTTAATAAAGTTTTTATTAACGGTTCTTCTAGAGTCTGTGTAAGAAGACTCATATAATGTTTTTTTATTGTGAGCAGATAACGACCCACCTTCACCATCAGTGAGAGTAATAAAAATAGTCTTTTCAACAGCATTATTACCAATAAACTTACCAACATAATCCGTCATAAATACGAGTGCTTCATTTAATGGAGTACCTGACAAACTGAATTGACCGTTACCGCAATTCAACCAGATTTTATTCAGCAAATAAGAAGACATCTCACTTGTTTCACGCTCGTTCATTTTACTAGAAAACAATTCAAAGAGAGTGAATTGATAAGATTTACCAATACCGTTTTCATTTTCAATCAACGACTCATAATTAATGTCTTTAAAATAATTAGAACTAAACGCAAATACTTGAAATGGCACATTAATACGACGAGCAAACATGACTAAATTGATTAACTGAGCAACAGTATTAGACATATAAGAGTCCATTGAGCCAGACCAATCTAACAGCAAAATCATTCCATGTTGTTTACCATCTTTCACAACTGTTAATTGTTTAAACAATTCATCTTTGATTCTATAGCCAAAGAGTTTCTTAGCATCCAATTGACCTGTTTTAGAAGTCTGTGCACGCTTCCAATTGGAAGCAGATTTACGCATTTCAAACTCTTTAACCATGTTATTCACAACAGAGTTATTTTCTTCGCGAAAAGTTTGTGCTTTTCTATTAACAGCAATAAGATTATCATGACGACGAAGCATTTCGTCTTTCATTTCAGAAAGAACTCTTTTATAAGCAATGATTGGATTATCAGAAGTAGTATAAGAAAACGCTGGTTCAAAATACTGATAATTAGTATTAGCATCAGCACTTGATTGAAGATTATTTTCAAGAGCACTTACTGTAGTAGCTTTGATTTTTTTATCTATTTCAGCTTTTTCAATATTATCTTTAACTTCTTGCTTACGCTCTTCAATGGCAGCTTTTTTGCCACTATTATCACCAACATCTTCTTCTTCAGATTCAAAATTACCACCTTCTAACTGATTGTCAAAATCATCGTAATCTTCATCTTCAAAATCATCACCATCGTCAGAATCAATGTTCTCCAACATTTGCAATCTAACTTGTGTTTCAGCATTTTCTTTGCAATATTGATACAAGCGATCAGAGACATCAATAACTTCTTTAAGTGATTCTACTTTATCAATTTCATTGATAAACTTCATCTCATTACTATTAAATTTAATGCCGCAACTAACTCCAAGCTTATAAAACAAGTTAATGCGATCAATAAAACTCATTGTTTGAACATCAGTATCTTTGATTTCAAAGAAATCGCGTGCCATTAGTTCTTTATAACCAGCAGTAAATGATTTGCGCGCACCAGGATAACGGTGTTTCATTTTACGCTCAATACGAGCGTCTTCAACCACATTTAAGTAGTGACCATAAGCACGATCTTTACCTTCTTGGGCATTGCCGTATTCTGTAGTGGTGTAGAGTGCGTGGCCGACCTCGTGAAGAATAAGCATTTCTTCAGTGGTGTTGGCAATTTCTTTCCATTGCGGAAGAACCAGCACACGCTTGTCAATTTGAAAAGATGCTGTGGTCACATTGCCACGTACTACAGTGAGGTCTTCGTTGGCCAGCAGCTTAGCCAGCAGATCATTGGAATTCATACAATCTCCTAAGTATGGGTCAATTATACCACACTCAGGAATTATTGTACAATCTTTTTTCTGTTACCTTTAGTTTACACAATCGTAGAGAAGTCGTTTTTCTTCTCTACCCGTATCACAGAGTGAAATTTGTCAAAGAGTTGATCGCCTTTGTGCGAGATCACAAAGATGTTTGACTTGTCATTTGGTGCGTTCATAATCGAAAGAAAGTAATCAGTGCCAGATACATCCAACGAAGAATCAAAAATCTCATCTAGAATTAACAAGTTAGTGTTTACAGAGTTCTTCATCTTCGCAATTGATCTCCATGTAAAAAGAATTGCCAAATCTATTCGCATCTTTTCGCCTTCACTGAATGAAGCATAAGTAAACTCATCTCGGAATCTAGACTTGATAACCTCATTAAACGATTCATCTAATTCAAAGTGAATATAGAAATCCATTGCAGATAAGTAACCATTGATAAGCTTATTCATCACGGGTAGATACTCACGAATAATCGCGGTCTTAACACCGGTGTCTTTCAATAAAAGCGAAGCAATCTCTTGCACATGCTTGTCTTCAAACAATTGGTTTTTAGTTTCTATTAGTTTTAAAGCTTCACCTGCAATATCTTTTAGTCTTTGCTTTTCAGCATCGATGTTATCAGTGTTAGATTCAGCAGTAGAAATATCTTCGTTAAGCTTTTTGTTTTGCTTAATAAGATTAGAAACACTCATATTAATAGCATTACACTCAATATTAATTGAAGTAAGTTGCTTATTGATTATATTCTGAGACTTTTGGCGTTCAATAAGTTTTTCATATGCATCTTCAACAATCTTAATATTATTCTCTAAATTAATCTGATCAGTAGAAAGAGTTTGAACAATAGAAGCTTTATGTTCATGTGGTATACCTTGAGAACATGAAGGACACGTTTCATTCTTATTAAAAAATCCAATAGTCTTGTCGTTGTTCTCAATCGTTTGTGTGAAGAGAGTTTTAGCTTTTACAGCTGAGTTGATAAGTTTCTCAAGTTCAGGAGAATTTTCAGATGCAACTAACAAGCTGTTAACTTTATCGTTTAAATCTTCCCAGCGAGCCTCATTGATTTTAATCTCTTCTTCATTATCCTTAATTTGCTTACGTATTTGATCCACCTGATCTTTTTTAGAGTTAACCATTGTCCCAATGAGTTTTTTCTGAGCCTCAACATTGTTTTTCGCCCCCTCAATCTTATTCTCAATTGTTTTGATGAGATCTTTGGTGTCATTAATACGCTCCTTAAGAATAGTGTTCATTGTAGAGAACACACTGATGTCTAGAATATCTTCAATTACTGCTCTACGTTGAGCAGCAGGCAACTGCATAAATGGAACAAACGAAGCAGAGCCAAGGATAACTACCTGAGTGAATGACTTATAGTTAAGTTTAAGAATTTGTTGTTCAAGAATTTTTTGATAATCTTTTGCCGCTGCATCTTGGTTAAACAACACGCCATCACACCAGATTTCAAAGATGTTTGGCTTCAAACCGCGAGATATCTTGTATTGAGAAGTGCCGATCTGAAATTCAATATCAACAAGACAGTTCTTGCCATTGATACTATTAACAAGCTGAGGCTTATTGATATTACGAAATGGTTTACCAAACAGAACAAAGGTAATTGCATCCAATATAGTCGACTTACCCTCGCCATTCTTTCCTACGATAAGAGTAGATACAGATTTGTCTAGCAAAATAGTGTTAGCAACGTTACCTGTAGATAGAAAGTTTTTGTATGTTATTTTTTTAAATACAATCATAGGTTCTTATTTAGATTCATAGTTAAGAGCTTCTGTGTAAAGAGTCTTCATAAAAGATTTGATTTTATCTTTACTAGTGTCTGTTTCTAGCGAATCAATGTAGTTCATTAAAACAGAAGAAGTGTCTTCGAGATTGATAGTTTCATCAACCTGACCTTCACTAAACTCCGAGAAGTCTTCTATAATTTTAACATCTTGTGGATTAGATTTATATACTGAAGTGATGAATTGGTCAAACTTATAGTGATTTGTTTTATTCACTACAATGATCTTTACGTATTTGTCTGTGAAAACATCAAAATCTGTAATCAAGTCTTGTGTATCATCATATTCATGGCGCATAAACATTGTATATGTGTTCTGAATAAATTCTAACTCTTCAGTAAACAGATCAAAGATATGGAATCCACGTGGATCGTTGTAATCTTGCCATGTTAACTCATAAGGGTTACCAAGGTAATGGATAGAACCTTGAGAAGATTTGTGGTGATAGTGACCTGAGAAGGTTTTGTTGAATTTATTAAAGATACCCGCGGATAGACCACCATGCGATTCAGCACCACGATACATTACAAATCCGCTAATCTCTAGATGACCCATACAGATTTTAGCTTTGGTGTTTTCAATCTCTTGCATGCTAGATTCATAGTTATCTGCACAAATCCAAGGGAGGAAACATACGTCATAGCCATTGATATCGAGTGTCGTTGGCTCATCGATGATTTCAACATTGTGATAACCCATGAGTAACAGATCAGGAGAATTGACTTCGTTAGTATTCTTGAAGTACGTGTCGTGGTTACCCGCAATCATAACAATGTTGATCTCAGCGCGCTCAGCTTTATCAAAGAACATTTGCTTAGATCTAGCAAGTGTGTTGAAGTTAACATACTTACGACGATCAAAGGTATCACCAAGGATTAAAATCGTGGAAATATCTCTTTCTTTAAGAGTAGGAAAGAAAATATTGTCATAAAAGTTTTGATAGTAGTCTAGACACTGTACACTATCTCCGCGAGCACCAAAGTGCTGATCAGTTATTAACGCTACTTTCAATTCTTTTCCAATTCATATCCATATTGTTTATACAGCCATTCTACAAATTTATCCACCTCAGCCGCTTGAAAGTCTCGGTGCATTCTACCTTCATTATACACTTGTGCTTCATATTTTAACAAGTCAAGCATCTTTTTGTTCAATATCGTCTGATCCATTGAATTCTCCTTCATCGAAAAATATTTCTAAAGCTTTTGGTTCAACTTCTTTCTTTTCTTTTTTCTTCATAAATGAGTCGTCAAAGTTAGAATTCATTTGAACAAAGCTCATATAAGCATTTGTAAATTCACCTGTTTCATCATGCCCTTGAAGTTCAAATGCTTCAAATGGCATCTCTTGAATTAGTTTACCTTTAATGTAAGACTGTTTCTTTTCTTTTTGAATACGTCGAAGAAATGCAAAATAGATAACTTGTGTAAAATACGAAAAAGGATTCGAAGATTTCTCTGGATCAAAACTGTGCATACACATCATACAGTTTTCAATTCCATCAAGAATCATATCATCACGATATGAATAGTTGATAAAGTTTGGCTTATACGAAAGACGTGTAGAGATTTTTAGAATACATTCACCAAGATATTCTGGGATGCGAGGTTTTTCAGTGCCGTTTGCTTTTGCGTCAGCAACACCCTGTCTGTATATTTTAATAGCCTCGAGCATCTCGGCGTTGTTTACGTAGTGTGCCATGTGAATCCCTTATTCGTTTGATATTACTATTGTAACATAGAATCAAATCAATGTACAATTTTAGATTTGTCAAGGTCAACAATAGTGAATGTTGACTCTTCTTTTAACGCATCAATACCTTGGTCATATTCTTTCATGCTAACATTAGTAACTTCAACTTCATACATATCGTTTGCAGTTTTAATGTAAAACGGAACTATACTATTAATCAGAGGCTTGCAAAAAACAACCATTTCATGTTTAATATCAAAATCTTCTTCGTATGTAAATTGACAATAGATACTAATGACTGGCTCTTCTGCAATCCGACCATCCTTCATTATAGGTACCATTCTAACTTGAACTGGCCTTTTTAAGTAAATTCTATATTTGTCGGAATTTACCACTTCAGCCATGAGAGTTTCGCCACTTAGTAACTTTGTAATGACATAATTATTCAATTTCTATCTCCACAATTTTATATTTAAACTGTTCCTCAGAGTAAATCTTAAGGCGCTCAGTAAAATGGTTGAGTGTATGGTTCTTCTTAGATTTCCAAGACATATCGTCGGATATGTCAAACAAGTTGCAATGTGTTTTACCATTCTTTAAGCGTAAGCCTCGGCCGATGGACTGCAAATTTCTAATCTTAGACTTTGAAGGGGACGCAAAGATAACATTTTCAATTGATGGAATATTTACACCAGTAGAAAACACGCCAAATGAAGCAATAATGATAGCATCGTCTAGATCGTCAGCGAGTTTACGTGCTTCTTCACGAGCTTCAACATCTGTGCCGCCATAGATAAAGAAGACTTTGCGGCCGTCTTTAACTTTATCAAGAATCATCTTATGGAGTACTTTACCATGCTTCTCAACCATTTGAAATAAAATTAAAGTGTTGCCAGCACAGCTTACAGCAAGATTACGAATAATTTTGTTACGCTTCTCATGCGCAATAATATATTGTAGTTCATTCTGATAGGTTGCACCTTTAAGTAGTTGACGAGTTTCAGTGTCGTACTTAAGCATCAAGCACGTAATCTTTAAATTAGCAACCTGGTTGTTATCCATCAACTCTTTTGTTGTGATAACCTTATGGACCGCTCCAAAGACTCCTTCTAGAACGAGCTTATGAGCATTCTTATTGTCGATAGTTCCTGTAGTACCAATTCTGTAGCGAACATCAGTCATCTTATTCATAACAGAAGTAAGCGAGTTAGCTTTAAACAAGTGAGCTTCATCGCCGAACACTACATCAAAGTGTTTAAACCATGATGCAGGCTGTTTATATATCGATTGCCATGTGGTAATTAGGACACTAGCATCGAACTCTTTAGTGAATCCGCTGTAAAGCTTTTGACAATGTCTATCAACTCTCCATCCATTTCCAGTAGAGTAGTCAGTAAAGTCTGCATGCATTTGTTCAACAAGACTGGTTGTTGGAACAATGATGATACATTTTCTGCCTTGCTCTAAGTGATAACGCATAGCACTATAGATGATCAGAGACTTGCCAGATGCTGTAGGAGATAACAACAGTGTGCGTTCGTTTCTAATAGCATGATAGATAGCGTCATGCTGGTACTCGCGTACTTCAATAGGGTTACCCTTTGAGCATGGGTTTAACCACTCAACAAACTCTTTGATCGTTTCTGGCTTTTCATCCGTGACACATCCTGGATCGCCTACAACTTCAAAATCATAAGCATTGCGATCACAAAACTTAACAACATAATCATACAGCCCGCGCATGAGAGTCTTACGTTGAATATCATACAGTCGAATCTTTCCATCCCACATCTTAGCTTTGAAAGCAGGAGTGAATTTAGCGCCTGGAACCTCAAACGTAAAATGGTCTCTTAGCTCTGATTCGATGCCAGAATCCCCATAGATTCTTATTGTAGCTTCGTTAAGTTTTTCAATTGTTATCATTGGCCAGCTATAAATTTTTTCCATTCAATGGTGTTTCGAATCTGCCAGTCACGAGCTTTGACTTGATTCATAATAGACTCCACACCTTGGATCATGTTCTGTAGATACTCGCATTTTATAGTTATACGATTTAAATCAGCGTCTCCTTCGAGGAACTCATTCATTTCGTTTTTAAGAGGTTTGATACCCTGCCACTGTTCCCATCCATATTGTTCTAACTCAACCTTTCCCATCTCACCGCGATAGTAGCGAAATTTATTTTGACGTAGCACGTTATACTCTGTCTTGAGCGCAGAGTATTTCATCTTGTATCCCATAAGAATACGAAGATATTTTGAATGGATGTTGGGGGTTCTAATAGACTCGGTGTCTAGATGGTGATCATCGATCTTGCAATCAATTTCCCATTGGTCGTACAGTTCTTCAAGGTTCATAATCTACTCCGTCAATAGAACATTATACCCTATCTTTGATATAAAGTAAAATCAAATTCCTTGTAAAAATAAATTGTACAAGTTCCTAGACTGTTGGTATAATGTATCTCTGGATACTAATCTATAAGAGTATTAATCAAATTTGTACATTGTATAGCTGAATGTTGCGCTACCAACTAGATATTGTACATCTGTGTTAGTGGAACTAAAGGTAAGAGATTGAATAGATGATGGAAAAACATCCGTGAATGACACTGTCTGAATCGGATTGTTTGTGTTATCTAAGATAGTGAGAGTAGCATCCGAAAACATTGTTTCATTCATTCTTGTAGCTAAACCTAGATTAGCCGCAGCATAGTCTACAGCATCAGCGTTATCTTTAGGGTAACCTAAAGCATACAACCAATCGTAGACAGCTCGGTAATTGCTCATTTTGTTATCTACTAGGAATTGAACCTGTAGCGGATCAAAGTCTAGCATTTCACCAGGCTGAGGGATTTTTACATATGGGTTGGCTTGTTCAATAGTAACCATACTAATCCCTGGCAGAGTTACTTCTTGGCAAAAGAATGTTAGTTCAGGTAATTTTGCAATTGAAAACAGATAGCCATTTGGCGACAATGGATTAATGTTTTCCGGAATCGGACAAGATAAAGTTCTAACGGTCATATGAGCTCCTCACGTATACACTATTTATAAGCGTAAAAAAAGGAGCCCCGAAGAGCTCCTTTAAAGTACCTATCTTGCGTAGGTTTCTTGATATTACATCAAGTTAGTAACAGTAACTTTACGGTAGTAAACGTTAGTGCCAGAAGACAAGCTAGTGAATGGATTTGCAACCATACCGTAACGAGTCTTGAAACCAATTTTTGGTTGGAATGTAGCTGGATCGATAGCACGTACTTTCTCTAGTGGAACGTATGGGCAATAGAACATACCAGCGTCAAAAGCAGAAGTGCCTTTGTAACCAACTAAGAAGAATTGATCAGCAGCAGTAGTGCTGAAGTATGGATCAACATACACACGATACTTACCGTTCAACACACCCGCGAAAGTAGATGAAGACTCATCAACGTTCAAACCAGTTGAAAGAGCAGGAGTGTAATCTAACACGCCAGCCATTGCCAATGCAGAAGCTACGTCAGAAGAAGTAACTAAGAAGTTACCTTTGCCACGACGAGTTTCTTTAGCGATCAAGTTAGCTTCACGTTCGATTTGGAACATTAGACCCTTGAACTTTTCAACAGACCAACGACCGTTAGCGTCGACGTCAAGGTTGAAAGTACCAGCAACTGCAGTACCGTTAACAGCACCTGCTTTAGCAGCAGAGTACATAGTACGAACAACTTCACGGTTGATTTCTTGGGAGATTTCAGTTGAAAGAATGTTGCTTAGTTCGCCTTCAGCGTCCAAGCCATGAACTGCTTTCAAGTCTTGAGCAAGTTCAACAGTGTACTCTGCACGTAGGGCACGTGTCTTAGCAACAACTGATGTACGCTCGATAGAGAAAGCCATTTCACCGAAGTCAACGTTTTCGCCTAGGTCTTCAGCACTAGCCGTAGACAAACCAACACCAGCTGGGTGAGTACCTGTACCAGCGAAACCAGTGTTAGCTTCGTTGAACAACGCTTCAGTTCCACCTTGGCTAGTATACTTGCTCTTCATAGCGAAGATCAAACCTGTTGGTTGTGTCATTGGTTGAACACCGCAGATATCATAAGCGATCATCTGTGGAGCTGCACGACGAACCAAGCTGATAAGAACTGGATCATAACCAGCCATATTAGCATTAGCACCTGCTTGACCTGAAGCAATACCGCCACCGCCTTGGTTAGCAATAGAGCTAACTTCGAACAATGCTTGTGCGCCTTCAGCCATTGCACGCTCTTGGTTTTCTAGAAGTTGAGCTGTAACTTCTTTGCGATATGAGTCGCCAATTTTTTGAACGCCTTCAGCTTCTAGAACTGGGGCCCATTTTTTTAGTAATTCTGGACGTGTTGCCATTTTATTTCCTTTGAGGTTAATTAAAATTATTTAAAAGCGCGAAGATAGCCTGCCATAATCGGATCGATCTTCTTTTCTTCAGTTAGTTCTTCAATAACTGGTTCGTCCGACACGACTGATTTTACAGATGCCGACTGTTTCTTAGCACCAAAGTATGACTCTTTGATAGTCTGAAGTTTAGCAGCAAATGATTCAGAATCATCGAAAACTAATTCTTCAGCCAATCCAGTAAACTTCTCAGCGTCAAGATCCGAAAGATCTTGAGCTGCTTCAGCGATTGAAGACTCACGAGTCATCGTATTTACAATACCATTAAGTTCAACGCTAATAGCTAGTTGCTCGTCAAGCTTAGACTTAAGAGTCTCAACTTCTTCTTGCATCTGGCCAAGCACGTCGAATTTTTCTTCTGGAACTTCAATATAATGTTGTTCGAATAGTCCCTTCATGCCGCTTACGAAGCTTTCTAGGATTTCATTTTTCATACCATTTTCAAGGGCGATTTCATTATCTGTCATCCACTGCTCAACTACATAGTTAAGGTATCCATCAACTTTTTCAACTAACCCTTCTTTGATTGTCTCAACTTGTTCTGCAAGTTGAAGTTCAAACTGTTCTTCGAGTTTAGACATTTCTGACTTAACACGAGTTACTACAGCAGCTTCGAAAATAGTAGCTGCTTTAGTTTTAAATTCTTCTGATAGCTCTTCGCCATCTACAAGAGCTGCGACGTCTTCAGAAACGTCTATGGTTAACTTGTCTTCAGAAATTACTTCTTCAGAAATTTCTTCTGAAACAACTTCATCAGTTGTTTGATCTTCTTGTAGCTCTTTACCTTCAGCTACAAGTTGCGCGATTTTTTGTTCAATTGACATTTTTAATCTCCTATCGATTGGATATACCAAATAAGTTTATATATTTATTACTTTAAAGAATTCAAGAATTTTTCAAAAGCTTGAGTAGAAACTGCTTGTAGTTTATTAGACTTAGTAGATTCAATTAGCTTTTTAGTTTCTTCTATCTGCTTTCCCACAAATTTACCATCAACATATACCCATTCGTGACCTTCCATAATACCTCTTACGAAAGCATCTGGGGCTGAAGGATCGGCGACAATATCAGCAGCTGTGGATAGAATGAAGTCGTCTTGTACAACCTGCACTCCATCGCGATTCGATTTTAAAGAACCCAACGCTCTACTAGACACGCCTAAATTAGCACCACCATCTAACAGACCCTTCGCGATCTGTCCCATTGGAGTGTTAAGAATCTTTGCTTTACCAATATAGTTAGTGCCTTCTTTTTTAAGGCCAACTATAAGATGAGAAACTCTATCTAAATTAATAGATGGTGTGTCTGGATGACCTAGTTCACCATATGCTCTATTGTTTTTAACTTGTTCTTGCATGTAACGAGCAACTTCTTTATCCATAACTGCTTCTGGATAAACTCGGCCGTTGCGGTTCTTTAATTCTGATTGAAGGAAGATACCTTCAATGAAATAATCTTTTTCTTTACCTAACTTGTTTTCAGTGATAAACTTAGTTTGTTCGACTGTTTCTCTAATAAGTTTCATAAATGCTCCTATTAGTATGGAAGAGCTGTATACTGCTGTGGATCTGCCAAGATGTATCCGCTCTCTTTTCTTAGAACTAAATACACTGCCATTTCACCAGAAGTTGTTACAACGATGTTTTGATCTGACTGAATGTTTTCATTATACTCTGCATCAGTAAAATCTAATACGCTTGCAGCATTACCTTGTAATACCATAATCACAACAGAATTTCTAGTGATAGTGGCAATTGCATCTGCAGCGCCAGTCCATTTTACACTTTGAATAGAAACACGTTGAGTTGACCCTAAAGTCTCGTCTGCATGCTTACAGTCGACATTAAGACTGATAGTATCATTTGCGGCGTTGCCTGCAATTTTTACTGCAACCTTTTTATTTGTTTTCTTTAAGATATTTTTTGCCATGTTAACCCTTAAGAGTTCTTATTATTTCCATGAAATTGTCTTTAGACTCATTCATATGTTCTACTAACTTATATTTATCAAACTTTAGAGAGTTCAACTCATCTAAAGTCGACTCATCAATAGCAACAATAGAACCATCACATAAAGTAAACTGTAACTTATTTGTAATAGATGCTAAATGCGACTTCATTTCAAGTATAACAGGATCTAAAGTAAATGCGTTAGAGGAAATCAATTCTTCATATGCTTCTAATAAAGTATTAGTAACCCTAGTACTGTGATGTTTTTCAATCAACTGCGCTAACTTATCTTTAATTACTATTGTGTTTTCGCCAATATGTTGTACGTTACCAATGTATGACTTAGCATACTCTACAGCATCTGTGTATGACACAGCGTTTTCTAGAATTAAATCATCATTAATTTTAACATTTAACGCTTCATCAATAGACACGTCAAACCCTCTAAAAGAAAACTCTCTTAGATTAGAAAAATCGATTTTATTCTTAAACCTGTTATAACCTATCATTCTACTTCTTCTGAACTTGTTTCTTCTTCAGTTTCTTCTGGATTAAACATACTTGTTGCAACATATGTTTTTAAGTCGTCAAGATTTGCCGAAACTTTTTGTGTCATTACAGTATCAAATGCTGTTTCAATAGCAAGAGAATCTCCTGCAACTAGCGCATCAACTAATTCACGTGTACTCATTTTTCATCACCTTTATTTTTCATTTGTTCAATTTCAGCTTGAGCCTGACCTTTAGTTTTCATGTCATTAACTTCAGACTCTAATTCATTTTGATTATGATCTTCATTCTCAGCATTGATTTCTTCAATCTCTTCATCATTGAGTCTAAGAATATTTTTCTTGACATATGAAGGAGAGTAGTACTTACCAACGAATGGATCGATAGTAGCTAGAATGTTCAGACGACCTTGGAGAATTTCGTTATCTTTGATTTCCGAGAAGTGATTATCTCGCATGAAGTCAAATCTAATGTCTTGAACAATAGCATCCCAATCATCTGGATTGATAACACCCTTAGCAATAAGTTGAACTCGTAGCGCTTCTGAAAATAAGCTTGAGAACTTATTACGAATGCGCGATACAAATTTAGTAAACTTTACTTCATCACGAGTAATTTCGGATGATCTGCCAATGTTAAATCCGCCATCGCCTTTTAGACGAGACATAGGAACATTCAATGCCTGATATAATTTATTCTGGAAGAACTCAATGTCTTCAATCTGACCTAATGTTTGTCCGCCTGGCAGTGTGGTGATTTCTGTACCTTTACCACCTTCACGACGCGGCATCCAGAAATCTTCCATCATTGATAGATGTTTACGGTCATCTCGTACTTCACCAGTTGTAGCATCATAAACAATTTTGTTTTTAAACTTATTCATTAAGTCATTAACATATTGCTCTGCTTTCATCTTTGGAAGGTTACCAACGTCTACATAGAAAATACGACGTTCTGGTGCACGACTGATACGATAGATTACAAGAGCATCTTCCATCATCTTTAATTGGTTAACGAGCTTAATAGACTTATGCAAATAAGATAAACTCATACCGGTGTTACTATCAGTAACACCCGATGGAACGTGTACAACTGAATCTATTGGAAGTTTAACTCCCTTAACGTTAGCTTCAGTAATACCTTTATCATTGTAGATATAGTACTCTTCAACCGAAGTAACAATTTCTACGCCTTGTTGATTGCGTTCTCTCTTAACATTCTTAATTTTACGAATTTTACGAGGATCAACTTGTCGCAATTCTACAATACCATCTTTGATGTTATTTTCATCGATCAAGATATGATAGTACAATCTTCCGTCAATGTACCAATTGCGGAAAATATCATGTCCTTTAGCATTAAACTTTAAAAGTTTTAACACCGTTTCAAATTCATCCGTGATCTTTTTCTTCATTCCCGCGGAAAGCTTTAGATCGTCAAGGATAATTTCTACTGGAGGCTTCTCGTCGTCGACAACAATAGCTTCATTACAGATATCATCAATCGCAGCATCACAATCTGGATACTGCGCAATCTCACGATAGCGACGAATGATGTCATTTTCATTCTTAATTGTCGCTTCGAGGTTAACTACTTGGGCGTAATAACCCGCCGCAGAGTTAACAAGAGTAGAGCCGTCATCAATGTTCGGGCTAACTACTGATTGTAATTCCTCTTGCGGTTTATTACGCTTAATTTCAAAGCCAAATATTTGCATTATATATCAATACCTAATTAGATTGGAAGTGGGAAAGTGCCAATAGGTGTATCAACTGAGACATTTACACCGGATCCACTTGGTGTAGATGTATTAGAGATCCAATAGTTATACGTGAATGTAACATCGAATGTTTCTAAAGCGCCAGTAGATTCATACGATAGAGCAATTGCACCAATTTCTGTTGGGAACGAATCTACGAATTTATAAACTTTAACTGTTGCACCATTACGATCTAACTGATGAACTTCTAAATCGATCTGATAATCAGCTGGATTTGTAAGACCATTTGTATCGCCAATATTTTGGATACCATTTGACCATTGTTCTAAAGCATTACGGATACCAAAGTTGGTATCGTTGTAAATGCTAACAGTCCAAGGAGCAAAAGTACGTTCGCCAGCAAAGTTAATTGGACGACCTCTATATTGTACTGTAATTGGATTAATTGTGGATGCTGGCAACTGAGCTGCATTACACAAGAATTGAGCCTGATTACCCGCGACCTGACCACCAGGCACGAATGATGGGAAATTTAAAAAAACTTTGAATTGGTTGGCGCGTGCACCTCCACCAATTAATCTAGATTTAAAATCTGTGACGTTTGCCATGAAAAACTCCTTATTTTTTATATTTATATGAGGGGACCGAAGTCCCCTTCATAATATTAGCCGCCGATTTCGTCAAAACTTACACTCGAACGTGCTGCCACGAAGTTTAGAGTGATGAAGTTGATAGAACGATTTGGCTTAATAAAGATGCTAGCGACAAACTCGTTACGATCGATAACATCGCCAGTATTGTTTGTTGTATCACAACGGACTCTGAAGTCAACAATACCACGACGTCCTTGAACGTTACGTAAGAATGGTTCCACTAAGTTACGGAATTGAGCTCTTGTGAAGTCATCGTTGAACTCGAATAGTTGGAACTTAGCTGCTGTAGCAACGGCTTTCTCTAACACAATGAACAATCTACGTACGTTAACACGATCAAATGCTGTTGGGTTAGTTGTGAAAGTCTTATCACCAAATAGAACAGTACCTTGACCAGGGAATGTCACAACAGGGTTAATACCATAGCTGTACAATGCATCTCTGTCAACTTGTGTTGGATTGAACGCCAACTTAACAACGTTCTTAATCTGTCCACGGTTAAAACCACCTGGTGAGAACCAAGGATCATTAGTGTAATCTGTACGTGCACATAGACCAGCAACGTCGCCATTCAATGGAATCCAACGGTATTGATCAGTGTAACGGTCATATTGGTACTTAGCACCAGAGTCCATTACCGCGTAAGTTGATCTATAGTTTACGGCATCAGCAAAAGCTTTAACAGCAGTAACTGCAGCAGAAGTTGAACCAACGATAGGCGAACCATCGCTATTACGTGGAGAGAAGAACACTACGCAGTCTTTACGAACTTCAGCAACGTTAGCAATAACGTAATTTACTGTAGCGGCGCTTGCATCTCCAACCGCGATTAACGAGATATCAAATTGATCGGCGTCAGCGAATTGAAGATAAGCAGCCTCATAGTTACCAGCTGTTGCTGCATAGTCATCAACACCACCGTTTAACACGATTGCTGCTGGAACAGAGTTAAGATCGCGCAGGTTGGTACCAACCGTAACAGTAGAAATATCGCGATCCCAATCAGCGTTCTGCAAATCGTTGATTTGAGCACTAACTGGAGTAGAGATAACATACACATACTTAGAACTTGCAGCGATTGTATCTCTAAAATATACGTTTGTGCCATCATTGCGAGTAACACCTTTGATCTTTGATAGATACGAGAATTTCTCTAAAACTGAGCCAGGTGTTCCTGTCCACTTACCAGTTGAATCATCTAGAATCAAGATGTGCAATTGATCGTCAGCGATACTTTTCTTAGCAGCTTGATCAGAAGTTCCTGGAGCGCCTGTAAAGTTTTTGGTAATTACTGATGAATAAGTGCTAGAAGGATTAGCAACAGCATATGTCCAAACAGCTTTATCGATAACTAATACTGTTAAGCCATTGCCTAGAGCACCAGGATAGCGAGCAGCAAACATACCATAAACAGACGTTTCATAGTTTCTGAAGTCTTCTATGTATGTAGTAGAATTCTGAATTTTTACACCAGTTGCAGTAACAAACACAGAAGCTAGTGTTGGAGCAGTTGGAGTACCTAGTGTACCAGTGTTAGAATTAGTGATCGTAACTGTTGGAGCTGATGTGTAACCTGAACCAACATTAGTAATTCTAACTCCTAACAGTGCGCTTGTAGCAAGTTCAATAGTTGCAGCAGCACCAGTACCTGTAGTATCACTCGAAGCACGAGTAATTGTTACAGTTGGTGTGTTAAAGTAACCAGAACCAGATTGTACAATAGTGATAGCAGTAATGGCGCCAGCGACAACAGTAGCTGTTGCTGTAGCTCTTACTCCACCTTCTAAATCAGGCGCAGAAATTGTTACAGTTGGAGCTGCTGTATATAAAGTGCCGTTGCTTGTGCGTGTAATATTAGCAGTGATAATACCAACACCCTGAAATACAGGAACACCAGTAGCAGTTACACCACCTTCTATTTGAGGAGCACTAAAGGCAATAGTAGTTTCATGACCTGGTTTATAACCAAAATTTTGTACAACACCTGAAACTGTAGTAGCGGTGACTGTAACAGCACTGATAGATCCAGAAACTAAAGAGGTTGCGTTTCTTAAACCAGCAGTATCAACGCGGTTTACGATTAAATTGTTTGTGTAAGCCAGGAAGTTAGCAGCAGTAAAGAATGACTTGTAATTGCTATCATTAGGGCCACCAAAAGTCTGAATCAATACATCTTCAGAAGTTACTGTTGTAGGCTCGGACACCGGTCCCCATTGGAAAGTACCGGCAACGGCACCTGCTGATGTAGAAACTGATGGAATGATAGACGAAAAGTCTTTTTCAATGACTGTAACGCCTGGAGATAGTGCAAATGGCATTATATGTTCTCCTTAGATAATGTTGAACTCTTTTTATTTATTAAATAATACATTTCAAGAAGAAAGCAACTGTCTTATTGCCACTTCCTCGCTTGTATCTCGACCGTCATTATAAAAACCAAACGGGGTCAATTGATCTTCAATCGCCTTCATATGGTTCTCATAGATCGCTTGTCTTATATTTATATTACTTAGATCTTCAAAATAATTACTACTCGAAGCCCAAGCAAATAAGACCAAACACATAATCAAATCATCATGATACCCATCATCCGCTGCATATGTACCCTTAGTTTCAATAAAAGTCGAAACTTCTGAAATAATATCTGCATCTTGTATTAAGAGTCTCTGATTTTCTAAAAGACTTTTTAGGTTAAAGCAACCTTGCCTCTTTGTCTTTTTATCAGTATAGACTCCTAATTGAGTTTTTCCACCACCAAAACCACCCGAGAGTGTTTGACCCTTGGTAGTTCTAGTTATCATTAGGATGTTTTCATACTCAAGATCATTGTATAAAATATCCGCAACTTGTTCGCCTGCGTTAAGTTCAACTAGAACATACGCATCGTTGAATCGTTTTCCAAGCGATTGAATAACGCTTGGAAATAACATTGGCGCAATTTTATTATTTCTATATTTACCAACAACTCTATAAGGTGGTGCTGTAACATCTACTAATACCATTGCTGAATAGTCTCCGCCAACACCTTTGGCTGGATCAACCACTATAGTATATAGGTGATTCTCTTCAGGCTTTTCGTATAAGTCTAATCCTTCTTGTGACGAGAATGCTGGAGGTATCGCGGACATTCTTGCAATAGTGTCTGCCGCAATTAAAGTTAAACTTGAACCAAGGAACTTACACAGCACCTCTTGGTTAAACTTAACTTCGCCAAGCATTCTGCGTTGTTCGTCAGCCCATTTTTCAGTACGGCCAGGAATTTCCCAGTAAGGAATGAATAGAGTTCTAAATCCATTTCTACCTTGTTCTGCTTCATTCCAAAATTTCCAGAAGTGATTGTATCCTAATGGAGTAGAAGATAGAAGAATCTTTGTAGTTTCGCCCGCGGAAATTGTAGGATAGACGGAAGTAAAGAATGCTTCAGCAATATTGTTCGGAATAATCGCGGCCTCGTCAACATACAATAGGTTAACAGACTTACCACGAATACCAGATGCAGATGTTGCCGCGGTGAAAACTTTTGAACCATTCTCTAGTTCAATATCACCTTTGTTCCATGTAGTAACACCTTGTTGTAACCAGCTTGGAAGACTTTCAAACATAGTCTGATAGCGGTCAAGCACTTCTCGAGCTGCTGCAGCTTTGTTAGCAAGAATAGCAACTGTCTTAGAAGATTGAAATAGTGTATACCAAAGTATGTAAGCAGCAGAGGTAGTAGTTTTACCCTGCTGACGTCCTTCCATGAGAATAACTTTACGATTCTCATGAATTACTTTGATTTTATTTACTTGACATGGGTATAGATCGAAAGGCTGCAAGCCATGATCTAGTGTTACTATTTTACAATAACTTCTAATAAAATATACAGGATCATCAGCACATTTGACGTATTCACTGATTTGATGTTCAGTATACGAGATCTGTTGACCTGCACCCTTTAGGTTAGAATTGTTGTTATAAAATTTTACAAGTGCTGAAATCATGTGTATAATGTATCTTGGATACTAATCATTAAGTGTTTTCTACTATTAATTCTACAATAGTTCCATCACTAGATTCTCCTTCAGCCTCATGTAAGAAGAAATTAGTATCAATATCTAAACTAGCATTACGGACATCTACAAACGTATGATTAATTACCTTGCCGTTAGTTAGAGGTCCATACATATTAGCTTTAAGAGTGAATGTCAACGAGTAAGTAACAAATCTTCTTTGATTAAAATCTCCGTCATAGTCATCTTGGATAGACACACTATTCATAATGATAGGCACATCCATGATAAAATCTGTGTCATCAATAGGTTTCAATGACAGAGTGTATTCTGGCGTGAAGAATGGAAGAATCTGTTCTACGATTTGAAGAGCGTCTTCTTGTGTCTTTGTTAAAATATACAATGATATGTCAAAGTTATATGGTACTGGTGAATACACCTTGCCAACGCTGTCGGCTCCATCTCCACATGTGATGTAAGACATTCTGTTAGCTTTGCGTGCTGCGTCATAACTCATTGAAGTAATTTCAAATGACATACGCGGCAGTGTTGTATATGTGTGAGAATCTAAATTTGGATCTTGATCTATACGAACGATCCATTTTTCTTTTGGAGCATAAGAGATAGGAATCTGAAGAGTCTGTATAACAACTCCATCTTTCTGTCGAGCAATCTTTACGTCGCTGAATAAGCTACCAAAGGCTACAATTAGCTTTCGTGTAATTTGATGATAGAAAATATTGTTGCTAATCATCTTATTCTCCGAATGGATTGCCAGAATCGAAGACAACATTTACAGCTTCTGTCTTAAACGAATTATTGTCACCATATGAATTAGGTTTATCTATGTTCACATGTACTGTAGCTGTAGCGGTTGCAGTAACTCCTGATGTTGGAGCTGACATTGTTACAGTTGGAACAGACGTGTAACCAGATCCGGGATTTGTGACAGTAACTTTAATAACTTTTCCAGCGGTAGATGCAATTCCTAGCGTTGCTACAGCAGTAGCGCCTAGTCCACCACCGCCGCTTATTGTCACAGTTGGAACAGACGTGTAACCAGAACCTTGATTAGCTACGCTTATACTCAAGACTTCACCATATGCAGATCGTGCAACATCAGTTGAAAAGGTCTTTAGGGATTCAAATGCATCAAGAGTATCAATACCTGTATCAATGTTTTCAGATGCGTATTGGAATAGTTCTACTTCAAGACGGAAGACATATAGTTTACCAAGCTGATAGAACGGATCTTGATGTTCAACAAACTTTATTTCAAACAACCCGTTAGTCAATGGAAAGTATAGTAGGTCACCTTCGGCTGGTCTATTAGGAAGAATAGCATCAGCATGCTTACCAACTAGTCGTTGCCATGTGCGGCGTGCTACAGTAAGAGTAGCAGACTGTTCCATCATAAGACCAAACTTATTGATAAATGCTCCTTGACCTTCGAATCCAGAAACAGATTCAAGATACATTTCAATTGGATATGCATTCTTAAACTGTGATAGTCTATCTTCTCCGAGGATTTCATCCTTTGCAATAAGGATCCTCGGGATATAATACATATCCTGACCATAAATTGTGATAGACTCTATAACAAGATCTTCTAAAAGATTCTGTTCGTTTCTAGTGCCATTGCTAAAATATACACTTCTCATCTTTTATCCCAGGAAGAATTCTAATGGAGCAGATTTGCGCTCAATCGTGTCTTCAAGATCTTTTACTTCTTGCGTTGCTTCTGCGTATAGTTTATCGCCGTCGATAGTAACACCACCAGGTAGTTGTAAACCACTAAACTTCTTGATGTTTGTTGCCCATTGCTTTTTTAACAGCGCAGTAGAGTAATGCTTTAACCAAGAGTCGCCATACACTGATGTGTAAGTAACTGGATCTAACGCGCGATAGCATTCGACTAAAATATACGTGCCTACTGGAATATTGTCTACCCACGAGTCGTCTATATAAAGCCTTCCAGTTCTACGATTAAATCTATAGAGTGGATTACCGTTAAGTGTATAGTCTAACAGAGAAAGATGATTCATCACCTGCTGGTAATAGATCACCGACACCGAAGTCAAGTCGTACAAATCATTCAAACGAAGCTGATACTGCAAGTTAAACATCGACTTTGAAGTACCAGTGCCTGCTGCAACTGGAAACACACGAGTTACACCATAGACGTAATCTGGAATTGGAATCCATCCGTTAGTTACATTCTCCGCGGTAACTAAATGCTTCAAGTATAATTTTTCAATACCATCATAATGGTAAACTCTGTAGTGCTCGATTGCTTCGTCAATACGATCTTCAATCTGTTGTTCATCTAAGTTAGTCTCAATGACGGGTTCGCCAAGAGCTCTTAAGCAATAATCGATTAAACCTTGTCTTGATGCTACTGCCATATTGGTACCTTATAGTTCTTGTCTACTATTTATTCATCTGAAAATATGTGCTATCAGATATTTATATGCTTTGCCAGAATTTGCATCGTAGACTTAAAAGCAAGACATATAAATACTTTGTAGAACACTTTTTAATAACAGATAGAGTAAAGCTATGGCAATAACACTAGGACTAGGTGTCACTTATCATGACACCTCTGTAGAAACATCAGCTAAATCACCTATTCGTGCTATTTTTGGGTATGGTAATGGTGCTACTAACAAAACAAACTTAGTTAATAATTATGGTGGTGTCGCGTTAGATACAACAGGTGTTGGAACTGCTAGGGCCGAGTTAGCGGCAGCAGGCTATGGTGGCGATAAAGCCATTTTTGGTTATGGTCAGATTGGAGCATACGTATCAATGACCAATCTTGTATCAAATATAGGTGTTGTTGCAGGTGATATCACAGGTGTTGGTACAGGCAGAAAGGCTCTAGCAGCAGCCACTTACGGTGGTGATAAGGCTATATTTGGATATGGAGAAAAAGCAAACAACACCGCTGAGGATTTTACTGCTGTAACAAACAAGGTATCCAACACAGGTGTTGTTGTGACAGATACAGCTGGTATTGGTATAGCAAGACGGAGTCTTGCTGCTGCTAGTTATGGTGTCGATAAAGCTATTTTCAGTTATGGTGCAGGCAACACCGGCGGCGGTGGAGGTGTGAGCACTTTTAATATTCCCACTAACTTAGTATCAAATACAGGTGTTGTTGGTGCTAGTGTAACTGGGGTCGGTACTGGAAGATCATCTCCAGCGGCAGCAGGCTATGGTGGCGATAAGGCTATTTTTGGTTATGGGGCTGTTATTGGCGCGGCATCTATGACAAATTTAGTATCAAACACAGGTATTATTGCTGCTGATGTTACTAATATTACTACTGCTAGATATATTTTAGCGGCAGCAGGATATGGTGGTGATAAGGCTATTTTTGGATATGGTACTAACAACACTGGTACTCCACCAAGTTTTTCATTAACAAACTTAGTATCTA
>ENA-UPTL01000072-UPTL01000072.1-marine-metagenome-genome-assembly--contig:-NODE-72-length-26849-cov-6.848287_pt1 | contig 26849 bp, 31 predicted proteins | sample MGYA00238170_ERZ767106 | MGnify/ENA primary metagenome ERZ767106 (study PRJEB28938, sample SAMN06267160) | marine metagenome | isolation source: Columbia River Estuary | place: USA:Columbia River Estuary...
CTAATGTTGGAACTTTGCTCGCTAATGTTGGAACTTTGGTTGCTAATGTTTTAAGCATATTTGCTAGGGCTCCAAGCCCAGCATTTTTTTGCAGTTGGTATATATATGTATGTGTATACTTATTCATATAATTTTTAATTATATAAATCGCAACGCAATCAAGCAAGACAATTTGATCTTGTCCATATTACAATTATATATTTAACGCCAGAGTCTACTGGGTGCCCGCCATGGAGTGATTTTGGATCTAGCTTAAGGTCATCGGACGCATTTCTCCATATGTATATTTTACCAGGACTGGGTTTAATTGTTTTTTCTATCTTGGGGAAAAACGTCTCTCCACCCTCAAAATCATCATTCAAATACAGTATAGAGGTAAACATTCTCTGTCCGTCTGGATTCATTTTTTGTTTGCCGCTTTCACCATCATTAAATCCGTCAAAGTGAGCCTTATAAAACCCGCCTTTTTTATATTTTATAAAGTTTGGCTTCTCTTGATGGCTAACAGGTATTCCAGTTATACTTGAGGTAATGTTCTTAAATCTTTCTACTATTACATTATAGTCTGGAATAAAATATCCGGAAGCATCTCTAATTTGCTTATCTACCTCCGTATTACCTCCGCTTGATCCAAATACCACTGCTGGATTAAGCTTATTTTTATAACAATGTATTACATACTCCATTTCATTTAGCGTAAATACATTTTCTATGGTTGTGTCAAATCCGTTCATAAATATGTTTGTTAATACACTAAATCAAAATAAAAGGGAAAAATACAGTATAGAGCAAGCTATTATGATTATTAAAGCAATTAATTGTTTTTTGGTAGTTTTCATGTTAGTAGTGATATATAACCATCCTTGTGAAAATGTCCAGTATATAAAAAAAAGTAGTCCTTGCGGACTACTTCTTTTTTTTACGCAATATAAATAACATGGATTTCTCCACGATAAATAATATTGCGTTTATCATTGTTTGTTTCATTTTCATTTCTTCCAGTTGTAGACCTGATAGGCTACATAGACTGCGATTACTATTGGGAATACTTTACCAATAAACTCGACAAAGTATCCAATAGATCTAACTAGTGTTTCGTTATCCAACATATACTATTTTTGTTTCTACGTAGTTGCACAGCTTTCTCATCTTTTCTCTGAATTGCTGGGCTGCAGTCCGGCAATTCGATGTTTTATCGCCTTTATCTTCCACCATTACTTCGATGGATATTCTTTTATTGGGGTTAATTCTATCAACGTATATAATTTCAACTTTTTTAAGTTTCATTTCAGATTACTTTTTTTGTTGTTGTGTTGTAGTATAAACATTACCTAATTTAGATGTAGTCCATGTGTTGCCATGTGAGTCTCGTGTGATTTGTACAGACCCAAGCCTTGTTGTATAGAAACACTGGCCATCTTTTGTTGTTGTTGTGTACAATCCTCCAAGTTTAGTGGTGGTGGATTGTTGTGCTGTCGGGATTATTATTGGTGCCTCATTAGCTATTGCAGCAGTACATGACACTAATAGTGCGGCTGCAATTTTTATAATCCTCACATTATGTCCAAGCGCGCTAAGGCGTTTTACTGCCCTCTCAGCTGCTTTTTGAGTAAGGTAGAGTGGAACAATCCGAAGATCGAACCACCCCCATGGATAATCTCGTTTATGTTGTATTTTAAACATACTAATATCCTTTTACCCTCTTTGCAGCGATTATATCGCCTTGACTATCTTTGGCGACAAAATCACAATAATCGCAATATGGGTCATCCATTGATGTCCCAAGCACCTGTAGAGAGTGCATGTTGTGTATGTCTTTGCTATTAAACCCAGCACCAAATGGAGCAGCAGCAATAGCAACTTGAATAGCCTTAGAGCCAGTGAATGAATCTATGATATACATATTTTTTTTAGTTTTACCAAATATAAAAGGGGGATAGAACCCCTTGTTTCGACCTTGATTGTATCCGTTCTAGGCCGGATATGCCTTGAGTTTTGGGGGGTTGTAGGCCACAACCTCCAACTTCACGTTCGTCCATTCGCGGGAAAGGTCGCCCTTTCCCTCCAGGATGGAAGCCTGCATCGGGCTGTCCGAATCGGACAGCTTCAGGAAATGCTTCCCGCCGCCCAATTGGACTTCGAGGAAGCGGTGCGACGGCACCGCCCCGTGGCGGTTTACCGTACAGCTGACGTCCGAGCGGACATCAGCCGAGTATACCCCTTCGGGTATACGATTGTTATATATGACTATCTTCATTATATTTTTTTTCTATTTGTTGTGCGTATACTAAAAAATGGTATACGCGATTTACTTGTTTTAGTTGTTCTTCGTATAAGACGCTTACTATTATATTATGGCCTTAAATAGGTCTATTTAAGGTACCCCCCACACATATCAAGTGGTTTATCTAATTTTAGGTTTTATTCATTGGGCATTGCAGCACCCTTGCATTAATAAAAAAAAACATTAAAGTAGTTAGGATAAATTAACTTAAATTATGTCTATTTGGTACCACTCTGGAGAAAAGTTTGTTAAAGCATCATGGTTCAAGAAAGAGCTGAATTTAGATGCTTATTTAATTTGCACTGGTCCATCTTTAGCAAAAGTAAATAAAGACATAAGGGGATCGGGAAGAAAAATATTTGGAATTAATACATCATACCCTAAGGTTATTCCAGATGTATGGATGGGCATGGACGAGATAGACTGCTACGATAAAAATATTTTATATGAACCATTCCCAAAAGTATTTAGAGGATCATATGAAAAAATGAGTTCCGATGGAAAATCTATATTAGATTTTCCAGAAGTCTATTTTGCATCAGTAACAGAACAACCAGGGAATAATATATTTACTTCATTAACTGATGAATTTCCATTTGTGTGGAAAAAAAACACACTATATATATGTATACAATTAATGATAAAAATGGGCGCAAAAAAAATTCACTTCGTAGGGTGCGACCTGGGAGGAGATAAAGATTACTTTGATAATAGGGTATTGAAACCTGAACAAAGAAAATACAACAGGGAACTATACTCATATCAATTGAGTATGTTAAAAGATATCAATGAATTATGTAAAAAAAATAAAATACAATTAATTAGTTGCACAGATAATTCTCCAATAAATAATTTTATGGAATATAATAAGCTAGATGATGCGATTAAACTTAGCGAGTCCAACCATAAAATAATCAACAAAGGGGTAGTAAAACATTGCCTAGATTTAGAGCCTAAGCGTGAAGTAAAAAAAACAGTGATAAGAAATAGAGATAAGATAGCTGTGATAACTCCAACCAGGGGGGATAGAAAAACATTTCTAGATAAGTGCAAAAGCTATGTTGCAAATCAGACAATTCAACCGCATGAATTTATTGTTGTAGACTATGTTGCTAAGCCAATCGACTTATCCCCCAAAAAAGACCAAGCAAATAGGATTATCGAAGGGGTTAATATCGCAAAAAAAGCTGGATGCAGCAGAGTTATAATAATGGAAGATGACGATTACTATGCGAACACCTATATAGAAAATATTTTTAAAAATTGGAGCGATGAATTTATAATTGGTGGAGATAGTTATCATTGCTATCACATCTTATTAAAAAAATATTTAAAATGGGGTAAGGATGTGCAACTTTATGTTAACGGCAAAAAATTACCAAAAGGGTCTCCATTGTCTCAGACTTCTTTTACAATAAAGTTTTTTGACAACTTCTTGAATGGAAATATGCTAGGTAGAAACTCAAACTTAGATGTTGATTTGTGGTCGTATTCAAATATGTTTAATTTGCCCAGAAAGTTAATATCAGCAAATGATCTTTTCCTTTCTGTAAAACATAATATAAGTTTATGCGCTGGGGGGCTACACTCCGCAGCCGGGTGGAGCGATGCAGTAGAAGATCCAGAATTTAAATATCTAGAAAGAATCGTTGGAGTAGAAAATATTAGCTTCTACAAACAATTGCATGAGTCAAAGCATGACTCGACGTTACGCTAATAGCGTTACGCCAATACGGTATAATTAAATATTTAAATATTGCGCTGCTCCCTGCTCGGGCGCAGGTTCAGCAATAGCAGCAACTGGAGCCATGGTCGATGGATTTATTGGAATCTGTGACTGCGAGAACTGTAACTTAGGGGCAATAGGAAACCCAACAATTGACTGGCTCATTTTTATAGCATTTATGTATTCGTTTTTACCAGTCTTTCGGTTTCTTACTGGGAAGTAAATATTCCCGTCATCTCCTTTTCTGGCAACAGACGAATATCTTTGGTCTACTCCAATGTTCTTAGATTCGGAACTTCTAATTGGGTCTATTACCATTACCTGGCTTGGGGAAACATTGCGACTAGATGCAGGTATTGCTTCAGAGGATTGTATTGCGCCCTCTCCTGTTTGTACTACTCTCTTTTGGTAATCGTATATTTCAAGTGGATTAATTCCCGCTATATGGTTACTTAAATTATTTCCAACAATTAAACTATCTAACTGAGGTGTGAAGTATCCTGGTTTTATTCCTTTTAATTGCCTGTTGTATGTCCCTTTATACAGTAAATTTGAAATTAACTTACCTGAGTCTTTCAGTACTCTCTCCTCAAACAGATCTTCTGGACCCACAAAGTTTTTATTGGCCATGCTATCTCTGTCGTCTTCGTGCTCTAGCCCTTTTTGAATATTTAACAGTTTTTGACTAGCCCTGAGCATTAATGAGGTAGATAAATTTTTTCCATCCATCCCAAGAGTTCTACCTATAACTTCTGGATCTATCTCAGACTTGTTTAATTCAATATTTAATTCCTTAGATTTTGTTTTTTGATCTATGTCAGTTTTAGCTTTTCTCCCCAATAACTTGTCATAAAATTTATCAAAAGATTTTTCATCATCCTCTCCCTTATTTATATCAAATATTTCAGGGCCCCAATATTTCATTATCTCTTCGTCCTCTACTCCCATTCCCTTTAATACTGGGAAAAGCTTGGTTCTGCTTTTGCCTATCATAACCCTGTATATACCTGTTTCAGGCTCCATGAAAATTCGCATTCCTGCTCCTGTCCCAGCTACGGTATTAACGTGGCTCTCTAGCTCTCCGTTTTCTTTTCTTCTGGCATATACGCCAGCCTTTAATCTTTGTTGTCCAGCAACAACGCTGTATTCACTACCTTTATTTATGAATGTACCTCTGTGAGTCATCCAGGGCACCCTAGACAATACTCCAGTAAATTCGTCTAATACTTCTCCATTATTCTTATCTTTGAGTGTAATTGTTCCAGTTAATGGAACGGACATTTTACCTCCAGTTAATAATGCTTTTTTCTCGTCAGCTAAAGAAAAAGGTTTCTTGAGGTCATATTTTAGGTCACTAGCCTCTATTCTTACTTTGTCGTTTTCAACTGGAAATTTTGAGGAATAAGCTCCCAGTACTTTATCAAGTATTGATTGCCGAAGTGAAATTGGATCATCAAACCCTCTAAGCTTGATTCCCTTTGGGGCTAAAATTTCCATTTTAAAGTAGAGGCTATAATGCGTTTTATCTATCTAGTCCAGCGGCAAGACTTCTTAGTATGTTTTCTTTGTGTTTTTCTAGTACAGCTAATGCGTTTGGGTCTAGTGCGTCAACCTTAATGTTACCGGAATCAGTCAGCATCATTAAAGTGTTTTTATCTAATTTTTCAATATCCTCATTGGATATAACTGGATTTTTTCTTTTTTCGAATTTTTTTGAGCCACCGGACTCATTTTGTTTCTCATCAGTTTTATTGACATCAGATATTGTGTTCAGGATCGAAGCAGAAAGAGAAGATTTCTTTTCATTATCAAGTAATGCATCTACGTCCATTTCAGATTCATTTGCCGAGTCTGGATTTGCTGTATTCTTCTTTGTAACGATTTTTATTAATTTGGGAGCTATATCTGCATTATTTGCTTCTTCTTTTTCTAGCCCTCTTTCGAAGTTTTTCTCTTTGTCGTAATATAGCTTATGTGTAACTACCCCAGCTAATAAAGCCCCAAGAGTGGGTAAACTAGTTAATAATGTTCCAATTGTTTCTGGCGCTGGCTGACCAGCTGATTTAATTAAATTAAGAACAGCTTCTTTGCGATGTGTTTCTGCCGGAACTTTATTTATTCTTTCCGTTAATGAAAAAACTAATCCACTAATACACGGGAAGTTTGCTTCTTTTGAGTCGGACGAAATATCTTTAGATAAATAAGACGAATACTCGTCCTTTGTGGAGTCTAGCTCTTTATTCAATTGTTGTTGCCGTCTTTTTTGCAAAATACTATTTACAATAGCATACCCAAGTGTTGTTCCAGCTGCTGTGCTACCAACTGCAAGTGGAGCATCCCAAAAATATTGACCAGCTGATTCTGCTGTTTTTTCTGGAACCTCAATAACTAGCTCATCTGGATTTTTCTCTTGCTCGTTTTGTTCCGCTGCTTGTCGCCTCAATGATAATAGGTGGGCTATAGCTGCTGCGCTAGCTCCAATGCCAGCCGCTGGAAGAGCGTGTCTTTTCAGCCTATCCAAAACCATATCAACAGTTAATCCTGGGATTTTTGATGTCTTATTCATATACAGATATATAGTATCTTACTTTAATAAAAAAAAATAATCAATATTAACTCTTTTTATTTTGCTTATTGACCACGGTGTAACCCGTTCCCTCTTTTTTAATGTACTCAATAGGAACAGTTGTTTTTATTATTAAAAGAGCTCTAACGCCAGTAGGCGAATTAGGGTCTATTATATATTGTGGCTCTTTTACTGGCTCAACTAATTGTACATCATTTTCTGGATCAAAAACTTGATCCATGACTTCTTCGTATTTTATTATATCTTTATGTATTGCAAGATCTAGTAAATGAATTTTATTTTTAGTTAATTTAATTTTCTTTTTTTGAGGATCTTTTTTCTTTATGAACTCCTCCTGAGAACTAGTTCCGCCAAAAGCCGCTCCATCAAATTCTTTTTCTTTGCCGGGCTTAGGTGAAAATTCTTCATCAAATGATTTTGGTCTATTTCCAACTATTACATTTAATGCTTCCTTTATATCCTCTGGTAAGTTTTCCTCTAACTCTTTTATTTTGCTGTCTGGTGTATTCTGGTGCTGTTGTTCGTTGTTGTATTGCATATCTATTAAACTGATCCAGTGCTGTTCGCGTCTTGGTCAATCATCTGCTCATTTCTATAATTTGCTAGCATTTTTTTGTATGCTTGAACTTTTTTAGCTGTTTGTCTCATTTCCTGGCTTTCGGTGCCATTAACTATGTTTTCTAGTTTTTTTCTGGCTATGGCGGTTCCAACACCACCAACTGCTCCGAGTCCAATTAAACCAAGTGAGTATTTCTGAACCAGAGACTCAAGATCTATGGCAGTTTTATTTAGTAGTTCTTCTACCTCTGGTAATGTAAGCCCGTTTTCTGCCGAAGATTTCATAAAACCTAACTTTACTGATTTATAAGTTTGCTGAATCTTTTCTCCATTTTGTATGTGTTTTGCAATTTTATTCATATTTTTTAATAAGTGTAATACCCTGCACCATTGTAGCGCGGTCCAGCGGAGTTTACCCCGCCCCTACTTCCAGATCCCATGAACCCGCCAATAGCAACAGAAGCTATAGTTCCAAGCCCACCAAATCCCATGGCTTTAGATAAAATATATCCAGCAAGCATTCCTAGTCCCATGTTTTTTACTCTATCAATTGATATTGATTGACCGCCAGATGATCTCATTGCTGATCTAGCCTGAGATATTAAAATGTTTCTATCTCCCTGCGTTAATGTCGGATCTGCCCCAAGTATGCTTTGAAGTGCAATTAAGTCCACTTGCTGGTTCCCCGTACCAAACGCCAATTTTTGTAAATCTACTACTGACCCCAATTTTCTCTCTTGGTACTCTTTTTTTATTGTATCTAAGTAATTAGGGTCGGTTTTTAATTTTTCTGGAAACACTAATGGATTTTTAAAATCCATATTTTGTGTCATCATTTTCCTGGAATTCTCTGAATACAATGGACTATCTGGAGACCCCAGTAATTGAAACGCCCCAGACGCAACTGCTCCGCCTGCCCCGCCTAGTGCCAAGTCCTTTAATAAACTATTGTGCTGTTTTCCAACCATTCTTTGCCCAATGTTTCTAGCCCCCATTACCCCAGCCCCGATTAATGCTGCTGATGGTAATGCTTCTATTCCGCCAGTTATTGGGTAGGTCAACTTGTCCATTGTTAACCCGCCAATATATTGCTTTATTTTATCTTTTAATTCTGTTGGGCTATTTAACTCTTTAAATTTTTCTTTAACCTCTTTTGCCCCATCCGAAAAATCTTTTATTTTATCTATTGCTAGGTTTAAAAGAGGCCCTGCTGTTTTATGCAGTTTTTTTTCAAGGACCGTATCAACAAATGATTTTACGGTAGTTACTGGATGTTTCCTTGGGGATATGACCCAACTATTGTTATCTTTTTGGCTGTTTAGCTCAAAGGTCATATTGGTCTTACCAGTCTGGAATGTTCCAAGTATTTTTGATGGAGATGATTTATGTATTTGTGCTCTCCCCTTAAATGAATCTCCGCCAACTCCAAAATCATCTGATTCAGTGTCCGTCAACCTTTTTGCTTTTATTGGCTCCCCTGGTTTCTCTGGTTCATCTAGTTTAAAATTTAATGTTCTATTATCAACTAGGAAAGAGAGGTTTCTTGTTCCATCTCCATTTTCGGTAATAGAGAAATCCCACATCTTAGGATTATTCATAGAGGGAATACCGCTATACGTACTTCTTTCTCTATGAGAAGCATCAGAACTAAAAGACTCAAAATCTACTGGAGCCAGCAAAGATTTAATGTTGTCGTCCATTGCGTTAGTTAATCAATGCGTTTTGAGGAAGACTTGAACTAAATAGTTTAGCGTTATTTTTATATATTTCTCTTAGATCCCAGCCCTCGCCCTTGCCAGCCCATGTGTCAGCTATTGCCTTTCCAGCTAGAGCGCCCCCAACAGCACCTACTCCAGTGGATGCTAATCCATTTAATCCAAACGCTTTAGGAATAAAAGCTCCAGCCAATCCACCAATTAATAATGGAGCAACGTTCTTTAAGAACTCTGGATTCTTCATATAGTCCCATGCTTTAGCGCCGTATTCTTTTAATGGTTCAGTAAATTTTGCTACGTTTTCAGAAATACCTTTTGTTGCTGCACTATCAAGCATTGGCTGTAGACCTGGTTTTAAAAATTCACCAACCCGCCTAACAATTCTATCTTTTATCCCAAGTTCTTCTGCGGCCTCTTTTGTAATATAATGATTTTCAACTAACCATTCTGATCCTGAGTCGCAAATATAGTCTATAAACCCTAATGCCATTTCTGCTGACATGTTTGCTTCTTTTTCTAGTGAGTCAACAAATCCACGACAAAACTGAATCTGATTAGGCTCAGACGTGAGATCTAAATTCTCTTCAGCTATCTTGCCTACGTGTTTAAATACTTTTTCACTAAATTGCGGGGTTAAACAGAAATTCATACTATTCATAATATATTGTTTTTATATTTTTTCTAGAAAAATATTATTGCAGTGGGACGTTTTGAACAACTTCTGGCATAGCTTGCTCCATTCCCATGGACCTTGCCTGTGTCCTTAGTTGGTCCATTTTCTTTAGAACAAGTGCATGAAGTGTATCATTGTTTTGTCTAATTGAAGTTAATTGCCTGCGTCTATCTGCCTCTGGCATCTGCAAGAGTTCTCTAGCTGTTTGATCAGCTTGCTGGTTAACGTCTTGAGGAGTTGCTCCTCCGCCTGCTCCTTGTGATCCAGATTGAGGGTCTTCTTCGCTTACCAATCCCATTTGTGCCATTTGTGCTTCTTCCTGCATCTTGCGTGACATATCTTCCATTTTGCGCTGTTCTTCCAGTATCTTTTGATACTCTCCTACTGGGTCTGAAACACCCATAGGACGCATTGCCGTTTCCTTGCTCAACAAGTTGGCGGTCATTGCTTGCAATCTCCATGCCTTGTTTTCTATGTCATCGATGATTCTGACTGACTCAAGCTCACATTCGTAATCTCCGCTACCCATGTATGCAGATACTTTAGATACGCAATCTTGTGCAAGTAGGTTTAGTCCCCTCACTAGACCTGACCAACCACGCTCAAATACTCGCAAACTAATTGGAGCTGCCTGTAAAGTCATTGTACTTCTATACAGTTCGGGCGGGATCCCTCTGCCATTAAGCATTCGATCCTCTTCATCCTTAATTAAATCAACTGGAGCCAAATTTCTACCCTCTCCTCCAACTGCCTGATACGTTACTGGGAATGGGAAGAAATTCCAGTCTGCTCCATCCTGCCTGTGGCGTACAACTGCGTCTTGCATCTCTTGAACCCAGTTCTTCATTAAGTTGTTGTAAATAGAGTTTCCCTCAGTGTAATTACCTTGAGCTGGGCTAATTATTCTAAGAGGGACAATATAGTCCATCATCAATACTTCGTTGTACCTACGCAATACTTGAAGCCTAAAGAAGTTCTTGAAGCTAGATAGAATTGCTGGGAGACCCCATCCACCTAACCATAAGCCAGATAAATATGGCTCTTTCATGTGGTGCAAGTGCCCTTGCTTGAACTTGAATTGAGTTTGATTTTTTATAGCAGCCAGGAACGGGAGCGGAGTTGTTTTAATGAAAAACTTGTCGTTATTTAGTACGCCAGTTTTAATCTCATTTGGAATCTCAGTATAATACTCAACATTGTGGGTAAGCCTATTTGCCTTAATAGTAATATGCTTTGGATTCCATCTAATTATCTTAATAGCTTTGCTGTCTTTCTTTTTATAGTCTCTAGCAATGTGCTTAGTGTCGCTTGTACACTTTCCGCAATATGTAATAAATGATCCATCATCTGGGTTATACTTAAAATCAACATGCTCTATGTTTGTCTCCCTTTTGCACTTGGAGCAAACCAAGACCCTAGTAAATGGTAAAGACACAGTGGCAAAAGAATTTCCATAGCACATGAAATCATTTCCTATTGCTTGAAGAGATCCAGCAAGATCAAAATCTTCTGTTATGAGTTTTTCAAATTTTTTTCTCTCATCATCGGACTGACCGCTGAATTTTAAGTCAGTAAGAAAGTAATTAACAATTCTCTCGCTAGCCTTTCTATATGTTGAGTCATTTACATACAAAAACTCACAAAGCTCTAGAGCACTGTTTATGGTTCTTGGAGCATAACTGGAAGCGAGATCCACCCATGGATTCATAAACCCCGTGCTAATGCCGTTTTTTCCACCAATGATATCAATATTCATTACTTATTTATAAATTATTATTTGCGTGATTTGCACGAAGTGTTTTTACAGCATTTTTCCTTATTACACTTACGTTCGATATCAATGCACTCTTGTGCTTCTTCAATCATTTTATACTCTCCAGTCTTTTCATTGTCACACTCGAAGTGATCCAAAACGCAGTCCATAGGGGAAACGTCATCTCTTATTATTGCTAGTTTTTGCATATAAATTATAGTCCAAGTTTTTCAGCCTTTATCTTCTTTTCTTCAGTTAATGGGGAGTCTTTTTTTTGCGTCAAAAAATTCAACAAATTTGAAGAAAAATCTTCGTGTTCTGCTTGTGGCTCTAGGTTATCTAAAGTTTTTTTATCGTCCTGCTTTTGATCAACTTGCTCGCCCAGTATTACTTCTTCAGAGTCCTTTTGGAGGAATTTTTTATTTAATAAATTTATTGGAAAATTGGTATACATGTGTTGCTTAAGTTAATTATTTAAGTTACTCTTCTTCTTTGTTTTCGTCCACAATAAAAAAAATCGACATTATTGAATTTAATTTATCTATTGGTATATAGATACCGCTAGCGTAAAGATTATACTCTATCTTTTCGTAAATTGCATTTAATTTTATTCCCCTCTTTGGTTTTACCTTAACTCTGTCCTCAATTGGAGTAATTAAAGAAAATATTTCTCCATCTATATGGACCTGAGATGAGTCAACAGAAACATCCGTGTATGGAGTTATAAACACTACGCTTTTCTTAACATCAGTGTCGGCGTTAATATTTTTTAATGCGTCTTCTTGTTTTATTGGAATGATGTCAGCTTTTACTGTTTTTTTTGTTTTTGGCTTAGGTTGCTCAATTATTTTATCTTCGTCTTTTTTGTCTAAGTCCAGTATCTGAAAACTTTCAAAAGATTTTAGTCTTTCGGCAATTGTTTCACTAGCTTTGGGTATTTGCGTGTACCCCGCTAATGGGTTTTGTGATGTTGTCATTTTACTTATTACTAAAAAGGTATCTGTAGTGATACCATGTGAGTTTGTATTTTTTGCTCTTTAAATTCTGCGTATTTTACTTCATACGATAATGTCATAATTCTTTCACACATACTAAATGGCAAGTCCACCTTGAAGGGTATTTCTGCGTCACTTAGAACATAGCAAATAGTTACTGGCACCTTAAACAAAGATATGACATTTTCTATCTTAGCTGATTTTGTTTCTTTATCTGACTTGGTGTAGGTTGCATCAACTTTAGTTGAAGAGCAAGAAGAAAAAAATAAAATAACAGCTAAATAGCAAGCAGCCTTAAGTATCACATTCTTATTTCCCTTTTTGATTCTTTAACTTGTTTAGATTTTTCAGGAAGTCTGATGCACCCTGGTGTAGTAAAACATAAATCCAGGAATGGCTCGTCTAATAATTTTTTTAAAGAATTATTAGGTAAAAACATCAAAAGAGATTTTTCCCATTCTATAAATTCCGTTTCCTGAAATACTCCACCTATTGTTCCCCATATATCTAGTCCAATTGGAGTAATTGTTAGCTCTTTATTGACTGCTACCCATTTAGGTCCATTTTCTTCGTTTGATATGTAAAAAATTTTATCAATACATATAGGAACCTCGTCAAATAATTTATAAGCCCAAAACTTAGTTCTTTTTTTGCACTCATTTCTATATTCATCAATTGGGCAATTTTTAATTTCATCAATTTTGTATTTACACTGATCCATAAATTGACGGAATACTTGTGATCTGCTTTTTATAAAAACAAATGAAGTGTAATCATTCTGTGATGGGCTTAACGTATGGAAATGGTCGTAATCAGCATCTATGCTTTCGCTAGCTGAATAAATATCCCTACCTGTAAAAGTATCCATAATTAAATCGCTTGGTGAGGCTGGGGTTGCCAGATTTAATGGAAGCAATAACTGCTCGTATGTTTGGTTTATTGCATTATTGTCCATCAGTGCAATAAACTACTTTATTGCATATTGTGCAAGTATTTTTTAAGAAAAAATGTTTCTCGATCTCATCTCAAAAAGCAGTGGGGCTATCCCCAATTGATCTTTTGTGGCAGTAGAGCTATATTTACCGTCTCCTAAATACTTTCCGGATTTCCAGTTATTTGTGCCGCTCCACAGGTAGGGGCTGTTATTAGATCTATATAGTCTGTAGCCAAACCCATTGTATCTTTCCGCCTGATACAGTGCGCCCTCAATAGACCAATCAGTCCATTTATCTAACTTCTTTAGTTTTAGTGCGTCTTTGGCGCTAATATCCCAAGCATATCCACCTAGTGTAGTTGGCTCTGAAAGAGGTCTTCCCGATGGCTCATTTACTGTTCTTTTTTTAAGTGAGTCTCCATTGTGGAGGTGCGTTTTAAAATTTAGAGTTGCTTCTCTGTAGTGTATGCAACCTATCCAGTACCATGGAGCTATTCCAACTTTTTCATACAATTCTTTATTTTTTATGATTTTATCCACTGTGTCTTTTACTAAATCGACATCAGATATCTTCATATTAGAAAACATTGATGTATATTCTTCCCTTAATTTAGAATATTCAGAGGATATTAATGGCGGAGTCGTGGACATTTTGTTTGTTCCTTTGCTTGGTGGTATTGTGCCTTTGGGGTCTGCATCAAAATTGGTGTATTTATTCTCTTGGTATATTTTTCTGTATCCATTCTCCCATAGGAATCCAGAAAGAAAAAGTCCGAATTTATATACCTCTTCCTCTTTCATGTCTGGAAACAAGATATGCATAGACTCATGGATTAATGAGTCTAAGTACTCACTAGGTCTCTGATATGGGTCTATTTCTATTCTCGCTTCATCTCTGTATGCTAAGCCAAAGTATTTCTTTTTTCTATCTGTGTCCAAGAGACTTTTATCAATTACCGAAATTTTGTTGGGGTAATTTATTTTATACTCTCTTGTTTTTTTCATTTAATTTACCTTTGGTTGCTATTTATCAGTGTATCTATGGTAAAGAGCCATGTCAAATTTAGACTTATCCATAAAAATTTCATATGTGTCTCTTGATATGTCCATTGGATTTTCTTTTTTGTTGCTATAGTTCTTAAATATATCATCTTTTTCAAAAAAGGCTCCATCAGTAGTAAAATATCTCCTTGCTAATTCTTCTAGGAAAAAATTTACGGATTCAATCGGAACAACACCTATTTTATCTAAAACAGAGCAAGCTTTATTGAAGTCGTCCATATTTAATGGCCTAGAGTATGGTGCCTCTGAAAGATGTCTAGTGATCCAATTACTCTCAAATCTATTTGATTTAATGTATTCCTCAAAATTGTTGTGTTTTATTATTTTGTGTGTTGGTTCGTGTTCTGATTCATCTCCCGTTAAGTATGAATAAATTGAAAACGATCTTGATAACGTATCTCTGTTTACAAAAAATGGGTCAAATGTTTCTCCAGAGATCTCCTGGAGTTTTGGAATTAAGCCATTAGCCAATTTATTAAAACCGCGTAACTCAACAACTGCTGCAAATATATCAAATCTATGTTGACGAAGAGCTATGTAAAAATCTTCCTGTGATATATATGGAGATCTTTTTTCTACTGGATGCTTCACGCATCCAACTAGATAGTCTTCTAGGGGCCTTGAGCTAGTTACAAAAAACTTAAATAAAGGACCCCCGTATTCGGTAACGTTTAGCATCTGCCTAAAAATAATTTCACCTGTTCCAAAATAACTAGAAGTAAATATTTTTTGAAAAGCGCCTATTATGTAGGTACCAGCAGTTCTAGGGATATGAACGTAAAGCGGGATTTTATTCATCTGTGTATACGACGCCATCAGGTCGCTCTTTATTAAGTATTAATCTTGCCAAGCTTCCATCTACACACCCGTGAACAACCATGCATTCTTTTCTGACTACGCTATTTTGTTTTTTCTTCGAATCACCAATTAATCCAGAATCGGTACACATATAATTGCTTGACCTAAAATTTTGCTGTATTGTCTTTGACTGAGCGGATTGCTTGTGTATTTCCTCTCTGCACCAAACGTCAAAAGCTATTACAGGGCTTATAGATTTCCAGCTATTGCATATTTTACTTAAGTTTGGCGGATATACAGCTACTCCATCCAAGTGGGGGCAAGATGATGCAGGCAATTGTATTAAAGACCCTAAGCATAGTTTCCCGCATAATTCATATTCTTTTGAAAGTGAATCTAGCCAATTATTTTCTATTGGAGTTGTATCCATCTCCATCCAGAACCATGGCATTTTATTTTTTTTAGACTCTAAGTATTTAATTGTTTCGCTCCAGTAATGATTAGGTCCACTTGGCCAACCAATAGGTCCATTCTCCGGAAATTCAAATATTGTGGATTCTCCAAATTTTCTATTAAGTCTTTCAAATACTGTTTGACCAAATTTAACATCAAAAGGCCTATGTACGACCAAAAGCGAATGAGACTTGTATAATGAAAAAAATCTAACTATATCACAAAAATCCTCTATCAATGGTTCATCATGGCTCGATACAGGGACTACGACGAGCATATTGTTATTCTGGTATTTCTTGCCACTTACCAATTGGGCATGCTTCAGTTGCCAACCTTATCTTTGCCCACGTTGAACAACCACATTTTGTGCATCTTCCCGTATTATTTAAAGCAACTGAGTCCCAGAATTCGCACCCTTTGCAAATATTTTTACGTATTTCAATTTGTTCTTCTGTCGCGTTTCTAGCTCCAGAAGACACCCATTTTGTTACAGCTGTGGCAGCAGATCCAATCATGGCAAGCGTTGAAGGTTTTTCTTTTTTGTCCATAACGCTTCTGTACCTAGCTAGCACCTTTTTGTGCATATCTATGTCTCTCTCTTCGCCTTTTTCAAGTCTGCAATGCCAGTAATCCAGCAAAAGATTTGGTTTAGTGTTTGTTATTTTAAATCCCCTAGATAGCCATTTATCTCTTTTTGCTGGTCTATCTTCAAGTGTCAATGCGTATACAATTGGTTTTAGCTCTTCTTTGTTTATAGTCATAATAAATTAATATTTAAATATAATGTTTAATTAAACAAACGCCATAGCGTTACCTGGTCCTATTGGAAAAAAATTCATTCCCGTGTAATTACCACCACCACCACCAGGACATGATCCAGGATTATTAGGGCAGTCAGTTAGAGGAGGCAGGCTGGTGAAAGAGTCGCAAACGGGTATAGGATCCTCAAAATGAAAGAATATACTTACTCGAGCTCCGTGTGGCCCTCCATGCGCAGAATTATTGCTGGTTACGGTAACCTTCATTTTGAACTTGCCAGTACTCCCAGCAGATGTTTGCACTGCAGTCTGCCCATTGATTCTTCCAAGTGCACAACTGTTAGTTCCCTGATCGCTACTTTGTAGAGCTCCAACGCTTCCATAGTTGTCAAAAATTCCAGATACGTCGGCTATTGGTTTGTATTTCTTCCAGCAATCTGGGAATTCATAAATTGATTCCACATCTTTGGTTTGTACTGCTCCACCGCAATCAGCTTGGTTTGACCCCCCACATGGCGGTGACACTTTTTCACAACCAGAAAATATCATATTATCTAAATATGCAGAGTCACCAGTTGGTTGAGCACTTCCTGATTTGGCGCAACACGAATCAAAGCATGGACAATCTTCAACCGATGGGGTTCCGCTTACTGAAATCTTCCACATTGTCTTCCCCTTCCATTGACTCGTTGACGTTTTGGCATCGCAAGTGCATGTATTACCTATCATTTTACCTAATACATAACTGAGGTCATTTACTTGACACGCACATATGAATTGCCCCCCACTAGGATAGCAACACCTATTGCAATCTCTGTATCTAAATCTATCTAGGTCAATATTGTTGTCTTTTTTCCAGACGTCAGTATCTCCCTTGCAATAATTCCAATCTGCTCCAGTTCTATTCCCACCTCCAAAAGCGGGCGCAATAGCGTTCCACATGTCATTGATATGGTTTGCCGTAATTACTTGTGTAACATATCCTCCTTGATCATGGCTACGGATCCATTTTATTCCACGCTTTTCGTGATTTTGAGGACACAGCTGAGCGCTTGCGCTACAGCTTGGATCTCCGTACGCAGACCCAACTGGGCCCAGAATATCGAAATAATTAGAATAATGCCATTGTTGGTTTATGTTGCAACATTCTTCACCTGAAGAATCACATGGTGGATTAGTGTTACATATGCACACTGTTTTTGGGGTTGCATTGTCAATGCAAGCATTAATTACATCCATGTAGTTACTTGCCCATTTTCTCCCAAGGTTACATATCCGATTGTCAACGGCTCTCCCAGGGTAGTTTTGGGACCTCCAGCTAGCTGGGTCCATGTCTGCACATGAATTCCCAGAACAACACCTGTATCTTGGGTAATGATCGCCGCCTTCCTCTAATTGCCATCCTCCACACCCATAACAGTCACTTTTTAAGTATACAATCCATGAACCGAAATCGCTATGATTGTATGTATAGTTGGCGTTTGGGGCGGGTATTCTACTGTTTATGTCCCCCCCTGTAGTTATAAATCTTGTTTCAGAAAAAGCTGGATTTGCGCCTGGCGTTAATTTTATTGAAATAAATCCATTAATAGTAGCAAGCGGTTCTATCTCCTCTTTGTATGGGGCATCTCCATATTTAGGTCTTCCACTTCCAAGAAATAAATTTATGCCATATTTTGCACATTCATCCCTGGCTGTATTGTACTTTTTTCTTAGTTCAATTAAATCAGCCCATGACACACAACTCCCTGCCGAAACTGCAGCTCCCGGCCAGCTACTGTCATTTTCACACGCCATAAAAATTACTTATTAAATTTATAGCTATTAACTATTTGCTTTTTTTTATTTGTGCCAGAGTCAATAAACTCTACAACGTCAAAATTAATGTACACATATATAGATCCACTAACAGGATTCCAAACATTAACCTGTTTCCCCGCCTTGTTTAGTTCTATTATATTTTTAACTGGATAATTTATTTGTCTTTTGTCTCCATACACAGAACAACCAACAAGGGAGAATAATACAAAAATAGAAAATAATATTACTTTAATGCGCTGCATGCTTGTGCTCCTGATGATAGCAATTTTTCCATATCGCTAAATTTTACAAAAAATCTTCCGTTTTTCCCAAATTGACTTCCCCAACTATTGACGGCAAAGAATGTCTCCCATTGACAGTCTACTCCGTATATCAACCACGCATGACCACCCTCATAAGTTGAGATAGGTCTAGCAAAACCATTTTGGTCTGGTGTGGACATAGAAGCATACCAATTGCTCCCCATAACTACTGGACCGTTTTCGTAAATAAATTTTGCTATTTCCTCTACTGAATATCCCCATACATAATCTTTAATTAATCCAAGTTCTTTCAATACTTTTGCTCCAGCCCTAACGCTAGTCCCGTATGAGTCTGGCTCTTCTCCCTCCCATTGATCAATTTTTTGCGCCTTCGTGTAAATTTCTTGTGAAGTTATTTTAGGTAAATTTAAATCAAAAAATGGGCTAGATTGAATGAATTGGCCCCATGCGTATCCGACACAGTGACTAGTGGAACCCTGGTTTAATGCGTTTCCTATTTTCCATGATTGCCTGATCGTATCACTTATGTCGGGCTTGTTTGCAAACATCAAATACTGCCTGTCTCTATCATCATGACTAAATAACAGCCCCCTGCCAGCAAGAGGGTGCTCGGATTTATGTTTACTAGTTATGTTAGCGTTATTGTTTTCTATCATTTTATTTTATTGTATTAATGTAGCAAATTTAATTTGGCTTTCGATTTAATTTGTCACTTTATGTGCCATAGTCAATAAAAAAATAAACGGAGGGGAAGGCCCCTCCGTTTATGCTCTATTAATAGAGCCAACAACAACAAACACGTTAGAATACAACTAACAATATAAATATATGCTTAATGTACTTAAAATACAATCTTTTTATTTAACTAAGTTCCACTCCCTGGAACATATAGTATTGAAGCATTCTTGCATACCTTCAATAGACTCTAAAGACTCAAGTAATGGAAGAGGAGGAGTCCATACACAAATTATTGTACCGTTTATTTCTGGCTGATGTTTTTCGTTTGCTTTGTGGTGTATTATCTCTCCTGGATAAAATATTTTTCCAGATAAACTGTCTATTACGTATCCACTCACTACTATGATTTTTTCGTCAAATTTATGAAAATGTAATGGAGCTAATCCAACTCCTTCGCATATTGCCCTAGTGCAATTTTCGTCATTGTCTATTAACATTATTCTTATCCCATCAAATAATGTCCCCCACTTACCGCTCACCATCACTCTAGATACATCTAAATTTCCACTACTATTGTCGTTGTGTGATTCAATTACCCTTGCCCCATCATTAATTGCTTTAGCAGCGTGCGTAGCCGCCTTTCTTAATTTTTGATGAGCGCTCTTGAGCTCTGATTGTATTGGCGTTGTTGTATACATTCTATTGTTTGTTGTTGTTTAGCGCTCTTTCAATAATCGCACATTGATTGGTTACATGGTCTTTTAACCTGGATATAGCCAACTCTAGTTGAGCTTTGTTTTCTATTGAACCTGCTGTAATGGCTGGGGCGATGGCCTCAACAACTTGAGTTAGTGAGGTTATTGTTGATATATTCTCTTTTGATAAATCGAGTAGCTCCCTAGAATATATCCTTTCTTTTTCTTTATAGTCTTTAATGTCTTTAATTAAAAAATATATCCACCCAGCCATTGTAGCAATTCCAACTCCAAACGTTTTTGCTAATTCAATAAAATTAGGTTCTGGTGGTATTACTTCCGATAACATAGTTAATAGATAATACTGTAGTTACTTAACAATATCAAAATAAAAAAAAATAAAAGGGCACTTAATAGTGCCCTTTTAAATTTCTAAATATTGTTATTTGTTATTATCTAGTTTTCTCTCTCATGAATGGAGTAGCTGGCCTTGATTTGATCTTCTTTTTGGGTGATGCAGCCTGGGCAACTGGGTTAGCTTTTGCCATTTTGTTGTTGTTCTTGAGGGCAGAAGAAAGGGCTTCGGATGTCTTAGACAGTGCTAGCCCGTCAATTTTGACTGGACGCCCAGACTTAGCTAGAGTCGCCTGAATTTCTGCTCCATATTTTTTGATAATGTTAGCTGGAATCAATCCGACTAATCCATCAATAATAGCCCAAAGCAAACCAGTAACTACGGTTGAGTTAATGAAGTCTCCTGAATTTGGAATTTTTGCAGCAAGATATGCCACAATTATAGCTGCAGCAAAAGATACACCTTTTTGAATGTATGGCCCAAGTCTACCTAAAGCCATTTTTACTACGAATGTTTCTACGAATGATGGAAGTTGTAATTTCATGTTTTATGTATTGAGCTGTGAGTATTGTTTATTTTTTGGTGTCTGTCAATTTTTTTTTACAAGCTATTAACGAAGTATGTTTAAGTACTCTTTTATATCTGGAAATAGATCTTCGTTTTCATTTTTGATTGCTTTAGCTAGATTTACTTGTCTGTCTATAAAGTTTATATCTACTGGGTATCCGAAATTCTTCAAGCGATTCTTCCTAGATGAATTTTCTATGTTTAAATTAGGGAACACTTCCCTAAAAAACCTAAATTCAAAGAAATTAGGTATTATTGAGGATGCACTTGGAAACACATTTTTATCTATATCTAGCTCTAAGGACCAATCAGGATTTAACATTTCTATAAATCTTTTATGTAACTTTTTGTAATAGTAAGAAGTAGGATGGTTTGTAGAGGTTACAATAAGATGATCTTTGTATTCATTAAGTATGTCCAATGTGTTTATATAGTTTTTAAATTTAGCTGATTCTTTTTTCTGTTTTCTTTTGTTTTTATTTATAGATTTTTTTGCAGCATATTCTATTAATTTAGCAAATTTAGGATCGTACTCATTTTTTAACCAATTCAATATTTCACTATTGTTGTATCCTTGTTCGATTAACCATATAAAAACATATGGCATAATTGTTTCACGGTCTTGATAAAATTGATTTAAATATCCAGAAAAATTAAATACAGGTAAACATATTACTTGTTTTTTATTATTATATTTATGTTCAATATATTCGGTAGTTGCTTTTACGGGCCTCTCCCTGATGCCTTTTCTAAAATCCTGGCAAACAATAATATCTGCGTTATCTATAATTCTCTCAATAGAGTGAATTACTTTTTTAGTAAATCCTTCATTTTTTTTAGCAGGCAAATACATGAATGGAGAAACCACAAAATCAGGCCATTTCGGCCAAACACTCATAAGATCATAGTCTGATGCTTTTAATACTTCATATAATTCATTGAATTGTGCATTTTCGTTAGTTAACGCTCGACCCAATACAGCTAATTGAAAATTTCCGTAAAAAACAATTTTTTGTTTCATGTGCAATATTTTCTGTAAAGTTTGATATCAAGTTCCATGTTCTTAGAAATATAATTTTTTAATTCATCATCAAGATCTTTAAATTTAATTATTTCACCTTGGCTATCATTTCTATTTATAATGCTTTTATCTTCAATCTCGCTTGAATCTATCCAATAGCACTCTTGAAAAACTTGATCAAACAATTTATCAATATTGTTAATATCGGATACCTTAAATGTGTCTAGCAATTTTACGGCTTCGTTGAAGTCTTTTTCTGTGCAAGGCATGGATTTAAAATTCGTAAGAACTCTTATATACCAATTGGAGTGCAGATCCTTAGATTTTATGTGATCTATAAATGATTTTGACTTTAAAAACTTATGAGATATTAACTCGTGTGATGAGCTATTTCCCTTGGAATAATTATAAAGAGATTGCTCTCTTTCAAATGGGTCCCTTAAATTAGTATAACGTAACCCGCTTGTTCCAGCTATATTTAAGATGTCTTGTATTTTACTATCAAGTAGGTACAATCCATCTGGTTTTAATACTATAGAAAATAAATTAAAATTATATATTTTAAGATCTTTTATGAAATTATCTATTTCACAATAATAAGTTCTATGATCTTTACTGTGTTCTGTAAAATTTACATTATTTATTCTTTTCTTTAGGGGGTCGTACGCAAAAATAATTCCAACTTGTTTGCCTGAATCAGTTAATAAAAATCTACATAGATCAAGGTTCCAGTTTCTTTTGGAATTCCAAGATTTTTGAATTGCATACAGTCTATATAAATTAGCGGTAAGCCTGGTGGTGTAGGTTCCGCCACATCTTGGAAAATGTAAATAAATTGGTATTTTGGGTGGCTGAGTTTTTGAGCTAGAATTAATAACGCCTAAATATTTATTGTCTTTATTTAATAGCTCAATTATTAATTGCTCCCTTATTTTAGTTAAACTTAATTTATTCAACCCAGGAGAATTGGATGTAAATTCGTCTACAGTTCTGTGTGCAACATGAAATACTTTGTGTTTGCTTAACGTCTCATAGTCTTTTGTGTATAGCGCAACGTATTTTCTTACTGGGCAAATATTATAATTAACGCTTCCGCAATTTAAGGATAAAAAATTTTGATCATGGTAAACTGTATACCCCTTTCTTTTGTATTCTTTTTTAAGTAATTGTTTATTTTGGTCTGAATACAATACTATGTCTTTGCAAAATGACAAAAACTGTTCTTTTGTGCCAAGTGCAAAGCATGGGCAATATCTATCTAAAAATGTTATTTTATCTGTTGGTTCTTTTATATCATTTATAGATAAGTATCTATTTACAACATCATAATCGGATACAAAAAATGATTCACTTTCATCTTGGGTAGAGTACGCAAGCCACCTTAAGTAGCAAGATAGTCCATATTGGCTTAATCTACTTCCAGAAATATCAATGTGGATTCTTTCAACACTTTGTTTAAACTCGTTGTAATATGGACTTCTTTCAGCATCACGTTGATTTAATATAATTGCCTCAAATCCATTTTGTTCCCAACTCTGTTTCCAAAGGTTTAATATCTCTGTTTGATCTTCTTCTCCTAATTCCTCAAAATATGTGTATATTTTATTTTTCACTCTTAAATTAGTATATAGTGCTCACTTAAATGCCAAATATTAGTAAGATGTGAATTTTTATAATTTTATGAGTTGAGTATATTTAAGTACTCTTGTATTCCTGGATGTATGCCCTGGTTTTCGTTTTTCATTTTATTGGAGATAATTACTTGTTCGTTTATGAATTCTATATCCACTGGTCTCATAAAATTGGTTAAAGATTTTTCGTAAGATAATTGTTCTATATTTAAATTAGGGAACGCTTTTTTAAAAAATTTAAATTCAAACAAATTAGGAATATTTGATCCACTTGGAAATATGTTTTTATTTGTATCTAATTCAAATACCGATTTGGGATCTAGTATGTGTGTAATTTTTTTACATATTTCTCCATAATAATAAGACGTTGGGCAATTCATGGAGGATACAATTAGATTATCTTTGTATTTATTGAGTGTGTCGCAAGTGTTTATATAATTTTTAAATTTAAGTGATTCTTGCTGCTGTCTTTTGCTATTTTGATTTATAGATTTATTTGCTGCATGTTCGATTAAATCAAAAAATTTTGGATCATACTCGTTTTTTAGCCATTCCAATATTTCATTATTGCTGTATCCTTTTTCGGTTAACCATAGAAAAACGTATGGCATCACCGCATCGCTATTTGGGTACTGCTCATTTAAGTATCCAGAAAAAGATACAATAGGTAAGCATACTATTTGTTTTTGTTTAGAATATTTATCGTGAATATATTCCGTAGTGCATTCGATTGGTCTTTTTTCAACATCTTTTTTGAAATTTTGACAAACAATAATGTCTGCATCATCCATTGCAGATTGAATAGAATCTATCACCTCCTGAGTAAACCCGTCACTTTTCTTGTTAGATAAGTACGTAGATGGACAAATTACAAAATTAGGCCACTCTTTCCAAGTGCTATTAAGATTGTAATCTGATGCCTTTATTGCCTCGTATGATTCATTAAATTTTAAATCTTGTGCTAGGGCCCTGCCAATGACCGCTAGTTGCATATTTCCGTAGTAAACGATTTTCTTTTTCATTCTTAAATTAGTATGTAGCACTGACTCTAAAGTCAAATATAAATAAACACTATTTTATTCATCGTCGGGCAATACTTCTTCCACTTGAACTTCAACTGGAATGTCTGAAGTATCCACTGGCACCGAGGCCCACGTCAGCCCGAGTCTTGCAATTTCCGCCTCGCACTCTTGCAGCTTACCGACAAAAGAAGTGCCCGCTATATCCACTCCGCTACCTGCAATGGAGAGATACAAGATATTTTGTTCGTCGTGGATGAGTTTATAGTCGGGATCAATGACCACATCAGCGGCCCAAGGTAATCCAAGTCTGACTCGTTCGGCCTCACACTCTTCTTGTGTTCCCACAAAAACTTTAGCTTCAGTTGATGTTATACCAATCGACTCAGCTAAGGATATGATGCAGGTATCGTTGTATATTAGTTGCCACGGCCCTTGATTTGTTACTGTCCAGTTAGGTTGTATGTTCATATTTTAATAAATTGCCCACTTGTTTCTAAGGTATGTTTCAATGGCTTGACGTGCGGTTACCGTAAGCGGAGAAGAGTAAATGATCACTTCACACATATCCCCCCCAAGGCAACCATTCCCATTTGTTCTATCTCCACCAACTTGCAGCCTATAGCTTGTGCAAGCCGCCGCAGCCGTTGCGGTCTCCTGCCCTACGAGCGTTCCGTTACGATGGGCTTCTGTCGTTCCGGAACTAGGTTTTGTAATTGAAAACAAAGAAGTAATATTAGTGAACGGAATATTGAATGGCGTATAGTCTGCGCTAGAGACTACTGATCCAACAGCCATTCCAAACGAATTTCCGTATCCCTCGAACCCTGCGTAAGCGTAGCCTCCCCCACCAAGATTGCAAGAGTGCGCGGGTGAAGAATTAAAGCGCTGCGTGATAAATCTTCCGACGCCGCTACCCTCCGAAAAATCCGTTCCACTCAGCTTAAACACAGCAAAAACATGAGCCGTATTCGTTGTGTTCGGGATAATGTTTATATTTAACTCATTGTTAATTCCATTATAACGAACGACATTTCTGCCATTTTGAATTGCCGTTTTGAACAAAGGTCGGGTTGCGGCTGTCGCTTGAGTGACGTGTCTTGCGTTACCAGATATATCTTCCCACCGCGCAACCGCAGTACCATCTACGTTTATTGAAGCCCCACCAGTAGTTGCCGTGTATAAAGTATCAGCCACGCCAGCGTCCAGCCACACATCCATTCCTAGAGTATCTGGAGTAGCCCCGATTGACAAAGATGAATTAGCGGCATTGTAAGTTCCAGTTACGCCTCCACCCACATTCGTCAAACTTAACGTTAAACCCGATTGAGTTGCACCGGGGAAAAATTTAAAGACAGTCCCTAACTTTGGAGTGGCTCCACCAAAGTCCACGGTAAGAGTAGTTGCAGTAAGCGTTGCTGTTGCTGTTACTGCTGCCGTAGTACGCCTCACTATTATTGAGCCAGCATTGACCGTAGTTGTACCTGTGTAAGTATTAACGATTGTCCCAAGGTCAAGTGTTCCAGCTCCGTTTTTTATAAGTGATCTGTTTGCAATGAGATCGAAAGAAATACTGCCGCCCGTCATAGTAGTTGTCCCACTGACAACATTGAATATATTAGTTCCCGCAGTTATATTGCTGGGGTTGAAAGCACACGTTCCGCTAAAAGTGTAAGTGCCAGCCCCAAAGTCGGAGACGCTGTTAAGGTTAAGTGTGCCGCCATTCATTACAAGCTCGCCAACAAAGCCACGCAAAAGCCAGCCAGCGGTGGTTGTAAGCGTACCACCAGAGTTAATCGTTACCGTGCTGCTGCTATTCAAGTTGTTATGGTTCCCTGCTCTATAGGTACCTCCAGAATTTATTACTATCGGACTCGTTATTCCAAATGCTGCTCCCCCAACAACTGTTCCCGCGTTTACTATTAGTCCACCTCCAGAGAAGGTGTTGATTCCGTTTAAGGTTAATGTCCCTGTGCCCGTTTTAGTAAGGCTATAAGCATTTGAGATGTTGCCGCCTATGGTGAGCCCGCCAGACACAATATTCACCGTTCTAGCTGCGCTCATAGTTACAGCGCCCGTTCCCAGATTTAATGTTCTGACTCCTCCTGTGTAACTGAAATCGGCGTTCCAATTCTGCGCGTTATTGGAGGAATTAGTTATATCTGCCGTTGCCGTACACCCGATGTTTCCGCCTGAAAGCGTCAATGGCCCACTACTCACACCACCGAGAGCTGTAGCCCTATTGATATTTAACAATCCCGCGTTTACGATTGTCCCACCTGAATAAATGTTTGATCCTGCCAACGTAAGCGTACCAGCTCCATTTTTAGTGATCGAACTGCCTGATCCTGTAATTCTAGATCCAATACTAAACTCGTTGGCAGTAACCGTAATGATTCGATCTGAACTAAGCGTTATATCCCCGCCTGCCCCCGCTGTGCCAAGCGTAAGAGATGCACTACCTATAAAAGTGAAATCAGCATTCCAATATTGCGCCCCGATG
>ENA-UPTL01000080-UPTL01000080.1-marine-metagenome-genome-assembly--contig:-NODE-80-length-25736-cov-4.387018_pt1 | contig 25736 bp, 42 predicted proteins | sample MGYA00238170_ERZ767106 | MGnify/ENA primary metagenome ERZ767106 (study PRJEB28938, sample SAMN06267160) | marine metagenome | isolation source: Columbia River Estuary | place: USA:Columbia River Estuary...
AAATTTGACGGAGAAGCTTATGTTGTTCTGTAAGAAGGGGATGAAATTCGCATCATCACAGAAGTAGGCTCTGTCATGAGTTGTGTTAACACATTTGAAATATATCCTTCAACAGTTTCTCCATTAAGCTAGGAAATTTATGACGATCTATCGTGGCCCCGGTGGAGGTGGTAATGCTGACTCAGATGCTGAAATTAATGCACTGACAGCCCTTACTAACGAAGCCCTTGCCTATTCTGAAGCAGCAGCCTTAGAAGCTGATGCAGCAGCCGCTTCAGCAGCAGCAGCGTCCACCAGTGCTGTTAGCGCAGCTACGAGTGCATCTGGTGCATCCACTAGTGCCACCAACGCAGCTTCTAGCGCTTCGTCTGCATCCACCAGCGCGTCTTCTGCATCAACTAGTGCTACAAACGCAGCCGCTAGTGCGTCTTCTGCATCCACAAGCGCCACTAATGCAGCTTCTAGTGCCTCTGCTGCTTCCACCTCTGCCACTAACGCAGCAGCCAGTGAAACAAACGCAGCAGCTAGCGAAGCATCTGCATTAACATATGCAACAGCTTCAGCAGCCAGTGCAGTTACGGCTTCAACGCAGGCAAGCAATGCAGCTACCAGCGCTACAGCAGCGGCAGGCAGTGCTACTTCTGCATCTACACAAGCAAGCAACGCAGCTACTAGTGCATCTGGTGCAGCAACAAGTGCTACCAATGCTGCTTCTAGTGCCTCTGCTGCCTCTGTTAGCGCAGCAGCCGCCCTTGCTTCAGAGACAGCAGCAGCAGCTTCTGTAGCCTCCATTGACTTGCCCACCATTGTACGCACCACTGGCAATCAAACAATTGGAGGGATTAAAACCTTCTCTTCTACAATTGTGGGTAGTGTAAGTGGCAATGCAGCCACAGTGACGGCAGTGACCCCTTCGCAGGTGAGCGATCAAGCCAACACAAGCACAGGCTTTTTTGACCTGCCTGTAGGCACAACGGCGCAGCGAGGCTCTCCAACATCTGGTGCTATTCGCTTTAACAGCGACACCCCCGGCTATGAGGGCTACAACGGCTCTGCATGGGGCAGCTTAGGAGGCGGCAACACCACTACCAAAGGGTTGTGGGAGAATGCCAACAGCATTACAGCCTCCTATACAATTGGCACAAACAACAATGCAACAAGCACAGGCCCAATCACAGTGGCTTCTGGCATCTCAGTAACTGTTCCATCCGGCTCACGCTGGGTGGTTTTGTAAGGAATTATATGGCAGTAACTATAGACGGAACAACGGGGGTATCAGCGGTTCAAGCTGGTGCAGTTACAACTTCTGATCTTCCTGCGGGGAGTGTGTTGCAGGTTGTTCAAAGTGTAAAAACAGATACTTCTTCTTTTGCTATTGGAGCAACAGGGGATATATCTGGACTTAGTGTTAGCATAACTCCTACATTGTCTACAAGTAAAGTTTTGGTTACCTTTTGTTTGCAAGGGTCAACTGCTTACGATGGAATTCTTAATTTATATCGTGATGCAACGGCTATTGGTCAAGGCGATGCGGCGGGTAGTCGAAGAAGGGGAATAGCAGAATTTCCACAAACATCTACGGCTGGTTCTACTGCAACTGCTGCTGTGTCATTTCTTGATTCTCCAGCAACTACAAGTAGCGTAACATATAAAATACAAGCAATTATGGACGGTGCGGCGGGTTATGTTAATCGTTCACAAACTGATGCTGATGCTGTTTATGACCCAAGATTAAGTAGTTCAATTACAGTTATGGAGATTGCAGCATGAACCACTTAGCAATTTACGCGCTGTATCCGCAGGTGGTCACTGTCGATGACGGTACTGGCGCATTTGACGCGCAGGGTAACAAAGTTGTGATTGATGCTGCGGCTGTTGCTGCGTGGGTCAACCCCAACGCCTACAAAGACAAACGCGCTGCTGCCTACCCATCAATGGCTGACCAGCTTGACCTGCTCTACCACGGCGGCATGGACGCATGGAAAGCGGCAATCACCGCAGTCAAAGAGGAGTTCCCAAAATGAGCAGCATTGCAATAACCGGAGGCGCTACAGGCACGGGAGTGTTTTCCCTCCTCGCTCCTTCAACCAATACAAACCGAACACTGACGCTGCCTGATAGCGCAGGCACTGTAGCCACCAACGAGGCCATTGCTGCTGCTGGATACACAACATCTGCTGGAGTGTTAACTCAATTCAACGCCAGCGGCTCTGCACCAGTCTATGCTTGCCGCGCATGGGTGAACTTTAATGGTTCTGGCACTATTGCTATTCGTGCAAGTGGGAATGTAAGTTCTCTTACCGATGTGGGGGCGGGGGACTATAGGGTTAATTTTATTAATGCAATGCAGGATGCTAATTATTCGGCAGTTATTACCTCTGGTCAAAAAGGGGTTGTTTGGGGAATTGTTCTTTTTTCTACCTCTAATCCGTTTTTAACCACTAGCGTTGGGCTTGTAACTCAAACTCCAAGTGATTCTGCGAACGACAACCCGTATATTTGCGTCAGCATTTTCCGTTAAAAGAACACCATGAGAATAATCTACAAAACACCAGACGGCGGCGTGGCAGTAATCATCCCCGCTACCACCATTGAAGCCTGCATGAAGGACATTCCCGAGGGTGCTGAGTACGCCATCGTGGACACAGCAGACATTCCATCAGACCGTACATTCCGAGGAGCGTGGACATGGGCATCGTAATCGACATCACCAAAGCGAAAGCAATCACGCATGAGGCACGGCGTGCAGCTCGCTCTGATGAGTTCGCTCCGCTGGACATCAAGGCATCTATCCCATCTGAAGCCGTAGCTGCTGAAGAAGCCCGTGCAGCCATCCGCACCAAGTACGCTGACATGCAGACTGCTGTTGACGCTGCTGCTGATGTGGCTGCACTGAAAAATATTATGGAGCAATTAACATGAGCGTAGCAGTAAGCGGTGAGAGCATCACCTTCAACGACAACAGCGTACAGAACACCGCTGCCAAAGTGGGCATGGTTAATCGTATTATTAATGGGAGCATGACCATAGACCAGAGGAACGCTGGGGCGAGTGTAAGCGCATCTGCTAACAGCACAAATTATTTTGCAGTTGATAGATTTTTGTTTCAAAAAGTTAGTGGTGGCGTTGTAACTATGCAGCAGTCTAATACTGCTCCTGTTGGGTTTTCTTATTCACTAAAAGCGTTAGTGGCTACCGCTGACTCTTCTGTTGCGGCTGGTGACTTTGCAAACATAACTCAACCAATTGAAGGCTTTAATACAGCAGACTTTGGTTTTGGTGCGGCTGGTGCGTCCACGGCTACTGTTTCTTTTTGGGTTAGGTCTAATCTAACTGGGACATATGGAGTTGCATTAGTTAATTCTGTTGGCAATAGAAGTTATGTAACTAACTACACAATCAACGCCGCTAATACTTGGGAACAAAAGACAATTACTGTTGCTGGTGATACATCTGGAACGTGGCTAAAAGATAATAGTGCAGGTTTTCTTGTTCGTTTTGGGTTAATGGTCGGTACTAATTTTCAGCAAACCGCTGGCTCTTGGGGAACTGTAAACGCAATGGGTTCATCTTCTCAGGTTAACTGGATGGCTACAGTAGGCAATGATTTCTACATCACAGGCGTACAGCTTGAGAAGGGCAGCACAGCCACCAGCTTTGACTACAGGCCGTATGGCACGGAGTTGGCGCTTTGTCAGCGGTATGGATTTCAAATAAATATCATTGATAGTGTTGTTGCAAATAGATTTGGTTTTGGAATGGCGAATAGCACAACAAAAGCATATTGTGGAGTAGTACATCCAGTTCCTATGCGTGTTAAACCATCAATAACTATTTCATCTACTATAGCTAATTACGCTGTTTCAGATACTACTGCTGGTTCTTACACTACAGCAATATCAACTCAAAGCGTAACATCTGATATTTATAAAACATATCTTGATTTAACAGTGGCATCTGGTTTAACTGCTTTTAGGCCAGTTTTTCTTGAAGCGGCCAACACATCTGGAACTATGTTTCTTTCTTCGGAGCTTTGATATGTATAAAGTCACTTTGAAAACTTATTCAGATAAAGAATATTTAGAAATCACAAGAAATAGTCAAGATGGTTTTGTAACTTCTATACCTACTGACCCAGCCAACACCGACTACCAAGCCTACCTTCTCTGGCTGGCCGAGGGCAACACGCCGGAGCCGGCATGAGCGACCACGATGTAACCCACCGAGAAATCTACGACAGGCTGGTGGCTGTTGAGACTAAGGTGGATGCTATAGATGCCAACACCAATGACATGGTGAAAGCCTTTACTGCTGCTCAAGGAGCCTTCACAGTGCTAGAGTGGATTGCAAAGGCTGCAAAGCCTTTCTTGTTCATTGCTGCTGTTGTTGCTTCTATAAGTGTGTTTATACAAGAGTTTAAGGCTCACTAATGGACGCTGCTCCTCCTCCAGCAATATATGCACCTGCTCCTGTGTGTAAACGTTGGAGTTGGTCTACTGATAGGAAACAAGTGTGGTGTTTACAATGGGTAAAGGAAACTAAATGATTGACCCGTTCACAGCACTAGCAGCAATTCAAACAGCCGTGAAGCTGGTGAAGACAGCAACTAAGACAGTGCAAGACTTAGAAAGCCTTGGCCCTGTTCTTGGTAAGTTCTTTAGTGCTAAATCTGATGCCATTACTGTTGTTCAGCAAGGCAAGACTAAAGGGTTTAAAGGAAGTGCAATGGGACAAGCTATTGAACTAGAGCTTGCCATTGAGTCTGCTAGAGCTTTTGAAGAAGAAATTAAGATGTTGTTCTTCCAAAGCAACAAGATGGATGTGTGGGCTAAAATCATTGCCCGTGCTGCTTCCATTAACAAAGAAGCTGCTCACAACGCCCGTAAAGAAAGAGAAGCTAAGGCAAGGCATGACAAGGAAGTGGATGAAGCCATCACCATGTTCCTGCTCATATTGGTTGTTGTGGCTGTCTTAGGAGCCACTGGTTGGTTTGTTTACGAAGCTTTTGAGCAATGCGCTGGAACCTGCGCTATTAATAAAGGATAATTATGGCTCTCCCCTCCCTCCTCTCTTTGGTTAACGATGTGCTTGTACGCCTTCGTGAGCCAGAGGTGTCTACAGTTAATGAGAATGTGTTGTCTAAGCTTGTTGGTAAGTTTGTCAATGATGCAAAGCGACAAGTGGAAGATGCTTACAACTGGAATGCTCTCACCTCCACCCTGACAGCCGTCACATCGGCATCCACATTCAATTATGTGATGACAGGCACAGGCAGTCGGTTTAAGGTTATTGAAATCTATAATAACACAACCCGCTCCTTCTTGTCCCCTCAAACATCTAAGCAGATGACGCAGAACTTCCTGAGTTCTCCAACACCTGTGCACGGCATTCCTTTCTATTACAACTTCAACGGTATTAATCTGAATGGCGACACACAGGTAGATATTTTCCCTATTCCTGACGGTGCTTACACACTGTTCTTCAACCTCTACATACCACAGGAAGAGCTTGTCAATGACGGAGACAACATGCTGGTTCCTAAAGAGCCTGTTGTGCTGCTTGCTTACGCTCGCTCCCTTGTTGAGCGTGGTGAAGATGGTGGCTTAAATAGCTCAGAAGCTTATTCCATGTACAAGAGTGCTCTTTCTGATTATATTGCTTTGGAGGCATCTCGTTATCCAGAGGAAGAATGCTGGAGTGCTCCTTAATGGCCCAACCCCTCCAAACATCTACAATCTCTGCTCCGGGGTTCATGGGATTAAACACCCAAGACTCCTCCCTCGACCTTGCACAAGGCTTTGCCTTAGTTGCAACTAATTGTGTGATTGACCAGTATGGACGCATTGGTGCTCGTAAGGGGTGGCTTCCACAGCACGCCTCTTTAGGGGCTTTGAGCACAGCGCCCGTAGAAGCAATTGCTCAACTTGTGGTTGATGATGGCACTGAATACATTGTAGCCACTGGCAATAACAAACTGTTTAAGCTGGTGAGTGGTGTGTTGTCTGAGCTGTCATACGGAGGCGGAGGCACAGCACCAACAATCACTGACAGCAACTGGCAAATAGTTTCATTAAACCAGTGCATCTACTTCTTTCAGACAGGGCATTCTCCTCTGGTGTTTCAGCCTTCTGTGTCCACCACCACCTACAGGCGTGTGAGCGAGATGGCAGGTTATACAGGCACGGTCTTAAGCGCCAATGTGGCAGTTAGTGCTTATGGCCGCTTATGGGTGGCTTCTACAACCACTGACAAAACAGTTGTTGCTTTCTCTGACATCTTAGCAGGGCAGGTTTGGAGCACAGGAACTGCTGGCACACTAGATGTTAGCACTGTATGGCCTTCTGGTAGCGATACCATCACTGGGTTGGCTGCTCACAATGGCAACTTGTTCATCTTTGGTAAGAACACAATTCTCATCTACACAGGAGCAACTGCACCAGCATCTATGAGCTTGGCTGATACCATTACAGGTATAGGCTGTATTGCACGAGACACCATTCAGAACACCGGCTCCGACATCATCTTCTTGTCAGATACAGGCGTGCGTAGTGTGCTTCGTACCATTCAAGAAAAGAGTGCTCCGTTCAGAGACTTAAGCAAGAATGTGCGTAATGACCTGATGAATGCTGTTAACGGGGAAGTGGTTGCTAACATCAAGAGCATCTACAACCCCTTTGAAAGCTTCTACCTCATCACAATGCCTGTCTTAAAAACTGTGTATTGCTTTGACATGAAAGCATCTTTGCAGGATGGAAGCTCAAGGGTTACAACATGGGATGGCATTGAACCAATGAGTTTCTGCTTCTTGCGTGATCGTAGCATGCTTATTGGTAAGGATGGCTACATCGGTAAATACACAGGCTATTTCGACAGCGCAGCAAGCTATCGCTTCCAGTATTTTACCAACCATACCGACTTAGGACAGCCCTCTGTAACGTCTGTGCTAAAGAAGCTGTCAGTGGTGGTGATTGGAGGAACTAATCAGTATGTGGCAATGAAGTGGGGCTACGACTTCACTAACAATTATTACTCACAAACTGTACTAATTCCTACTCAAGAGGTTGACTATTATGGAATAGCGGAGTATAATGTAGCTGAATATAGTCCGGGAACTTCCTTACAAACTCTTGTAGCCTACCCCTCCGGTAGTGGCAAGGTGATACAGACGGGCTACGAGAGTGAAATTGCTGGTGCTGCTCTTAGCATCCAGAAGATTGAAATTCAAGCAAAGAACGGGAAACTAGCATGACAGAATATGTAAAAAGTACAAACTTCGCATCAAAGGATGCCCTTGCTGTAGGCAATCCATTAAAGATTGTCAAAGGCACTGAGATTGATACGGAGTTTAATAACATTGCTGTGGCTGTAACAACCAAGGCTGACTTGCTTAGTCCTGTCTTTACTGGGACGCCTACAGCAGCTACAGCAGCAGTTAACACTTCTAACACACAACTAGCAACAACAGCCTTTGTTGTAGCACAGATTGCTGATGACGCTCCTGCTAAAGATGGCACAAATGCCACAGGCACATGGGGCATTAGTATTACAGGCAATGCGGCAACTGCAACTTTAGCTACTTTAGCAACTAACGCAACAAATGCAACTACTGCTGCAAACGGAGGTGTAACTTCAGTTAATGGCAGCACTGGAGCAGTTACGGTAACATCTATTGGCGTGGGACAAACATGGCAAACACCGTCACGATCATTGAGCACAAACTACACCAACAGTACAGGCAAACCAATTCAAGTTATTGCTGCTGTGTATGCTCAAGGAAGCACACGGTGTAGGGCTATTGTAGACGGCGTAACAGTTGTTGAATCGCTTACTCAAGACTGTTGTGGTGTTCCTCAAATCTCATACTTTCCTTTATCGTTTATTGTTCCTAATGGCTCAACATACCAGTGTCAAGGCGGTGGTTTAAACACTTGGGCTGAACTGCGATGATTACATCTCCTCCTATTATTGAAGAACGGATGAAAACATGTGAGGGTTGTGATAAAGCTAAAGATATGAGCAGTGACCCTCTTTATTCTTTTATTGACTTCTTTGGAAAGATTATTCCAGATGCTAATAAATCAATGTGTACTGAGTGTTCTTGTCCTATATGGGTAAAAGTTAGAGTACCTACTAATACCTGTCCCTTGAATAAATGGAAAGAATAATGAAAATACCAGTGATTGTGTCTGATAAATATATTGTGTATTTAGAAGAACATGCTGGTGCTTCCTTCATTCATTGTGATTGCTTTGAATGGAGCAAAGGGATTAAAACCTCCCTTATAAACGATTTAGAAAAACTCTTGCAAATACATCGTAAGCCTGTATTTGCTATCCATGAGATAGATGATAAGAAGCATTTGAAGTTTTTATCAATAACAGGCTTTAGTTTTTATCAAAACTTTATAGGGCAGGATAATAACATGCGACAACTTTATGTGAGGAACTTATAATGGGAATCGAAGCAGCACTCATTGGTGGAGGCGCTAGTCTCTTAGGCGGCATGATGGCAGGAAGTTCAGCAGAAGACGCTGCACGCACCTCAGCAGCCGCACAAACAGAAGCAGCACGCATTGCAGCGGAAGCACAGAAGTTCCGTCCTGTAGGCGTAACCACTGCCTTTGGTGGAAGCCAATTTGGTTTCTCTCCAGAGGGCTACTTGTCCAGTGCAGGCTACACCCTGTCCCCAGAGCTTGCACGGCAGCGTGACTTGTTCTTGTCTCAGGCAGGCACACAAGGGCTTGGCTTGGCAGAGCAGGCTGGCACAGCAGGGCAGGGCCTCTTCAACCTCGGTCAAGGCTATTTAGCACAAAGCCCTGAAGCAGCAGCCCAGCAATGGATGCAGGCACAGCAGGCTGCTTTGGCTCCCGGTCAAGAGCGTCAGCTTGCAGGCATTCGTAACCAGCAACAACAACAAGGGCGTGCAGGGCTTGCTGTAGGCGCTACAAGTGCTGGTGGCATGGGTGCTTCCAACCCTGAGCTACAAGCCTATTACAACAGCCTTGCACAGACCAACCTTGGCCTTGCTGGTCAGGCACAGGAACAAGGGCGTGCTCAGACACAGTTTGGTCAGGGCTTGTTAACAGGCGGCTTAGGCCTCACCTCTGCTGGCTACGACCCATACAAAACCATGTTTGGCTTAGGTCAGAGCCTTGAATCAGCAGGTCAAGGAGCCTTGGACATCGGCAGTGCATTAGGCGGTCGTGCCGCCACAGCAGGCGCTAATGTTGGCAATACGCTGTTACGAGGTGGCATGGGTGCTGCTGAGACAATGCAGCAAGCAAATGCTTACAACCCCTACGCCTCTGCTCTTACAGGCTTGGGACAGAATCAGCAACTTACTAGTGGCTTGGCTGGTTTGTTTGGCGCTGGTGGAAAAATTAATCAATGGTCAAACCCGGCAGGTAATCCTCTTCAAACAGGTCAATACGCAGACGCTGGATACTGGACTTAAAGGAAACATTATGGCTGAACAAAGTTTATTCGGAGCAACCCCTGAAGCCTTGCAAGCAAGCCGCGCTGCTGACTTGCAAGCGCAAGCCCTGCAATATGCTAAGCTTGACCCGTTTCAGCGGGCTAATATGAGCATCTATCAAGGAGCTAACCAGCTTGGTGGGGCTGTTGGTGGTATGCTTGGTGGGCAAGACCCTGAGATGATGCGGATTAAGCAGCGTCAACAAATCTTGCAAGGGGTTGATTTAACTAGTGCTGATTCTGTTAAGCAAGGTATTCAAACAGCAATGCAAAACAATGACTTTGCATTAGCTAATGAGTTGAACACTCGTTATCAAACATCAGTTAAAGCAAGTTTAGAAGCCCGTAAGACACAATCTGAGATTGATAAGAATTTGAGAGAAAAAGCTGGTGCAGAACCTTTACAGCAATTAATTCGTACAGGTAAATATACACCGGCATCTGTAGCTGATTATCAGCAATCTGGTGATCCTACAGTACTGGTTCTTGCAACTCCTGAAAAAGCAGACCAAATTAAAGAAGTTGGTGTTGCTGTGGGAACAGGAAAGCCTGTTTACACCTTTCAAACAGCTTCCGGTGTACAGCAAGTTGTGTTTGAAACAGACCCAAAAACAGGCAAACAAATCATGGCTCCGTATGTTGGGGCAGTTGATCGAGCAACAGCAAAAACAACTGTTTCTGTTGACGCTAAAGGTGAAGCAGAGTTTGTTAAAAAACTCGGTGAACTAGATGCTAAAACTGTTAACGAAGCAATGGTTGCTTCTAGAAATGCACGAAGCACTTTAGGTGCCTTGGAAAAACTTAGTACGCTAAACAACGAGCAACTCATTTCTGGTTCTTTTGCTGCTGGTCGTGTGGGCGCTACTAATTTGTTAAATACTCTTGGTTTAACTTCACAAGCAGACGCAGCTCGTCTTGCCACGTCTGAGAATTATCAGAAAGTAGCAGGAGATGTTATTTTACAAACACTTGGTGGTAAACTAGGTGCTGGCTTTTCTAACGAAGACCGTAAGTTTATTGAAGGCCTTATTCCACAGCTTGAAAATAGCCCTACAGCGCGTAAGCAACTTATTGCGTTTATGGCAACTAAAAACAGAGATATTATTACTGAAGCATCTCGTTTAGAAACATATGCACGGACAAATAAAGGATTAGGCGGATTTTCTCCTAAGATTCCTTTTGGAGAAGCCCCTACAGGGGTGTCTGCTATGACAACTGAGCAGCTACGCGCAGAAATTGATAGGTTGAAAAAAGGAAATAAATAATGGCTGCTGATACTCGTCTTGCTGAATTAGAAGCAGAATTACAAAAACGAGGAAATGTACGGGTTACTGGGTCTGTCTTGGAACCAGAAGGCTCTACATTTGAAGAATTTCAGAAAGCAGGGGAATCTTTATTAAAAGGAAGTGCCAAAGGACTTGTTGATATTGTAGGTGGGTGGGGTAATCTTTATGATTATTTGAAGAAAAGCAAAGACCCTTCAGCTTTGTCTTCTCAAGGCATTCTTCGTGGCATTACAACTTTAACAGGCGTAGACCCACTGAAGATACAAGGCTATCCCGGCTTGTATGAGACAGGACAAGCTGCTGGGCCTGCTGTTGCCTTAACAGCTATCAATCCCGCCTTTGGTTTATTTTCTCCTGTGGGAACGGTACAGAAAGCAGCAGGTACAGGGGGGCGTTTATTAGCTGAAGGAACTGTTGCTGCCGGTATGGGCCTTGGTGCTCAAAGTATTGCCCCAAATAGTCCTTATGCACAGCTTGCTTTGCAAATGATTCCCGGACTTGGAAAGACAGCAGCAGAGCGTGTTCAATCATCGTTGGTGCGTCCTTCTGGGACTGTTCCTGACAATGTGACAATGCCTTCTGGAGATATGTTTGCCTTGCAGAATGTGGGCCGACTAACTCCCGGCGAAGCAACAGGAAGCCGTCCTCAACTTGCCACTGAAGCGCGTGTGGAAGCTTCGCCTAAGATTGAAGCCAAAGCCACAGAATTTAGGCAAGCACAAGCACAAGATGCTGAAACTTTCTTAAATAATATGTTTGATAGGTCTGCTAACTTAGCCATAACAGACCCTCAAGAGGCTGCTTCTCGTCTAAGTGGCGCATTTTTAAATTATGGTAAAACATTAGCTAATAAACTAAGAACGGACGCTGCTAAAGACTTCACTGCTGCTGAACGATCAGGTGGCATTGTTAATTCTGAACCAGTTGTGGCAAAGGTGCTTTCATTCAAAGCAAACCTAAGTCCTTTGTCTCCAACAGATATGGCTTTCTCACAAAAGCTTGATACAATCATTGATGAACTGTTTGTTCCAGCTAAACCAGAAGTGCGAACTCCTAGTTTAGTTTTGGGTGCTGAAGGAACTCCTGCTTTTACAGCAGTGGAACCAGCCACAGCAGCAGGAACTAAAGGAATTCCTATTGGAGAACTGAAAAAAGCATTGTCTGATTGGGGTAAAGCTGCATATTCAGGAGAATACACTCTTAACGGCTCTAATGTATTTCAAGGAGTTGCTCCGGGACAGGCTAAAGGTCTTGCTCGTGCTATTCTTGGTGGATACAAGGAAGCGTTAGATGCTGCTATTGAGCAAGGTATTCCGGGGGCAGACAAGTTAAAAGGAGCACGAGACAATTTCTCAGCCAATCTAAAACAGATTGATGAGTTTTCAGAGCGCCCCATTGTTAAAGCTTTTGGTAAGCCAATAAACCAGCTTGTTCCAGAAGTTGATGTTATGCCTGTTTTAAAGAACATGCCACAAACACAACGAAAGCTGTTGTTTCAAATCATGGGAGAACAGTCTCCTGAAATGGCTGACACAATCCGTAGGCTTCAATTTGATGAAGTGCTAACAAGTGCCAAGAACGCTGCTGGAGGAGCTTCTGCTAGTGACCCTTCTTTTTCTATTAAAACAGCTTTGTCTCAAATGAATTCAAAGAAAGGTGATTTTGCTTTCTTATTTGATGATAAGGCAGGCGCTATGGAAGCTTCCACAGCAATGCAATGGATGCAGAAGGTGCTTCAATCTGAAGGAGCAGCGGCAGTGGGGGGTGCTGGAGGGGATGTTTATGCTGTAACGCGAGGTGTTGGTGGTACATCACAAGTTGCTTTAATGCTCCAAGAGATTGGTTCTATTTTACGAAACACTTTGGCAGACCCTAATAAGTTTGCTGATGTTATTTTTAATCCAGAAACAGTTAACAACATGGTTAAAGCAAAAAACAAACCAACAAGCAAATCTGTTAGTGATGCTTTGACTAGTCTTGCTAGGGTTACAGGCGTAGCTGCTGTTAAAGCTGGCCCTCGTATGGCGACAGATCAGCCAACCGTTGAAGGACAGCCTACAGAAATGGCTCCAACTACTTTACAAGAAATGGAAGCAGAGCTTCTAAAAAGGGAACAGGCAGGACAATGACCCAAGCATTCGGACTAAAGAGCAAAGCAAACCTATCCACGGTGCACGAAGACCTTCAGAGCATCATGGAGGAGGCTATCAAAGACGCTCCTTATGACTTCTCAATCACTGAAGGGCTTCGTAGCCTAGAGCGACAGAAGCAGCTATTTGCTGACAAAAAAAGCTCGACAATGAAGAGCAGGCATCTTACAGGTCATGCTGTGGATGTTTGCATCATCATTGATGGCAAGGCTTGTTGGGAGATGGATAAGTATAAGGAGCTTGCTACGCATATCGAGGCTGTCGCCTCTGCCCTCGACATCGATATCGAATGCGGAGCTTTCTGGCAACGCTTTCCTGATGGCCCACATATCCAATTAACACATAAGGAGTATCCAGATGCTGCTTGATGGACTACTGAGCATTGGAGGCAAGCTAATTGACAAGCTAATTCCGGATCCGGCTGCTAAGGCTCAGGCACAGCTTGACTTGGCTAAGATGGCGCAGGATGGAGAGCTTGCAAAGCTGGCTAACGAAGCAGACTTGTACAAGACAGAACAAACCAATGTGACAGAGAGGTGGCAATCAGACAACAGCACAGATAGTTGGCTGAATAAGAACATCCGTCCATTGTCGCTTGTTGCCATCTTTGTTGGTTACTTTCTGTTTGCCCTTATGAGTGCCTTTGGCTATGATGCTAAAGAGAGTTATGTGAACCTCCTTGGACAATGGGGAATGCTGATTATGTCTGCCTACTTCGGTGGTAAAACACTGGAGAACATTATTGCTATGAAAAACAAGAAGGAGAATACAGATGCCCCTAAGTAAAGGAAGCAGTCAAAAGACTGTAAGCAAGAACATCTCTAAGATGATGAAAGAAGGGAAGCGACCACGAGCACAGATCATTGCAATTGCATTGAGCGAAGCTGGTAAGAGCAAACCTCCAATGAAGAAGAAGAAATAAAGAAGGCCGCTTCAGAGCAATACTGAAGCGGCCTTTTTCGTTACATGAAGATGATGCTGATAGTGATAATACCTAGATGAATCAATATCATATTATTTGGTTCACCATCTAAGTCTAGCTCCTCCTCTGTTTCCGTCAAATGCACAACATCGTGCTCAATGCCGAATACAAGGCCAGCGTTAAATACAAAGTCAAAGATCATATTGTTCCTCTTCAATAAATTCGTTAACAGAAGTAAAGAAATCAAGGATTTCATTAGCTTTGTAGCAGCGCCATGAAACCCAAGCCTTTAAGTCACCCCTATCAATGGCTCCTTCATACAGAAGCTCCATCATGTATGGAAGCTCCTCGTTATGATGGAGAAGGGATAACACCAGAGGCATTGTCTTTACTGAAGAAAGCTTCTTCTTATTAAGAATTCCTTTCAAATCGTTGTTATAAAATTTAGCAACCATCTGTGCTTTTTCGTGCATTACCAATGTCTCCAAGTGTTATCAATAGGTTTTATTAAATTTCACAAATACCAGCATGCACTTTGGCATGGCAGTTTCGACACAAAACGACACACTTTGCTGCTTCCTTTAGAAATGTTTCAAATTTACCTGATCTACTGGGGTCTTTATCCTTTGTAGAAGGATCAATATGGTGCATATCTAAGCATACAGGATTCTTTTCAGAACAAAGTTTACAACCAAAACTAGCCTTCCATTCTGATATTTTATTTCGTTCGTTTTTAAAATATCCTCGTGCATGTTCTAAATTGCGTAGTCTCCACCTTGCTGCGGTAGCATTAACACATTTTTTACAACTAGCACGAGGAATTTTATGAAACTCGTTTAAAGATTTCTCTTCTTCACACGAATGACAAATTTTCACAGCAGTTCGCAAGCTCCGGCACTACAGGCCAAGGTCTGCGCTCCTTCCACATTGTCCGTATTCTCTACAAAAGCATCCCAATCAATCGTTGTAGGCATTGCTGCTTCCATCGTGTGATATTCATACTCCGTAATAGTTTCATAAGGAGCCTGCCGGTAAGTTCCACCATCCATAGGTAAGAAGCTCACCCCTGTAATCTCATCAAAATTCTCCCAAACCTTAGCACCAACAATAGGCCATTCATGCTCTTGCACACTGATGGTTACTGATGGCTTATGCTCACAATAATGACGCTGATAGAGCAGCCACAGCTTCAGGTGACTAACTGCATCAAGCTCTTCTCGCAGCAGAGCGCCTTCCTTAACCTTCACAGGGAAGCTAAACACTGTTGTGCCCTCTGGCTTCATCACACAAGGCTCTGAAGGGAATCCAGCAGCCTTCAAGAAGTCTGTCAGAGGGTCTTTATTGTCGCTTCGTACACGGCGAATGAAATAGCTACTATGTTGAGGGTGAAGCCCACTAGCAGTGCCAGTAAGCTGAGATACAGTGCCTTCAGGTTTGATAGCGGTAATTGCCACAGAAGCATTAATCCCAATAAAATCAGCGAATTGCTTATTAGTGATAACAGCACGATCTTTCAGCCTTTCTAGACGGCCCGGCAATGCTGGGTCTTCTGGGTTGTTTAACAATTTATTGTCCAATGGGCCTGTCATAGACACACCCAACAGACGCTCTTCTTCTGTATTACGCTGCCAAATCTTACGCAGATATGGGAAGTCTGTCATTGTTGATTGGAATGTTCCCAAGATGGTAGCCATTTCAATCTTATCAAGCAAGGTTTCTTCTGTGTCTTCTGGTCGAACAATCACTGACGATAGGTTACAGAACTGGAAGGGACGAAGGATGATTTCTGAGCATGGGTTTGTTCCCCACTCCTGCCCTGTCTCCCTACGGCCATTCTTCGCAGCTTGCAAGTCACTAGCATAACGATTAAAAATACCACGCTCACCACTATGGCTTTCATAAATAGTGCTCCATTCACGCATAAACTTACCAACATCAGGCTTCACATCATACACCGCTGAGTTGTTAGCCAATGCACGTTGTCCATTACCATCCCACCAGTTGCCTGCTTTAGCATGGCTCATCCGGTCATCTGACAGGTCAGACAAGCTAATCATTGCACTGCGTCGAACCCCTCCCACCACAACGACTTCCCCGACCTTACACAATATATCGTGGGCCTCAAGACTAGTGAGTTTTCGACCAACAGCACCTTTGAACTTTGCAACCACATACTTAAAGAGGTCAACCAAAGGCTCAGGCCCCGAAGCTCGTCCACCGAAAGTCTTGAGCCGTGTCCCAGCAGGACGAACGGCTGACACATCCCACTTAGGAATCTCACCTGCATACAGCAAGGCAACCACCTGTCGGAGGCTCTTTGCCCATCCTTCTTTACTGTCTTTAACGCCAATAACAGTGTTGCTATTATACAACGCTTCTGGAACCTCTGGCAACTTAGCCACATACTTCTGCTCAACGCTGAAGCCCACCCCTGTACCACAGAGAAGGATGTACATGGCTTCATCAAAGGCTTTTGGGTCATCGATGGGCAGATAAGAGCAGTTGTAGCCTGCCACGTTTTGTCGTTCAAGGGCATCTCCAGCAGTCATAATGGAACGCATTGAGGGAACCACTTCCAGATTGGTCACAGCATCCTGCAAGCGGGTACGGAGGCTATCTTGCAGCACATAATTGTGCTTGGTCAGCAGATGATTCCCCATGAAGTCGAAATAGCGGGCCACTGTCTCAGGCCAATGCTCACGGCGGCCTTCCTTGTCCAAGAAGCGGCTGTAGCGGCTCTTGCTGATGTAGTGCTGGTACGGGGTCATTTCGCGTTTATTAGTCATTCAATTCCTTAATTAGTTTTTCTAGTTGCTCGTCAATCTTTTCAGCAAAGGCTTCAACAAGGTCGCTGCTCTGTATGTTGAGAAGCTCCAATAGAGCCACCTCATCCATCTGCCTTAGATGTTCTTTGATGTTAGAAAGCTGTGTCATGTGCAAATTGCTTAAATACCGCTACAAAGGAGCAGGCAGCAAGGAAATCATCCACTGTTTGTCTACGCATAGTTCCTTTGATGTAGCTACTTTTGATATAGGGGGTGTAATAAGTCATTTCTCATCTTCTTGTTCAAACCAAAGCAAGAAAAGCAAGCAACAAATAGCATGGGCTAAATGGCTCTTGCCTGTCTCGCTGTCCTTCTTCTCTCCTCCTGCCCAATCTGTCAGATGACGAAAGGCTGCACTGATATAACGCTTACGCGCATAAGGGACAATCTTCCAGTTGTCATCCGCATACTTGCGTGAACCGTAGGTTAGCACATCTACAACATCTCGCATGGCTCGGAAGGGAATAAGCTCCCATCGTGCCTTACCATCGTCATATTTAACACCCTGCTTAGGAGTTTCTGACAAATCAGCCACCACTTGCTCCCAAGGCTTGTTATCCACTTTATCAAAAACCTTCATAGACACCCAATTAGATAGGTTTTCACCCATTCCAGAGGGGTCACAAGTGGAGCAGGGGTCTTCTAAATGCCCTCGTTCAGCATAAAAACATGTTTCACAGCTTGCCATATTTCTTCTCCAGATAGTCAATCGAAAGCATCATCTCATCGAAGCAGCCATCTTCCACCTCATTCAAGACAACAAGGCCTCGCCAATGGCGGTTAGAAAGCTTGTCCATATAGCTCTCATCGTGTTGATAATAGCTTCCTGCGATTATAGCACAGATTGCTTTACCATCCGCCCTTTTGCCATAAGCCACTGAACGCCCTTGCTGATGCCCAGCGACACAAGACATGTGCAGTTTGCTAATAATAGCAGCAGGAGAAGCAGCAGGCCTCCCCATAGCACCAACAGGCCAATAGTGATTAAAGCCAACCCCTTCAATAAATACAGGGTGTAGAAACGGATGAACCTCCCAATCTTCCTCATAGCATAAGTCCTTAATGCTGATAAGCCCCTCAAGCATTGGGTTGTTGTTAACAGCCCTGTCAATGCGGTTCTCATGGTTGCCTAATGTGAGCACCATGCGAGGCTTATACACTTTCTCCTTGTTCTTCTTCTGCTGTGCTTGCAAGGAGCGAAGAGGAGCCAAGAGCTTTTGCATGGCTTCCTTCACCACCTCCACATCCTTGGTATAACGAAGCCCCTCAAAATACTTACTGCCCTTCACATCATGGGAGGACAGGGAAGGCATGTCTGCGAAGTCGCCAATGTTCACTACAACATCAGGACGATAATCACAGATGGCCTCCCCTGCCCAAGCCAGATGCGCCAGAGGAACTCCCTCCTTCACTTGGCAGTCAGGAATGACAAGTATTCGCATTAGAGCATTTCCTCATTAAACACTGGGCCAGACCAGCTTTCAGAATTTACACGAAAGGGACTTTCTTTAATTGCAATTTGTTCTTTGATGCTGTAGCCATAAGCTGCACCAATAAGAGCAACGAATTCTTCCAAGGCTTCAGGCCATGTCTCTGCTTCAAAAGAAATGTTTACATGCTTATTGCCGTGGCTATAGGCGAATGAAAAAGATGGCTCAGTGGTGTCGTACATAATAGTTCCTTAAATGTTCTTTGAATAATAAGCGCATTGCTGCACTTTGTGAATGTCTACAATAATTGGAGGAACGGAGAAGAAGCTCTGAAACTCACTAGGGATTGCTGTGTGTCGATAACAGCTTTCCTTTCGTTGACAATCAACAGTTTCTGTCTTTCCTCTGCACATAGTGATATCAGGCATAGTTGTCCCAGCTAGTTAGTACAAAAGACAAGGAAAGAAACACCTCGCCTTCTTCTGTTGTCTTATCCACTTGAAAGCCACCTGTGGCAATCCTGTATGAAGGCTGTCTAGAAACCATTGCTTCCTTCATCAGGCCACGAGCACGTTTTCGTAGCTCGCTAATCTCAGGAATAGCGTAGTCACCTGTATCGCGGTCAACCCATCCCCAACCTAGCATTTCCATAGTGTCATGCACACGATCGAAGTCGAAGTTGTCCATAATGTCATCAATTGTTTCCATTTAACACCTCCACCATACTAGGAAATGCCTTAGCAATCTCCAGTTTACAAGCATCGGCAACTTCCCGATGTTCCTTTTGTGTTGCTGCATCACAACGAATGGCTACATAATGAAGCCAACTACGCAGGGTTCCATTCATATACATGCGGCTCTTTGTCAATCCCTCTGGAAGCAGCTTTCTAGCAACTTCCTTGGCAATGCCTTTATCAAGAGCAGCTTTGTACATGAATTCAGCATCATCTAGCACACGCCTTTGAGCGCCTTCCCACCAATAAGCAAGCTGTCGGTCATCTGTCTCAAGACTGTTCTGCCTGTTCTTATTGTCTTGTAAGCGCACCTCTGACTTCTCAAACCCCTGCACCTCCGCATATCTCTGTGAGAATTCTTGGAAGCTAAAGCTTCTATGGCGAAGGATTTGACGGGCAATGTCTCTGGTGGTTTCAATCTCCATGCAAATGTTCACCATCTCAAAAGGGCTCCAATGATTGTTCTTAGCTAAGTATTTAATTAGCTTAGGAGCACTCTCTGGATTGTCTTGATTAGCTGGGTTGCTCACACGGGCCATGAACGCTACCAATGTTTCTCCCTCTGGTGTTGCCCATATTGTGTTTACCTTCATGTTTCTCCCACATATTTCTTTGCATCCTCAATGCCTTGTTCCAAAGCTGTCACCATACCTAAGCACAAGAATGTTGTTTTCTCTTCATCACTCATATCAATCATGAATGTGGCACTGCCGTCTTCATGTTCTTTAAGAAGTTCAACTTTCATTTCATTCCTTTCCTAAACTCAGGGTCTGACATCTTGATGTCAATGTGCTCCAACAATGCATGAAGCTCATTGATTATTAAAGAAAGCTTAGCTCGCTTTTCTTTATGTCCTTTGGCATCACTGAAATCAAACTCAAGGTTTACTGTCTTGTTACAGTCAGAAATGCCCACAGTAACATCACACCATTTAGAGGCCATGTCAGCACAGCATTCAATAGCAGCAATTCCTTTCTTGGAATTGAGGAACTTACGCGAGTGATATGTCATTTCTTCTTCCTTAATAGTTTCTCTGCTGCCGTCTTTGTCTTATGACAAGGAAGACACAACACCTGCAAATTACTAGCTTCACAGAACAGCCTATCAACATAAACATCCCAACTGACAAACCCCTTAGCAGGGTCTACAGCGGGGCTCGTATGGTCAACCTGCACATCGTTGCTAACAAACTCCTTGTCACAGCTAGCACACCTATAGTGCATTGCCAGCTTGCCTGTCTTCTTGTTAACCTGACGCCCAACTAAGGCTTCCTTCAGGGCTTTGTACTTGGGAGGCCACCGGCGGGTTGCCGTGCGAAGCGCTCCTGTAACAAAGCTTCTGAATTTAGCGGCTGTCCATTCCCCATCGTTAAAGCTACTACGCTTCACAAGGAGGCTCCCATCTCTGTCCTTCGTGCCTACTAAGCCACAGCAGTTGCCCATTCTCTAGTACACGCTCAGGAGGCTCTTTGGCCTGCTTGTAAGCCTCTACCACAGCTTTGTACATGCCTTGCTCTGTCGTAGCTTTTGCCAATAGCTTCTTAGCTTTAACAGGGCCAATTCCGTGCAAACCAATAATGTTGTCAACTCTATCTCCTGTTAGTAGCTGGGTGTAGAAGCTTCTCAAGCCTTCTTCCTCTGTTACAAAGTATTCTTCCTTCTTCACAGGGTTGTAATGCCACCCCGGAAGCTGATCTAAATCCTTGTCCACATGCACAATCCAGCCTATGTATTTAGTGGAAGCAATAGCCACATCATCATCAGCTTCTTGGTTGTCGCTCACCTTAGCTTCTAGTCGCTGCAAATGATGACGCAAGGCTTCGTAATGAGGAGGCTTTTCTGTGTCTTTCCTGTTGCCCTTGTAGGGGTGTGTAGTTGCTATGCCGAAGCGGAAGTTAGTCTTGCCTGTGATGAAGGCTTCGTAGTCTTCGCACCTTAGCTCAATATACACCATGTCTGTCAGCATCTCAGTGAGCCGAGCCTTGGCTATCTGTTCAGTTTCGTCTTTACATGAAAACCCAACGCGATAGACCAAGAAATCGGCATCAATAAGCGCCAGTTTAGGGCGCTCTTCCATTACAGGATGTATTCGTCTTCTTCTTCAGAAAGCTCTTTATCAGCATTGTACTTGACAAGCTCAGTGATAATGATCTTCTTGATGGAAGGAGCATAGCCGTGCTGTCCGCTCATCTTGTGCTTGTAGCTGCTCACGAGCGCCACACACTTAGTGCCGTTACCAATGCTCTTGATATCGACAGGGTTGCCTTCTTCATCCACTGGCTCAAACTTGTACATGGATTTACCAACAATGAATTTGCCCTGCTCTGGTTTGTTTTTAATCTTGATATTGAGGTCTTCAAGGGCTGTGGCAGCTGCATCAGACAACATGCCCAAAGAGCATTCAAACTTCTTGTTGTCTTCGTTGAACTTCGTATTGAATTCTCCCATCCAGTTGCTCCAGAAGAGTTGACCAGAAACGCGAACGGGTTTAATAGAGGTTGTCATATATTTCCTTAAAATGTTAATGCCGTCTTTCCGTGCTGTCATTGGTGCGAGTGGCGGGATTCGAACCCGCACGCCTATCGGCAACAGATTTTAAGTCTGTCATGACTGCCAGTTCCATCACACTCGCTAAATACTTTCAAGCCATCTCTTATGCCTATCATTGATTTTAAAGGAGGCTGTACCAAGCCAACGATGTTGGTTTAGCATGTTTTCCTTCTCCTCCAACGACCTTCCTTTGACAGCCTTGCTGAAATCTACTAACTGCTCAATGATGCACACAATGTAGCTGATATGGTAGCCTGCTTTTTCAGCCTTGTCAACCATCTCTGTGCGCTCTTCAAGGGTGCTCATTAGTGCATTGTTTCTACTGAAGGTTCAAGCAAACTTTCCAAAGCTGTCAATAAAACAGCAATTATATCATCCGCTTTGACGTGTCTGGTAACAGCCATTTCAAAACTGTCTTTATAAACGATGAACACAATTCGTCCTGTTTCAATGGGTGTCCCTCCAGCTTCTTCCATATTTAAATTCCCCGTCCAAAGGACATCGTAAGTTGTAGAACAGGCCCGCTTCAACAATGCTTTGTTTTGCTGCCTCACCAGTGTTTATAGCATGTTTTTCATCCGTCTCCCACTGAAATTCGTCATGCACATTAACAACCATCTTCACAGGCCACCTGTTTTGTCGTATTTTTGCATCAAACAGCACCAATGCTTGCTTCATAACCACTGCTCCTGCCCCTTGTAAGAGGCTGTTTAGCGCTGCGTGCTCCGAGCGCACCCATATTTTACGACCATCAAGCCCCGGTACAAACCCCTTGCCTGCAACCTTGGAAACGTGATCGCGTAAACGCTGTAGGGCAGGTGTCGCCGCCAAGAAACTAGCGATGAGCTTTTGACCTTCTTTGGCTCCAGCACCCACAATCTGACCAATCTTCGCTGGCCCTGCTCCGTAGAGAAATCCATAAATAAAGGTTTTTGCTTGGTCTCTGGTCTGTAATCCCGCCGCCTGTTGATTTTTAGTATGTACATCTGTCCCGAGTTTCGAACTCCCATTAACGACCGTCTCAACATAATCATCATCCTTCATATAGTGAGCAAGCATTCTAAGCTCAAGTCCACTGGCATCACAGCCAACAAGCACATTCCCGTCATCCACTGTCCAGCATTCACGGCACTCAGGGCCAAACACAGAGCCACTATTAGGAATCTGTGCCATGTTAGGGCTGCTATGGGTCATACGGCCCGTCACAGCACCATTGGTAATCACCCTGCCATGCACTCTTCCGTCTGCCTCTACAGCTTCCATCCAGCTTGTAATCTGTGCCACCCTCTTCTGTAGCATGAGGTATTCAGCAATTAGCAAGGCTTCTGGAAACTTAGCACCAGCGAGGCTTCCCTCGTCCACAATGGGTTGTCCTGTCTCTGTAAATGATTTAGGCTTCCATCCAAGTTCAATCAGCTTTTGTCCAATCTGCTGCCTACTGCCGGGGTTGAAAACAACCTCGCGGTCTTTGAGGCGCTTTCCGGTTTTCTCGCTGATTCGTTCCTGATTATACGGGGGCCAGCGCTCTTGCATTTGTTCATAAATGCTGTCCAGCTTTCCCTTGACTGTAGTAAGTAGCATGGTTGCATGGGGCATGTCCAATCTAAATCCGTTACGTTCTTGCTTGGCAATGATAGCTGCTGTCTGATGCTCAAGAAGAACAGAAGCAGCAGAAAACCCTTTCCCGTCTGTCTCTGTAACAAGCTTCTTAAACAACAAACCAGTCACCTCCACATCTCGCTGGCAATAGATAGACAACAAAGGCATGAAGGGAGCGTCATAGCATTCTCCCTTGTATGCTTCCTTCCTGTCGCTCATCCATTCCCAAACCTTCTTGTAATCAATCTTCTGTGTGCCTAACTCGCTGCCCCACGCTTCTAGGCTGTGGCCCTCGCTTTTGCTTGGGTTGAGAAGTCGAGAAACGATTAGCGTGTCGTAGCACTTGCTCAAGGCTATCTGTGTCTTCCACAAGCTGTTCAACAGATAGGCATCGAAGGCCACTATATTCTGACCGATCAACAATGTAGCGTCCTCGATGTAGTCCTGAAAGGCTTTTGCCTGATACCATGTGTGTTTCTCTCCCGTGTCTATGTCTAATGTGCAGCACAACCAAATTGTCTTGTGGTCTAGAGTTGTCTCAATGTCAACAACAATCCGTTTCATTGCTTTCTTTCATTTTAAATTCATAAACAAGCCTATCTGTGCAAAGCTATATCCAATCCACATAATCCCTTGTCCCATGTCCCCTTTGAGCCACTGTAGCACTCCTACAACAGAATAACCAATGCCCACTGTGCCTACAATAATTGCTTCAATCATGCGTTTTTCTCCTTAAGCTTGGCCTCGATGGCTCTGGTTAAGTTTTCGTGGCTCAAATGTTTACGCTCAAGATCAATGAGTTCGTCCACCGTCAGATTTACCCACTCTCGCTTCTCCTTAAGCTTTTCGTATTCATGGATTAGCTCTTGATATTTAGCTTGTAGCTCGTAATACTTAGTTTCTAGCTCCATCATGCGGGCCACCACTGTGTCAAGAGAAATCATAGCGGCGTGTCCTCAATCAATGGGCATTCATTCAAGTAGCCTGTGTTTCTATCGTAGTGCAAACCAAACTTCTCACCTGTAGCACTGCCTGCAAAGCGGTCTTTCAACACACGGAAGGTGGTGGTTTGACGCACTACAGGGTCGCTTGCTTGCTTATCGCGCTCCAGACCAAACATATAGTGACTCCAACGAGCAATAGCGCGGCTACCAGTGAAATGCTTTTCAAGAACCCTTCCTCCCTCTTCGTGAGCCTTTCCTTCAGGCGTGGTGAGGTGACTAACAAAGTGAATAATGAGGCCGTCAGACTGAGCAAGACTAGCCATATCTGCCATAATTCCATCAAGGGCCCTCCGTTCATCTTGTTCATTGGCAGCTAATGCTGTCAGGTGGTCTAAATAAATCATCTTGATGTCATAGGCCTTAGCGAAGTAACGAATAATTCCCTTCACGCTGGCCCAATCCATTGCACCAAAGTGTTCCATCATGTAAAGCTGCTGACGGCTGTCAAGCCTTTCAACGCTCTCCTCATATTGCTGCCGTGTCCATGAAGCGTCAGGGATGTGATACAGACGCCTATCGAGCTTGCCTGCTACACGCTGCGCTGTCTCCACAACATTCTGCTCCAGATAAATCACACCAACCTTCTCGTTAAGCACATCGATATCGTAGCTGATTTGCTGCGTAAACACATCTGTCTTACCAACCCCTACACCAGCACCAAACCCGTAAAGCTCTCCCTTACGCCGTCCATAGGTGAGTTTGGTGAGGGTGTCAAAGCACCAAGGAAGCCCCTCCGCAGGTGGGGCAAGCATGCGCTCCTTGATGTCGGCCACTGTCACAATGCCTTCAGGCTTGAATTCCTCTGCCCTCCACCAAACATTGACAAACTCCTTGCCCTTGTCAGCCATCAGGTAGTCACAGGCATCCTTGTAGCCTGTCATGTGCTTAACCACCTTGCTCTTGCCCCCAAATAGCTCAGCCACTTCCTTAGCAGCTTTCTGACCGGGCTCATCAGCATCAAAGCAAATAACAACAGAATCGAAGCTGTCCAGCCATTCAAAGGAGGCTTTACAATCCTTCAGAGCCCCAGCAGCACCGCTGCGTACACTCACTGTGGCATACAGGCTTCCATTCATCTGAAAGGCTGCTAGAGCGTCCAATTCACCTTCGCAGACTGTAACCGCCTTCCCTCCAGCAGGGAACAAGCTTTGTCCAAATAAACAACTGCCCTTAAAACTCCCTCCTGTAGAGAAAGTTTTACTTGCAACGGTTCTTGTTTTGACAGCAACAACGCTTCCTGCGCTGTCAGTGTAAGGGTAATAGTGGTTGTCATTGTCTTGTGTTACCTGATATTTCTCACATGTTGCTCGATTAATCCCACGCTCAGGGATGCTCTTAGTTGTTCCCTTGATTTCCATAGGTGCTTTCTTTGCTTGTTGTCGCTTTGCTTCTTCATAGCCTCGCTCATGGCTCTCTGCTTCGTCTTCATTCACACGGATATGACAAATGTGGCAGAAGGTGTGTCCATCGTCATAGAGGGCATTGGCATCACTGCTTCCACACCTGTCACAAGCTATGTGTTTGAGGAAATAGCTTTCTGTTTTCATTGGTTTTTCTCTTTAAGAATGTTTTCTAAATGGGCAGCGAAATTATACCAGTTTGAGTATTTGCCTAATGCACTATTGATTTCTTCCCTTGTCAGCCCTACCCACGGGCGCTTTTGCTTAGGCCATGTCCTTGCCATGTCGCCACAGTTGGGACAAACAATGTCTTGCATCTTCAAGGATGCCCCCTGCTCTGGATTGTCACAGCTTTGCTGCTCCT
>ENA-UPTL01000085-UPTL01000085.1-marine-metagenome-genome-assembly--contig:-NODE-85-length-25093-cov-4.413771_pt1 | contig 25093 bp, 42 predicted proteins | sample MGYA00238170_ERZ767106 | MGnify/ENA primary metagenome ERZ767106 (study PRJEB28938, sample SAMN06267160) | marine metagenome | isolation source: Columbia River Estuary | place: USA:Columbia River Estuary...
ATACCCCATCGATTGCCCTAAATGTTGCAGGGAATGCTTGTGCGGATAGGCTTTTAACTGCTTTTGCATATTCTTGAATCTCTATCTGTGCATCGTGTCCTAAACGTTGTTCAAGGAATGTCATAGCCCCCTGAAGAGATACCGTCCAACGCCAACGTACATAAAGTCCGTAAGCAGGAAGAAATAAACGTGCTTGTTCTGGTGCAATATTATACTGTAATGCACGGTTATATAGTTCTGTACCCCTTACAACAGTATCAATAAGCTCACTAGTAAATTCAGTACCAAGCTCCATAGGAATTGGGTCACCGCTACCCTGTTTGCTACTCTCAGGTTTACTACGCCACTGATGGTCTGCAGGAATGTAGAATAGTTCTTCTTCTGTAATGTAACGACGTGATGATTCGTTCCATCCATTCTGTTCTTCTACGTGGGTAGACGATACTGCATACTTCCACCATTGACGTGCTACAAATAGTGGTGCATATACCTCAAATGTTAGAGCAGCGTGGCGGAATGGGCTTGTGTGTCCCTCACGAATAAGGAACTGCAATAGCTTTGCGTCTTTCTCATCAAAGCCCTTGGACTCTTTATCGTATGATACACGAGCAGCATTTACAACTGATGTATCATTACCTAATTGATCTACAAGGCGAACGTAGCCTTTATCAAGTACGCTTATCTTAATCTTCTTCACCTTCCAGGACTGCGATGATGTCATTGTATGAGATGATTACATAGTCCCGATCATCGTGTCGAACTTCTGTACCACTGTATTTTGCAAAGATAACTTTCTGTCCCACCTCTAGTGGGATAGGAACATGTACGCCATTCTTAGTTGTTACCCCTGTGCCTACAGCAACAACAAGAGCTTCTTGTGGCTTTTCTTTGTCGCCTGTAATAATAATTCCAGACTTTGTTACCTGTGCATCTTCAATAGTTTTAATAACTACTTTATCCTCTAATGGTTGAATCATTAATAACCTTCCTTGTGTGTTACTCCGTGCTTCTCATCAATGTACTTGTGAATCTTACGAAGTGCGATTGCTTTAGATACCGCAAAGCCAACAAGCAAGAAAACGGCGTTCCAGAAAAACTCTGCAGCCATATGCTCTATGCCAAATGTAATCTCAATGATTGTGTCCAAAAGACTTTCGCCCTCGTGTGCGTGTTCCTCATGCATTGTCTCTCCTAATGCGTTAGTGTTGTAGTTATATTCTACAGCAAATGAGAACGGTTGTCAAGTCTAGGCTGAACGTAAAGTATTCATTCTGTGTGAAACAATTGTGTCTGTAGGCTTGCCATCACGGTATAGACGAATGACTGCAGCAGGGTTATCTGGAGTACCGTTGATTGTTACATCTGTACCTGGAACATTGTAAGATCCATTACGAATGATTCTAGTAATCTTTCCACTTGCTCTACCACCAGAAGAATTCCAGCTAACCATAGAGCCTACACCAATTGCTTTAACAACCATTCGCTGAGACTTTGTGTAGTCTTTGCCAAAGTCAGCAAATAATGCTTTGTCTCTCATACGCTCAACGATTCCTCGTGACCAAGAGAATCCTGCATCCCCACCCCAAGCGTCCCACATAATGCGACCATTGCTAGGATTAGCAGTATTATTAAAATCTTTGCCCTTCTTGTCTACTTCGTGGCGTGAGAAGAATGAGAACATACGTCTAACTACACTGAGAGACATAGCTCGTCCTGCTACAATGTCTGATGCTCTACCCCAACCAACTGGAGTTCCTGCACCTGTAGCCTTACCATCTTCTTTCCATTTAAGAGCACGACGTGCAGCAGCTTTCATTCCCCCTGTTGGGCTAAACGTTTCTGCTTTAAACATCATGTCTATTTCTTCATCTTCTTCGCTCATAGAATGTCCCTGTAGTTCGTCAATAACTGTGGCATCTTGGAACATCATACCAATACTATATGGTGTTTCTTCCCACATTCCCTCTTCTTCTTCTTCAAAAACTCTAACAGACATTGCTGGGTTTTCTGGTGGCATTGACTCTATGGCATACTCTGTGCCTGGCTCTCCAAGAGTTCCACCCTCCCACATGATGTGCTCAACACGTCCATGAATTACACCTTCTACAGTCATTCCCATTACATAGTCACCCTCTTTAATGTGACCATCTTTGTGCATTTCATTACGACGGCGACCCATGCGTTCGTCTTCTTCGTCGTTCATTCCAGAGTGTCCAGATTTTGGATCGATGTTGCCTTCACTAACGTTGATGGCATAAATTTGATTAGCAGCTTCTTCAGCTGTCTTGTGGCAACCCATTACTGTTCCGTCGTCTTTGACGGCTGGGTAACCTGAGCAACCGTAAGACCCTTTTTCTCCAACGCTATATGGCATACATATATTATAGCACAAATAATAAAGATCTCCACACAGAGGAAATTCAAGCACAACGCCACGGTCAAGGTAACTAATCTCATCCTAAGAAGCACTCCGTGTGGAGACACTTATAGTATACATGATAATGTGATAAAATTAATAGATAGCAGAAGAGGTCATTTTGGCAAAGATTACATTCTTGGGGAACTTCCAAGTAGAGTATAGCAGTGAGAATCATCACGCAAAATCATTAGAGGCGTTGGGTCATACAGTTGTTAAGTTTCAAGAAGGTGGCGGAACAACTATGGGGAAGGTTCTTCGTGAAGCTGCATCCTCAGATTTATTTATTTGGGTACATACTCACGGTTGGGAAACTCCTGGTCAACATAGGGTAAATATTCTAGAACTGTTAAAAGAAGTTGGTGTCCCAACTATGACCTATCATTTAGATCTATGGTTTGGTCTTAAGCGTCAGCACGATCTTGATAACGATCCGTTCTATAAAAACATTGGTCATTTCTTTGCAACAGATAAACTTATGGCTGATTGGTTTAACGAAAACACTGCGGTCAGGGGGCATTTTTTACCTGCAGGTGTATTTGGAGAAGAGTGTTATGTTCATCCAGACTATGACGGTACTTTTGACTACGATGTTATTTTTGTTGGTAGCAAAGGGTATCATCCTGAATATCCATACCGTCCACAATTGATAGACTTTTTAAGAGAAACATACGGAGATAGATTCTTGCACGTTGGTGGGGATGGAGATACTGGAACTATAAGAGGAGATGATCTCAATAGAGTCTATGCTCGTAGCAAGATTGCTGTTGGAGATACACTCAACATTAACTTTAGCTATCCATACTATTCATCGGACCGACTGTTTGAGTCTACTGGTCGTGGTGGCTTTACTATTTACCCCAACATTGTTGGACTTGATGAATACTTTGATGATAAGAAAGAAATTGTTTTTTATAAACACGGAGACCTCAAAGACCTTAAGTTAAAGATTGATTACTATCTAGACAATGACAGCGAGCGTGAGGCTATCCGAATGGCTGGACACGATAGAACACAACGTGAGCATACTTATGTACATAGATGGAAAACAATTATTGAGGAGCTTGGTCTGTGAAATATTTAGTTTCAGTACCATATACAACAGAAGAGTATAAGGATGAGTTTTTAAAAAAAAGCAAATTAGAGAATGTGTGCTTAGTAGATAACACAGTTGCAAACATTGGGTTTCCTGCAAGCACAAACATTAACATGAAAAAATTTATTGAACAAGGTGCAGACTGGTTCATTGTTTGCGGAACATCTATAAGGTTTGGTGAGCCTGGAGGTCTTGACTTTATTGAGGCACTAGAAAAGTCTGACCATCTTGTTGTTGAAGCACAAGTAGTATACGGTTGGCACTTAATTGCATTCCATAAAACAATTATTGACAAGGTTGGATTTTGGGATGAAAACTTTGTTCCGTATGGCTACGATGATCTAGACTATAGTTTAAGAATTCAAAAAACATTTAATACTTCTAATCTGATGGGAACCAAGCTTCCAGATGGTCACGGTCTTTGGACAAAGGCACTGATAGATGTAGAGGATGCTGGTATGGGGCATAGCGTTAAGCTTGGAAAGGTTGACTTTAGACCAGAGCTAAACGAAGAAACTCGTGAATATTATAAAAGTAAATGGGGACTTTATCCAGGGACTGGCGAAGACATTACAAACACCTATCCAATTCCATTTAATAATCCAGACTTTGACTTAAAGTATTTTCCACCAAAAGATGGGTATGTTTATTATGTCGGTTAAGTGTTACTCTATTACACCAAAAGGCAAGGGCTTTCCAGATGAAAAATGGGATTTTGGATTCTTGCAGGAAGCATTTACAAGAAATCATATTGAGGTTATACAGACAAGAGTATTACCAGAATTAGATAGGGCTTTTGTTGTTGCAGCTGGTTTTGAGTGGACTGGTCTTGAGCATCTTTTAAATAGGAATCTTAATAAAATAAATAGAGTTGTTTTATTTATTACTGCAGATGAACTTGGTATGTTCGGTATAGATAAGATTAGTCATAATAATATTGAGATATGGATTCAATACCCATACCCTCGGCATGAAAAATATCACAAGCTTCCTCTTGGGGTTCCAAATCATAAGGATAATGTTATTCCAGATTATCCAACAAAAGACATAGATGTTTACTTTTCTGGTCAAATCACTCATCAACGTCGTCAACAGATTGCAGAAATTCTTCCAGATATTCCGAATACTGTCTATGGACTTACGAAAGGATTTACGCAAGGAGAAAAGCCTAAAGACTATTACAAGCTTCTCTCCACTGCTAGATTTGCTCCAGCACCTGCTGGTAATGCAAGCATTGACTCTTTTAGATTTTATGAAGGTCTTGAAATGCTATGTATTCCCATTGCAGATAAGGTTAGTAGTGTTGGAGAGGCATATGAATTTTGGGAAATACTTTTTGGCAATATGCCAATTCCGCAGATCGCTCACTGGGGTAAGCTTAAGAAAACAGTTAGTCAATTATTGATAGACTATCCTGCAAATATGCACAAGGCTGTGTCTTGGTGGATTAAACAGAAGAGAGATTTTGCCTACAAGATTATGGAGCAAGTCAATGAACATTAAAGATATTACAATTGTTATACCTACATCTGTTATTCCTAGTCATCCTAGTACGGACATTATTGAAGAAACCATTAATACTATTCGTGTGCATCTTCCAGATAATGAAATAATTATCCAGGTTGATGGTCTTAGGGACGAGAGATTGGACTGGAAAGATAGATATGATGAATTTAAAAATAGACTCTTGTGGAAATCACTTCACGAGTGGACCAATGTTCTTCCTATAATATTTGATGAGCATCTACACCAAACAGGTATGATGCGAAAAACTATTGATTTAATTAAGACACCTGTACTTCTTTATGTAGAGTCTGATACCCCACTAACTCCAGACTTGCCCATTGATTGGCAAGCGTGTCTAGACATGATTGATTCTAATAAGGCTTTTACTATTAGATTTCATTTTGAGTCAGTAATACCAGAGCCACATTATCATCTTATGTTTGACGTAGAGGATGGGTTTTTAAAAACATTACAATGGAGTCAAAGACCACATCTTAGCCTTGTCTCTTATTATAGATCAACGGTGCTTAAAAATGTTCCAGAAAAAACTTTTATTGAAGATACTTTTCACGGATATGTTCAAGACCGCAAATGGGATAAAAGCAAACTTTGGATTTACTACCCAGATGAAGGAAACAATATTAAACGATCATATCACCTAGATGGAAGAGATGGAACTAGGAAATTTACATCCGATGATATTTCTTGGGGGTATACAGAATGAAGTTAGGGCTAATAGTAAGAGCAGATAATACTGGTTTGGGCAATCAAACATATGAGCTAACACAAATGTTAAATCCATACAAAATTATGATTATTGATTTTACATCTTATAACGGCAACCAGCAACACTTTGAGTGGTATGCAGAGCGTGACTATACTATCCGTAAAGGCTTTCCTACCGATGATCAAATGAATGATTTTCTAAACGACATCGATGTTTTATTAAGTTGTGAAACATTTTATAATGAAAATACCCCAAAACTTGCAAGAGCAAAAGGTGTTAAAACTTATCTTCAATATAACTATGAGTTATTCGGAAACTTAAAAAGAGGTGGCACACCTCTTGCAGATGTTCTTATATCTCCAAGTCCTTGGATGATTCAAAAAGTATACAATAGATTCTATAATCACGCAAAGGTCCTGCACCTTCCACCACCAACAAGACCAGAATTATTTGAAAGAGCACTAGAAATAAATACATCTAAAGATCATAAACGTATGCTACATATTGCTGGTAAAGCTGCTGCTAATGATCGCAATGGAACAGAAAGTGTTCTTGAAATGATGCGATACTCTAAGGCAGACTTTGAATTAGTCATAAAGAGTCAGACACCAATTAGCCCTAAAGGATTAGACTCACGCATTACTATTGAAATTGATAATGTAAAACATAGACAAGATATGTATATTGGCTTTGACGGTATGATATTGCCTAGACGTTATGCTGGCTTGTGCTTGCCTATGAATGAGGCACTGCTTAGTGGTCTACCAGTTTTTATGACAGACATTTCTCCAAACAATAACATTCTTCCAAAAGAATGGCTAACTGTTTCTGAAGAGCTTGGATTAATAAGACTGGCTACCCCTGTTGTTTGTTATGATGTTAATGCAAGGAAGCTTGCAGAAAATATTGATTATTATGTAGCAATGTCTGATAAGAATAGTGAGAAGCAACGTGCATTTAATATTGGCTACAACTCTTTTTCACCAAGCGTATTAAAGTCTAGATATTTAAAGATTTTAGGACAATAAAAAGTGGGCTACCGAAATAGCCCACCTTCTAGTACTGAATTACTTTTTTGCAGCCTTAGCTGCAGCAGCAACGTCCTCAGCTGATGGGATAATACCAAATGCTGGATCGTTTGGGTTGACGTAGCGAATAACTACTGGAAGCAATGCAGCCCAAAGTGCATTAGCAAGTTGCATTGGGTCTGTGACCCCTGCAGCATAGAGTGCAAGACCAGCAGCCAAGAGGCTACGTCCGTATGACGAAAGTAGTTCTACTAATTGCTTTGTGTTCATTTTTATTTCTCCTTGTTGTTTTCTTCAGGTAACAGTTTTTGTAGTTCACGATATGCGGCTAGAATATCTTCCAGCCCTTCTGTATGTGGACTTGCTGTTACCCTGCCATATTTGTCGAAGTATTCAAGTCGTGGACCTGCTTGTTCGACAAAATTGTTTAAACTACTCTGAGCAGTTTCAATATATTCAAATGCCCAATCTCGTGATTCTGATAGAAACTTTACAAAACCTTCAGTTTGCTCAATGTCTTTTTCAGTAGACCTATGTTCTATTTTTGTTAATAGTATCTTGTTGTCAACCATTACCTGTAGCAATTCATTTACTAAATTTTTTGTAAAAAGTTTTTCTCTAATAAGCAACCCAGTTAGCACTATGATTACCACTGAAAATATTCCAATTGTAATTGCTTCACTCACTGTGGCACTGCCTTTCGTGTTAGTTGTACTATTGCACCGTTGTCTTCTAGTGCAGATTTTACTCTTACCATATATTCTACAGCAGAACGCTTGTCTGTGTCAAGTAATTTCATAAATTTAATTTCATCTGCTACCAGCTCAATCCAGGTAATACCTTCAGTGTTATGTTCTACAATGTCTAGACCAAATCCTTTTGGTGCAGTAATTGAGTGAACAGCACGTTTCATTGCGTCAGTGTACATCTACGTCCTCCCTCCAATGCAAATATGATCTAATATATACTATTGCATATGCTACAGCAGAAACAATAAAGCCATATTGCTCAGTAATCATTGCATAAGCAATCCAAATTATTTCATTAAACAATAGGATTAACCAACCCCAAACAGTTTTTCTGCCAACAAAATAAATTCCTGATACGCCAATTGCTGCAAGTACCCACGACCATAGTTCCATAATTATCTATCCGTTACTAAAGATTGCCAAGTCTCAGCCCAATCAGCTTTTGACCTATGTTTATTAAATTCTCTTGAGATCTTTCCGTTTTCAAGATATACGCCACCCCAAACTCCCCAAGCTTTTTGAGAAACTCCAGTAGCAAAGCATAGTCTTGCAACAGGACAACCTGCACAAAGATTATCTATTCCTACTCTGAGATCAAGATCTTCTTCATATTTGTCGAAGAATAAGTTAGTATCATAGCCTTCACATCGTGCCTGTTTTTTCCAGTCTTCACTTTGCATCATTCCCCACAAACTTGGAAGGAATGTCCCAGCCATCAAACTTAAGATTATAACGTTTCTGGATGTGCCATTGTCCACCACGGAAGATTCCGTTTGGCTTTGACCATCCAGTTGTAGATGGCGTAATTTCTTTTACAGTCCATCCATCCCAGAGAAGAGACTTATTGTTTTCTACAATGGTCTCCATTTGTTCTAGAGAGTTAATCTTCATTATCTTCTCCTATTGTGTATATTACTTTTTTGATTTCTGCCGCATCAATTACTGACTGGCAGCGGATGCAAGGTTTGCTATCTCTATCTATACCATTGCTATTTACTCTGGCTACATAGATAACAGCACCCTTGACATTCCAGTTTGCATCTCTGATTGCATCAACTTCTGCGTGAACAGAACAATGTGTTTTGATGTGCTCAGGAGATACATAATAAGGATTATTACGATTCTTATTATAGCCTGTACCAATTACTCGTCCAGACTTTACTACTACCGCTCCGTGCATTCTACGAGACTTCGACTTCGAAGCAAAGTATCTTGCAACAGAAAGGTAAGCTTTTTCTCTGTTACTCAGGTCGTACTCCATTAGTATCTAAAAATCCCAACTTCGATATCTTTATCTTCTGCCTCACGCACAAGATCAGAAGTTGATTCTTTTGGCTTACTAAAAAATGCAAAGTAGTCTAGAGTATGGATAGAATCTTTTAGTGCCTTTGGTGGTAATTTAAATACTCTTGTACGGATGCCTTGAGATTTTAAACTACGTTCTGTTATGTTAATAAACTCCATTGCAAAAGCATTAACTCTTGTAGGTCCAGAAGTGTAAATAAAAAATTCTTCATCGCCTTTCTTAATCTCTGAAAGAGCAACACGCATTGCACGTAGAAATACGTTGTAATCATCAAAGGCTTTAGTCCCTTGGATACCGACCTTCATTTTACAATCCTTCTTTTAGTTTTTCAACAATAAATATCATCTTCTTTAATTGTACCTTATCCATAGTCATTGTGTCAACCTGTCTGGCTGTTTCTTTTTCAACTTCTCCGTCTATAACATCTGCTGTAAAAACAGTATTATTGGTAATCCAATAAGCTTGACTATCTACTATAAGTATGCGAATACTTCTGCTGTCAAAATGTTTTGTTGATTGACTTTTTGCTGGTGGAAATGATTGATCTTGCATAAAGGTTTGTTTAATTAGTTCGTTAGTACGACTTTGAGTATTGATGATTTTTACTGACCTCATTGGAACACTATTCTTTTGCAGCCATCTATATGTAAAAAACATAGTGGCTGCAGTAATTATTGAACCTAGAGAATATTCTAACATAGCACCTAATTAATTATACTACGACTGTTCTACAATTGATCTAATTACTGCAAAAAGATTTAGTCGTGCAGATTCTGATAGTCCGTCAACTGCTTCGGAATCAGATGCTTTATCTGTTAAAGTTATTAAGGGATTAGCTGCAGTAACGTCCATAGAAATAAACCCATTCTCCCAAAGAAAAATAATCTCTTTATACATCATATGGATAACATTGCTATAAATTTCTGGATCAATGTCTTTTAGTTTGTCCGTAAACTTATATAAAAATTCACCAGACTCGGTAAGACTTGCAACCTCTATTCCGCCTTCAAGAATTAACTCGTCAAGCCTAGTGATATTTTCTTCCATTAGTCATTGCCTTTCAATCGGTTTTCAATAAGTTGTTCACGCTCGTCAATAATTTCAAAAGCAAACTCTTCAAGCTTTTCTTTATCTGCTTTGGCATAGTGGTGTCCACATAGGAACAACTCTCCTACAACGCCCTTGACGTGTACATACGCCTGAGATGGGCAAGCATCGCATCGATCATTTGTAGTGAGTGTCCACTGTTTGGTTTCTAGTTCTATCAATATGTCTCCTATTTGTCAGTGGAATAAAATCCGCTACCCTTAAAAGCAACGCTTATATTAGAGTATACCCTAATTAATGCAGAATTGCAAGTGCTACACAAATACCCACCAGTGGGTTCATTTTCACTGATGGGTCTTGTGATAGTCCTAGTTTGACTGCACTCTAAACAGGTGTAATCATATAAAGCCATTTATTACCTTAGTTGTTTGTTGCTGGTTTCTTAACTGCTGGCTTAACTGGTGCAGTTAAACTTGCTTCTGCAGTTGTTGCTCCAGCCTCGTCGTGAGTTGGTGTAGGAAGTACTGGGTCTTCTGGCTTTGCTTCTACTGGAGCAGTAGCGATAGATTTTTCCCACTCAATGAGACGTGTAAAAAATTTGACAGGTTCAATGTATCCAACACCAGTAGCATTCCAAGTGTGGACTTTCCCCTTGTGTAGCTCCCAGTGAAGGTGCTTACCAGTTGACATACCAGTAGAACCCATCTTACCGATAGGGTGTCCAGCTTCAACTTTCTGCCCCATCTTAACCTTAACAGAACCATCCGCCATGTGAGCATAGAGTGTTGTGTACCACTCACCCTTGATCTTGTGTAGAATAGTTACAGAGTTTCCAAATCCAGCTGGGTTGTTGCCAATTCCAATTACTTTACCTGCGTATGGTGCTTCAATCCAACAGGGTTCTTGTGAAGCCCAAATATCTGTACCGTTGTGGTGTCTTTTGTCCTTGTGGACTGGGTGAATACGCCAACCCATATATGATGTTACCTTCCATTTTGTTCCTGGACGACCATCAATTGCATGTTGTGCCTTAGTCATAGTTTTATGACCTCCTTCTATACAAGTATACCAGGATTGTTTGAGCCACCTCTCGGAATCGAACCGAGCACCTGATCGTTACAAAGGACCTGCTCTACCAAATGAGCTAAGGCGGCAAACACCTAGCCTTTCGACTAGGGTGATCCACAAGGGACCTCTACACCTAACAAGGTGTATAGCGATCCTGATGGGGTTCGAACCCACGACCTCCACCGTGACAGGGTGGCGAGCACTCCGCTGCTCTACAGGACCATTTGTGATGCACGATTGACAAGATCGCCATCACTGACTATTCACTTTTACTCACCTGCTAGTAGCAGCACCATTATGGATGTTCCTATCCACTATAGCCTTTGGTATGGCAGTAAATGTTTAACGCATCACTCCCTTGCGTCTAGCGATTCGGCACTAGCACCTATATGAGAAGTCACTCACATCGCTGCCCCACCTGGACTCGAACCAGGAATCGTCAAATTAACAGTTTGCTGCGATGCCAATTTCGCCATAGGGCAATGTTTAATTATGAAATATATTTAATTAGGTTCTGAATCTTATTTTTGTTGTCTGATAGCAATCCTAATGCGGTGTTACATTGTGAGCACAGAATTCCCCTTACGCATTTTCCACAAGAGAATCCTCCAGGACAACAAGAATGGTCGTGATCTATACAATATGCGTCATTCTCATTGCAAGAATGACATTTGCCACTATATAAATCAAGCATTTCCTTATATCTATCTTCAGTTATATTGTGACGCTTCCAATTTGGCTTATAGTAAGAATTCATTCTTACCTTTTCAGCTTTTTTGTCTGGATTCATATTGTAATAATTAATAACATAGTCCGTATGACATCTTTTGCAAGTGCCTCTGCGACCATCTTTGTAATTTTTACCCTTAGCAAAAAGATCAAGGTCTTTTTCTTCATTGCACTTTACACAAATCTTTTTCATATTAACAGTATAGCACAATGTTGAGCTAAGGAGGAATAGACAAACCCTCTTAAGTTGTATACTTATTATACACGAACCTAAGAGGGGTGTCAAGTTACTATCTTTGATCTGGTGTGTTTGCGGCAAATGCATCGTTGATTTCTTTCTTTGAGAGCTTGCCGTCATTTAGGTAGCTACGAGAAAGATCCTCGACAACATTTGCAACTCCCATTACACCTGCAAGGATTGCAGTCTGTACTGTGTCAATTCCGATGATTGCACCAGCACCAACTGTTGTCAATGCTGAGACTAGGAATAGTGCGATCATTCTTCCGATGATGCTTATTGTTGTTTCTTTATCCATATATATCACTCCTTCCAATTATCTTTATTTCTCAGTGGGAATGTTGCCATCCAAATTCCACAAGTTATTAATATTACCCATCCTACAAATGTCTTTGCGGATCCCTCAAGCACTACCCACGCAACAAACATACCAAGTAGTGTCCATAGTTGCTCAATCATATCTTTAATTATTTTCATTTCAACCTCCTTGTTGTTGCTGCTGCAGCTGTTGTTAGTTGTGATACTTGACCAACAATGACAGCTGAAACAATTACTTGTTGTGATTTCTTTCTTTCTTCTGGTGTTAGATCAGCTCCTACGTTACTTACATAGTTTGCTGCATCTGCTAACGCTACCGCCACATTTCCAAGAATTGGAATTGCAGCTAATTCTTGTGGAATTTCAATATCATCTTCTTCAGCTAATGCCATTTGCTCTGCCACAATCTCTTCAGTTGTTGGTTCTTGTACAGGCTCAGGAGCCACAGGAGGCTCTACAACAGGCTCTGGTTCTACAATAGGTTCTGGTTCAGGATCTACAGGCTGTACTACTGGTGGCTCTTCTGGCTTTGGTTCAGGGTCTACTGTGGGTTCTGGAGTTGGCTCTGGTGTGGGGGTGGGTGTAGGTTCTGGTGTAGGTTCGACTACTACGGCATCATGTGTAAATACGTTTTCTGGTACTAGATTAACTCCTGTTTCATCATACATATATAAAATGTTACAAGCCCACCCCCCATATTCATACCACCATATATCAATATACTGGCTTACATTAGCCTCAAAATGGTGTGTCCCTTGTGATCCTGAGCAGCCCTTGAGCCACCAATCATTAATGACTGTTTCTCCACCAATTTCCATGTAAAATCCATCGTCAGCAAGTGACTGGAATGTTATATCGCCACTTGTTGGCAATGTTATATATCCGTAATAGTGAATTATTACGAAGTCTCCCTGGCATCCTGCAACAATACCATCTGCCCAATCGTGATTGATTTGAGATACAGAGGTCCAGGTTGTCTCTATTGTATCTTTACAGGGGGTATAGGCTTGTCTTTCTGGTGTTGATTGTGGGTCATAGGTGTAAACATCTACACTTAGTCCCTGCTCAATTTCAGAGTGTGCAGGTACAGCAAAGGACAACACGGCATATACTGCCAGCATTGTAACTAAACTTACAATAACTGCTAATCGTTTTATTTTCCTTCACTCCTAAGTAAGCTTTGAGAAGCTTAACTATATAATTATATCATTTTATTGCAAAAGAAAAGGGCTACCGAAGTAGCCCAATCCTTTATGTATAATGGTTTATTATCTCTTCTGCCCATTTAACAAGGTCTTCTACACGTTGTCCAGATGGCTGACTAGATACCCAGAGTTCTAGATTCTCAATGCGGTTATCGTCTCTAATGCCATTTATGTGATGAACATTTTCTCTAGGAAGTAATTCTCTGCCAAGATGTTCTTCCATAAGATATCTATGTTGTAGTTGACCTTCTCTTACTTTATTGATGGTCTTTGTTCTCATAACGTATCCACTGCCGTTTACGTACCACTCGCCCCATTCGCCTGGAGTGTTATATTTAATTGGCTGTAATTCACCAAACTTTTTCATCTGATAGTTGTGACCAGAGCAAAGGTTATTTCCTTTGTGTGGCTTGTGACAACCATCGAAGGTGCAAGTTTTTAGTCTTGCACCCTCTCTTGGTCGTAACTTACGAAGTTCTTCTCCACGAATACTCATTTTATAATGAGACTGGCAAAGATCTTTTGCATATGATTTTCTAATACATTCTTTAAATGAACATTCCATTTAATTAGTATATCATATTTTTATGTAATAGGCTAGAACTGCCAATCACTGTCTTCTGTCGCCTCGTGCTTACCAATGACATAGCTTGAGCCTGAACCAGAAAAGAAGTCGTGGTTCTCGTCTGAGTTTGGCGACAATGCTGAAAGAATAGCAGGGTTTACTCTGCAAGTTTCCTTTGGGAACAGTGCATCAAATCCTAAATTCATAAGAGCTTTGTTTCCGTTGTATCGAAGAAATGCTTTTACATCTTCTGTAAGACCCATTGGATCGTAAAGATCTGCTGTGTACTTAGCCTCATTGTCATACATCTCCATAAGAAGTGTGTAAGCAAATGACCTAATTTCTTCCTGCTCAGTTTCAGATAGCTTATTAAATGCTTGCTGGAACTTGTATCCAATGTAGTATCCGTGGACAGCCTCATCACGGATGATGAGACGAATAAGGTCTGCAGTGTTTGTAAGCTTTCCACGGCTTGACCAATACATTGGAAGATAGAATCCACTATAGAACAAGAACGACTCAAGAAGTGTTGAAGCAATTTTACGCTTGAGTGGGTCTTCTCCGTTGTATCGCTCTAAGACTATCTGAGCCTTCTTCTGGAGGTAGGGATTATCCTCGCTCCATCTGAATGCCTCGTCAATGTCAACGGTTGATGCAAGTGTAGAAAATACGCTTGAATATGACTTAGCGTGTACTGATTCCATAAAGGCAATGTTTGTTAGTACTGCCTCTTCATGTTGTGTAACAGCATCAGGAATAAGACTAACTGCTCCAACTGTACCCTGGATTGTGTCAAGCATAGTTAATCCAGTAAACACACGCATTGTTAGAATCTTTTCATCATCGTGTAGCGTTGCCCACGACTGCACATCATTTGAGAGTGGAACCTTCTCTGGTAGCCAGAAGTTTGCCGTCAGTCTATTCCAAACGTCAAGGTCTACTGGATCCTGAATCTTGTTCCAGTTAATTGGTCTTGTTATCATATTCGCCTCCTAAAGCATACAACTTACACACTCTGATACGTCAGTTCCCTCAAGAGCAAGCTGTCGAATTCTAATGTAGTAAATTGTTTTGATTCCTTTACTAAAGGCATAAATCTGTGCCTTGTTAATGTCACGTGTTGTAGCAGTATCTTTGAAGAATAGGGTTAGTGATAGCCCCTGGTCTACGTGCTGTGTTGCTGCAGCGTAGGTATCAATGATAGCCTCTGGTCCAATCTCATAGGCATCAGCAAAGTATTCACGGTTATCGTTTGTAAGGAATGGTGCAGGGTAGTAGACACGACCAAGCTTTCCTTCTTTACGAATCTCAATCTGAGAAGCGATAGGATGAATTGATGATGTTGAGTTATTGATGTATGAGATTGACCCTGTAGGTGGTACTGCTTGTAGGTTCTGGTTATAGATACCGTGCTTCTTTACAGACTTAGCAAGTGTTTCCCAATCATGCTGTGTAGGAATCTCAATCTTTGAATCTGTAAATAACTTAGCAACCTTCTTGGTGGCTGGCTTCCATTCTTGGTCAATGTACTTTGTGAAGAATTCACCAGTTGCATACTTAGACTTTTCAAATCCATCAAATGGGCTACCAGTCTCTTTAGCAAGTTTGTTAGATGCTTTTAGAGCGTAGTACAACACAGTGTAGAAATAGATGTTAGTGAAGTCAATACCCTCTTCAGAGCCGTAGTGAATCTGCTCACGACCAAGGTAACCGTGTAGGTTCATCTGTCCTAGACCAATGGCACGAGACTTTTTATTGCCCTCAGCAATTGACATTACAGATTCAATATATGACATATCTGCAACTGCTGTCAATGCACGAATAGAAGTCTCAATAGTTTTTTCAAAGTCCTTGCCATCCATAACTGCAGCAATGTTTAGTGAGCCAAGGTTACAAGAGATATCCTTGCCAATATTATCGTAGCTCAGGTCTGCGTTGTATGTGGTTGGCGTATTGACCTGAAGAATCTCAGAGCAAAGGTTTGACATATTGATACGACCATCGATTGGATTAGCATCGTTTACTGTGTCTTCATACACAATATATGGATACCCTGACTCAAACTGAAGTTCAGCAATACGCTCAAACAAAATACGAGCTTTAATCTTAGTCTTACGAATCTCAGGGTTGTCAACCATTTCTTGATACTTTTCAGTAACTGAAATATCGCTCATGGGCAATCCGTAGATACGCTCAACGTCGTATGGAGAAAAGAGATACATATCTTCGTTAGTCTTAGCAAGCTCTAAGGTAATGTTAGGAATAACAATACCAATACTAAGAGTCTTGATACGCATTTTTTCGTCTGCATTTTCACGCTTAGTATCTAGGAAGTTAAGAATATCTGGGTGGTGTGCGTTTAGGTACACTGCCCCAGCCCCCTGACGAGCACCTAGCTGGTTAGCGTAAGAGAATGAGTCTTCGAGAAGCTTCATTACTGGAATGACCCCAGAAGACTGGTTCTCAATCTTTTTAATTGGAGCACCTGCTTCACGAAGATTAGTTAGGTTTAGTGCTACACCACCACCACGCTTTGAAAGCTGGAGGGAGGAGTTAATTGCACGAGCAATTGATTCCATATTATCCTCAATACGGAGTAGGAAGCAAGAAACAAACTCTCCCCTTTGTTTCTTTGCAGCATTGAGAAATGTTGGTGTAGCAGGTTGGAAGCGACCAGAAATTAGTTCATCAACTATATCCATCGCAAGTTTTTTGTTTCCATTAGCAAGCATAAGAGCTGTTACAACTACACGATCTTCAAATCGTTCTAGGTAGCGTGAGCCATCAAATGTCTTGAGTGCGTAAGAAGTGTAGAACTTATATGCTCCAAGGAATGTTGGGAAGCGGAAACGCTTGGCGTATGCGTGTTGGAATGCTGACTTAATAAATGGAAAGTCATAAAGGTCTAGAACATCTTTGTCATAATATTCTTGTTCAACTAGATAGTCTATCTTCTCCTGGAGACTGTGGAAGAAGACTGTGTTTTGATTTACGTGGTCAAGAAAGTATGCCTTTGCAGCCTCCTTATCCTTATTAAATTGAATCTGACCATTCTCGTCATAGAGATTCAGCATTGCGTTTAGCTCGTGGTAACTGTATGCATTTGTCATACTAACATCGCCAACCTTTCCTTAATTGTTATTGTGTCTTCTTCTGTGCCGAATATCTCTACCCTGCCTAATATGGGGACACCTGTTTTAGCTGCAATCATCTCTGCAGCCTTGCAGTAGTCTTCCCCAAAGTTTGTGTTTCCTAAACCTACGACAGCAACCATCTTCTGCCTATTCGACTCTACATTTAAAAATGAGCGAACTTGTCTTGGAATAGCGTGTTTCTCACTCCCACCACCATATGTAGGAACAAATAGTACGTATCTATCTGATACTATAATCGGATCATTAGGATCACCAATTGGAATCCTAATTGATTCTAGCCCTAACTTTTCTACAAATCTTTTGGTGTTGCCAGAATAGTTAGAAAAATAAACAATGCCTAAACTCACTTTATGCCCTTAAATTGTTTTAAATTGATCAAGATAGTCGCGTACATCATTTGGTATAGAGTTATATTCTATCACGCCTTTAGCACTTTCCGCAAGTTGATTTTTAGGTTTTTGCTTAAACGTATGAATCTCTACTTGAAGGTTAAGGTCTTTTGGTGTGTGAGAAATTGCTCCAAAGACTGCACCACACACAGCATCTGCAAGGTCCTTAGATTTTTTACGAGGGTGGTCAACTCTATTGTTTCTCATAATTTTAAGCTCTGTTAATTCTTCAAACAAAAGGTCAATCGATGGCATAGCAAGACGCTCTTCATAAATAAGCATTGCCATATCTTCGTAGTGTTTCTTGGCAACAGAAACTGTTTCCGTTCTAATACCAACCTGCTTAAGCTCATTCTGAATATCAAAAGATTGCCAGCGGTCAAAGCTTACCATACCTAGATTAAATCCTAGACGACGAAGGTTTTGAATCCATTGCTTAACTTCTGAAAGGTTAACTGGACCTTCTACTTTTGGTTCCCACCATGCTACAGCATCTACCACAACTACTGGTGCAACCTGTTGGTAATCTTTAATCACTTGAATATTTACCCACTTATCTACGTGAGCAATAGCTACAGCACACTTGTCATGTTTTTGTGCAAGGTCAGCATGAACGTAATAAATTTTGTCTGGGTCTGGAACAAACGTCTCGTCAAAGCGTCTATTATTGTCGAGGGGATTACGAAGCGTCATTGCACCCTGAACCTTTTCAATCTGCTTAAAAAACGCATCTGAGCTATAGGTAGGGACACAGGCGAATCGCATCATAGCATCTCCAAGGTCTGTGTAAAATGCCAACTTAAAATCATCAATCTTGCGAGTAGGGTTTACTACCCATGTTGGTCTCTTGACAGCAAACATGCCAGGATATTTATAGTTAATGATTGTGTCTTCATCCCACGAAATTTCTAAACTGTTTCCATCCGCATCTTCTGGAAGATCTGGATTCATAATAAACTTGTGAGTCTTTGTAATAATTTCTTTATCCATAATTACATCATCGTAACGCTGTGAAATAAAGTCTCCAGGATAGCGAGGGAAAGAAAGCAGTGCAACCTTGCCTAAGTCTGGAAAGCGAGAGTCTACGGAGGCACGGAAGGCTTTATAGATGTTGTCTGCAGTCTTGCCCTGGTCGTTTCCAGTATTTGTTTCTTGTGCAAACCCAGAAATCTCGTCGAGTACGGCTAGGATAAGGTTAAGACCTTCGTGGGACTCTCGTTCTGAGTGACCAGAGTAAACAGTGATAGCACTATCAAATTCAATGCTGTCTACCTTTGCGTAGAACTTGCCAGCAAACCAGGGGGAGCGTTCAATCTTGGTTTTAAATCCTTTGAAGAAAACGTTTTTTGCCTGTTGTGCGTTAATAGCAACGTTAATAATATCAATAGCATCGCCAGATGGCTTACCAAAATAGCGAGCTGGATCTTTAAGACAGAGAAGTTTATATACAATGTATGCACAGGCTACTGTAGATACAAAGTCTTTGCCGCTACCCTTGCCAAGCTGAAGAATAATTTCATTCTTTGTATATTTTTTATAATATCTAATACCCTCTTCAGTTCCCATAATATCTATGAGGTCTTCTATCTTGTATATTTGACTCATAGCTTCTACAATGTCGTACTGAATTTGTGATAATGGTGGTTGTCCAAGATACGCATCACCTTCAACAAACGTCTTGGCATCTACTGGTGTTTCTTGAAAGTTGTTATCTTTTAATACTTCAAAGAAATCATCAAACATCTCTGACAACAGTAATCACCTCTTGATTTTTAGAGATCTCCGACAGTCTACGCATAATCTTGTCACGAACTTCTGGATGCTCTGCAGCAATATCTTTTAGAATGTCTTTTAAGATATCCTGTCTACGCTCAATCTCTAGCATTTCATCTGCCAACTCTTTGTTTTCTAGCAGTCCTGCTTTTTGTAGCATATCAATACGCCTAGACTCAATGTCAAGCACTAATTTAATACCTGCAGTTTTTGCACCAAGATTAGCTATAGTAGTAGCATCCTCAATAACTTCATATGCTTTACTAATTAGTTTGTTATAGTGTGTGTCTGCAACTACCAACGCTTCTTTTGCACGAGCACGAATTGCAGCATTGTCAGCAGCCATAAGTTTCCACTGGTTAATATGAGCAACAACCTTTGTGCGTGGCATAGCAAGCTCTTTAGAAATTTGTGTAGGCTCAGAACCCTGAAGATACTTTTCTACAACCTTGTTTATTTCATCAAGGTGTTCTACAGTAAGGTCTTCAAACGACACGAGGCTTTGCCTTTCTTGGTCTACGCTTTGGAATACGTTTTACACGGTCAATAGAGAATGATCGGTACGCACCTTGTCGTCCTCGCCACATTTCAAAGCAGTCTACCCAAACTGCACCATTTACTGGGTTAGTTGTAATAGACTCAAACTTAAAGCGTGTTCCGTATTCTCCAGTAATTTTAATAAGCTCTCCACGCTCAATTGTAAAATTTTCATACTTCATTTCGTTTACACGAATAAATGGATCATTTATCTTAACACTAGGGAAATCAGTTTTGCGTAATCTAGCCATTAGAATTTTCCTTCAAGTCTTTGAATTTCGTCTTGAATATAAAAGATAGCTTTTTCAAGATCTTGGATTGTTTTAGCCTGGTCTTTAAGTCCTGCTCTCCATAGGTACTTAAATGCATTGCCAACATTAAAATTACGGTGACGTGTTATTTGAATACACTCAACGCCACTTGGGTCTTGTGTGTAGTGAGGTGGGTGATTAACTTGGTCTACCGTGATTTTAAGATTTTCGCTCATCGTTTACTCTTTCTTAGTCCAAACTTTGCAAGGTATACATAAATTGTTTCAACGCTTGTGCCACACTCTTTTGCAATATCTTCTGGAGTCTTGCGGTCAAGGTGGTAGCGTTTGCGAAGCCATGCCTCGCTTTGATACAGTTTAGCAGCCATAATCTTATTTGTCAACCTTTTCCCAATTGTGGATAGCCCAGTGACCAATTCCGATAGCGTCTGCCACGTCGTTATCACTAATAGACTTATTATAATACGTGCTAACATAGCGTATTGTTTTTTGTTTTCTGATTTCACGTTCTTGCCCCTTATACCAAGATTCGGATTTGTTAGGATTCTCTTTGCGAAGCTGTTGTTTTTCTACCGCCGAGAGTTTTGTGTTGCCAATAAATGATTGCCAGGTAATTGGATTAACTGATCCAGCAATCTTTATGCCATTAATTTGAGCTGATCCAAGCATAGCCCCTTGAACAAGTGCAAGGTCTGCAGCAGTCTTAGGACTATTAATAAATACAGTGTGCTCAATAATAATGGAATCAATATTAAATTGTTTAAAAAAAGCCAAGCACTTCTTTGCTGCATCTCCAACTTTTTCATATGTATTACGACCAGTAAAATTAATCTTACCAAATCTAATTAAAGACTTGTCTTCGAAGATAGCAAAAGCTAGGCTATTTGTACTCGCATCAATTGAGCAAACTGTTTTTGGTTTTGGATTAATTAAGCTCAATTTTACCATCAGCTATCCCCTTTAACTCTTTTAATACTTTATTTACTTCTGAAGGATTAATGTCGCATCCAGAACATATTTGCTCGTCATTATAAATTGAAAGAATTGATCCACAATTTTTACATTTTCTATTTTTACGAGACGGTTTTTGTAAACGATTTCTAGCATAGCGTTCAGCTATTTTTTCTCTTGTTGCTTTTTCTCTACACTCAGCAGAGCAGTATATCTGATAAGATACATTTGGTTTAAACTGGCTATCACACCATTGACAATGCTTCATTAATTGGCTCCATAGACTTTATTTGTAACGTCCCTGGACCAGCGATATCGCAAGTTGCCCTTACTGGACAAGTCTTGCAAATCTTTGAATTTGATCGGTAGTTCTTAGTTGGAAGAGTTTTATTCTCCCAAGCACTACGAACTTCTCTCATCCAATCAAACGTGTTGTCTACCCACCCTTTAAGATAATCGTTTAGTACTACTGGGAGTACAAGCAACTCGTGGTTATTCTTGTTCTCATAAATTAGTACTGCACGTTCTCTCCCCAGAATTTTCATATAGATAAGCAATTGCACAAGGTGACCAAGCTTTGGCTTCCCTGCTGCTTTTCGATATTCAAATCCTTCGTTTGGCATTGTTTTAATTTCGCCAAGCAAATCTTCTCCACCCCACTTAAGGATTACGTCACCGTAACCAAAAATAGGTGGGTCCTGACTTGTGATTTTAAACTCAGAGTCAACAAGAAGATCTGGAACACTTGCCATAGCTGCTTGGATTCTTTCGTGTGACTTTGTTCCAGCAGTCATATTCGCTCCACCGTATGCATCTGCATTGTCTGTGAATGTTGCACCTTCAAAAGCAATGTACCAGTAACGAGGACACTCTCCGTGGGAGAATGCAATCGTGCTTGGTGCAAAGGTCTTCTTTTGCTGGTGCTTATCAACACGGTTAATAATGTATCCATGCTGAATCTTTTTAATAAGCTCGTCAGTATCTAGGAATGATCTTTTCTTATCTGATGCACCCTTGAGCATAACTTGATTTAATAAATTTTTAGTCATAGTATTTTTAACGAGTAATATATTTAAGTGCAGCAACAAGTTCATTGATTGAACTAGCAGCCGTAAAGTAAATATTCTTTTTCGCTCTATCTCCCTTATCTACGTTAGCCATCCAAGTAGCCTTGAATGACATTTTAGCAGCAATGGCTTGCAAGCGAACAATCTCAATAGAGGCTACCTGTGCAGGAATCTCTGGCTTGAAAATAACCTTTGCAATAAACGTGAGGGCTTCGGTAAGCTCTTCATCGTTCATAAAGTCAGCGATCTCACTGAGACCATTGACTCGTTCTAATGTTGTCTTTGTTTCTTCCATTGTTTCCAATTTCTACTATCCTTCTATTATACACTACTCTTGTGATTCAGTCAATTGCTCTAGGATACCCAGCTCAATAACTGCTAGTCTTACTTTAGAATTACCCTCGCCAAGTACAATAATAATTGCTGGGTCTTTATTACCACGTATTGCATCAGTCGTAGCCTTAGCCCAAACTTCCTTGTTAATAGTAAACGATTTCGAAACTTCTTTAAAATCAACAACAAACTGTCCCCAAGTAGCATCACCTTTGGTCGTATTACGTCCAGAATTTTTATGTTGTTTTGCACCAATTCTCTTACTTTCGTTCTTCTCGCTCATAATTCCCCTTACTTTTTTTAGTGTTGAGGTTAACTTTACTAAGATGTCCATCTGAACATAGCCAAGTTAATTCTTTTAATGTCCAGTACCATCTAACTGATAATACTTCTGTTTTACAGGTATGACAGTTAAACTTACCTTTATGAACATCGTACTTAGCTGACATTTAATTGGTCCTCAATGCTTTTGCGGAAGTCGTCATTCTCTTTAACATAGTTAATGAATGCTTCCCTGCCCTGAACTTTTTTGTCTTCTGATACGATGTACCATGCACCTGTACGAGATACAATACCTGCCATCTCAGCGGTGTCCACAAGGTCACCAACGCTGTCAATTCCTATCCCATCCCCACGGAAGTAAAAGTCGTATTCGCCGCTCTGGAAGCCTGGAGAGGTCTTAGAGAACTGTAATTCCCACTTGACCTTACGACCAATCTTCTGTTCAATTAACTTATCGCCTATCGGAATCTTACCCTTAATGGCTTGGTTATCTGACTCAGAGCTAAACAGTTTAATTACTGTAGATGAATAGAACTTTGTAGCCTGTCCACCTGTGGGCTGTTGCTGTGTGTACATGGCAGAAATGTTGTTGCGTGACTGCGAGATCAAAACAAATAGTGTTGGCTTAACCTTATTGTTAGCATAGTTAATCATCTTCCAAGCGTTACTGAAATCTCGTGATTCAGCACCAATCTGCTTAGTGTTCTCAAGTTGCTTGAGTTCGTCAGAGTCTTTTTCAAAGTAGATAGCAGGGAGCAGTGAGGTAATTGAATCAACTACCACTAGGTCTACACCTGCATTGATTAGTGCTGTGCCTACGTCTACCATTTCATTAATAGTACGAGCCTGAGATACAATTAAGTTCTCTGTGTCTACCCCAAGTTTCTTAGCCCAAGCCTCGTCGTATGACATCTCTGCATCAATCCAAGCACAGAGTTTACCTTCTGCCTGTGCAAGACCAACCATCTGAAGACACAAAGAAGACTTGGCTGAAGACTTAGAACCCCAGATAAGAACCTGACGACCATAGGGTAGTCCACCTCCTAAAGCACGATTAAGTCCAAAGCTAGGGGTAGGCTGAAAGTCTGTCTTAAACCCTGCACCATTAGACAAGCGTTTGCGAATTCGTGGGTCTAGCTGTGCTAGTGCTTCTTCCATTGTTGTCACTAGATAGCCAACTTATCTAGCTTCTCTGGAATGTATCCTGCCCAGCTGTCATTATCTGCAACAACTACAGGTGCAGAGCGATAGCCTAAACTGATTAGTTTGTCAAGAGCTGCAATATCGTTTGTTATGTTAACTGTGTCGTATGCTACATTAATTTTGTCTAGGTGACGCTTGGTAGCCTCACACTGTACGCAATTGTCTTTTGTGTATACTGTTACTGTCATTAGAATTTTACTCCGTGCTTTTCTGGTCGTGTTTTATTAAATGCTGTTTTCTTTTCAAATGCCTCGTCAAGAGAGATATGTGTATATTCAAATTCACGTAGACCTGCATATAGGTCAAGTGTGCGAATAAGAATGTCTGCCATTTCGTCAGCGATCTCTTCTGGACCCTTTGACTTACGAATAGCTTCCATAACCTCTACAGCCTCTGATACAATCATCATCAACTGCTTAGTCATAAAGATATCAATTTGCTCTTGAGATACATTACTGACTACTGGATCCCAAAATCCTTTTTCAACTGCAATCTCGTGCAGGTGTTCTGTTATTTCATCAAACATCGAATACATCCTCCATTATTGTTGTTCCGTCTTTTGTTTTACCAAAAGAGAATTTATATACATTACCTTCCTTGATCTTCATATATGCTTTAGGAAATGAAGTTGGGAAGATTGTGATTGAGTGCAGTTCTCTTGACGAGTCTGCCACTACCATTGATGCCATTTTTTTACCAGCCTTGGTAATGCGTGGTCTAAATGACACAACCATTAATTGGTCGTCTGTATATGGTAGCATACGGTAGTTAAGAATCTTTACAAGACCTGAATCATTACCCTTAATTTCATCTGCAGGAATTGCAGTAACGATACGGTTATCACTCGCAAGGATAAGGTAGGTACGTCCTGCCTCAACCTTAGACTGTTCTTCATCAAAGATACCGATAGCACCTGTCTTATCTAGTACTTCTACTCGTGACCAGCCCTTGCCTCGCTTAATGCCCTTGACAATGCCCATAATAATAAATGAACCCTTTTCCTCATACTCTTCAACGTCATTAATAAATGCGTGATAGTGCTGTGGAATTGCTGTATTAAATTCTGGTAGGTTCAAGTACTCGTAAAGATTCTCACGAATTTCTTCATCATTGCGAGGTTGGTCAGGAAAAGTA
>ENA-UPTL01000097-UPTL01000097.1-marine-metagenome-genome-assembly--contig:-NODE-97-length-23092-cov-7.678170_pt1 | contig 23092 bp, 20 predicted proteins | sample MGYA00238170_ERZ767106 | MGnify/ENA primary metagenome ERZ767106 (study PRJEB28938, sample SAMN06267160) | marine metagenome | isolation source: Columbia River Estuary | place: USA:Columbia River Estuary...
TTACCAGAATACAAATCCATAAATGGAGCACGAAGTAATATATAATTGAATTTTTTCTCACCGCTCTTTTGAATTTGAGTAGAGAATGATACTTGTATATTTCTGTAAAGTCGAAGCTGGATAATCTTTCGCTCTAATATCCCAATTAGTGTTAACCATCTATTATTTGAATCTGTTTCAAATTTTAATAACTGAAGTAGGTTTTCAATCTGGTTTTTATACTTAGTGTTTTGTGCATTAGGATGCTCCAATTCTGCATTTATATTAATCTCAGTTTCTTTAATGAATTCGGCTAGTCTTCCAACTTCTGCAGTAGCTCCGATTATATCAGAAAACACAGGTTGTGATTTTTCCTTTGTAATTCTTAGACTAGTTTTTAAAATATCGTCGTAGCTCATTGTTTTCAATTGTGAATACAAAACTAGTAAGTATTTTTTAATTCACAAATTAATTTTTATGAAATTGTGAAATTAATTTTTACTAAATGGTTAAAACATTGATAATCAATTATATAAATTTTAAAATAATTTTAATTTTTCTTTTAAAATACCCTGTAGGCAGGCACGAGGTGGGGGGTATCCCCCCTTAAATGAGTGGTAAAACTGACGCCAAATGCTTTAATCGATGCTAAAATTGAAATTTTTTGGAAAAAATTCTTAAAAATGAAAAAAATACCCAAAAACCATTTTAAAAATTCCAGAAAAAATCTCGGAAAATTAGAACTCTTTAGACTTTACTTTAAAGTATTTCACATTTATATTTTATCAACACTTAATCATTTTTGTAGGGAATGATTTCGCACCAGAGTGTATAAAATATTATAGATCCTCCTTTCTATTAACCGCCTACAACGGTGAAAAATTGGGGGATTTTACTTTATGTCGAATGATAAAGAACAATACTTACATAACCCATCATACATATTAAATGATGGTAACTTAGATCCAACTAAGAAAATACTATTATCATATATTTTATCACTATCAAAAACAGGAAAGGGATGTTATGCTAGTAATAAACGGTTTGGTGAAATACTAAATATTAATTCTGATGGTGCATCAAAACAGATTAGTAAACTTAAAAGGTTAGGATATATTGAAACAAAGAGATTATATAAGAATTCTAAAGAGTATAGATATATTAAAGTATTGAATCAGACAAATAATAAGAATAATAATCACTCTGACATTTTTATTAATATTCCATATTTGGTATTATTTGATATCAACTTATCCTCAACACAAAAACTACTTATGTCAGAAATCTTAACGTTATTAAAATTACCGGAAGGTTGTTATAAATCTAATAATGATTTTGGAAAATTAATAGGTATTGGTGGGGGTGGAATATCAAAACAAATCAAAAAATTAGTTGAGATGAATTATATAACAATAGAAGAGATAAAAAAAGGTAATGCAACTGACCATCGAAAAATCGAGTTAGGTACTTCCTACACAACTAGGGAGGTACTTCCTAAATCACTAGGAGATACATCCCAAACGACCATAGGGGTACTTCCTAAATCACAAGAGGGTACTTCCTATAGGAACACAATTAATACAGTATATAATTCAAAAGATATATTACCAGTATTAACTCAGTTTACTAGTACAGAAAAAATTATTGAAAAGAGTGAAATAGAAATACTAGAACAAAAAATTATTGATTCTTGTGAGCAAGGGGCAGAATTGCTGATAGAAGCTAAGCGTGGTAAATTTGATAATTATTGGAAATATTCTCAACAAAAAGATACCAGAGATAATATTATCCAGTTATTAAAAGAATATAAAGATGCAATAAACACATTAGAAATAAATAACCCCTCAACGAAGACGTGAGTGAAACGAACTAAGACGAAGTCTAACGACTTCCAACCCAACCCCCGGGCCGGTTTGACCCCCTTCCCAAGATACATAAACCTTATCCTGTTTCGGTAAAGGTTGAAATGGGGACTAGTGATTTTTTTTGATAAAATAACCCTCAAAATATTTTTACCTCCTCAGGTACTACTTGAAAAGTTGGTAATTTGACCACCTTTTCCTGTTTTGGAAGAAGTTTTTTACTTTTTCTTTCTCCTATATTTTCCTTTAGTCTTGTAATAATACCTAGACTTGGATTTGTTTCTAATTACATTAGGCTTTGTACTTACAGATTTTCTAACATATCCCTTTCTATACTGACCCTTATAATTAATTGATGGCGGAACATAGGTTGATTTTAAGGGACTTTTAACCTCTTCGGTATCAGAACACCCAATCAAGAAAAAGAATACAAATATGAGGAGATATTTGACCATAGAGTTAGCTATTAATTTCAGGATGTCTTTGGTTTGAAAACCATTCCATAAACATCTCAATTTCTTCATCTTTCATTACATCCTCTTTTGGAGACTGAACAAAGATTAATGATGTTTCACCTAAATGTTCGTGAGTAGTATTACGAGATGGGATTCCCTTACTAAGGAAAAATTCAACACAGCTTCCTTTGTGATAATTCTCAGTGGAGTTCTGACTTGGATTTTTTTTTGACATGACATGAGTTTTTATTTGTTAAAAATCACATCAAAGAAAATAGGAGAGGTTTACCTTTTATTTTGACAGTAAGTCCTCATCGTATTACCACCGTAGAGTTGTTGCTCTCGGTTGGTACTCATTTAAGAGTTCTTGATGATGGTGTAAAAGTAGTAATATTTTTCATTTTTACAAATTTTAAATAGATTTTAAAATAGACTCTCTTTTTATTGAATACTCTTGTAGGGTAATTAGTCCAGCATCAAGCATTGACTTTAATACTTGCATTTTCTTAAATGAATCAGACAATTCTTCGGGATGCAGTTTCTTGTATTCCTCAATTTGGCTTGCTGTTAAAATTTCAATTTCAAAATTAACGTAATCGTCATAGTTGATCCTGCAGCATGCAATTTTACCATCTGTTGTAATATCCCATCCTGTATTTGATCCCCAGCATAACACCTGGTTGGCAACCCAGTTTATATTTCCGTAGCGAGGCTTGTATCTCATATTCATGTGCATACCTATTTGAGTTTGTTTTAAATGAATACCATAATTGGTTTCTAAATAACCAGAGCTTACTTTACTAAAGGGCATCATTTCTTGAACTAGCACTTTTGTAAGTGTATTGACAATATTATTTGTTATCACCTTTTCTGCTTCATTAATTGTTATTTGTTTTTCTATTTCAAATTGCTCGTCCATGCTAATTTTGACTAATTCTAAAAAAGTATACTCCACAAAATTATTACGGTAGCACACTATACTTGCATCTGAAGTAATATCCCACCTATTTGGAAAGTCATCACTTAATGAACCTCCCCATCCCAATTCTTTGTTTAAAATCCAATCCTTACTTGTTTGGCTTAGTCTAGTGTCAAATCTTGATTTTGAAAATTGAACTAATTTAAAACCATATTTTATTTCAATGGTTTGTTTTTCTATATCTGAAAAACTTACCTCTCCATTTAAAAAAAGCTTTATTATTTGATCGTTATTCATGTTATGTAATTTAAAAAGTTGTTCATTAATAATGGGTGGTCATATAAATAAAGAAATGGTAAGCCAAATGCAATACACAATAACTCATTCCTGTATTTTGGTGAGAAAATTGAAAAAAAGTAGTCAAACAGATATTCTAGTTCTACTTTGATTGCTGCTGTTATTTGAGACATAAAAATCAGGCTTTGTACAAACTTACTGTTACAAACTGCAGTCTATTTGAGGTCTTAAAATCAAGTGAAAAAAGATCCTAAACGATTGTTTATTTAGTACATTTAATAAATTTTAATAAATGGCTTATCTAACCAAATCGAGGTTCAAAACCGCACTGAATTGTCCTACTAAATTATACTACGGTACAAAGGGGAATAACTATCAGGATAATAAAGCGGAAGACCCATTTATACTGGCATAAGCGAAACGGTTGTGGTGGTTGGAGTGTAGCGTCTTTTTGTTTGGTGTGTAGGGTTGGACAGCTCTTTGCTACCGCAATGGAGCTTTAGCGGAATGAGGATAGCAATGTGCTGTATGCGTTGGCACACACCACACAAAAAGTATGACAGTTAAAAATGGCGGCAACACCATAGATGCAGTGGAAGCGTTTGCCTTGTGTGGTAGCCACTGCATAAGCCGTGCTTGTGTGTAGGCTGGGTGGGTCAATTAAATTCGTGAGGAACGAACACCGCTTCTTTTTGCATTAGGGATTGAAGCGGAAATCCTTTTGCCTTTCGCAAAAGATTGTAGCGGAAAGCCCGACCCGTAGGGGAATGCCCAAATGCCTTTATAAAAAACTCTTTAGTAGAATTGAACTAACAACAATGCTTTCCTTCTTGCATTGGTGGACACTTTACTGTGCCATAGCTACAATAAACGCAGCAATCACCTTGCTTTGGTTTCAATACGGTTTTGCAGTTTTCACATTCATAGAAATATTGACAGGCATTAGTTGGCATTTCTTCTGTCTTGCTATGGCCACAAGACGGACAAGTTATTGTTGATTGTGTTATTAATTCCATTTACTTTAATGTTGTTTGAGTTGCTTTATAGCCTGTTGAATTAATTGCCTTTTCTATTTCAGCAAGATTGGTTTTTGAATTATCAAATTGAATTACAGCATTTGTATTTTGATAAGAAACATCCGCTTTGAGAATGCCTTGTAATTTATTTACTTCATGCTTTACCTCTTCTTCACAGCCAGTGCAACTCATGCCTTTTATTTTAAATTCTGCTGTTTGAATATTTGATTTCTCTACAATGATTACCTGCTTTTCAGTTTTTGGAAAGAACATTTTTGAGTAGTAGGGGAAAGCAATCATTAAGGCTGCAAAGATGGTAACAATAAAAAGAAATGATTTTGATTGAATGAATTTTGGTTTTTCATCTACTGCACAACCACAATCATCTGCCTTTACTGGTTTTAATTTTTGATACCAGGCGAATGCCAATACAACAATGCTTAAACCAATTAAATAGGGTCTTGCAGGTTCAATCCATGAAAACGTAGATGCAATACCACTGCTACCTGCTATAAGTGCTAAAACAGGAGTAATGCAACACAATGAAGCTGCTATTGCAGATAGCACACCTGCACCTAAAAGTGAGCCTGATGCTTTATTGTTATTCATACAGCTACTGGTTTAAGATTTTGTTGATTGATGTACTTAAAGAATGGTTTGAGGATTTTGAGGTTTTCTTCTTTTAGGGAGTAGAAAATAGTTTGTGCTTCTCTCCGGGCTTCAATAATATTACCGTCTTTCAGTTTTCTAAGATGCTGTGATACTGCTGGAATACTCATTTCCAGAATGTCGCTAATATCACAAGGGCAAAGCTCCTTTTCTTCTTCAAGTAGGTATAGGATTTTTAGGCGAACATCATTTGCTGCAAGTTCTAAAACCTTACTTAGCTGCTGTAATGACGGTGCATTTGCTTTAATTTTTATCCTGCACTCTTTGATTTGCTCTTGGTCGGCAAATACTCTTATACAAGTGTTCTTATCCATATCAATGTTGAATTGTACGGACAAAGGTAATACTTATTTTCTTATTTTAGCAAATGCTTAAATAAGATAATGGGGGGCTTATAAAAACCAAAGGCTTTCTTTTCCGAAATCAGGCAGTTTGTTTTGAGAGAAGTACGGGAATATCTCTGCCACCATTTCAGGGTATTTGATTGTAACTGGCAGGTTCTGTTGGCTTACACTTTTCCAATACATTCTGCTGAACTGATAAACCTGGTCAATGAGTTGGTTTATTGTTGCCGGGTCTTCTACTAACTCTGCTTGTGAACTAAAGAAAGAAATCTTTACTGGAAAATGGTGTTCCCTGTCTGTTGGTGCTGATGTGGCTTCGTACCTTGTATTGTTGAATAGTAAATATTCTTTGGATGCTACTTTTACAATAGTGCCACTATAAGGCATTAGTTTTTCATTGTCTGTATCAAATGCCAATAACTCTTTGCTTTCTGTTTTATTGATGGTAACAACTATTACTGGTATTGGTAAACCTAAAGCATGGAGTGTATCAATGATTGGTTTGAGTTCTTTTTTACTAAGGTCTTTGTAGAAGTGTATAATAAGCCTTGTTGCTTTGTAATTGGATGCAATGAACTTACCTACAGCCTCCCTTATTGAACCTGCAAGACTATCTGTATCCATTGCACCAAAACAATCAAAGCCTTTAAAAATACCTTCGTTGTTGAAACAGAAAGCTGAACCTACATATTTTGTTTTACGGGTAATAGAATTAAATGCACCTACTCCAACAATCAATTCATTTGTAGTATCTCTTTTAAGCCTCCACGGAACACCGCCTAACTTTGCTAAGATTGCGGTTTCAATATTTGGTAAGAACAAATTGAAAGCCTCCTTAAAAATATTGTCTTTATAAATTACCTGTGATGAAATGCCCTCATACAATAATATTTCTTTGATGCGGTGATAGATACTTAAACGCTTTGGGTCTTTATCCCATTTAGCAATTGGGCTTATGTAAATGGCAAAATATTTTGTATCAGGTAATTTGTCTTTATTTTTTATTGCCTTTTGAACTACTGATACTGCTTCATCAATTGTATCAAATGAAATACTGGTTTCCTTTTCTATTTCAAACGGCTGGCTTATAAATTCTTCCATTCTCGGAAACGGATATTTGCCGTTGTACCCGTCTTTAAATATTTTATAGATTTCAGTAACTGCCAGTTCCCTGTCGGGTTTGTGATAGATGAAAAAGAACTTTACATTATTTGGTGGTGGTACTGGTTTGTATGGCTTTAATCTCCTTAAATCTTTCTTTGGCTCAATACCAACACCATTGCCAAACTGCAATTCATTTGATGTGCCATTGATACGCTGCACTGACAAACCGTTAGGTTTGTAAAAGCCTTCTGCTGCAAGCGGAAGGATTGCCCGGAATACTTCAGTATTCAAATCCTTATCGTAAAACTCTTTTAAGTTGGTGAAATATTTAGGGTAACGGTTTTTAAAATCGGGTATATCAAAAGCAATATCAAAGTGAGGTTTTAATTTATTGCTTACTACCGGGTAGTTTTTTTCGTGGTTTAACTTTTGATCGTCTGTTAAGTATTTCCACCTGTTCAATTCTCCGTTGCAATTAATCCAGTTGTAATTTTCGGTTTGAAAGTTTTGTATTTCTGCAATGCTCTTGTTATACACTTTAGTAGTACCGTCATAAGACAAAACCAATTCGGGACCATCTGTAATCCTGCTATGCTGTACTTTCAACGTAAACTGATTGTACACCTTAAATTTTGTACTGGTTGATTTTGTATTGTGAAACCACACTTCAATTTCATTGGTAAAGTTCTTACGCATAATATCCGCAACTCCTTTGAAGTGATTACGGATAATATGCCTGTAATAGTGCTGGGCAAAATATTTACAATCGGTAAGGTTTACTGTAATAACAATTGCATCTTCTTTGGCTGGCAGAAAATCAGTGTATAACCAGTTGCCATAATGCAACTCACTTTCATCAATTATGCCTTCAATAGCACCGTTTAAATCGTCTTTGTGGATGGGGCAATATCCTTCATGCTTTGTTGTATAAAAAGCAAATTCAGCCTCCTGCAAGGGGGCTGTAAATGGAATGATATTTAATTGTAGTGTTTGTTGCATAAGCCAATCTTTATTTTATCAGTTAGTCAATAATATTACAAATATTAGCCTCCTTTATTTAAATATATACATTGCAAATTTAAAACTTCATCCGTTGTATTCGCACCGCATTTAATATTGCTAATAAAGCCACTCCAACATCCGCAAAAACGGCTTCCCACATGGTGGCTAAACCACCTGCACCCAATACCAATACAATGGCTTTTACTGCAAATGCTAAAATGATATTCTGTATTACAATGCTCCTGGTGGCTTTGCCTATTTTAATGGCGGTTACAATCTTTAAAGGCTGGTCTGTTTGTATCACTACATTGGCTGTTTCTATGGCTGCATCGCTGCCCATTGCACCCATTGCAATGCCCACATCGCTTAAAGCCAATACGGGTGCATCGTTGATGCCATCGCCTACAAATGCAATGATTTTTGTCTTGTCCTGTTTTAGTTCTTCTACTTTCTGTACTTTGTTTTCTGGTAGCAAATCGCCAAAGGCGGTATCTATGCCAATTTGTTTTGCTACTTTTTGGGTAATGGAATTTTTATCGCCACTAAGCATTATGGTTTGTTTAATGCCGTTCAGGTGCATTTGCCTGATGGCTTCCTGTGCATCCTCTTTTACTTCATCGGCTATCAATACATAACCTGTATACTGGTTGCCTATGGCTACCACTACAATGCTTTCTATAATTTCGTCAATAGCTGCATCGTATGTGATATTATATTTCTTTAGCAGTTTTGTATTACCTGCCAATACTTCTTTCCCGTTCACATTTCCCTTTAAGCCATGCCCTGAAATTTCTTCTATCTCTGTCGCCTGGTAAGTTTGTGTTTCGTTCTTTTCATACTCGGCAATGGCTTTGGCAATAGGATGTGTTGATTTGCTTTCTAATGCAGCTAATGTTTTTATGAAATCTGTTTTGTCCATTCCGTTAGTTACAATTGCCTGCACTTTAAAAACACCTGCCGTTAGTGTGCCGGTTTTGTCCATCACAACGGTATTTATTTTGGTCATTAACTCTAAATAATTAGAACCTTTAAACAAAATACCATTTCTTGAAGCCGCACCTATGCCGCCAAAATAGCCCAATGGAATAGAGATAACCAATGCACAAGGGCAACTGATAACTAAGAAAATTAAAGCCCTGTACAGCCAATCATTAAACACATAATTGCTTAGAACAAAGTAGGGAACCACCACCAATGCTACTGCCAAAAAGAAAACGATAGGTGTATAGATTTTGGCAAATTTTCTTATCAGCAATTCTGTTTTTGCCTTTCTTGCAGTAGCATTTTGCACCATTTCCAAAATCCGTGCAAGGGAACTATCGGCAAATTTTTTGGTTACTTTCAGTTCAATTACTTTATCAAGGTTTAGCATACCTGCCAATACCTGTGCTCCTTTATAAATAGATTTTGGTTTGCTTTCTCCTGTAAGTGCTGCGGTATTGAAGCTGCTGCCCTCACTTAACATTTCACCATCTAACGGAATTTTTTCGCCTGCTTTAATTTGTATGGTTTCGCCTATTTCTACTTCTTCGGGTTTTATTTCTTCGTATTTATTATTCCTTAAAACGCTGGCAGAAGATGGACGGACATCTAATAAGGCTTTGATATTGTTTTTTGCTTTATTAACTGCTGCCTTCTGAAACAATTCACCAACGGCATAGAATAACATTACCGCAACACCTTCGGGATATTGACCGATGGCAAAAGCCCCCATAGTGGCCAATACCATTAATGTAAACTCGGTGAAGAACTCTTTTTTAAGACTGGCTTCCCATCCTTCTTTTATTACCGGTAAACCAACAGGTAGGTATGCAATAGCATACCATGCAAGGCGTACATAGTTTGTAAAGAATGAGGGTTTGAAATAATTATCCAACGCAATGCCAATGAGCAACATAACGAAACTGATAATGGCTGGCAGGTATTGTTTCCATACACTACTATGAGCTTGCAATTGGACTTTATCTTGTCCACTATCAATGGTTTTCTTTTTATGCAGCAGTTGTTCTGCACCTGCTTCGGTATAGATTTTTTCTTCTAATGTGCAGCAGGTCATCCTGCCTTGTTCATCGTAAGTATGCTTATGATTTGGGGCTGTATTTATCATTTTATGAAAATTGATTTAGTTATTATTATTCTTCCTCTTTACCACCACTGGCTTTTGATAATACATAAAATGCACCTTTGGTTGCAATCCTTGCACCTTTCGGTATTTCTTCCAATGGCGTAATTTCTATGTAGCCCAATTCTGTTACACCTGTGGTTACTTCTATCTTTTTAAACTGAATATGCTTTTCAGCTTTGGCTTCTGTATTCTTTTCTGACTTTTCCCCTGCTTCCTTTTTTTCAGCCTTCTCTTTACCTTCGCTTTCCTCATCCACAACCATAAAAATATATTGCTTGCCTTCTGCACTTACCACTGCATCAACAGGAACTGCCTGTACTGTTTGATTACCTACATTAATCAATGCAGATACATACATACCCGGTAACAATTTGATGCCGCCTGTATTGTTGATTTTGGCATGTACAATTACCGATTTGTTTTCATTTTCAAAAGATTGATTGATACCGTAAATAGTACCTGTTATTTGCTTATTGTTCTGATTGGATAGAATGAACTCTACTGTCTGCCCATTCTTTACTTTAAACAAATCCTTTTCATACACCTGCAAATCACAATGAACTTGTGAGTTATCTACAATATCCATTAAGGAGGTTTGCATATCAATATAGCTGCCTGTTTTTATGGGAATATGCCCTATTACACCACTGATAGGTGCAGTGATGGGAATTTGATTTACAAATTTTCCATCTGCTACAGATGCAGGACTGATGTTTAATTGCTGTAATTGTGTTTCTATCCCTTTCAGCCTTGCTTTATCCGTTTCATATTTGGATGCTGCCTGTTGAAACACTTTTCCTGTACCTGCACTTTTGGTATTCAGTTCCTTTTGGCGTTGGTACTCCTGTTCAGAATAAACAAATTCTTTTTTCAGCATGAGGTAGTCCTGCTGCAACTTCACAATGTCTGTGTTTTCTAATATTGCTACTGTTTGCCCCTGGCGAACATAGTTGCCTTCCAACACTAATATTTTTTTAATGATGCCGGACACCAATGAATTTACATCGGCTTTATTTTGTGGGGGCACTTCCAATTGTCCGCTTGACTTTACCACACTGTTTAGATTTTTCATTTCTATTGTACCTAACTCAATGCCTACGGCTTTCATTTGCTCCTCCGAAACTTCTATGGTTTCTGAATGGGTTTCCTCAACTTTAGTTGTTTCTTTTGTTTCCGTTTTATTGCCCGATTTGCAGGATGTAAAACCGATTGCAACTACAAAGAGTGCAAATGCTATGATTGATTTTATATTTATTGACTTCATTTTATTTATTTCCTTTTAAGTAGTTTAACAATATAATGGACTGATTGAACTGGTTCACTGCATCGGTATATTGCAGCCTTGTATTGATAGCCGTTTGCAGGTTTTGGATATACTCCATGTAACCAATTTCGCCTTTTGTGTATGCTGTGTTTGAAATTCTGATAATATCGTCTGCCTGTTTTAAACCTGTGGTTTCGTAATACTGCAAACCTTCTTTTGCTTTCAGGTATTCGTTGTATTGCACTGCATAACTACTTTGCATGTATAGCAAGGTTTGCTGCCGTTCTGTTTCAATCAACGTATTATTAATTTTGGCAGCTTTTATTTTTGCTTTTTGTGAACCAAAGAATAACGGCACTCCAATACCTACCTGAAATCCTGCTATCCTTGTACCAGGGAAATAATTACGGTTAATTTTTGCTGGGTCAAACCCTTTGATAATAGCCTGATGATAATAGCCCACATTCAAATCAGGAAGTAGCTTGCTTTTCTCCAAATTTATTTGTGATGTACTTACATTCAGCCGTTGATTATAATACTCTATCAGCGGATTTGATTTTATTGCAGCCGTGTCAAACTTGTAATCATCCGGCATCTTGGGTAATTCATTTTCTTTTGGCATTACCGGTTCGGATGTATTCAGCCATTTCTGCAATACCAATTGATAACTGCTTAATGTTGTATTGGCTTGCTTTAACTGCAATTGGTTTTCTTTGTATCTGCTTTCGGCTTGCATTTTCTCCAACTGGTTTGTTTCACCTGTATTATAGCGAAGGGTAGCCCGTTTGAGAAAGTTGCTGTAAATACTATCCTGCTGTTGCAACAGCTTTATTTTTTGTGAACTATAAACCAAATTGTAATAGGCTTCGGTTACTTCTTTTATTATTTCATTCTGTGATAGCAATTTTGATTTTTGTGCTAATAATGTTTCCTGTTTCAGTAGTTTATTTTGATTAGCATACACAGTAGGGAAAGCAATGGTTTGAGTAATGCCTATGCTGTTATCAATATTGCCGCCACTTGTTGGGTCTTGTGTCAATTGCAGGTTTGTTTTATCAGGATTAAAACCTGTTTTTTGCAGTACCTGAGATTGCCGAATGTATAGGTCGGCTCCCTTTATTTGCAGGTTATTTTTTAAAGCTATATCAATACATTCCTGTAAAGTTTTTTGATTGCTTTGTGCATAAGATTTTTCTGCAAACAAACTGATGAATGTAAACAGCAACAACACAGCCGCTGTATTGCCGGGGAGTTTTGTTTTTTTCATTTTATTTAGTTTGAAATTAATTTTAGTGTTGAATAAAATGTAGAGTGCAGGAAGTACAAGCAAGGTGAAAAGCGTAGCTGTAATTAAACCGCCAATAACTACGGTGGCTAATGGCTTTTGCACTTCACCACCTGCACCTGTGGAAAGTGCCATTGGTAAAAACCCTAATGATGCAACTGCTGCCGTCATAATTACAGGACGCAGCCTTATGGCTGTACCTTTTCTTACCCTTTCATATATATCGGTAATGCCTTCGTCTTTTAACTGGTTGAAGTAACCAATCAATACAATGCCATTTAATACTGCTACACCAAACAAAGCTATAAAACCAACACCTGCCGAAATACTGAATGGCATACCTCTTAGCCACAAAGCAATGATGCCACCAATGGCGGATAATGGAACTGCGGTAAAAATCAGGAATGATTGTTTTACACTGTTGAAAGTAAAGTAGAGCAATACTAAAATGAGTAATAATGCTACCGGCACTGCAATACCTAACCTTGCCTTTGCTTCTTTCAGGTTTTGAAACTGACCACCATAGGTATAGTAATAACCTGAAGGTAGTTTTAGTTTTTCATCTAATATGGGTTGTATTTCTTCTACCGTGCTTTCAACATCTCTGCCATGAACATTGAAACCTACAAAAGTTCTACGCTGCCCATCCTCATGACTTATTTGTGCAGGGGCTGTTTTGAATGAAATATTTGCTACCTGGTTAATAGGCACTTTGTTGCCTGATGGCAATGGCACATAAAGGTTTTCAATATTGCTGAAGTCTTTCCGCAAATCTTTTTGCAACCGTACTACCATGTCAAACCGTTTATCTCCTTCAAACACAACACCTGCCACATTTCCTGCAAAAGCAGTTTTCAGCACCATGTTTACATCACTGATGTTTAATCCGTATTGTGCAATTTTATCACGGTTATACTCCACTTGTATTTGTGGCAAGCCGCTTATTTTTTCTACAAAAGGTTCACTTACTCCTTTTACATTTTTTATCAAACCTGCTATTTTATTTGCCTGAGCATTCAGTATTTCCAAATCTTCACCATAGATTTTTATTGCCACATCCTGTTTGATACCTGTAATTAATTCATTAAACCGCATCTGCATTGGTTGTGTAATTTCAAAATTTACACCGGGTAAAATGCTTAGTGCTTCTTCCATTTTTTCCATCATTTCTTCCCTGGTATGTGCAGATGTCCATTCTTCTTTAGGCTTCATGGAAAGCATCATATCGGCTCTTTCTATCGGCATCGGGTCGGTTGGAATTTCAGAACTCCCTATTCTTGTTACCGCCTGTTTTATTTCAGGAAACTTATCCTTTAAAATTTTCTCCGCCTTGCCAAATGTTTCTACTACCTGCGTTAATGATGTGCCTTGTGCCATGCTTATTTCAACGGAAAGGTCGCCTTCTTCCAATGTCGGGATAAACTCACCGCCTAAGCTGTTGAACAGGATTAAGCTGCCGGCAAATAATACTACCATAGCAGCCACAATAGTTTTTTTCCAATGCAAAGCCCAATTGAGTAATGGTGTATAAAGTTGTTGCAAGAAATCAATTATTTTATCTGATATATTGCGTTTATGTGTTGCCTTTTTACTAAGGAACAATGCACTCATCATTGGCACATAAGTCAATGAAAGAATAAATGCCCCTAAAATAGCAAAGGCAACTGTTTGTGCCATTGGCCTAAACATTTTGCCTTCAATACCAACTAAGGCAAAAAGGGGCAGGTAAACAATCAAGATGATTATTTCGCCAAAGGCAGCACTATTTCGGATTTTGGATGCGGCCTGAAATACTTCTTCATCCATTTGCGGCTGTGTAAGTTTTTGCAAATCGACATGATGATGTTTACTCATGTAAATGCGGTGTACAATTGCTTCTACAATAATTACCGCACCATCTACTATAAGCCCAAAATCAATAGCTCCCAAACTCATCAGGTTGCCACTTACACCAAATAAATTCATTAAAATGATGGCAAAGAGCATGGCTAAGGGAATAACAGAAGCTACTATAAGACCTGCCCTTAGATTTCCTAACAGCAACACCAATATAAACACTACAATCAGTCCTCCTTCAATCAAATTCTTTTCTACCGTACCCATTGCCCTGTTTACTAATTCTGTGCGGTCAATAAATGGTTCTATTACTACACCTTCGGGCAATGATTTTTGTATTTGTGCCATTCGCTGTTTAACATTTGTAATTACCTGTGCAAAGTTTTCTCCTTTCAGCATCAGGGTAATACCTGCCACTACTTCGCCTTCACCGTTTCTTGTAACTGCACCGTACCGTGTTGCACTGCCAAACTGTACCGTTGCCACGTCCCGGATTAATACAGGAATGCCGTTTACGTTTTTTACAACTATTTTTTCAATATCACTTAATGACTTTACCAGTCCCAAACCACGAATGAAATAAGCATTGCTGCGTTGTTCTATGTAGCTGCCCCCGGTGTTTTCATTGTTACTCTCTAATGCTTTGTAAATTTCAGGTATGGTAATATTCATTGCATTGAGCTTGTCGTTATCCAAAGCAATTTCATATTGCTTTACATAACCACCCCAACCGCTTACTTCTGCCAAACCTTCTGTACCTGCCAATTGCCTCCGCACAATCCAATCCTGCATGGTACGCAAATCAGTAGCGGTGTATTTGTTTTCAAAGCCTTTTTTGGCATGAATGATATATTGATATATTTCACCCAATCCCGTAGTAATAGGCCCCAAAGTGGGCTCACCCAATCCTTGCGGAATTTGTGCTTCGGCTTCTTTAAGTCGTTCACTTATTTGCTGCCTTGCCCAATAGACATCAGCATTGTCTTTAAAAACAATTGTGATTACGGATATACCACTACGGCTAATGCTCCGCTTTTCAATTACATTGGGAATATTTGCCATTGCCAACTCAATAGGTGTGGTAATAAACTGCTCTACCTCCTGAGCACCTAATGTTGGAGCTTGTGTAATTATCTGTACCTGGTTGTTTGTGATGTCGGGCACGGCATCAATTGGTAACCGCATAGCGGATATAACGCCCCAAATAATGAGAGCCAATGTAAAAGCCCCCACTACAAGTTTGTTTTTTATTGAGAACTGAATTATTTTTTGAAACATTGAAAATTTTATTTGTTTATGAATTTTATGTATTGGTTAATCCTTGCAGCAATAGCCAACAACATCAAGATGCATATTATCGCTATCGTTACCGCTTTGAATACCTGCAATAGAGTAAGCGGTTTACGCTTTTTCTTTTTGCTTTTAATGGACAATTTGTTTTTGATTTATATGATTAATCACGGCTATAAACCGGGAAGCATACCACAACGTAAAATGAATAACATCAAACTATAAAGCCTGATGAATAGCATTAAGGAAACGAAATGTTGTGATTTGGAGATTAACCTATCTTAGGCGGTTGCCAAATGGAATGGAAGTCGTAGGAGTTAAAATCTACTTTGTAACGAAACTTCACAGATTGAAATAGCATTTTAGGCATTTTGTATAATGCCAAAGGCTGATAAAAAGCTGATGCAGGACAGTGGGAACAAGTACAGAAGGGAGTACAGGCTTCGTCACCAGTTTGGTGTTGTTGTTGCTGAGTAGTAGCAGAAATCTTTTGCTCAGCCATTACATTACGCTCCTGCCTGTCAATGCATGGAAGGCATGACAGCACCAAAAGGTAAATGCTCATTATGAAGGCAAAAAATTTCATTGCGGCAAATATAAGCAGAAATATGAAAGGTTGTACCCCCAACCTGCAAAACTTGCAAAGTCTTCAAAGTCTGCAAACTCTGCAATGTGTAGAAGGGTTTGAACTGGTGGGGCAAAAAAAAACCCCCGAAGGAACAGTTTCAAATGCGTTGGTATGAACCTGCTTTGATTTTGGTAAGGGTGTACCCGGTTGCAGATTTTAGCACATCATCAACCGTTCTGGCAGATAGCTTAAACTTAGTGCCTATTTCGGTTGCTTCCTTCCTTGTAAATTCTTGGGGCAAAGCCTCAAAGAATTTGCGTTTGCCATCGCCTGAATGAAACTGCATGGTTTCATTTTGCTTGGGTAGGTTATTGAACATTAGTAAACTATGCTCTAAGTAGGTTTGAACTATCAGTAAGACAGTATTAAAATCTTCATCGGTACAAATAATTGTAGCGGTCATTTCTCCATTTTCAAACTTTCTCAATGCTGATAATATCATGCAAAGCCTAAAGAATATTAAACCCATACGATAAACTACCCCTGCTGCATCTTCACTTGTGAAAGTAACAACCTCTGAAAGCATTAAAGGAAATTCTGTATTAATTGTGAGCCATTGTGAGGGGGTTAATTCAATTGTAGTGTGTGATTGTTCCATTAGGCTTATCAAGCCTAAAACCTGTTCAGAAAGTGCCTCAAAGTGGTCGTTAAAAACAATGGTGTTGCTCTGCGGTGATGGGTCTTGCCATTCAATTTTATTTTTATAAGCATAGAATAAGAAACGGCTAAACAAACCATCTTCTGCGGATGATAATAACCTGGGGGCTTGTGCAGGTGTGCCTGTTAAGGCCACCGCCAAACATGGGTCGTTTATTTCATCGTATTGGTTATCTGTTTTTCGGGTACTTGATACTGTTTCGTGGTGAAATGCTGCCCTTAGAATGGTTGAGTAATCGCCCCAATCCTGTTTTTTTGCTCCACTCATTGTATCGGCTTCTGTTTCGCAAATAATGCCCTTGCCGTCATTGGCTTTTAAGTATTCTATCATTCTTGCCTTGCTGCAATCGGCTGGAATGAATACTATTTTGAAAGGTGGCTTTTCGGGTTTTTCGGGTGCTGGCTCTCCTTTGCTCTTGGTACGTTCCAACTGCTTAAAATCAGCCATTTCATTATCATGTACTTTTTGAGCATCCCTGCTTTGCTGCAATATCTTTTGGTGGTACTTGTCCGCTAATCGCTTTGCATTTTTCAAAACTCCTTTACCACTTGCTGCCGGGGCAATGATGAAAGTGTACAAGTGAGGAAAAACTCTTTCTTGAAAATACACACCTGTTACATTTGGCAAACAACCGCTAAGAATAGAAATAGCACCTGTAAAGAATACATCCCTTTTACGCTTGTCGGTAAAAGCCCTTGCACCTTCTTTAAGGATATGAGGCAAAGCCTCAAATGATGTGCAATCATCATTTACTGACTGGCTCAACAATACCAATGTAAAAGCCGACTTGAATCAAAAAATATTCTTCTGTTTGGTACAAAATGGTTACCCTCCGCAACACAATGATGAAGTGTTTGACCAATTAATGGGACAGGTTGAAAATTTCAAGAATAAAAATTAATTTAAAATAAATGCAAAAATATTCTGTTAACCAACAATTAATACAAACCCTACTCTCTTGGGTTGAATCAGGTGAAATTGCTATACCAGAAATCCAAAGGCCATTTGTATGGGATAGTTCAAAAGTGAGAGACTTAATGGATTCCCTTTATCAAGGATTCCCTATCGGGTATGTAATTGCATGGCAAAACCCTGATATTAGACTTAAAGATGGTAGTTTGAGTAAGGGCAAGAAGATATTAATTGATGGTCAACAAAGGGTTACTGCTCTTACCGCAGCCCTATTAGGAAAATACGTTATTGATAAGACGTATGATAGAATAAAGATTAAAATATCGTTTAATCCAATTACAGAAAAATTTGAAGTTCAAAACCCTGCGATATTAAAAGATAAAACTTGGCTTCCTGATATATCTGATGCAGTTAATGGTACCCAAAGTATATTGAAATTAGTGAGACATTACTTAGAGTTAAATCCAGATGTTGATGAAGACCAAGTAGAGAAATCATTCACCATACTAACTGATATACCTAAGAAACAAATTGGTATAATTGAATTAGCATCAGAGTTAGACATAGAGACTGTTACCGAAATTTTTATTAGAATCAATTCTAAAGGTGTAGTATTAAGTCAAGCTGATTTTGCAATGAGTAAGATTGCTTCAAATACCCTTTATGATGGAAATTTATTAAGAAAAGCAATAGATTATTTCTGTCATCTGGCAATCTCGCCAGAGTTTCATAAACATATTGAAGACCATGATAAGGAATTTGTGAATACAGAATTTTTCAATAAAATTAGTTGGTTAAAAAAAGAGGTTGATGACTTATATGATCCTGAATATACTGACCTAATTAAAGTAGCATTTACATCTCAATTCAATAGAGGTAAATTGTCAGATTTAGTTAGTTTATTATCAGGAAGAAATTTTGAATCAAGAACATATGAAGAGCATATCGCTGAAGAGTCGTATGCTAAATTAAAAACAGGTGTTTTGAACTTTGTAAATGAAACAAATTTCAAAAGATTCTTAATGATTATTAAATCTTCAGGTTTCATTTCAAATAAATTAGTTAGATCTCAAAACGCTTTGAATTTTGCTTATATCGTTTATCTAAAACTCAAAGAATTAGGTGTTTCAGACGTTAAAATTGGAAGTTATGTACCAAGATGGTTTGTATTCTCAATACTTACTGGAAGATATTCAAGCTCTCCAGAATCCGCTTTTGACTTTGATATAAAACAAATTGCGAATAAAGATTTTGGACAGATTCTATCTGAATATGAAGAGGCTGAACTATCTGATGCGTTTTGGAATTTTTCGTTACCACAAAGTTTAGATACTTCAGTTGCAAGTAGCCCTTATTTCAATGTCTATTTAGCTGCACAGGTAAAGGCTAATGATAAAGGTTTCCTATCAAAGGATGTATTAGTCAGCAATCTAATTGAATTACGAGGTGACATACATCATTTGTTCCCAAAAGATTATCTAAAGAAGAATGGTTTAGAACGTGGAATGTATAATCAAATTGCTAACTACGTCTATATGCAATCTGAGATTAATATAAAGGTTGGTAATAAGCCACCAGAGGAGTACTTCAGCAAAATACTTGATGAAATGGAAAACCAATCAAATACTTTAAGTGGTATATCTAATATGGTTGACTTAGAAAACAATTTAGCTGTAAACTGTATACCTAAAGAAATTATAAGTATGAAAATTGACAACTACGAAAATTTTCTAACTTCAAGGAGGAGGATGATGGCGTATAAGATGAGAGAATATTATTTTAGTTTATAACTATGCATCAGTCACCATTTATACCAAACCAACTCTACAAAAGGTCATTGATCCATGACGAGTATGGGGGTAATAGACAAGGTGGCATTTCTCCTTCAGCAAAAGTTCCATATATCTTTATTTTTTCAGGTAAATCTGGAGCTCAATATGGTTACCGAGATGGATGGGATAATCATAATATCTTCAGTTATACAGGTGAAGGCCAAGAAGGAGATATGCAATTCATCAAAGGTAATCTGGCCTTAAAAGATCACATTAACAGAGGTAAAAGAGTTTTCCTATTTGAGATTGAAGGTGGTGGATTGGTAAAATTTAGTTCGGAATTGGAATTCTACGATGCTGACTATTTTGAGACTCCAGATAAGAATGGCAGTAATCGAATTGGGATAAGATTCTTTCTTAAACGAATTGGTGTATCAATACCAGTAAACCCTGATCAATTTACATTACTTCCATTGAATCAAGATCCACATAAGATATTAGAATTAAACCTTCCAACTGTTACCGAACGTTCCGGATTAGTAACATCAAGAGTTGGACAAGGTGCATATAGAAAAAGAATCATACATAGATGGGAGTATAAATGCGCTGTTACTAATTTCAACAAATTAGATATTCTAATTGCTTCACATATTGTACCATGGTCAAAAGCAAGTGACCACGAAAGATTAGATGTAAATAATGGGTTACTCTTATCTCCTACATATGATGCACTCTTTGATAAACATCTAATAACATTTGACAATAATGGGAAAATTCAATTATCTGAAAAAATTGAATTTTCTGCATATCAAAAAATTGGTGTTACAGGGAAAGAACAGATAACTGATTTAAGCATGTATAATATTCAATATCTTGATCGTCACAATCAGATTTTTATTTAATTTTTTGTCGTAAATCTTTGATAGGTTTCAATAGTATGCATATACCTGTTTTACGACAAGTTTTCACAATCCAGTTCCCTTTATAGTATACTCTATCCCCAATTCCTGTATTAAAAAACCCCAACTTCCCTCCAAAATATGCTCTTTGTGGAACTCTTGGGATATAGAGCTATTCGTGAATACCGACCCATATTTTTTCAAATTTTAATTGATCTGTAATACAATATCTTGGTATTTATTACTAAACATATTCTATGAAAATAAAAGATATACTTCAGTCCAAAAGAAGAATTAAAATTATCTTAAATGAGGGTCAGGTAAGAAGCTTGACTAATAAATTAATAACAGATTCACAAACCAAAGTTAAATCAAGATAATATGAGCAAAAGCCTAATTGAAATAACAGATGATAAGGGTGCAGAGTTTTATTTGGTACCATCAATTGGTTCAAATAGTAAACATAAGGGAACATTGGACTTTATGATTGTCAAAGAGTATCTTAATGATTTGACATTCTTCATGGGTGTTGAATCAAATCGTATAGGATTCAATGGTGATATTGATAGTATGACTTCTTTTATGCTAGATTGCATCTATCAATTTCAACGTAAAAAGATTAAAATTGAATTAATTGACTAAATGCCAGTCAATTTTAGTAATCTGATCACAGATCATAAATTTCTTGCTATTTTATATCTCATTGATTTTAAATGCATTTGATTTTGCCGAACAACATTCAAGGTGATCAGTTGATTTATTTATAAATTCTTTGATTTTTATTTTTTTATTTCTACTTGATATTAAGTAAAACCCCATGTCCGTTAATCCTATTAAGAGACATGCATCTAGTTGATATTCAATGATAGTCTAGTTTTAGCACGATTTTATGACTTAAAATGAGGTAAAAGGATGGTTTTACGACTTTGCGGCTCTACATTAGCCAAAACACATGTTATGACCACAACTATTGAAAAAACCAGTGATTATTTAACCACTGACGAATTGAAACGTTTGAATAGGTACTTTCAAAAGGAGCAGAACTACCAGATGGCGTTATTAATAGAGTTTGGATTTAGGACACTGCTTCGTTATTCTGACATATCTAGATTCACTTGGGAAAATGTATTAAACAAAGATGAACTCGTTCTAAATGAAAAGAAAACAGGTAAGAGAAGGAGTATTAAAGTGGGTGCAGTATTGAAGGGGTTACTTGTTGAATACTTCGAACTAATGCAGCAGCCAGAATTACAAAGTACCATTTTCAATTATAGCCTGCGCCATACAAATAGGTTATTGCAGTTTGGTTCTAGGTTTGTTGGAATTAGAAAAAAACAGGTGTCCACGCATTCATTAAGAAAATCGGGAGCTAGGTTTTTGTACGATGAGAACAACCGCTCAGAAGATGTGTTTTTGAAAATATCCATGATATTGAACCATTCAAGCACGCAGGTATCAAGGCGCTATTTAGGAATTACAAAGGAGGAGATTTCAGATGTATATGCGGGGTTTGATTTTGTTCTTTAATTAAATTGTCAAATATTGTTTAATTTTAGATAAATACAATTACAATTAAATTGAACAGGATGTAATAAATGTCTCATTTTATCTTGTTTTATTATACCTTTGTATAAGTCATGTATAATAAGATAATCATATTATTACTACTAGTAATTGGGGTAAATCTCTACTCCAACAATCTATATGCATGTAACAAGCCACACAAATCAACTAAGGCAACGTCTTTTTTAAACATGACCAAGGCTAAAGCTAAGTCCGATTGTTGCAAATCACATAACAAGGATATGGGTCACGATTGTAATCAAAAATGTACTCATCACAACTGTGCTTGCACTTCTGTTTGTTCAAATAGTTATTTCTGCAAAAAAGAAGTTATTATAGAAACTACATTTTTTTGTACAACTCTAAAGAAGTACAATATGTATAAGCCTTCCTTCTACAATGAGGTACATATTTCAATTTGGCATCCTCCTAAAATAGCATAAGCTATATTTCTCTTTGGTCAAGTTGTATAACTTGAAAATTTACATTTACTAAAATTTAATAAAATGAAATCAATAAAATTATTGATGGCAACTGCCATTATATTATTTGCTACTATCGCAAATGGACAAACAAATACAGGTATAAAAAAGGTTTTAAATGCATATATCCAACTTAAAGACGCCCTTGTTAAATCCGATGCCTTAAACGCATCCACTTCGGCCAAAGCGCTTCTTACTTCTATAGAAGCTGTGAATATGAGCGAAATGACCGCCGCTTCTCATACTCAATGGATGAAAGTATTAAATGATTTAAAGGAAGACGCAGCGCACATTAATGAAACAAAGGAACTGACACATCAAAGAGATCACTTTATGAGTTTGTCTAAAAATTTATATACTGTTTTTAAGGTATCGAATTTGGGCGTTCCTGTATATTACCAGCTTTGCCCTATGGCTAATAAAGGTAAAGGAGCAAATTGGATGAGTCTAGACGTTAAAATTAACAATCCCTATTATGGCAATCAAATGCTAACCTGTGGTAAAGTAGTTGAGACCATACAATAATAAAAAAATGAAATTAAATAAATTATCTATTTACCTTGTTGTAATTGGTTTGTTATTTGCATCAGTTAATCTTAATTCTCAAAAGGTCGTTAGGTATGATTTACATGTAAGAGATACTTTGGTGAATTTTACAGGTAAAACCAAAAGAGCTATTGCTGTGAATGGACAAATACCCATGCCAACAATGACTTTTACACAAGGTGATA
>ENA-UPTL01000107-UPTL01000107.1-marine-metagenome-genome-assembly--contig:-NODE-107-length-22235-cov-7.417403_pt1 | contig 22235 bp, 27 predicted proteins | sample MGYA00238170_ERZ767106 | MGnify/ENA primary metagenome ERZ767106 (study PRJEB28938, sample SAMN06267160) | marine metagenome | isolation source: Columbia River Estuary | place: USA:Columbia River Estuary...
CCATTTAAACCGCCAATTCGGTTAATCATTGTGTCATTTATTTCTTGTGCCATTTTGTTATTTATTTATATTTATTTTATTAATTATTTCTTTAGTCCATTCAGGTGATTCTAATATTATTGAAATTTCATCGTAAGTATATGGACCATCTTTAGTCTTTAAATTTTCTACTGATTTTGGTATTTCTATTGAATCCCATTTTACAAAAGTTTTAGTTCCATCAATAGACTTTCTAACTGTTTCTATTGAAGTTTCCATTACTTCATTAAAATCAATATTTACAAGTTCAGTGCAATCAAATATCATAAATTCTTTTACTATCATAATCCAAATTTAGATTTAGTTGCATTAAAATTTTGTAGTATTTCAGCAGATGTTATAGCCCTACTATATAACAATATTTGGTATAAATTGCCTTTAGCGTAAAAACTACCATTCTTAAAAAGTTTTAAAGGGGTTGTATTTAAACCTATTCCAGTTGCTGAAAGCGCAGCACCCGATTGAGAATCAAAAGCACCATTAATATATAACTTTGTAGTTTCATTACCTTTATATGTACCTACAAAATTATAAATTTGATTAGTATTAATTACATTTGTACTTTCTGCAAATTTAGCTAAAGTATCAAAAGTTGACATTCTTATTTTATTTGTTGTAGTATAAAAACCTAGCCCTAAATAACCAGCACCATCATCAACGCATAAATTGTCACCATTTAAAGTTTCAGATAATTTAACCCAAATTGATATTGTAAACTCTAATTTAGTAGGTAGTAAAGAAGTTGTAACATGATCATCAGTCCCATCAAAAACAATATTACCACCATTAGCAGTATTAAAAGTTGGGCTATTAACTAAAAGTCCATTATTAGAACTTCCACTAATATCAAACCAATTAACACCACTTCCTGAATAAGAACTTGGATTACTTGCATCTAAATTCATAACCAAATTAGTTGTAACTATTGGACTAGTTTTAGGCATCATTGATATTAGTGTACTATAATTCATTTTATGCTTGTTGTGAAACTCCTATGCAGTCCCATTTAGTATCTGTTGAGTTATAAATAAAACCTAAATATAAAGTCTTTGATATTATTGTTGTTGTTGGCAAAGTAACACCTATTGCACGATATTCAGTTCCGTAAGCTATTGTGCGAGCAGTTCCATTATCTTTAATTCTAATTATTAGTGATTGACCTTGTACCGCTGTTCCTGTTGGATTTGCTAAAGTTAAACCTACCGCTTGCGCTGTAATAACCACTTCGTCATTTAAAGTTGTAGGAGTTACTGTTGCAGCACTTGTTACACTTTGAACATTTGGTATAAATGCAAATGGTTTATTTTTCCATAAACTTGAACTACTTTCGTAAGTTAAAATATCATTATTAGCTAATGTACTTGGATTTATATATACGTTATGTAATTCATCTAATTCAAATCCGTTATTTATCTTAACAAATATTTTTCCATGAATAGCGTGTGCATATTCTACATAACCCAAAACAACTAAATGACCTGTCAATCCTGTTGGTTTAATATTAGTTGCTCTGCCAGCAGTTGTTGTACTTAAATATAATACATCCCCATCAACCCACGTTTCACCTTGTAAAGAACCCGTTGTATTTACTTCAGTTATTTGACCTAAAATAGTTATATCACCACTTTGATTATTAGTTATATTTTCTCTAACTAAACCAATTGTGTCCGCACTATTATTGTCATTATTAGCTTGGGCAAAGTCAACCGCTAGTCTTTGACCTTGAGCAGTTGAAACCTTTACCACTTGGTAATTAGATGCAAGTAAATTAACCCCTGTTTTATTAACTACTGTTGCAGTAATTAATTGCGATTCGTTATTTAAAAATTCTAAATTTTGTAATTGTGTAACTCCGTCACCTAGCTTAAATTTACCAGTAACTGAATGATATGCAGGTTCGCCAGCCTTTAATACCATTGTAGCATTAGTTGTAAACCATGCACTGTCTTTTGGATCGTATCTTAATTCAACTGTTGCCATTTATGTTAATGTTTGTATAATTGTTGATGGTGCAGGGTCGGTTAATGTTTGAATTATTTGCTGCAAAATTTCAACTGTATAAGTTCCCGAAGTCGTAAATGTTTGTAATGTATTACCGCTTTGGTCTTGTATCAATACTTGAAAATTACCAACTATTTGGTTAATCGTGCCACCTACATAAATATAATTATTGTCTAAAATGTTGCCACTATTAATTGGTAAAACACAACTATCATTCCCTATTGCTGAACTAATTGTCAAATCAAAAAAGTGACCGCTAACATCGTCATCGTTCCTTTCGGTAAAATCAGTTAAAGAAATATTTGCATCAAATTTAAAAGCACCTAAATAACCGCTATTACGCACTTGTCTTAGATAGTTAGGTACATCATAACATAAACGTTCTACATCGCTTAAAACTTGGTTTACGTTGCTTATATCCTTATTTACTAAGTCACTAATCACAATCATATACTTGCGACTAACAACCCCCTCCGTAATGCTGCTACCTTGCAATATTACATTCATAAAAGGGTAAACAATTTCTACATTTGTGTCCGCTTCCGATTCGTCACCAAAGTAAAATGAGTTTATTCCTTTGTGCTTTAACGCAAAGTTTTTAAATAATTCTATGTCTTGATTTAATGTTAGCATTTATTCTTCGTGTCTTCTCCAATAGTTAAAACGATTAAATTCTTCATTCCCGAAATCTAAGTCACCTCGCATTGCAACTCCATTCGTATAATTACGTACCGTTGGATTCATGCCAGTGTTACTAGTTTCTAAATATTTAGGAAACGTGGTTGTATTTTCAATTAAATAATCAGTAACTAATTGAGCGTATCTTTCTGCATGAATGCGCCATTTATCCATTAAAAACTTTACATCACTAATATCTGCTGAACTTGAATTGTCACTTGATTTAACTTGAATACCTTTATTTTGATACGCAAATTTAAAGTCTGGTGATGCTTCCATTTTTACATACCAGCATAACGCCTTTGCAATATAATCGTTGATTAGTGCTTTCTCATTTGGGTAAGTTGATAAAGTAGGGTTAGCAATTATTTTAGTTTTTAAATCGTTATATAATTGAGTGCCTAATATTTTTTGAATATAAATATCTTGCACCATTATGATAGTGCTTTCTAATTTTTTCCAATCTACGTTACCGTCAACTCCCGCGAGTTTCTTAAAGTAGTCCTCTTGTATGAATAAAACATCTGCCATGTTATTTTTTCTTTTTTCTTAATCGAGTTTCTGCCATCCATAAATGTCTGCAGTCGGGATCAGTTATTCCTGTGTTTGAATTAGTATAATATCCACCACGATAATCCCAAACATTAGTTCCTAAATCGTTTGTCATTCTATCTAACTCTTCAAAATCATATTCATGTTTTTTAGCTAACATCTTAACACAAAAAGTACGAGATTTAATAGGTCTACCATTTTTATCTAATTTTGGCTTATCTTCATTAATTTCGTATTTATAAACTGTATAAATTTCGTCACTTTCTATTGGTTCAGTTTTTTTTTCTAATGCTTTTTCAGTTGGTTTAAAACCACTAACCGAATCCGTTAATAATTCTTTATCAATTAACCTAGCTATTGACTGCTCAATTTTTAAAGCATCACTTTGAGTAATCTTTGCTAGTTCGCTAATAGACATGCTAGGATTGCCTTTTAAAGCATTTAAAACAGCGTTGTCTAGTTCTTGTACGGTTATGATTAAAGCATCAGCAAACTTCATTATTTGCCTTTCGTATTTTAAAGCATCAACCGAACTTTTAAAATTAACTTTTTCTCTTTTTAAAATAGTATAAGTTGATTTATCTTCAATACGTCCACAACTCATTAATGCCATTAATATTGGATCGTTATCACTTGACATTTTAACTTCAATACCTAATATTTTCTTTGCTTGCGTTTCGTCAATACCATAAGCCGTTAATCTAGTTACTGCTAAATGTTCGTTTATTTTACCTTTAGTGTAATCTCTTACTATTCGGTACATATCGGCATTGTCCGCAGCACTAAGCCCTGTTAAATTATCGTTTGTTATTGTTGCAGTAATAGGCAAAGGCTGTCCGTTTATATCGGTAGGGATAGCAACTAATGGCTCATATCCCTTTAACTTTCTACGTTCGTCTTGGGTTAAATCTGCATCGTTTGATAAATCTGCACCTATTAAACTAATTGGCTCAAACATCATCTCTAAATATTCGCCAGTCTTTAAAAAAGATAAATAAGATAGGAACTCTAATAAATCACTTTGACGTGGCTCAATATAACCTTTAACAAATAACTCTTGTAAAATCAATAAATCGGGTGAGCCGCTTAAAAAAGATTCATCAAATTTAATGTTAAATAATTCGGGAGCCATTTCGTGACCTGCAAATATCTTTTTCATTGCACGCTTTGAAGTGAATGCAAATTTTTCAGATAAATCTTGTACCGATACATCCACTACTTCAGGTGCTTTGTCATCCCTATCCGAGTGTGTAATCATTAAACTTTCCCCATTCTCACCTGTGTAAGTACCTTTAAATGAACGCTCAATTGAATGTATCATGTCATCCGTTGGATGTCCGTTAAAAAAGTTTATAATCTTACCAATACTGAAACCATTTGAAACATAATTCTTATTAAAAGTACTTATATCAATATCGGTATTAATATCATTTACAATTGACTGATATTGAGCAGTCGGATAAACGCTTTCTAATTTACTTGCGCTTGCTGTGTAATATTTAAAGTCAATAAAGAATGTGCCGGCAGTTCCGTTATTCTCGAATTTATGAATGCACTTTATATCTTTACTTTGTGTATTTCTATTCCAATTTTTACTGAAATACAATTTAGTTTCACACTCTGAAATTCTACAATTAGCAGAATTCAAAAAATAAAATTCAATCGGTTGACCTTGCAAGTTGGTAATTACTTCTACATAAACTCCGTTAAATAATTCAGTGTTTGTAGTAAGTTTTTTGCCGCATTGATTTAAACTTTCTTTACGATTAAAATTGTCAACAAATGTTTGCACTTTAATTGTATCAACTTCATTAACCGCCTTAATTCCTTTACCAAAAATATAACGTGCTTTACGATTAACAATGGCTCTGTGTTCAGGATGCTCGTTAAATAAGCGTACCAACTCTTGTGGATATAAATTATCCTTACCATACTTAACATAACCTTTTGTATCTTCGCTAAATACCAATTTAGGCAAAGCCTTAAAGGTCATCATGTGCTTATTGTCAATATACTGAAATTTAACCGCCATATACTATTGTGTTATTTTGATTGCCTGTGTAAACTGGGTATATACTCATTTGAGAAACCACATTTAATTTACCTTTATCTATTAAATTTAAAGCTAACAATGGATTTAAGTTTGTTGTACTCGCCTGCTCATAAACATTGTATTTATAGAAACCGCTTAACTCTAAACTGAAAGTCCCATTCAATAAATTTTCAGTTACATTCTCTATAAAATCAAATTCATTATAACGTAATTTATTAGCACTTATATCCGCAGCAATAAAACATTTTACTGCATTACTCATATCATTAGTAACCTCAAATAAATACTTGGCATTCGTTAAAGTAGTCTTTTCGCTAAGCGTTAAAATTACTTTGTTAGTTGTATTTTTATTAATTAATATCACTATAATAATATAGTATTTTTTTAAACTTTTACAAAAATAAAAAAAAGCAACCGATTAAGATTGCTTTCTTTAATGTGAAATAATTTAATTATTATACAGTTAATAAACCTGCAATAATAGTATCAGAAACTTTAACAGCAGGCACGTTTGAACGACCTTTGATAGTCAATGTACTTCCTTGAAAGTCACCCATTGCAGTACCTGACTCAAATGCTGAATCAATTGCAGTCGAACCGAAAGTACGTCCTAACATCCAATATTCACCGTTATACATTTTAGCAATTAATACAACTTTGTTGCTTAATAAAGTATCTAATTCTTGTTGATCTAAAGTATTTAAACCATTTGTCTTAATAGTAGCAGACCAATCATAAGCCTTAGTACCATTTGCGTTAGTTCCCGCTCCTGTATAAGACCACATTGATTGTTCAGTTTCTTGAGCGTATGATTTCCATGCAAGCGTTTTAGTGATTGCAGTTACTACATTCGCAGTAAGCGTTGTAGTTAGTACGTTTGCAAAAGGAGTAACTAACCACGATTCTACACCAGCGGTTGTTAAGCAGTCTTTTAAAACGTAATTTTGAGTTAATGGACAAGGCATTTTTTTATAATTTTATAATGTTAAAAAATGAAAGGGGTTAAATCAATAACCCCTTAATTTATTTATTTATGCGTAAACGTATAAAGTATTAAATCTTTGGTTAGTTACGTGAGCAAAGATTGTAAACACTACATCATAGAAATAATCTTTACGTGGCTGAGGGAATTTATCAATAACAACCATGTTTAAATCTTCCATTAAGTCAGTACACCATTTGATGTTACTTGGTAATGCTACAAAAATTACGTTCTCAGCAACTGGTACAAATTTAATTTCTACACCTAAGTAGTAATATTTGTCAGCAACCATGTCAACGCTAAATACATCACGGTAAGTTAAATTAACGTTTGCAATATTGATAAATTGTTTGTGTGAACGTGGAGCGTAGATATAAGGTTTCTCATCACCAGCACTTAAAGTTTCAGCAACGATACCAGCATAAGCTAATTGGTATTGAGCAACGATTGTAGAAGCAGTGATTGCAGCTGTACCAACAACTTTAATACGACCACCAACAGCAGCGTTATTATAGATAGCACGTGTAATAACTGAATCAAACAATGTAGTTGGCATTGCTGCTACTAATGTTTTTTCCATTGCACCAACTTGGTTATTAGCAGTACCAGCAGTTAAAGCAGCAACAGCTGTTTTAGTTGCAGAAGTAGCACCATTCCAAAATTTAGTTTCAGCATCAGCAGAGATTGACTTTGCAACACCATTTAAAATCATTTTAGCAAATTCATCAGATACATCGTTCCAAGCACCTGGCTTCATATCACGATTAAAACGAGAAGTACGTAAATCATTTGGAGTAAATGCGTCTAAGTATTCAACCTTTACTGGAGTGATTAATACATCGTTAATACCGATTGTTCCTGATGCTGATGGGTTAACTGCCCAGTTTTGCATAGTTACTGTATTTACATTTTCAGTAAAGATAGTACCAGCTTTAATTCCTGTTTCAAAAGCTACTAAGCCTTCAGAGATTGTTTTGTTTTCAAAGATAATTTCAGAGATTACTGGATCTGCAGCTACTCCGTTTATCGTTACTAATTGTGAATAAGATATTGCCATTGTTTTTTGTTTTTATTTTTTAGTTTATATTATTTTTATCCTACGAATTTATTTTGTTTTCTTAATTTGAATAACTCTAAAGAAGTTAATTCGTTGTAATTTTTAGCTACTGTTTTGTTGTTAGCTTCTAAGTTTAAAGCAACTGAATTTTTATCCATTGCATCAATAGCACTTAAAGCAATTTGTAAACCTTTTTTAGTTTCTGATAATTGTGTTTCTAAATTAGTTTGCTTTGCAGCGTAACCTTTTTCCAATACTTCTAAGCGGCTTAAGATAGCTTTCATTTCATCTTCTAATGGCTTAGCTTGTGTTTCAATTTCCACTTCTGCTTCCTTAGTAACGATTTCAGTAATTAAACCAGCAACGCAAGTAATCATTGTTCCGTCAGCAAGTTCGTATGTACCTTCTGCAGGAACAGCAACACCGTCAGCACCAACAAACGATGCCATTGCACCTACTTCCATTTTGTCAACTGATAACATAGTGCCATCAATTAACGCAACGTCTTCTAATTTAACAACCTCATTTTCTACCTTAGTTGCAGGCAATTCAATACCTAATTTTAATAATGCTGATTTTAAAGCATCTTTAGTTTCTTTTGATAACATATTTAATTTAATTTAAGTTTCGTTATAATAATATAGTAAAATATTTCTTTTTTACAAAATATTTTTAATGATGGCTTCAATTTCATTTTGATCCAATTCAATCTCTTGTTCTAAGTCAAAGAAACCCTCTAACGACACACCTTTAACTTCACCGCTTTTTACTCTTTTCCAAATGTCATCGTTATTAATTTTCATACTGCAAAAGATAGTTCCATCGGGTAAATCAAACGCTTCAGGCTGTTTAATGCCACGACTAGCATCGCTAATAAATACTTCAAATACAAATACACCTTTGCTTAAATCGTTTGTATCGTGCGTTAATTTCACTTTACGTTGGTTACCATCTAACATATACTTTTGAAGTATTTGCATATTAGTTTCTTTTTTATACACAACATAAAATTCTTTGTCATCAACTTTACGATATATCGGTAAGTCCGCAACAATAACTGGTGCTGTGATTATTCTTTGCTCTTCCTGTATTGCAAATTTAAACTCATAAGGTTTCTGCTCGCTAAATGCTAAAAACTCGGTAAGCATGGCCGGTGAATCCACTAAAGCTATATTCTGAATCCCTTGTTCTTTTAATTCTAAGCCTGATAAATCTTCGTTAATCGTAGCGTAGTAAATTGGTAATTTATTTTCCATTTGTTTTTTGTTTTTTTAAAATGTTGATTGTTGTTCAAGTACACTTACTCTATTTGTTTTGTTTGCAATTTCATCCACACCAACTGTTGCAGTCACGTTTATTTGTTGCTTAGGTTTAAAACCTAAATTTTGACCGCTTTCATCGAATAGAGTAGATTGATTTGTGTTATTACTTGCAGTTGATATTGGCGGAGCAGGGATTGATGGTGCGGATGGTGCTGAAACACTACCGCCACCGCCACCACTACTTGCACTTTCAAATTTAGATGCTGCAATCTTTGCTATATTTGCTGCACTAAGTACGCCTGCTAAGCCAGCTTGAATAAATGGATATGCAGGAAATACAGTTGTTATTGGTGATGCTGTTGCAGTTGCAAACGCACCTTGTACCGCTTGTATTCCGTTAATAGTTGCAGTTGCTAATTGTAATGCTTTATTTACGTTAAACGCTTTCTTTGCTAGTTCAGCTTCCTCTTTACTTCCCTTTTGTGCATTTTGTGACCTAAATAAAAAATACATATCACTTAACGCTTGAACACCCTCAATCCCTTGCTTTGCTAAATTAAATTTTTCTTTTTCTAGTTCTGCATAACCTGCTAATTCAGCATCCCTTGCTGCTTTATCTTTTGCTAATTTATCTAATCGTGCCTGTTCGTTTCTTGCTTGAGTTCCTGCAACCATAGCTTCGTCTTGAAGCCTTTGTGCTTCCTCCAATGCAATTTGGTCGTCAATTTCTTTTTTATCTAAAATATATTTTTCTTTTGCGTATTCTTTTTGTAAAGCTACTTCGGCATTCCAAAACGCATCACTTTCAGCTAATAATATAGCATCTTGTTCTTTCTTTTTATCCGCTGCTTCTTTATTATATTTAGCATTTATTTTATTTATTTCAATTTGAGCAAGTTCATTAATTTGCTTTTCAGTTTCTTTATTTTTTCTTAATTGCTCTTCTATTGCTTTACCACTTTGATTAAAATTAAAAACTTCTTTATCTTGTAACTCTTTTAATTTAGCAGCGGATGCCTTTCTTATTGCATCAATTTCTTTTTCCCTTTCAGATAATTTAGCAACCCTTAAATCTTCTGCTATGTTTGATTGAAGTGTATTGTAAGCATTTATTTCATCAACTTTAGCTTTATTGTTTGCTATCTCTTTTGCTTCTCTATCACTACTTGCTTTTAATAAATTTATTTGTAATTCATCATAATTCTTTTGCTCTTCATCATTTAAAGTACCTTTTTTAATTTGTAAATCTTCCATTGCTTTAACTTGCTTAGCAATGCTGTCTTCAGTTGATTTTAATTTATCTAATTCTAATTGTTTAGTGCTTTGCCCTGCAGCCTGTGCTTTTTTTATTTCAGTATCATATTGAGCTTCCTTTGCTGTTTGAACTTTTTGAGCATTCTCAACTATTGCAGCAGCCGCCTTTTCATCTGCTTTATTTGTCAAACCTATTGCATCAGTAAAAGCATATATTATATCCGTAATAACTTCAGTTATTTTACCGAATACATCAAACTTTTCCATTAACATAGTTATTCCACTAACTATTAACATTAATGGAATTGCTGACATTGCTGAACTTAAACCTTTAAATCCTGTTTTTATTTTATCAAAATTTAATGATGTTAAACCCTCTGATAACATACTAAACGAGCCGCCTAATTTATCTATACCTGAAGCGCCAGTTCCAAGTGTTTGATTAACTTCGTCAATTTTAGCATTTAATTTAGCGGCTTCAGAAGATAAATTTCTAAACTCTTCCGTATTTTGTTTGCCTTGACCTGCTAATAAAAATAACTCATCCTCTAAAACTTCAAATTGTTTTCTTAAATCTTGAGTTTCTTTAGTGGCTTCCTTTTCAGCATTAGCCATGTCTTCCATAGCTTGCGCTGCCTGTTTTTCAGTACGAGTAACCTCTTGCAATTTATCATTAAGTTTCTCAATATTTTCAATGGCATTCTTATAATTTTCGCTACCAATGTCAGCACTTTCGGCTTCGTCTTGTAAAGCCTTAATCGCACCCTTTAAATCCTTTACCGATTTAATACTTTGTTCAACCCCGTCAATTTCTAATTTAAACGCTATGTCTTTATCTGCCATTTTCTATTGCCTTAATTAAATCGTTATTACCACTTGCGGCTATATTTAAACTTAAATGAATACACGCTATGCCGTCAATAATTAGTTGACTAGGCTTGTCATTCATAAGTGATTCTAAGTATTCTATTTTATCTATCATGATTATATTTTATTCCAATTAGTTCCGTCAAATTGTAACCTTACACTTTGGTATTGTGCCGTTAATGTAATAGTAGCAGCACCGTCTATTAATGCGCGATATCCGTCAATTATTACGTTACCCGCACCGCTATCAACTTTCTTAATAGTTATTACCTTAGTTAATAAATAAGAAACTGTAAAGCCGCTATAATCATAACTAACACTATCTTGTAAATAATCAGTGCTTAAATATTGTAGCGTAATTGTTTTATTAGTTGCTGCAGTAGTAACCAATATTAAGTCATCAAATGCCAATACGTTATAATTAGCAGATACACTTTTACACGCTGCTTTACTATTTAAAACAGTTGATGTAGTTTCAAAATTGTTAAGTGTAAAATTATTAGTGTCCTCTTCAATAGTAATATTATCACCTATTACTGTTACATTACTACATGATGCCGGAATTACAATGTTATTACCTACCGCCAAACAATTAGTCCCTCTATTTTGGATGTTAGTACCTACATTTAGTGAACTATTTAAACGATAATTTTGTATGTCTTGACCAGCGTTTATTCCTGTATCTTCGCTAATTAATACGCTTGTCGGAGTAAATACATCGGTTTCTAATAACTTTACTAACTCAACTTTCGTACTCGTTAATTCTAATGGATTGTAATTTTCTATTTTATTAACTATGTAATAAGCACCGTCAATAAATAATCTATTTCTAAAATTAAATAAATAAATATCTTTTTCGTTAAGCCATAAATACTTAGTTACAAACTTTGCATCTTTGTCAATTAAGTTTTTTAAATAGTTTTTATGGTATCGGTTATATAAATTATTATTAGTGAATTGTGCCTGAACATAATTGTAATATACCTCTTTAGGAAAGTCAAATGCAAGTGAATAAGTCGGGTTAAATGGATCATCTTCCATTCCCGCATATAAATACTCATTCGTTAATAAAGGAAGTTCCCCTTGTTGATTATATGTGTAGTCAAAAGAAGTTTTAACAGCACAATAAAGCATTCTAATATTTGGTGCAAATGATTTAATTGTAGTTCCATCTTTTTTATAAATACGAGGATGTGCAATTGCCATTCCATAATTTGCTACATTTGGAGTTGCTGAAAATATTAACTCGCTTTTTTTATCAGACCTTATAAAATCATTTTCAACATCAATTTGTTGAGTTCCATAACTTTCATTCCACCTATCTTGGTATAATGTATTATAATAATCAACGTCATTTTTATAAGCATAAATATAACGCTTACCCTCTAATAAATTAGGGTTTATGCTTTGCTCTTTTGCTAAATCAGTTCTATTTTCATAGTCAACAATATCGGCATTGTAAAATTCATCAAAGGTTTCAATAATTAAATTATTCTCGTTGTCTTTATCAACGTCAACGTACAAGTTGAATGCTTGAACAACAGATTTAAAAAAATCCTTTTGTTTTATTTTAGTTGGCAATAAATTATTTGCTGCTAATGGCTCACCCTCACTTATTTCTTTAATAGTTGATAAACAATAAAATGCAGTATTTATTATAGGTGGTGTTCCACTAGCGTCAAAACTTTCATAAGAAATTGTGAAAGTTCCAGTAGCACCCGGAATAACATTTCCAAAAGTATCATAATAACCATAATTAAAAGCATTAAGATTAGGGTTAAATAAAGTACCAGGTATTTGATACCTTGTTGCAGTCATTCTTAACATTGTACCTGCTGTTATATAAATACTTCCCGTACTTAAACTTTGTGTCCATTGAAAATCAGTTGTTGATCTATTAACTGTTTGATTTTTCCATTTACTTGAAATAGAGTTTAATTCAGTCCAAGTAGTACCGCCATCATTTGAAATTTCTATTGAAGATTTTATTGCTAAATTAGTCCATCTAGACTCAACTGCTAATGGGTTAGTAGATGACCACCCTATATTAAATACTTGTATTGAAGTAATATTATAAGTTCCATTTGTTGCAATAGTAGCTACTGGATTTGAATATTGACCACCCCCATCAAAAAATGGACTGCTACTTTCATTATCCAAATTAAAAATAAACTTACTATTTAAAGTCATTAAACTTGTTGGATAACCGCCACCGCCTCCCGTTCCTTTACCTATATAAAATTGTTTGTTATCTAATTGAGTTTGTGTAAGTTCAATTTTATCAATATTCGGGTAACAATACAACTTTTTAAATTCTGCAGTATTTAAGAATGTTGATGTAAAAGTCCTACCCGTTGCGGCTATAATCTTTGTAATATATTCATATATACTAAAGCAAGGTAAAAAATCCTTTACGTTCCAAATAACGTCGCTACCGCCATTCGTTCCCCTATCTATTAACGGATAAACATATCCTGTGCCTGTACCTAAATAAGTTGTTCGTGATGCTATTTGATTAGCACGTGTATAATTGTGATTGTATGCGCTGAAGTCTAAGTCATCAATAGTATTCGCATTGCCTGTTATATATTTTTCACCAATATCAATAAATAAACTACCACCGGCACCAACTATTGAGCATTCGTAAACTATTGAATTGTCAGGGTTAATATTTATTTTAATCAGTTGTAAGTCACCGCTAAAGTTTTCAATCTCATTTACGATATACCTAACTGGCGTTTTTAAATTCTTATTGAAGTATTGAGTTGCTACATTTACACTAAAGATATTCTCAAATAGTTTATTAATCTCATTCGTGCCATTTAGATTAATGGTTTTGCTAAATGAAGCCTTGCGTTGATCGGGATTTCTTACATCCGCTAAATTATAATTTAAGCTAACAGGAATATTAACCGCAATAGGATATTTATCGTATTTGTCTAATCCGTTTCTACCCTTTAATTCTAATCTCGTAACTACTGCCATAATTATATTCCTCTTTGTCTAGTTTCCATTGTATCGAATGAGCAAGTCACATTGTAATTAAATAGTGATTCATTGTCTAGTTTATATTCCTCATAACTATTTGTCGTTATTGTCACTGGTCTGTATTCCGTCCCGTCCCACAAATAAACAATAGGGCTGCTAAATAAATCATTTAATTGAGTGCTTTGTGTTTCAGTTATCCAATCAGTATTTAAACTAATTGTTGAATCAACCATAGTGCTAATATTATGCACTTCCCTATCCCAACTATTAGATGTATAATTAAAACTAGCGTTTAAATAATCCTTTTGTAAAGTAACCGAATTAACTTTTTTATTAAAATTCGTTCTACTTAATTTCTCGAAGTGAAAGAATAAGATATTGCCGTCACGATCTAAATAGTATAAAACGTAATCTTTGTATTTTGTACATAATTCCTTTAACGTAATTGAGTAACGCACTATGTTACCGGCTGCACTATTAAACGAAGTTCTAATAACATCCCCAACTTGCGGAGTAGCACTTGTAAACATTGTACTATTTAAACGCATTACAAAGGTATTGTAAGCAGTTGATGTTGGTAGTGATGCAATATTAACGTTGTCAATAGTTGATGCGCCACGTCTTAAATCTACGCTTATATTAGTCACTAATGTAGTTGGATTATTTATGAAATGTATAAATAAATCCTGTGCTAACATTAATCGGTTATCAGGTGTTATTGTTGTGGTGTCTTTTGATAGGAAGTATTTGCCCGAAGTTCCGTTAAATAAATAATCGGCATAATCATAATTAGCAAAAGATTTGTCATTTAAGCAGCCGTCAAAAGCATAGTAATTAATAGTTACTTTATTTGCTGTTTGTAAAACTCCACTATAAAATTCGGTTATGATTAATTTAACCGCTACTGATTTATTAGTCGCTACTTGTATCGGTGTGGCTAAACTTAAAACAGGGTTAAAGAAATGCTGAATATAATTCTTTACCCATTGCTGAGCGTCAAACACTAAATAGCCGTCAGGTCTTTGTAATATATTTTCAGTATAAATTTGACCGCTAGTGTTTACTTCAACAGTTACCACATATTTAAAATCTGCAATAGCTATTTGGTTACTTATTGCAGTTACATATTGCTTATTATAAGCAGGTGTTAATATTTCAGGCTGCTGTGTTATTGTTAGTGCCATTATTTCTTTGTCGTTTGTTGAATGTCTATTATTATTTCGGTATTTACTAGCTTTGCAATATCCTCTTTTAGTTTGTCAATCCGTCCGTCTTTAATTACTTCGTCATAAAAGTGATTACCCTCGTAACCTTTTTTATGTATTTTTCTTGCAACTAAATACGCTACTCTTTCTACTGCTTGGTCAAATGTTTCTTGTTTATAAGCCTTTTTTATTTTTTTGTTTTTTAAACTCTTTGCTTTAACTTCCCGTCTTTTTGCTATCTCTACTTTTAACTTTCTTGTTTTTACCCACCTTATTAATTTTCTTTTTAATGAACCATCCCCGCTGTTAGTTGTTGGGCTTCTGCCACTATTAACAGCATCCCAATAGTCATTCATTTCTAAAGTAAAGAATAAACTGCCACTTGCAAATTTAGTAGATGGGTTTATGCTTCTATCTAAATTGCTTATTAATGCTTTATCCCTTTGTTTACTTTTTAATGACTTTCGTAAATCATTAAGTAGCTTGTCACCAAACTCATTTAATAAATCCTTTATGCCATTATCTATTGCCATTCAATGCTATCTCAAATTTGCCTTTATCTTTTAAGTAGGCTAATTTATTGTAAAACCTTAATACATTCCATTCGTAAATATTATCCTCATTTAAACCACTATCTTCGATGCAGAGGCTGACTGAGTATTCCCAACCCCACTGTTCAAAAAAGTCTGAAATTCTGAATCTGCCTGGACTTCCGTCATCAATTCCTCTATTACTTTGTTCGCTTGCTGCAAACAATCCTCTATAATCTCGCTGTAACTTTTCAAACAATTTGAATAAAAAAAAACAGCCCCAAGTGTATCTTTTAACTTTGATTTCTTAAAATACTCTACATTCCTAAAATGATTATCACTATTATAAACCCAACCTTTTAAAGTTAATTCGTGGTGACAAATAGCCATTAACTCCGGCAAACATTTAATATAATCGTTACCATTGTTTTTAAGAATGGTTGTAAAGTCCTTTTGCTGTGCCGTTGTATATTCGTGTATTTCTTTGATGTATCTAAATTTGTGAAAGCCAAAACGTACTGATTTAGCAATCGGAAATTGATTGATAGGATTGATTAAGAAAGCAGCACCCAAAAGCATATCATAAACTTTAGACGGTGATAAACTTTCAATATAGTCAATTGACTTGCCTGTCAAAATAGATAGTCTTTTGCAAGCCATATCCAATTTATCTAACTTTTCGGTTTTAAGTAGTTCCAATTGTTGAAACTGCTCAACTGTTAAATCTTCATATCGTTTAGGTATTTGCATCATAATAATATAGTAATTTATTTGTTTTTTACGTTATTGAATAAAGAAAGTTGATTTCTTAAGTCGGTTCAAAGCTACATATCTAATTGCATCAATAGCATGGTTGTAACTATCAATAGGCTGTGAAGTGTGTTTGCCGTCATTATCAGTCACCCATTTATAGTTCCTTAGTTCTTTTACCAAATTAATACTAGACTTCGTTACATTCAATTTAAACGCTTGTAAAGTATCAATTGAGTTTCTTATACTATCTGGTCCTTTCTTTGCACCCTCAATCCTAAAACTTGCACGTCTTAAATCCTCGATGCTTTTAGGCTCAGCACTATCTGCCACTATCATTTGTTGACTTGTTACATTCAATTCTTTTAACTTAGCTATTAAATCACTATTGGTTAATTTAGTTTGATATATCAATTCATTCAAATAAAGTTCGCCATTAAATCGGTAAACTGCTATTAATGTACTAGGGTCATTCGTAAAACCAAAGTCCATGCCGTATGCTATAAACTCAGCTTCATTTGGGATTGCATCGCATTGCTGCCAATTTTCAAATACAGTTCCTTGTAATGAGCCGATTTCACCGTCCACATAAACACGACACCAATTTTTCCAATAGTCAGATGTTTTGGCTTTCTCTATTTTTATTTGTAAGTCTTCTAATGTTTCGGGTGGTATGGCTTCATTATCTTTGTAAGTCAATAAAAGAAATTCGGCATTGTGTTCTGGCATTACTTCGGTATGCGCCCAAAATTCGTTATCGGGGTTAAAGTCAATCCACGTTTGCTTTGAACGTATCATTAAGGCATCCGCTATCTCAAAACTAATATGATTAGCTTCATTCAAAAATAACACATCACGTTTACCACTTGCTTTTGCTTTACCTACACTATCAAAAGATTTAAATTGAATTATTGTACCATTACCAAAAGTGTATTCCATCGGGTTACCTATCCAATGGCTTTCAATCCATCGGTTAGTTTCAAACATTATATCTTTAAATATTTTAACCGCTCCATCTTTAACAGCTGGTATTGATTCAGCTACTATTGTAATTCTTTGACGTGGATTTTCGGTTGCATAATTAATCAGTATTGGAATTATGCCATAAGTTTTTCCCGAACTTGTACCGCCTTGTATAACTCGCTTTCGCTTAGTCATAGCCATCATTTTATTTATGGCAGTGGTACGTTTAAACATTAATCTTTAGGGAATAAGGGTTGCTCAATATTAGTTTGCTCAATACTTTCTTTTAAGCCATTTAAACGCTGTGTGATACTTGGATTGTATTGCCCTACCATACCTCCTTCTATTTGGTCACGTCTTATAACTTCCCTTATGTGCGAACAGATAGTAATATATTCGTTATATCTTTTATCAGGATTATCAAAATATTGCTTAACACATCCTATTTTATCATAACAATAAACTCTAAACCCTTCTATTGTTAAAGGTCGTTCTAATAACTCATAATCACTTGTACCGTCTTTACCGACAAATACGTGTTTTTTACGTGGATTTGTTTTGCACTCGTTTTTATAGTCCTCAAATAATTGTGCCATTACTTCAGGCGTTTCAATATATTTATGCTTTGCCATCATTCCAAAAATTTATGTGTTCGTATTCGTCCTGCATCAGTTCATTATATAAATAAAAGTCTTTTTTAATATTGCCGAATTAAAATAGTTAATCCTGAATGGTCGGTGCGGTAATGCCCTCATTGATATGTATTCCATCGTATGTAATTGAAATCATTAATATATTTTTAGTATATAAAATCTGTCTTTCTAAAGGTTTATATTTTTTAACATTTAGCTTTAAGTTCTTTTCGCATTCTTTACCAACTCGTAAGCGTTCCTTTGGAGTAGGCTCAGTTTCGTAATCAAATGTATATTTCGCTTTAAATGGCATTACTTTTTACTTTTAGGTTTAACTTCCTCACTTTGATTAAGATACGCTAATATAACTTTAAAAGTATCTTTGTAAATGTTTTGACAAGTTGCACATTCGGATAGCACCTCAGCAGTTGCATCAATAGAGTTATAGGCTTCCAATACTTCCTTTACAATATCGTTTGACTTGTTAGGACTGATTAAATCATATGCAACTGCATATATAAAATCTTTGTGTTTGATTAAAGTTTCATTCATTTTACGTTATTTTTTATTTCTTTTTTAAATTTATTATTCTCGTATATCAATTTCCTTTGATTAACTCCAAGTTCACTAGCTATCTGCCTTGTTGATGTAACTACCGACTTAAATAGTATTTCAGCTTTAATCGGTTGCTCCCTGGCAAATTTAACAGTCCTTTCAAACTTCATATCGATTTCAAAATTATAACATTCCTCTGACATATCAAAATTAAACTCAATATCATTATGCCTTTCAACTAAAGGATTTTTAGTATTGATTAGTTTGTTTGCACGATGCCTATCTAAATTTATACCTTTAATTAACCAACAACAATAACCAATAAAATACCCGTTATTTACTTTGTCAATCAAAAATTCTTCAGGCTTCTCACAAAGGTATAGCAGGAATTCTTGGAATAGATCATGTTGAATGTCACGGTGATTGCATAGCTTTGCAGTTAAGCCTTTTAACATTCGGCTACTTGCTGCAATAATTATGAGTTGCTGTTTATTGATTTACAAATGTATTAAAATAAAATTAAAATGGATTATCTAAATTATTAATTATTATGTCATTTAAAAAATTAGTATTATTTTCAATTGGTTTTTGTTCGGTATAAGTAAGCCAGTTATCATTGTTTGGAGTTCCTTTATAATATCTACCATTTGATTTGTCCCACGCAAACTGAACACATCCAACTTGTCCCCAATGTTTAAATTTAACTTTCTGCACGTATATTTCAGTTATGTTAGTTTGATAATCACGATAAACAGTTATGCCGTTTGCTGTCTTATTGTAAAAGTTAGCAGAGCCACTGATTGAATAAAGATTAGGTATTTCATATTTACCAGTTACTTTGTCTTTTTGTATTTTAGTCGGGTGAGCAACTAGAAAGCAATGTACTTTATTTTTTTCGCAGAATATTGTAATTTTATCTAATTGCTGTGAAATATACTGAGTTTCATTAGTTGTATATTTATGATCTATTTTATTCCATGCATCAATAACAAAAGCCTTAACTCCTTTTTTACGAACTAATTGCCTAACTGCATCCAAAATATTATCCAAAGTAAAATCACTTTCGGGATTTATAAAAAAGAAATTGTTTGCATGGTAATTAATCATTTCTTTTAAATCTAAAGGGCTTAATTTATTATAACCCTCAAATGGTTTACCTATCATTTTTTCAGCAAACTTACTAAAATGTAATTCTAAAGGGTGGTTTTCGGGTGAGTATAAAGCAGTTTTCCATCCATGTGAAATATTTAGTCTGCATAATAAAAAATCTAAAAACTCTGATTTACCATGACCTGGTATTCCTGTTATAGTTGTAAGATACCCTTCTTGAAATTTTAAATGCATATCCATTTCAGCCATACCTATACCGCAGCCACTAGGTAAACCATTATTGTAATAATCGTAAATATCCCTTTCAATATCACTGGCAGTAAATACACCAACTATTGGGAATTCTTTTGCATCTTTAAAACAATCAATAGTTACTTTCATGCCATATTTAATCAGGCATTCATTAGCATCTTTGCAGTCTTTAAATAATACCTTTGTGCAATTCTCAAAACCTAAACGTCTAGCAATTTCATTCTGCAGATTTAAGCCAGCTTTGTCATTATCTAAAGCTAAAATAAACTTTGTATTTTCGCTAAATGAATCAATGCAATTATCTAAATAGTCAAAGTTAATTTTACCTAAGCCGGCACCATTTGGAACTGAAATAACATTTTTAAAACCACATTCGTATAAAGCTAAGCAATCCATTTCACCCTCAACTATTATAATAGTTTCATTATCAATAGTTGCATCTAGGTTGTAAAATATTAATTCAGCATCTTTATAAAGTTTAAAATCTTTATTTTTACCTCTACTTTTAATATTTATTATTTCACCATTACGGAAGTAGTTAAATTGAATAGTTGGTATAATTGCATTACTTTTAGGCATCCACTCATTACTTTCGGTAACTTGTAACTCTAATAGTGTTTTTTCACTAATTAAACGACTGCTAAAAAACTTTAAACAATTATCAGTGTAACTACTTACTTTTTTAATTATTGGACGTTTATAATCAATTTTCACAAATTTAGCTTCAAATGGTTTATTTTCAATTAAAACTATATTGCAGTGGTTGCATCTGCCAGCCCCTTTTGATAAATTAAAAGAAAAACATTTATCAGTTTTCTTTTGTCTTAATGCTGAGCATTCGGGGCAAACCATTTTATTTTCTCCGTTCTTTTGAACATCAATAATATATTCTTTTTTATCCGCTAGGTTAATTACTTTTAAATCTGCCATTATATTTCGTGTTCTTCTTTATAGTAACCTGATTTTTTCATTTCTATTAATTCATCTTCAGTTAAAGTAAAATAAACTGGACCATTAGCGCAATATAGTTTATATTCTTTTTTATCCATATTTACTTTATTTTTATTTAACCAATTTTTAAAATGGCTTACAAATTTATTATAATTTGGGTATTCTAGTTCTGCTTTTGCTCTAAATTCTAATAATTTATTTTTAACAAAATCAACAGTTAAATTATTTATCCTTGCAATTTCAATTATTTGATTACCATTTTCAAAATCTAAAAACCAATTATTTATATTATTAATATCATTTACATTTACAGTATCATTTACATTTACATTTACATTTACATTAACAGGTTCGTTTGCTTCATTTTTTGAAGCTTTTGCTTCGTTTTGCTTTCTTTTTAAAGCCCTTGCTTCACCGCTTTTAATTCCACCTAAACGCCCTTGTTCAGTTAATCTATCAATTTTATCATCCCATTTTGATAAATCTCTTTTAAGTTGATGCTTAATTGGTTCAAATGCAATCTCAACAATTAAGTCATCTGTTATTGGATCTTTATCATTTACATATCTAAATAAATGTTTTAATAACAATCCAGCTTTATCATCAGGCAATTTTTCAATAGTGTGTATTAAATCACAATAAAGAACGAATGATTTTTTATTTTCTGCCATTATTTCACCAAATAAGATATTAAACACGAATACATTATTCTATTATTAAAATCTAGAGTTGTTGAATACTTAATACTAACAATAGCATTGCAATCAAATTTTTCTATAAAATTATTAATTTCATTTTCTAATTCAAATGTTGAGTAATCTTTTAAAATTTTAACTTTTTGTATCATAATATAACTTTTAAATTTTGTGATGTGCAATATTGCGCTGAGAATCCTAAGGTAACTAAATACATTCCTGTATTTTCATTTAGGCATAATCTCGGTTTAAGTACTGGATTTGTTTTGTTAAATTCCTTTAACGCTTCATTGAGTGATTTCATATTAAATAAAAAAACCTATCAGCTTTCGTCGGGCATGACTACTAACTAATAGGTTTAATGTTAATTTTTTTTATTTGCTAATGCCCTAGCGTTCTGCAAAAATACAAAATTAATTCCGAATAAAAAAATTTATTTTAATAAAAATTGAAAATAATATACTCAAAACCTTTGGTTACTTTGGTTTTTCTAACAAATAACTCAATAATGTTTTTATCGTTAAAGTCGTATTTTTTCTGTAAACAATCAATAAAGCATTTTAAGCCATTGTCAATATCACTGGCTGCTGAACTAAAGCCGAATTCAATCTTTAAACGTATATTGTTTTCGGGGATTACATCAACTTCAGGCAATAAAATAAGCATTTTTTTAATATAATCGTCATATTTTTTAGTTCTAAAACGTCTGCCTTTATACGCTTCGTTTATAGATAGTGCCTTAATATGTATTTTCATTTAACAAAAGTATTATAATTTTGTGTTATATTATCATCAAATATTATAATTATGTTTATAATAAACAACAATTCACTACATTTGTAAAATTATGGCGGGAAAT
>ENA-UPTL01000111-UPTL01000111.1-marine-metagenome-genome-assembly--contig:-NODE-111-length-21673-cov-16.792071_pt1 | contig 21673 bp, 32 predicted proteins | sample MGYA00238170_ERZ767106 | MGnify/ENA primary metagenome ERZ767106 (study PRJEB28938, sample SAMN06267160) | marine metagenome | isolation source: Columbia River Estuary | place: USA:Columbia River...
ATGACCAAGCCTGAAAAGTACAGGCGTAAAAAAACCGCCTTGCGGCGGCTGGTTGGGGGGAACTAATATTAGTTGAACCCTACCCTTGTGTCATACATATCAGGCAACTCACTACCATCTAACCATACCTTGCGGGTCACCGCATCATCTAACCACGTCTCAAGCGCTTCACGCGTGGGCATTGACCCTACAGTTAGCACTGCAGCACCATCCATCACCATACCGTCCCACTGTCCGGATGTTTTCTCAATCATAAGAGTTCTAATATTGGCCATTTGATTTTCTCCGTTAAGTGCAAAGGCGCACTGCAAACCCCTGATAGCAGGGGTTCACGGTATGCCCTTAAACTTTAAAGTCAGGATCAATCTCACATGCCAGATCAATCAAGCCGCCCTTAGTCTCAAGACGGTTCAGGATAACCGCCTGCTCAATAGCTTTGCGGATGGTATCTAACAAGGCCTTGTTATCCGTTGTGCTTACTTTGCCCACACGGGCTTTCCCACCTTTGGCTGCACCCTTAGACCATGGGAGCGCAGGAAGCCCGCCCTTATTTTCACTCAAGAATGCACTTGCATACCATGCGACATCATGATAGTACGCACGCATGGCGGACTGTGCATAATTCGTTACTGTATTCTTTTCGATTAAACCTACCGCAACCGCATCAATAAACACTTGACACGTGCGCACTTCCTCACCGATAGCCTTCACGCCTTCCTCATCACGGGCAACCCCAGCCACTGTGCATGCGTCCATGTACTGAGCGAATGCTTGAGCTACGATGTCGCGTGCTTTGCCCGCAGCCTTGTCGGCTGCGGTTGTAGCGTTGATGATAGTAGAACCAAATGCGTTAAAAGAAACTGTAGACATGTGATAACTCCTATGTAGGGTGTGTGTCCGATGCAGACACTTAAACAACCGACACCCATAATGTAACCCAACTCCTATACATTGTCAAGTTGCCTAGCGGGTCAAGTGTGAACTAATATTAGGTGGAATCGCGACCCCACCGTACCCCGGGGACCCTTTTGAGGGTTTGGAGTCCCCCCGCGCCAATACACTGAGCGCAACCCCCGCGGCTACTTCGCCACCTCACAACTAGACACTGCTCCGCGTGACTAGACAAAGATAAATATTCCCGATGTCCGAATTCGGACATTGCCCCACAGAAAGACCCCCCTACCTAAATAAAAAGCACCTGCCAAAATTTTGTGTAATAATTTCACATCGCCTCACGGCTGCGGACAACTTATGCAATTTCCAGTCATTGACACGGACATCCCCTATGCGGAATACCCGCCGACCTTCGAGGACCTGCAGGCTCGGATAGCCGCTGCTTTCAATAGCCTTGCGGAGATTGCCGATGATGTGCAGGTAACCGACTCTGATATCTCTGCGGCTCACGCTGTATTCACGGGTACCAAGGCCGCGACGGAAACGATGCTCTCCTCCCCGGGGACCATTGTGCATATAAAGGCGCTGCTGGACGAGTACGATAAGGTCGTCATTCAATCTGCGGCCCAACTGCGAACCTACGTAACAAACAAGTTGATTGTGGATTCGGCTAACCCCGATCCGCGGATTCGGCTCAAGTGCTACGAACTGTTGGGCAAAATCTCGGATGTCGGGCTGTTTACGGACAAGACTGAAATCACCATGCGGCACCGCCCAACGGAAGAACTGGAGCAACTACTGCGTGAGCGTCTTATGAAGACTATCGACGCGGATATGTTTGCGATCACTCCCCCTGCGGACCCGTTTGAATGACCGACCGTACGGATATCCAGCGCCTGCTGGACAACCTCCCAAAGATGTCGCATCTGGACATGGCGAACACACTGGCCTTGCTGGATGAGTTGGAAGAGCGTAAGCGTACGATGCTGGCGCAGAGCGAGTTTCTTGCGTTCATTGCGGCAGTTGACCCTGCCTATAAGTTTGGTACGCACCTGAAGCGATTGGGTGCGCTTCTGACGCAAGTTGAGTTGGGCGAGAAGGATCGAGTAGCCGTGTCGATGGCCCCCCGGTTTGGTAAGAGCCAGATGATCTCCATTTACTACCCTGCGTGGTACTTGGGTAAACACCCCGATCACAAGATGATCGTAGCCTCCCATACGGTTGACCTAGCTGTGGATATGGCGCGTAAGGTTCGTAACCTGATGCAAACCCCAGACTACAAACGGATATTCCCGGGCGTAGCTATTGCTGCCGATGCCAAGGCTGCAGGCAAGTGGAACACGACTAAAGGTGGAGAGGTTTACGCCACAGGCGTAGGTGGAGCATTGGCAGGCCGGGGGGCCGACCTGATTGTGGTGGACGATCCGATTTCCGAACAAGACATCAAGAGCGGAAACACAACATCCCTAGACGGCATTTACGAGTGGTTTCGTGCAGGCTTGCGCACACGGCTTATGCCCGGGGGAAAAATATGTATCTTACATACTCGCTGGCACCAGCGGGACCTGATTGGGCGCTTGCTGAAGGACAGTTCGCTGAACGAAGACGGCGATCAGTACGATATGTTCGAGTTTCCGGCCATTTTGGAGTTTCCAAACCCGCTGGCCGACGCTGAAAGTCCCGATTTTGACCCCGATGCCCCTGCAGTACTGCAGAAATCGCTGTGGCCGGAGCAATGGAGCTTGGATTCCCTCCTGCGGACCAAGGCGTCGATGCCATCATGGCAGTGGAACGCCCAATACCAGCAGAATCCGACCGCGCAAGAAGCTGCGATCATCAAACGAGACCATATTAAGTGGTGGCCCCATGAGAAACCTCCTGCTGTGGACTACATTGTGCAGTCATTTGATACTGCGCTCACCACAAAAACCCGTTCTGACTACTCTGTGTGCCAAACATGGGGTGTATGGAAGAATGAAGAGGATATAGACAATGTAATCCTGCTAAATTGTGTGGTAGGTAAGTGGGAATTCCCTGAATTGAAGCAAATGGCCCTGCAGCAGGCCAAAGATTGGGAGCCCGATAGCATAATTGTCGAGGCTAAGGCCAGTGGTCAGCCCCTGATTGACGAAATGCGGCGCTCTGGCTTGTTTGTGCAGGACTACAGCCCCGGTAAGGGCCAAGATAAGATAGCAAGGCTGAATTCTGTCAGCGATATGTTTATGAGTGGGCAGGTATGGTTCCCGGAAACGGGATGGGCTACCAGCGTGGTAGAGGAGTTGTTGGCTTTCCCTAGCGGGGAGCATGATGACCAAGTGGATACATTGACGCTGGCGCTTATTCGGATTCGTAAGGGTGGGCTCTTGCGGCTAACGTCCGACCACGGGGATAATTCAGACTTCCAAGCGGCGCGTAAAGCCACTTACTACTAACGAAAGATATTTATGGCAACCTCAAGTATGTCCCCTTCCCTAACACCTGCACCTATGGGGCTTGGGGCCATTATGGATACTCTCGAAAACACTGAACCGGATTTGGAAATCGAAATTGAGAACCCGGACCGCGTGACGCTGGCAGATGGTAGCGTAGAGATTACGCTGATTCCAGAGCCCACCAAGGGTGAGGACTTTGGGGATAACCTCGCTGAGTTCATGGACGAGGGTGAGTTGACTACCCTCGCAGGTGACCTGCTGGCGCTGGTGGATGCCGATATAAACTCCCGTAAGGACTGGGTTGACGCTTATGTGAAAGGCCTTGAGGTCTTGGGTATGAAGTACGACGAGCGTACAGAGCCTTGGAGTGGAGCGTGTGGCGTTTATTCCACAGTGCTGACAGAAGCGGCTATCCGGTTCCAAGCGGAGATGGTTACAGAGACGTTCCCCGCTGCAGGCCCGGTAAAAACTTCCATCGTGGGGGCCTCGACCAAGGATACGGAAGCGGCAGCCGCCCGGGTTCAGGAGGACATGAACTACCAGATTCTGGAGAAGATGCCTGAGTATCGGCCAGAGCATGAGCGCATGTTGTTTAACCTCGGCCTGTCGGGTTCTGCCTTCAAGAAGGTGTACAACGACCCCTCACTGCGTAGGCAAGTGGCTCTGTTCGTACCTGCAGAAGATGTGATTATTCCTTACGGCGCGTCGAGTTCGCAGACCGCAGAGCGGGTTACGCATGTCATGCGCAAGACCGAGAACGAGGTTCGCAAGCTGCAGGTAGCGGGGTTCTACCGGGATATAGAGCTTGGTGATCCAGTACATATCACTACGGACGTTGAGAAGAAGAAAGCCGAAGAGCAGGGTTACAGCGTCACGGACGACGACCGGTTCCAGTTGCTTGAGATTCACGTAGACTGGGACATGCCCGGGTACGAGGATGAGGACGGCATTGCATTGCCGTATGTGGTGACTATTGAGCGCGGCACCAGCGAAGTGCTGGCTATTCGCAGGAATTGGGAAGAAGACGACGTAACCAAGCTGAAACGTCAGCACTTCGTACAGTACACCTACATCCCCGGCTTCGGCGCTTATGGCTTCGGACTGGTTAACCTGATCGGCGGCTACGCCCGCGCAGGCACTTCCCTGATCCGTCAGTTGATTGACGCAGGTTCGCTGGCTAACTTGCCGGGTGGCTTGAAGGCTCGTGGCTTGCGCATCAAGGGCGACGACACTCCCATCGCTCCGGGCGAGTTCCGTGACGTGGATGTGGCTTCTGGGACCGTGCGTGACAACATCATGCCCCTGCCATACAAGGAGCCTAGCCAGACACTGCTGGCCTTGTTGAACCAGATTACCGACGAAGCCCGCCGCTTGGGCGCTATCAGTGACATGAAAATCGCTGACATGTCGGGCAACGCCCCGGTAGGTACAACGCTGGCGCTGTTGGAGCGCACGCTGAAGACCATGAGTGCTGTGCAGGCCCGGGTTCATGCGTCCATGAAGCAAGAGTTCAAGCTGCTGGCCGCGATCATTGGAGACAACGCTCCTGATGAGTATGAATACGACCCTGCTAAAGGCGACCGTAAAGCCAAGCGCGGCGACTACTCTATGGTGGAGGTTATCCCCGTCAGCGACCCCAACAGCACCACAATGGCGCAGCGGATCATGCAGTACCAAGCGGCTATTCAGTTGGCCCAAGGCGCTCCGCAGATTTACGACTTGCCTCAGTTGCACCGTCAGATGCTTGAAGTATTGGGTATCAAGAACGTTGAGAAGCTTGTGCCGGTTGACGATGACTTGAAGCCACGCGACCCGATCAGCGAGAACATGGCGTTCCTTAACGGTAAGCCAGTCAAGGCGTTCATCTACCAAGATCACGACGCTCATATCGCTGTTCACACAACGTTTATGAAAGACCCCATGATTGGGCAGACGATGGGGCAGAACCCAATGGCGCAGCAAATGATGGCGGCGACGATGGCGCATATCTCTGAGCACTTGGCCTTCGCATACCGCCGCAAGATCGAGGAGCAGATGGGCGTTACGATGCCCGCACCTGATTCAGAGTTGCCGGAGGATGTGGAAGTTCAACTGGCCCGCCTGACCGCTCAAGCGGCTACGCAGTTGCTGCAGTTGAACATGGCACAGGCCCAACAGGCACAGGCCCAACAGGCGGCACAAGACCCGATGATGCAACTCCAACAAGCCGAATTGCAACTCAAAGGCAAGGAAGTTGAGCTTAAGGGCCAGAAGATTCAGGGCGATCTGCAGATCAAGCAAGCGGAACTGCAACTCAAAGCGCAGGAAATGGCTAGCAAGCAGGGCGAGGACCCAGCGCTGGCTCAACAACGCCATGCTCAGACCATGCAGCAGACCCAGCAAGCCCACGAGCAACAGCTTACGCATGCGCAACAGACGCAGCAACAGAAGATGGCCGCAGCAGTTCAGGCCAACCAACTCAAGCAGCAGCTAGCGGCGCAGAAACCTAGGACACCAACATGACTGAACTAGAAGTTTTGGATAAGAAATTTAAGGCCCATGTGGAGTACATGGCGGACTCCCTTGCAAAGGGGAGTTGTAAAGACTTTGGGGAGTACCAAAGAATGTGCGGGGTTATCTACGGTCTTGGCCTCGCACTGACCGATCTACAAGACCTGCGTAAAAACTTGGAGCGATATGAAGCCGAATGAATTTTTAATAAGCCACACGGCAGACCCTAAAGGGCCGGTGTCTATATTGGCGGAAAACAACGAAGCCAAAGCCAAACAGATTCCCGACCCGGTTACATACCATATTCTGTGTATGCTTCCGGAGGCAAAGGAAGAGTATGAAGGCGGGATTCTGAAATCAGATCAAGCTAGACACCACGAAGAGTTGTTGTCCCCAGTACTGTTTGTAGCAAAACTCGGCCCTGACGCATTTAAAGATGAAAAACGTTTTCCCTCCGGACCCTCTTGCGCAGTGGGTGACTTTATTCTTGTACGCCCTAACACGGGCACTCGCATGAAGATTCACGGCACCGAGTGGCGAATTTTGAATGACGACTCTGTGGAAGCAGTTGTTCAGGACCCCCGCGGTATCCAACGTCCCTAAGGAGATATTATGAACATCGAAAAAACTGAATTTGAATTCCCCGACGAAGTTGAATCCGTCAAACCCCGAGTTGGCGGTCGTGTAGTAACTCCTGAGCCTGAGTCGGAGCCAGAAGTCGAGATTGTTGACGATACTCCTGAGAAGGACCGTAATCGTAAGCCTATGGCCGAAGCGCCGGTAGACCCTACCGACGAGGAGCTAGACAGTTATTCTGATAGCGCCAAGAAGCGCATCAAGCACTTTACCAAGGGCTATCACGAAGAGCGTCGGGCTAAAGAGTCCGCATTACGCGAGCGCGAGGAGGCGGTGCGTATTGCACAGACTATTGCGGAAGAGAACCGGCAGCTTAAGGGCTCCCTTAACCAAGGGCAGACCGCTTTATTGGAGCAGGCCAAGAAAGTAGTCGCTAATGAGTTGGACGCCGCCAAGCGAGCCTACAAGACTGCATATGAGGCCGGGGATTCTGATGCACTTGTAGACGCGCAAGAAAGCATGACTGCAGCGAAGTTAAAAGCGGAGCGAGTTAATAATTTTCGGCCTACCCCTGTACAAGCCGAAACTCCTGTGGTACAACCACAACAATTCGTTGTCAATCCTCCTGAAGATCGAAAAGCAGTAGAATGGCAGCGAGAGAATAGTTGGTTTGGTTCTGATGATGAAATGACTAGCTTTGCGCTTGGTTTGCACAACAAACTAATCAAAGACGGCATTGATCCACAGTCCGATACCTATTATGATCGAGTTAATTCTCGTGTACGACAAGTGTTCCCAGACAAGTTCGAGTCAGAAGGAACCGCTGATGCTCCATCTCAGCGTACACAAAAAAAGAACGTAGTGGCACCCGCAACCCGAAGTACTGCTCCCCGAAAGGTCGTACTAACGCAAACGCAAGTGTCTATCGCCAAAAGGCTTGGAGTTCCCTTGGAACTGTATGCCCGTAAGGTTGCTGACGAAATGAGGAAATGATTATGGCTGAAACTATTAGACAACCACGCGATTTGGAAACCCGAGCGAAAATGGAGCGCCCCACAAAATGGATGCCGCCCCAGCTACTGCCTGACCCTAACCCGGAACCCGGCTTTGCATTTCGTTGGATTCGGATCAGTACGTTGAATAATTCCGATCCGCTTAACGTCTCTTCAAAACTTCGTGAAGGTTGGGAACCTGTAAAGGCTTCAGATCATCCTGAAATTAGACTTATGTCTGGGCAATCTTCTCGATTCCCTGATTCGGTTGAAATTGGCGGTTTGTTGCTGTGCAAAACACCCGTGGAGTTTGTGGAACAACGCGATGCGTACTACCGCCAACAAGCGGACGCTCAAATGAATTCCGTAGATAACACTTATATGCGTGAAAATGACCCACGGATGCCTATGTTCAAAGAACGTAAGTCCCAAGTCACTTTCGGTAAAGGTACTTAATTTAGGAGTCTAAGATGGCTTACCCCACCGTTGATGCCCCCTACGGGCTAAAGCCGGTCAATCTGATCGGCGGTCAAGTTTTTGCGGGTTCTACCCGTGAGTACCCAATTCAGTATGGCTACGCCACTGATATTGGTTATGGCGATTTTGTTGCGTTGAACCGCGGCAATACCGTACGTTTATCGGTCACCGCTGCAGGCGCAAGTGGTCTGGTCGGTGTGTTCCTCGGTTGTTCGTACACAAACCCGTTGACCAAGCAGAAGTTCTTCTCGCAGTACTGGCCGGCAGGTACGTTGGCGGGTGACGCAGTAGCTATTGTTACTGATGATCCTGACACCGTGTTCAAAGGCGTTGTTTGTTCGGCTACTACCGTTATTGGCGCTGCTAATACCGCACTGATCGGCCAAAACATTCAGATGATTAACAACGCTGTTAATCTGAACAACGGCAACTCCACGAACGCTATTGCCGCTGTTGTTGGTGCAGGCGCTCCCGCTATCACAGGTACGTTCCCCCTGCGGGTTTTGGACGTGGTTCGTGAGACGGCTACGGCTGTTTCGGCAGTTGGCTCTTCTTCCGGCACCGCAATTACGCTGACAGGCACAGGCCTTCCAAGCGCGATTCTGGCGGGCTCTGATGTAGCCTACATTGCGGCTAACGGTCAGTTTGTGGAGACCGGTTCGTACGTGCAAGCCAATACGGCTGCAGGTGCTACCACTGTCAACATCAACTTGGCAATCGCCGTTCCCGGCAGCATCGTTGCAATCCCAGCAGGCTCAACCATTGTATTTACTCAGTACTCAGAGATTTTGGTGAAAATCAATCACTCTCAGCACCAGTATTACATTGGCGCAGCAGTCGCTTAATAAGGAGCTAAATCATGGCTATTTCACGCGCACAACTACTTAAAGAACTGCTCCCCGGTCTGAACGCCTTGTTCGGTCTGGAATATGCGAAGTACGGCGAAGAGCACAAGGAAATCTACGAGGTTGAGTCCTCAGAGCGTTCCTTTGAAGAAGAGACCAAGCTCTCTGGCTTCTCCGCCGCTCCAGTGAAGAACGAGGGTTCTGCCATTGCTTATGACAATGCGCAGGAAGCTTGGACCGCACGATACAACCACGAAACCATCGCAATGGGCTTCAGTATCACTGAAGAGGCAGTTGAGGACAATCTGTACGATAGTCTCTCAGCCCGCTACACCAAGGCTCTGGCCCGTGGCATGGCATACACAAAGCAAGTAAAGGCTGCAACGGTCTTGAACAATGCGTTTAGCTCCGCAGTCACTTACGGTGATGGCGTGTCTTTGTGTTCTACAGCGCACCCACTGGTCTCCGGTGGCACCAACAGCAACCGTCCTTCAGTCGCCGCCGACTTGAACGAAACCTCTTTGGAAAATGCCGTGATCCAGATCGCTGCATGGACTGATGAGCGGGGCTTGCTGATCGCTGCTAAGCCGAAGAAGCTGGTCGTTCCCCCTGCTTTGATGTTCGTGGCGACTCGTTTGCTCGAAACGGAACAGCGCGTTGGAACTTCTGACAATGATGTCAATGCCCTGAAGAACAATGGTTCTATCCCCGGTGGTTACACCGTGAACCACTTCTTGACTGACACCAACGGCTGGTTCCTGTTGACGGACGTGCCGAACGGTCTGAAGCACTTTGTGCGCTCGCCATTGCAGAACTCCATGGATGGAGACTTCGATACCGGTAACGTACGCTACAAGGCTCGTGAGCGATACAGTTTCGGGGTCAGTGACCCTCTCGGCCTGTATGGCAGTCCCGGTTCGTCTTAATTTTTAGGCGTTCCTCATAGGGAAAGGGGCTTCGGCCCCTTTTCTTTTAGCTTTGTGGTACACTATCGGTTGATAACACCCGGAGTATTTAATGAGCATCATTTACGAAATTACCTGTATCGAAACTGGCAAGTTTTACATTGGTAGCACCATGAACAAAGCCCAACGGTGGGCCAGACATAGGCGAGAGCTAAGAGCCGGAATCCATGTAAACAAGCATATGCAAGCGGCATGGGCTAAATACGGCGAGGGAGCTTTTGAGTTTAAAGTCCTTGAAGAAGTGCAAACTCCGGCATTGTTATTTGCCGTAGAGCAGCGATACCTAGACAAGCATGTAGGAACCCCGCTTTGCTTCAACTGGTCTAAATATGCGGGCGCTCCTATGAGGGGCAAGTATGGGGCCGATACTCCTAACTTTGGGAAAGTACTGTCTGAGGAGGCAAAGCAAAAGCTGCGTATTGCCAATAGCGGTATAAAACACCCTAACTGGGGTAAAACTACTTCTGAGGTAACTAAGGCCAAAATATCGGAGGCTAACAAGACTAACCCGTGGAGGGGTAGCAAGCACACTCCTGAATCCATTGCAAAGATAGCCGCTGCTAGCACTGGACGTCCCGTATCGGAAGAGACCCGCTTGAAACGCTCGATAGCGCTCAAAGGGCGAGAGATATCTACGGCGCAACGTTTACAGATATCACGTACCCTGTCCGGCGAGGGCAACTTCTGGTACGGCAAAGAACGCTCCGAAGAGTTTAAATCTCAGATACGAAAGGCGGTTGTAGTGACGGATTCCAAAGGCACTGAGACCGTTTACCCCAGTGTGCAAGCAGTACGAGAGGCGTTGCAACTTAAACCCCCTACAGTCAACCGGGCGCTAAAGTCCGGAACAACGTTAGTTCGTGGCCCACAAGCCGGATTAACGTTCAAATACCTTGCACCCACCCCCGCTTCCTGATATATTGCAAGTATTCCGGGGTTACCGGTACATCAAACAGTCCCGGCTGACTGACATGCAAGATTGATGTACTTCAAACGCATGATTGGAGTCTCAAATGGCTTTCGCAACACACCTTGGTCCGTGGATGCTCGGTACCGTAAAAGAAACTACGGGCACTACTGCCGGAACAATCCGCAATACGGGCCTGACTAGCAGCTTCCAAACGGTCAAACTGAATATGGTTGGTGCCGTTTCTGGTACGGCTATTCGAGTTTGTACCCTGCCTGCAGGCGCACACATCATCAACGTTATTGTTGATACCCTGACGACCCTGTCAGGCACGGTTACCGCCGCTACATTGACGGTCGGTACTGCAACTACCGCAGACCTGTTCTTCCCCTCTACCACGATCTTGGCCGCAGGACGCCAGAATCCTACCTTGACTGCTACGCAGTTGACTGCATACGCAGGCGTGGCCTCTGCAGCATCTCCAAACGGCATTGGCGTGGGTCCTACAGACGTTATTGTGATCGCAACCCCAACGTTTACTACAGGCTCTCCTAGCACTGCAGGTATCATCCAAGTCACTATTGGCTACCTCGTAGCGAATGACAACGGTGCAACCGCCCCTGCTTCTGCGTAAGCAATCCGAGGGGCTTCGGCCCCTTCTTTTCAGCTTAAGGAGCCATTATGGGTAAGCAAACTAACTATAGTCCGACGTTTCCTATGTATCCGGGCGGGGCTACGGCTGTTACGCTTAGCGATACAGTAAACCTTGCAACTCCATCGGTAATTTACGTAGGCAGTGGCGGTAACGTAAAAGTTACTACCGCACAGGGTGATGACGTAACCTTCACAGGTATGTTGTCAGGTAGCATTATCCCAGTACAGGTTATTCGGGTATGGGCTACGGGCACTTCGGCTACCAGTCTGGTTCGGGTGTACTGATATGTCATTCGGGTTTGGCTTTGGGTTCCCCAGCGTGGGCGCTACCGGGACGGTGCCCACACTATCCTTGCCTTTCGCGGGGGCTACCACTCTTGACCCTCGTATCGCATTTACCCGGTCCTCTAGTGGTACTTATATAGCTAGCAGCGGGATTATACAAACGGCTAGTACCGATGTACCCCGCCTAGATTACAGCCCCACTACCCTAGCGCCATTAGGCTTGCTGATTGAGGAACAGCGGACGAACTTGGCACTAGACTCAGGCGAGGTATTAAGTGGGACTGGAGGTGTGGTCGTTGCTAATCAGATTACGGCACCTGACGGCAGCTTGGCTGATTTCTTTCGAGAAGACACAAGTAATGGTGAGCATTATGCGGGTGACAGAGTTGTGGCCGTTACTGCGGGAACCACATATACATGGTCGTTTTATGCCAAGCTTGGCTTGACAGGGGAGGCCCGGCGGGTGTGCGTGAGAACTGGTGCCCAAGGCCCAGCGAATGTTGCTTTCGATCTTGAAACAGGTAGCGGTACTCTAATTGGAGGTGCTATTTCTTTCGGCAGTAGTTCTGCTGGAAATGGATGGTGGCGTTGCTGGATTGTGTTCATACCAACCGGCACCGGAGGGGCTGTGTTTCGTCAGCAACTATCAATAGGCACCAACACTGTTTACACAGGTAACGGCACCTCCGGCCTCTACTTATGGGGCGCCCAACTTGAAGTAGGGGCGTTCCCAACGAGCTACATCCCCACCGTAGCCAGCCAAGTCACCCGCACTGCCGACATTGCCTTGATGACAGGGGCTAACTTCAGTAGCTGGTACAACCAGACTGAGGGGACTTTTGTTGTGACCGCAAGGGATGTATCAAACCCCTTGGGTGTTATGGCAGCAACAGATGATGGCACATCAGCGAACCGCAATAGTATTTTTCTTGCGGGCGCTACAACAGCGGTTGGATTTAGGACAACTGTTGCTTCGGTGGTAGTCTCAGATATTGCCGTGGGAACGATAGTCAGCGGTGCGGCGTTTACTATTGCTGCGGCCTACAAGATTAATGACTTCGCTGCAACCCTTAACGGCGCTGCGGTAGTAGTGGACAGTCTCGGGGGTGTACCGCTAGGCCAAACGACCCTAAGGATTGGGGCCGATGTAGCTAATACGGCGTTTATCGGGGGCCACCTACAACGTCTGACCTACTACAACACCCGTCTGACCAACGCTGAACTTCAAACAATTTCTGGCTAATTGTGGACTACACCCTTAAATTTGCGTCTGAAGCGGAAGCTACCTTGGTACTATATGCGGATGGCAAACCGGTATATCCAAACCTTGATACGCTAGGCACTATCTTCAAACCTACGGGCAAGACCGAAATTATCGAAGGGGTTGAAATTCCAGTGATGGCGGCGACCCCCGGATGGCACGTTAATGTACGCTGTGACGAGAGCCCAGCGCTTGGTAAATACGTAGTTGTAGCAACTACTCCTTCTAGGATATGGGCGTAATTATGGCTAAAAATCCATCTCTTGCCGTAGGCCGCGGCGAAAAACTTCCAGTGTCCAAGGGCGCGGGGTTAACCGCCAAGGGCCGCGCTAAGTACAATAAAGCTACCGGCTCTAACCTTAAGGCCCCCCAGCCGCAAGGCGGGGCTCGGAAAGATTCATTTTGCTCGAGAATGGCAGGTATGCCCGGACCGATGAAAGACGAGAAGGGTAAGCCCACTCGCAAGGCCGCATCACTAGCTAGGTGGAAATGTTGAAATGTCTGAAGCACGTACTGGGCCTGACCGTAGCGACGAACTCAATATGGTTCGCGAAATGCTGAACATGGCTGAGGCACGTACTGGGGCCGACCGTAGAACTGAACTCGATATGGTTCGTGAAATTGCCACGCACGCCTCTGATATTCGTCATATCCAAGAAGATATGGATACGATGTTGGAAGGCATGAAGAGTATGCAGAAGAGCCTTGCTGACATTAATGTCACACTGTCGGAAGCTAAAGGCGGGTGGCGGGTACTGTTGATTATTGGGGGTGCTGCTGGTACAGTAGGTGCCGGGGCTATGCACCTCATCAACTGGTGGAATAAGTAGTGCCTTCTTCGACTATAAAGCAACATAATTTCATGGCGGCAATCGCCAAGAATCCTGCCTTTGCCAAGAAGGCCGGTGTCCCTCAGTCCGTAGGGGCTGATTTTATCAAGGCCGATACCGGTCGTAAATTTGCAAAAGGTGGTGAGACTATGGCTACAAAGAAAGCGATGCCCAAGGGCATGTTCGGTGATAAGGGCGCACTAGCGAAGCACGCGGCTAAACCCGCGTCCAAAGCGCACGCTGGCCTCAAAGCCGGGGGCATGACCAAGATGGCTAAAGGCGGCGGAGTGGAGTCTAAGGGTAAAACCAAGGGCACAATGATTAAAATGGCTGGCGGAGGTAAATGCTAATGGACCGCCCTTCCAAACAAGAAATTGACGATCTGCGTAAGCAGGCCCTTATGGATGCCGCATATGAGGCGTCAATGCGCAATACTCCTCCCGCGCCAATGCGGCCCGCCTCCGCGCCTAGGGCTAAAGCACAGTCTGCTGCTGTTACAGAGATGCTTCAGGAAGCCCAAGACGCTAAGGCCCGCAAGAAAATTTCGGCTATGGGGTACGCTAAAGGCGGTTCTGTTAGTGCTTCCAAACGTGCTGACGGCTGCGCCACCAAGGGCAAGACCCGGGGCAAAATGCTGTGAGACCTAGCCGCGGACTGGGAGCTATGCTCGCGTCCAAAATGCCTAAGGCAAAGCGAACGAAGCGCCGGGATGATACCGACTTTGAGACCTTTGCCGAAGGCGGCACTGTGGGGCTGTGGGACAACATCAACGCCAAGCGAAAGCGCGGGGCCAAGATGCGCAAGCCCGGGTCTCCCGGTGCTCCGACTGACAAAGCATTTAAAGATTCGGCCAAATAATGACTACCTTGGGGGGTGGGTTCTTTGTGATATAGTACCCCGTACACACTTGAAAGCACGTATGTACGGGGTTATTTACAAAATTACAAACACTACAAACGGCCATTTCTACATAGGCCAGACTAAGATGCAGTTGGCGTCACGGTGGTCGAAACACAAACAAGACGCTAGAGCGGGCAAGGGGTGGGTATTAGCCGCCGCAATCCGCAAGTACGGGGCCGATGCGTTTACCCATGAAGTGATTGATAGTTGTGCGGATAGGGGCGCGCTTAATCTCGCGGAGATACGCTACATTGAGACCTTAAAACCACAATACAATTCCTGTGCTGGGGGCGGCGGGTTAGGTAGTCCAACGCAAGCAGTTCGACAGAAAATATCTGCCGCTATGAAAGGGCGGCTAACATCTGCGGGTACACGCGCAAGAATGTCGGCAGCGCAAAAAGGGCATTTCGTATCCCCAGAAACAACCGCTAAGATTCAAGCCGCGTTAAAGCCACGCTACCTTGCTATGCGTAATCTACGCATCCTAAAAAACGGTACCGCCGCTCGTGTTCGGATGCCTCGCGCCTACGTTAGCCCCCTTGCGGGTGTCTATGCGGCAGCAGGGGTCACTGAGAAGAACGCAAAGATTGCTCTGGCGGCTAGGTTGGGGTATGAAACAGGAACGCGGATACGGCCTATAGGCGAGAAGAACGCAATGTATGGAGTCCCCCGGTCAGAAACAACTAAAGCCTTGCTATCCATAGAAAATACGGGCGACGGTAACCCGTTTTATGGTATGTTGCATACAGAAGATACGCGTGATAAGATGCGAAAAGCCCACGCTTCGCGTGCCCCGGTAACCTGCCCACACTGCGGCAAGGTAGGCCACGTAAACGCTATGAAACGATGGCATTTTAAGAATTGCAGGGACCAAAATGGCAACTAGTGGCACGACAGCTTTTAACTTAGACCTGACGGAACTGGTAGAAGAAGCGTACTCCCGTTGCGGGGCAGAGCTTAGGACCGGCTGGGATTTACGCACTGCCCGTATTTCGTTAAACCTGATGTTCGCAGACTGGTCGAATCGCGGTATCAATCTCTGGACTGTGGAGCAAGGGTCGATCCCTCTTGTAGCAGGCACGGCTACGTACGATCTGCCGGATAACACTGTGGACTTGATGGAACATGTTATCCGTACAGGTGCAGGGAGCGCCTCTACGCAGGCTGATCTGACGATTACGCGCATTAGTGTCTCCACCTATGCCACACTGCCTAACAAGCTGACCCAAGCACGGCCTATTCAGGTCTACATTAACAGGCAAGCCCCTACCCCCACGATAACCGTGTGGCCGGTCCCAGATGCCGCGCAGGCCTATACCTTCGTGTACTGGCGGCTCAAGCGTATTCAGGATGCTGGAAGTGGTAGCAATACGATGGCGGTGCCGTTCCGGTTCCTCCCCTGCATGGTAGCGGGGCTGGCGTATTACCTGTCCATGAAAGTTCCCGGGGCGATAGACCGTATGCAGGCCTTGAAAGAGCAGTATGATGAGGCATGGGATTTGGCTTCCTCCGAAGATAGGGACCGCTCCGCAGTCCGTTTTGTACCGCGTCAGATGTTCCTCGGGTAGGCTATGCCGCATAAAGACCCTCTAATTGCAGCAGCTTGTAAACGGGCGTACTACTTGGCGCATAAGGACCAATGGCGTGTTAGTAACGCCAAGAGTAAAGCTAAACTACAGCAAGCAACTGCTATTAAAAAGTTGGCTGCAACCCTTGTACTGAAGCCAATAGAGGCGAAATTTTGTTTGGATTGCGCTATAGATATTACCGCCGTGTACAAGGCTAAACATGGGTTGCATTGCTTAGAGTGCGTAGCAAAATATAATAAGGCGTATCGTGAGGCTCATGCGACACGCATAGCAGCGCAAAAGCTAAGTTGGAAGCTTGAAAACAAAGAACACGTAGAAGCAAAATCTAGGCTGTACTCTTTGGCAAACCCAGACAAAAAAACCGCAGCCCGTAAAAAATGGAGCGCCGCTAATCCGGGGAAAGACAACGCATCAAAGAAGCTAAACTCGGAAGCCCGACGAAAAAGGGTTCCGACATGGCTATCAGAGGATGATATTTGGATGATTGAGCAAGCTTATGAGCTTGCAGCGTTGCGGACTGCAATGTTTGGCTTTTCTTGGCATGTGGACCATGTGATCCCCCTCTGCGGTAAAAAAGTTTCCGGTTTACATACGCCGTACAACCTACAAGTCATCCCAGCCATAGAAAACTTACGCAAGAGCAATAGAGTGGAGCTTGCATAATGGCAAATAAATTCGCCAATGGTAAACGGGCTATATCGGAATGCGATAGGTGCGGATTCCGCTTCAAGCTAAAACTCCTCAAAAAAGAAGTAGTAAAGACCAAACAGATTAGCTTGCTGGTCTGCCCTACCTGCTGGACCCCCGATCAGCCTCAGTTGCAACTGGGTATGTACCCAGTGTCGGACCCACAGGGACTTCGAGAGCCCCGACCAGACCGCAGCTACAACACCTCCGGGATACTTGCAAATGGCTCCTACGGCGGGGGCAGCCGGGTATTTCAGTGGGGCTGGAATCCTGTAGGGGGCGCAAGTAGCTTTGATGCCGTGCTGACCCCAAATAACTTGGCGGCTACGGGATTTGTTGGTGCCGTTGCGGTAGTGATTTCATAAGGAGCCACAATGAAAACATGGATTGCCGATCTGGAGTTGCGTCAGCGCCTGCTGATTGCCTTGATTGCCGTGGATCACTTGGTGCTTGTGTTACTCACACTGGGCAATTGCGCACGGGGCGAAACGATCTCAGCAAGTGCTTGGAGACAAGAGCAGGCTGGCAAGCTGCAAGGGCGCATTGCGCGGCCCGTGATCGACTGGCTATTTCACTTCATTGAGCGTGACCATTGCTCACAATCGTGGTTAGCTGAAAAGCACATGTACACCACACCCCCACGCGAGCGCTGAATGCGCGGGACTTGCGCCTAGTGGCGCTAGAAACTACCAAAGTTTAGATTGACAAATTCGTATAACTTGGCACACTGCCATAGTCACTAAAAGGAGCCTACGATGGCATTCACCAAGAAGATGATGGGCAAGGAAGTTGGCGCAGCCTCTGTATATGCAAAGCCTCATACAGGCTCTGTTGCGGGCGTAGACTTGACCAATAACGGCTACCCGCAGACGGGCATTAAAACCACGGGTACCAAGACTCGCGGTAACGGCGCAGCTACAAAGGGCGTGACCGCCCGAGGACCGATGGCATGAACTACGAGGGTGCGGGCTATGTTTACGCTATTAGGAACCGTGTAAACGGCCATGCGTACATTGGCAGCACAAAGGGCTACAAGGCTAGGTGGCACACACACCGTAGTGCCTTACGCCGAAAGGTCCATCATTCGTTTATATTGCAGCGAGCTTGGGACAAGCATGGGGAAGATGCTTTTGAGTTTAAAATTCTTTTAGTTTGCCCCCTTGAACTTAGGATATTCTACGAAACTAGGCTAATGGCGTTAGAAACCTATAACGTACTCCGAACTCCTAAGGAAATTGGGGTTCGGGGGGGCTGGACACACTCGGAAGAATTTAAGTCGAAGATGTCCATGTTGCATAAAGGAAAAGCACTGTCGGCGGAGCATAAAGCTAAGCTATCAGACGCGGCTACGGGACGAGTTTATAGTGAGGCGTTTAGAGCACAGGCGCGTGCTAGGCAGCGGGGGGTGGTACCCTCAGAGCAAACCAAAACAAAACTAAGTGCAGCGCGTACAGGGTATATAGTGTCCTTGGAGACCCGCAACAAGCTAGCGCGTAGCGCAGCGCAGCGCAGTATCGTTACTGCCGGTATATCTATGGATAGAATTAGGTCAGTACAACCGTTGATTGAAGCGGGCGCCTCAGTACGTTGTGCGATAAAGTCTATAGGAATGTCCTCAGCTACCTATTACAAATATTGTACACAGCTTGCCCTCCAACCTAAGGAACTTGTATGACTACATACGTGGAGCTATGCTCGCAAGTTGCTGATATTACGCAGAATGAATATACGGCTGCCGAATATTCTTTTTTCTTTAAAACTACAGAACAACGGATATTCAATTCTGTTCAGCTTCCGTCGCTCCGTAAAACTGCAGCTATTGCCGCTGTTATTGGGAATCAGTTCATCAACGTCCCTACAGATTTCCTGTCCGCGTTCTCCGTTGCGGTAGTAGACCCAACAACTTTGGAGTACACATACCTGCTCAATAAGGATGTCAACTTTATCCGGGAAGCGTATCCTACGGTAGCTGCTACGGGAACTCCGAAGCATTACGCTATCTATGGAAACCAGACGGGCACTGAACTCGCACTGCGATTCATCCTAGGCCCAACTCCCGATAAGGTCTACTCTACAGAGCTAGCTTACTTCTACTACCCAGAGTCCATTGTTACTGCTGGAACCACATGGCTAGGCGAGAACTTCGATTCCGCCCTGCTAAACGGAGCCCTCGTAGAAGCCATTCGCTTTATGAAGGGTGAGCAGGATATGGTCAAGCTGTACCAAGACATGTACGTACAGTCGATTACGCTGCTCAAAAACTTGGGTGATGGCAAGCTCCGTCAGGATGCTTACCGTAGCGGACAACCCCGAACCGCGGTAATTTGATATGGCTATAGCTCAAACCCTGTGCTCCAGCTTCAAACAGCAACTGTTTTTGGCGCAACACGACCTCAGTACGGATGTAATCAAGATCGCGTTGTACACGAGTGCCGCTTCTATCGGGCCGGATACTACGGTCTATTCGGTATCGGATGAGGTAGTGGGTACGGGATACACTGCGGGGGGGATTCCCCTTACTGGCGCTACCGTGTTGCTATCAGGCACAACGGCCTACGTAGACTTTAACGACGCGGTATGGCCCGCAGCTACCTTTACAGCCCGGGGAGCCCTTTTGTACAATAGCTCCAAAGCTAATAAGGCAGTAGCGGTACTAGACTTTGGGGCAGACAAAACGGGGTCTGCACAAACATTCACGATCCAAATGCCCACAAATGTAGCGTCTAGTGCGCTGCTTCGGATAGCTTAAAGGTTACTATGGCAAGTTTATACTCTACCAACCTTAAACTCGAATTGATCGGGACCGGGGACCAAAGTGGTCTTTGGGGTGGCACAACCAATACTAACCTCGGCACTGCCTTGGAACAGGCTATCGTAGGTAAAGCCTCGCTTGTAACAGGGGACTTCACAGCCAACGTAGCCACCCTCACCCTGCTAGATACCAACGCAAGCCAAACGGCACGAGCCTTTGTACTGGATGTAACCGCTACGCTATCTGCTGCGGGTACGATCAACGTGCCGGCTATCCAGAAGCCCTACCTTGTGTTCAACAACACTGTAGGCGGGTTTGCCCTTACGGTTAAAGTTTCGGGTCTGACGGGGGTGGTAGTTCCCAATGGCAAACGGATGCTGGTGTACAACAATGGCACAGATGTCATTGACGGCATTAACTACCTTAATGGGGTAGCTACCAGTGCCCTAACGGCCACAACAGCGACAACAGCGACAACCGCTGGAAGCGCTACGACCGCTGGAAGCGCTACGACCGCTGGAAGCGCTACGACCGCGGGTACTGCCACTAACATAGCGGGAGGGGTAGCAAATAACATACCGTACCAACTTGGCGCGGGCAGCACAAGCTACATTACGGCCCCCGTAACCCCCGGACATGTTCTGAGTTGGAACGGGACCGCGTTTACGTGGGCCGCAGCCCCCGCTGCTACAACAGCCACAGCATTGGTGGGAGGCTCGGCGGGGGTAATACCGTACCAATCTGCGACTAGCACCACAGGGTTTACCGCTGCGGGAACTACAGGCCAGCTTCTGCAATCCACTGGAACTACGGCTCCGGTCTGGGTAGACCCAGCGCTTACTCCCGGACTTATCCTCTTTAACTTAGGAATCATCTAATGTCTATCAATGCCCAATATGCGGCGACTGCAAAATCGCCTAGTGTAAATATCGCCACCGCTAACACTAATCGTGACGGCGTTACAGGTGTATATGGGACGCTAATGACCGCAGGTGCCTCAGGGTCCCGAGTGGATCGTATCAATATTACGGCGACCGCTACAACAACAGCAGGGATGATTCGTATATTTCTTGGAACCGCTCTAATTCAAGAAGTGCCTGTGTGGAGTATTACTCCCGCAGCCTCAGTTCCCACGTGGTCTGTAGATATTACCTTTGATACAGGTTTAATCTTGCAAGCGTCAGCGGTGTTGAAAGTATCCACTAACAACGCAGAATCTTTTAATGTGACCGTAACAAACGGCGGGGACTTCTAATCATGGCTAATAAAGGACTTTATGGGTATTCGGCCCCTCGGGCTACTACCGTTCCGAACTCGATAGCCCCTCCGCGGTGGTTACGGGCCAAGTTAATTGCAGCGACTACGAGTACCGAACTAGCCCCACTAAATTGCTGGCAAATCGGGGTGGCTGTTTTTGGCGGCGGCGGAACCGGTTCCGCTGCTGGTGGTGGTGGTGGTGGTGGTGGGTTTGCCTTTGGGATTGTAGATGTGGTTCCGGGGCAACGGCTACCGACGATAACAATCGGCAATATAGCGGGTACCTCCTCCTTTGGGTCTTTGCTTACGGCGACAGGGGGAACTACTGTCGTAGGTTCCGCGGGGGGCACGGGGGGCACGGGGTCCGCATCTTTGGCGTTGCGCGGGGCCTTTACAGCCTCTGGAGGTGCTGGAGGTGCCGCTGGTGGAGGTTTGGGGGGCGGCGGCGGGGCGGGGTCGTTCTATGGTGCAGGGGGCAGTGGCGCGGCTGGCCCTTTTGGTGGCGGTGGAGGTTTTGGAGGCGGCGGCGGGGTGGGCGTCGCTGGTGGTGGTGGTGGTGGTGGTGGTGGTGCGGGTCTTGGTAACTTTGGCGCAGAGGCTACTTTTACTACGCTTGGCGGAGGGGGTGGTGGCACTGCGTCACGCAGTGTGGGCGGTGCGGGGGGTATGGGCCTGAGCGCAGTGGGCGGCGCGGCAGGGGCCAGTTCTGCCGGGGCTTCCGGTACCGGGGTCTTGGATGTAAACATCCTACTGCAACTTGTCCACATGGAGCTTAACGGTTCTGGCGGTGGGGGAGGGCAGGGGGCTACGGCTTTTGCGGGCGGCAACGGCGGCTCCGGGGGTGGTGGTGGTGGTGGTGCAAATAGCGGACCGGGGGGTA
>ENA-UPTL01000128-UPTL01000128.1-marine-metagenome-genome-assembly--contig:-NODE-128-length-20076-cov-5.935867_pt1 | contig 20076 bp, 21 predicted proteins | sample MGYA00238170_ERZ767106 | MGnify/ENA primary metagenome ERZ767106 (study PRJEB28938, sample SAMN06267160) | marine metagenome | isolation source: Columbia River Estuary | place: USA:Columbia River Estuary...
CTGGCAGCGAGATCCAAGTCCCCCGCCCTGAGTTCAACCCCGACGTTCCCAGCATTTTTTGGGCCTGATCCTTGACCCTGAATCTTTAATCCTGTAAAGTTAACCCATGCTAGCCGCTAATTACGACATCACCCTCGACCGCGCAGCGGATTACAGCTTCGTTCTCACGATTCAGAATCAGGCTGGTGCTGCCGTGAACATCACTGACGCAACCTTTTACGCTGATGTCCGTGAAGTGGCTTCGAAGAAAGAAGTGCTGGACCTCCTACCTTCTGCCATAGCACCCGCCACTGGCGGTCAAGTTCTTCTCTCACTTACGAATGAAGAGACCAAAACTTTGCGGGCTGGCGAGGGCCTGTACTCGTACGATATCTTTATGGTACTCGGCGGAACAACCCGACGCTTGATTTACGGGGCCGTCAACGTTCGCCCACAATTCACCAACGACGTTTAAAATTTATGCCTTCCGACTCATACACGCTTATCGTTTCAGACGCTAGTATTGCTGCCCCGCACGCTTCAACGCACGGAGTTGCTGGGGCGGACGCCGTCTCGATCTCTGCCACGCAAGTAACGGCAGGTACTTTGCCCGTCCTTCGCGGCGGCACCGGAGTCACTACGTCAACGGGCAGCGGTAGCAACGTTCTTTCATCGGGTCCGATCTTAACCGCACCAGTTCTGGGCACCCCAGCGGCAGGCAGTATCCTCACCAACTGCACCGGCTTGCCTTTAGCCACTGGCGTGTCTGGTACTTTACCCGTCGGTAGCGGCGGCACCGGAGTCACTACGTCAACGGGCAGCGGCGACAACGTTCTTTCAACGTCTCCGATCTTAACCACACCAGTTCTGGGCACCCCAGCGGCAGGCAGTATCCTCACCAACTGCACTGGATTGCCCGTGACAACTGGAGTTACTGGGCTCGGTACCGGAGTAGCGACTTTCCTCGCAACTCCGTCAAGTGCGAATCTAGCTACGGCAGTTACGGGTGAGACAGGATCGGGTGCGCTTGTATTCGCTACGTCCCCGACTTTAGATACCCCTAACTTAGGAATACCTACTGCTGGTGTCCTAACTAGTTGCACTGGCTTGCCTGTGACAACTGGAGTTACTGGGCTCGGTACCGGAGTAGCGACTTTCCTCGCAACTCCGTCAAGTGCGAATCTAGCTACGGCAGTTACGGGTGAGACAGGATCGGGTGCGCTTGTATTCGCTACGTCCCCGACCTTAACCACACCGGTATTAGGCACCCCCGCTTCCGGTAATCTCACCAACTGCACTGGATTTCCTGTAGCTGGCGTTTCTGGACTTGGTACCGGAGTAGCAACTTTCCTCGCGACTCCGTCAAGTGCTAATCTAGCTGCGGCAGTTACGGGTGAGACAGGATCGGGTGCGCTTGTATTCGCTACGTCCCCGACCTTAACCACACCGGTATTAGGCACCCCCGCTTCCGGTAATCTCACCAACTGCACTGGATTTCCTGTAGCTGGCGTTTCTGGACTTGGTACCGGAGTAGCAACTTTCCTCGCGACTCCGTCAAGTGCTAATCTAGCTGCGGCAGTTACGGGTGAGACAGGATCGGGTGCGCTTGTATTCGCTACGTCCCCGACTTTAGTTACCCCCAACTTAGGAACACCTACTGCTGGTGTCCTAACTAGTTGCACTGGCTTGCCTTTAACCACTGGCGTTACTGGAGTACTCCCAATCGATAAAGGTGGGACTAACTCATCAACAGGCGTTGATCTTACAGCAGCTTTAGTTACTGGAATTCTTCCCATTTCAAAAGGTGGTACTGGTAATACTACAGGTACTTCAGTTATTGGCGAAACGGACACACTATCATTCAAGACTACTGGACAAACCACGGACGCTCTCGCTACGGGCGAGCTTCGGTGGAACGGTGAAGACAAGACCTTGGATCTGAAACTTGCTGGCGATGTCACACTACAAGTGGGGCAAGAGAATAATATTTACGTCCATAACGCAGAACCTGTCAATACTATCCCCAATGGTAGTGTAGTTTACATTTACGGTGCAGACGGCAACAATCCAGCCGTTAAGTTGGCCACCAACGCAGATTTCACGGCTAGCAAAACTTTAGGTGTAGCCACACAGAGTATAACGGCAGGCAGTCACGGTTACATAACTACTCAAGGTTTGGTTCGTGGGCTAGATACATCTGCGTTTTCATCGGGAGATTCTTTATGGCTAGGTGTCGGTGGAGTCTTAACCGCAACGGAGCCTGTGTTTCCAGCTACTTCCGTCCGTGTGGCACTTGTTGTGCGGGATGACGTGTCGCTCGGAAGTATTTTTGTCCAACCCCAACTCTTCTCGGACGGTCGTGTTTCCGGTCAATTTTCTTGGCTTACTAATACAACCAGTGGTCCAACAATCAGTGTAGTGGGTATGACATCCTCCTCTAATGTAATTATCCAAGAGCGTGATACTATTACTCCCGCCGCGAAATCCTACTCCACTTTATGTAGCTCAGGTAGTTTTGTGCCATACTCAAGCAATGCAACAAACATGTCTGGCCTGAGTTTCTCATACATCGCGTTTATCTAAAATGCCAATCTCTCCCCTACCCCAAGCACCGTATAGGCAGGACCGGAAAATCTTTCCGACCCCGCTCGTCACGGATGTCTTGTTCAGCGAGATTCGCGACTGCACCCGCACCGAGTTTCCTGAATACGGAACCCCGCACCCCAACGCAACGAAGTGGCCGCACCACAAGCTGATCTTCATCAAGTCGGTTGACATCGAGCGCGACGGATTGTTTGAGTTCTTCTACGCTGCGGACCGGGAGAACCAAGACCTTTATAATTACCAGTTCCAACAAGCGGACGTGGGCGGTACGAAGTTCGACTCAGTGGTTCGCACGTACGTCTCGGCCCGTTCCGACTTCTCCCCGACCAAGTACGCGATGGGCGCAGAAATGTCCAGCGACCCGAACGGCGTCTTTGAGGGCGTATACGTGCTGTCAGAGTACAAGCAAGTAGACGCGCAAGAGCAAACCCTAAACTCGTTGTACGTTACTGAACAGCTCACGTACATCAAAAAGGTCACGCTCGTTGAAGCGTTGTACGACGAGCGAACTGGCCGGGGGAGCCAGAACAAGAAAATTGCTTTTTATCGGGGCGAGTACACTCCCGAGTACCCAAAGAATACGGCTGGTGCAATAACCATTGAAGACATCTTCGAAGACCCAGCGCACCCGTACTGGGGCCTGCAATCTGCACTGACTAATATTTTTAGGGCTGGTGAACAGCTTTCTGATAATTGGTTCGCTGTTCAAGAATCGTATATCTCGCCACCCGAATCTAGTAACGGTCCAAGCAACCCAGCTAAACGTTTCGTGGTGACCCGACCGACGGCTTTCGTCACAGACGTTATTTTTGTAGAGACTGGCACGATGCCGGACCCTGTTCCTACCTACGGCTCGCCCCACTACGACACGGCCCAGTGGCCCAACCACAAGCTAAGCTCGATCAATCCCGCGTCGGGAGACCCTAGCGGGAGAATCTACGACTTTTATTACGTTGCTGACCGACCGTCTCAAGACCTCTACAACTTTCAATTCAGTCAGGCTGATATCGGCGGAATCAAGTTTGACTCGGTCGTTCGCACGTACGTGACGCCCAGAGCGGGCTACGTTCCTACGAATTACGTAATGGGTTCGGCAATGTCCAGCGCACCGAACGGGGTCTTTACCGGCACGTACGTGCTGTCCGAGTACAAGCAAACGGACGCACAAGACCCGATACTCAACTCGCTGTACGTCACCGAGCAGCTCACGTACGTCAAGAAAGAGTTGCTGGTACAGCACGATTATGACGATACCTTCGGCGCAAACCTAAAGACTATTCAGTTTTTGGCATACGCCACCGAAGTCTTATCGGGCACTTCAACTGCGGCACAATTATTCGCGTCCGGTTCTCCTTATTTTGGGGCTCAAGACAACGGCACCGTGCGTAGCGGAAAGCAACTCTCGGCAAAATGGTACGCCATTACGGAAGCTCAAGTTGTTCCATCGTTCATGCTGGGCGGCGGACGCACGTACTTCACCACAGTAAACTACAGTTGGCCCGCAGTGCTCTCGCCCGGCCTCGGCCAGTTCGATACGTGGGAAAAAAGAGCCGGAGGCAGTCAGAAATATTTCTCCCCGATTTACACAAAGAACGCTTATAGCGGACCGTGCCGGGCTATGATCCAAGAAACTTTTTCTAGGTCGCCGACCGGAGGAAACACGGCCAAAGCGATGGAGCCTTTGGCTATTAACATTTCAAACCCGTACTATTCGATCTCTATAGATGCGACCCTGCACCCGAACAGCAGCTTCCAGCTTTCAAACGGAACGACAGATCCAGAATTTGAATACACCGTCGCGGCATACAACATTCCGGCGACAATCCCCACCGCTCGTCCGACCGAGATTGTGGCCTCCGACGAAGTGAAGCCTTTTCGTGGAGGCTACTTGCGTCAAATTACGACCGTTTACGCACCAACAACGTAATGCTGTACGACGTCATAAAGCCCCAAGGTGATCCCAGCTTCGGGGTACTGGCGTCGAGCAACTTCTCCCAAGGCGGCTCAGGCTCTGGCGTAACTTACGTTGAGCGCAGCCGACCCGAGGCCGTTGGTGGCCCTCCTGATTATGCCGCGTTCTTCAGCACTTACGGTGGCGAAGACGGTAACACATACCTAGTGGGCGGTACCGTCACTGGAGGCACTGGAAATTTTGTTCAAAAAGACATCAAAATTTATAATGATGAAGGGGAACCCGTGCAGTCTTCTGGAAAGAATATGATACTAGGTGTTACCGGAAACGGGTACGTCCAAGACGGTGTTCTTTTACCGGGATTTACGGCTACAGCTATCTCTATTGCGTACGTCGCTATCCCCGCTAATACGCTTCCGACAGCTGCAAGTCCTTCAGGAAAGCGTTTCTATATCAACTTAGGTGTTTTCACCAAAACGGCGTTCATCCCATCTGGTCGGGGAAATTTTGTCGTGAATTTCTGTCCCGGCTCGTATAGTGTCTACCGCTTCTAAGCCATGTCCGAACCCGTTATCGAGACCCTAGACGAGTGGAATTCTCGGCTAACCCAGTGCGGTTGCTGCGGAATGCCGACTTGCCCAGCCCCCACAATGGACTGCCAAAGTTTAGTCGTGTATGCGATTAGTGAAGGGTATTTCAAAGGGTTCGGGGAAGGGGATGCGGTTTGGACGCTTTACGCGACCTACACGGAATCGTTGGTACAATCCTCAAACTATTCTGCAAACAATACCGATGGCCCCTTTTCCAGCGCCTTCACCTACGTGGGAACTCTGAATAAAAGCACCGCGTGGTCTTACTCGGGGAATATTAGCATCCAGAGTGATACTTTTTGTATCTCTGAAACCATTGATCCTCCGAGTATCACCTCATGCACAAACTCTTTGTCAGAGACGATTACTAGCTTCTACCAAGTGGTGGACGACGAAGCGGTTTACTATCGCGATGATTACAGTTACACTAGAACTCGCGAGGACATATCAGGCGATGATAACCCGGCGCACGCGGACTGGCAGGTAGCTGCGGACGCGTGGGACGCACAACCACCCGAAGAGCGCGAAGGCGAACGCCCGCCGGAGCCTGTTGAGGATTTCGCCGAATGTACATTTATAGATAACATTACTGAGACGTTCACCACGTTAGATGGAAATGTTACGGGATATCCCGTAACATATACTGAAGGTTTTCTAAGGGGACTTACTTCTTATTCTTATGGTAACGGAGAGTTTACAAACACGTTCACTAGGACGTATGGCGGCGGAATCGGGTATGCGGGATGGGTAAGCGCGGCCGAGGCACGGGTAGCTGCCAAAACATTTTCAGACTCGGAAGATCCAGAGTGTTATGGCAGTTACTGCCGTGCCTCATATGAACTCACCCCAGAGCCTGTCGCCCCAGAGCCGGAAGAACCCGTGGAGGGTGAGCCTCCACCCCCCGCACCCACAGCTCCCCCAGTAGACTTGACCCTTCAGGTAACAAAAGTGCGCTACCGCTGGCGCATACCCTCCACCCATGCTGGCACCTATTTCAAAATCACATGGGACGTGCTTACGGAACCGACGGAATACGGTGTGTGGAAGCCCCTCAAGGACGCCTTCGATCTGGCCACTGCCGCGCACGCCGCATGGGTTGCAGCCGGAAGCATCGGCACCGCTCCGACGATCCCCGCTAATCCAGAAGCTGCGCCCACTCCTGCCGCCACTATCGAAGCCGATCTCACATATACATGGGGTGGTCCCGGCGATACCGAAGACCCCGACGACGCGAGCTGGTTCTCGGACTGGTATGATCTCGCCCCGCCGACCGAGTCCGGAAACAAGCGCGTCGTGAACGTCCGTTTCGAGTGCTATGGGGTAAACGATTATGGAAACAAACCACAAGTTACCGGAGAAGCCTATGAAATCCCAGACTAAACCCCTTCCGCGCGTCTCGGCCAAAAAGTACGCTGGGTTGGGCGACGTAGTTGCGGCTATGGCTCAGCCTGTAGCCCGTACTTTGGACGCTGTAGCCGGAACCAATATCGCTGGATGTGGGGGGTGTGCCCGAAGACAGTCTTTGCTCAACGCTGCCGTTCCGTTTAAATGACTTGACCCGAGAACCTTGAATCTTTAATCTGCTTTCACTTATGGAAAAACGTTTTTCAAAGACAATTGTCAACCCAAAGACCGGTCGCGAGCGCACCGTTAAGTTTGGACAAGCCGGTAAAGCCGCAGACGGCGGGGACCGCATCCGTCCAGGCACCGCCAAGGGCGATGCGTACTGCGCCCGCAGCGCTAAAATCAAGGGGGACTGGAAATCGGATCCGAATTCCCCAAATAATCTGTCTCGAAAAAAGTGGCATTGCCAGGGTTCAAAATCCATGCCTTGACTTCTTTCCGACAAAAGCATAGAATCCGAACATGAAATCTAAAACACAAAAACAAGTTGCTTACCTTTTGAGTAAGGCGAGCCCATTGAGCTCAAATCAAGAAGCTAAGCTCAAGCGGGAACTTCATTCCGGGGCAGTTAAGGTCAAACCAAACGCTAAATAATTTAGTGAAGCCTATCCTCGTAAAGCCTAAAAGAGTTCCTTCTCCAGAAGAAATGCGTGCGGACCAGTTCGGCTTTAAGCCTGACGAAGAAGAGCCTGCGCCAGATTACGAGAACAAAGGCCTCGCGGACAAAGCTTTCGAAGTAATCCGCAAGCACGAAGGCTTCAGGGCAAAGCCGTACCTCGACACCAATAAAAATTGGACGGTCGGGATCGGCACCCTGATCGGCAAAGGAACCGACGCTGACCTCAAGGCCAGCCCGTTTTTTGGGAAAGAGATCAGCGAATCGACCGCCAAAGACCTAGCCACCAAAGCTATTGCTGAGAAGATTACGTTGGCCAAAAAACTCGTTGGGGCCGACACGTTCAAAGGTTTCTCACCAGATCTCCAGGCGCAATTGGTTTCTGGAGCTTACCGAGGAGACATCACCGGTTCGCCCAAGGCCCTGAAATTGCTTAGCCAGAATGACTTTGCCGGGGCCGCTCGCGAATTCTTGGACAACGAGGAGTACCGGAAAGCAAAAGCTGCGAAGTCAGGGGTGGCCTCACGGATGGAAGAGATGGCGGACGCACTCAAAAAAGAAAAGCCCGCGAGCTTCCAGAGCGCGGTTGAGGATCGCTTTAACCAATTGTCTGCGAACCGATGAAACTTGCAAAGCTAAGTTCTAAAGTTCAGAAAAAAGTTCGTTACCTCCTCGAATCGAACACGAACATAAATTCAACGCAAAAATCAGAACTTCGAAAGAAGATCCAAACCAAAGCCAAAGCCAAATAAGCCATGCACGCAACCACTCTAGGTCAACTCAGCCGAACTCTTTCCACGTACACGGGTCCCGGACAAAGCTTCGCGCCCATTCTAAACCAGGCTTTAGAGGTTATTTATGGGATGGGTATCTGGCGTGACCTGACCGTCGAGGGCTCTTTCGATTGTGGGGACGGATACTTCACGTTGCCCGACCAAGCTGACATGGTCTTGTTTGCTTCTGTGGACAACCAGCCAGCTCGCGTGCATAGCCTGTGGCACGACTACCGTGCAGCGGGAACCAACTATGACTCGACCTTGAGCTTCGGTTTGGTCGATGACGGGTACCGTCCGCTTTTAACTGAGATCTATGGAACCACCAACACTGGCACATTTTTCCTTACGCCAGCTTTAGACTCTTCTGATGACGTAGCGTTCAACTCAACCAACGGCGAGTCCGTAGTCGTGAAAGCTTACGCAACATCGGACGGATCTATTCTTCTTGGTAAAACCGCCACCGGAACTTCTTTCACCGTAGGCGCATCCGCGAACGGCGTCGAATCAATTCAGTACTCCGGCCTTCTGCACCGGTACGATTTGCGTTTGGGTTCTGCAACTGGAACAGTAGTTTCAACTTTTGGGCCCGGAGACGGAGTCGCACGCTTCCGGCGCTATCGGGTCCCTCAAGCGCGCACCGGATCCTTTGTGCATGTTCTCTGCAAACGTCGCTTTATCCCCGTTGAGGACGACGACGATATCGTTTACATTTCCCAGATTTCAATCCTTAAGCACGCAATGCTTGCCATCTTAGCTGAAGACAATGCTGACTTAGAACGTTCTGAAATCCATTGGGGCAAGTGCAGACAATACTTGGACGAGCAGCTCGACCAATATCGAGGTCCTGCGCGCCCAAGTTTGGATCTACAGCTTTATGGTGAGGGTATCTACGCTACCCGGAACCAGTACTAATCAGTCGCCTTGATTATCGAGACCTTCTTGCAGAGCCTGCTTGAAGATCTCGTACAATTCTTCAGGGTCATCAAAGTCTAGCTTTTCAAGGATGACGTCTGCGCAGGAGTGAATCCACACGAGCGCGTGTTCTTTGTCTTCCGGCTTTACTAGGCCCGTACACTCAAGGTTGAATTCAAGGTCTTCCTCATCTTTAGGAACTTTTAAGTTCAAATCCAGAGTCCACCCGGGACCGTATAGCACGAAGGTTAGTTTGTTTTTCATAGCTGCGTGGGAGTCCCTAAATTTCATTAGTCCTTGCTGATTTGAATTGTCCAGATTCTGCCGCTTCCCGTTGAGGTGCTGTGGATCTTACGGGCAGCAGTATTGCTTAGAGAGTATTCTTCCGCGCTACTGAGGTCCCGCTGCAAGCGCATCGGCTCGCGTACGACCGGGAAGCCCCGGAGCTCGTCAATGCGGTTGATCTCCACAATAAGCTGGGTTGTGGTCCCAGTCCACACATCGTGGTTCGGGTTAGCGTCCGAGTAGTACTTGAGGAAAATGTCTAAGAGCTCCGTAGATCCCTGTCTTGTGCTCGAATCCCGTGCAGAATTCTCAACCATTGGGTGGAAATAGCTTCGAGTCCCGTACCGGGCAGACCCCAAGACTGCTTGGTTTGGTTCGTAGTCCAGAAGCCATCGAGCAAAGAACGGCAGCTCTCGGCGGATCAAAGACTCCTGCTGTTCGTTCGGCAAGAAGTCTCGGCAAGAGTTTTGCGCGATTCGGAAAGCCATGAGCTTGTCCCGGTTCGAACTCTCCAAGGTCGGGATCATGCTCAGACTGTTCGCGTCTTCGTTCAAGGTAATGATCGCCCGCCCGTACCAGTTGATGTCTGTGCGGTCCGCGTACTTGGCTTCGACTTGGATCCTGGGATTCGCAACGAGCTTTTTGAGCATCTCGACAAACTTACGGTGGTCTGCAAAGTTCGTTGCGGACACCGAGTCATCAACGGTCCAAACCGGAACTTCGCTCAGGCCCTTGTTGAAGGTGGTCTTCGCGCTAAGGTACTCGCTCGCGTCAGCGTGGCCACCCAAAAGGTTCCCCACGATAAACTGGCTCAGCAAGGTCTTTCCCCGGCGAGGAGGCCCAGCAATGATCACTGCGTGACCGCTCAGTTGGCGCTTGTAATACGACGCTTGGTAGGCCCGGGAAAGCCAAGCAAACCAAAAGTCCAAGGGCATGCACCCAAGCTCGTCCGCGATCGGGTCAAAGAACTTGTTGAAGAAGTTGTAAAGCCACGGCCAGTCAGAGGGCTCCCCGGTGGCCGCAGGAACCAAGGCTTTGCAACGGCTAGTATTAACCAAGCGACGTCCATCCGATTCGATGATCAAACGCTCTTCGCGGAATACAAAGGGCGCTGCGCCGTCAACCCGGTTATGCGTGATGATGTGGTGCAGAGCAGCTTCGATCTCCGTGACTTTCTGGCCCTTCTTTTTATCTTGGCTGAAACCGGCCATCTTTAGGTGCAGAATGACGTTGTCCCGAATATTTCGAATTGGGCCGAGCGGGCCCGTGATCCAGAAGTCTCGCCCGTCGTACCAGATATCGCTGACGCCCTCGACCAAACGCTTGGTTTCGTACTTCTGGACAAAGGCGTTCCCGAAGATCTCGCGCCAAGAAATGAAGGGCGCTCCAGCCCGATCGCTGTAGCAGATCATTCCTTCAGGCTTAACCATCGCGCCTTCCCGATCGATGCCGTCCTCGATCCAGAATAAGGGGCCCCGGGAGCCTTCAATAAACTCGCCTTTCCAACGGTTTGGGAAACGCTCAGCGAGCTCGGTGGCGACAACGCTCAAAGGGACCGAGACGTCCGTCACTACTTTCTTCCCGGTACCGACTTTAAACAAAGCTATCAAAGCATCCGCCGCAGAAATCTTACCGCCAAAGTCTTTCCAGTTCGTCCCCGCTTCGTAGTACTGGCTCGGCTTTGTACTTGTGGCGTCGTATCCGGCGTAGAGCTTTTTAGCGTTCACGATCTTACTGAGCTGCTCAAGCACAAGCTCGGCAGTGTCTTCCGTGACCATCAAAGGCTCTTCGAGCTCCCAGATCAAACGCAAGTGGTCGGACCAGGTCTTAACGGCCCAGGTTGGCATCGGGCCACCGCTGCGTTTCTTTTCCAGAATGTCCTGCAAGTTTGCCCAGTCAACTGGGACGTCATAGTCCACAATGAAACTGTGAATCTTGCACGGTGAATTTTGAATTCCGACCCGCTCGTTCGGGTTCAGAGCCTCTACTCCCGAAATGAAAGCGTGACGGGTGTCCACGTTGGCGCACCAAGCGCGGAAAGAAGACTTGCTTTTAAGGTCTGGGTACTTGCTCGACCAAGTTAAGGGGTCGAACGGGGCGGCGGAATCGGATCGTAAGTTTGGAATGGAGTAGTATTTCATTGGTTCGAGGTCTTGGTTACAAGGTGCATGGTTCTGTGTCAAGCGAGATTATTTGGTATAAATTTTAACGACGTGGCCTTCGGCGTCCAGCGGGATGTCTGGAATCCAAGGGGGTGGGGTTCGCATGATCTGGGTGACGTCCGCCAAGGTTTGCTCAGCGTCCTCATCGAGGCATTCGATCACGACTTCGTCGTGTACGTGCAGAATGATCTTGTGCCCGGCCTCTTCGATCTGGCGCAGCTGGTAGCAAAAGATGTCTCGGGCGAGGCTCTGGCTACAATTATGTGCTACTAAGAGTTGGTCTTGGCTTCCGCGCACGACGAATCTATTTTTAGGTCCACAGTCCCTGATGTCGAATACCTGTTTGAATAACTTGGTTTCAAGGTGCTCGCTATTTCGAAGGATACCCCAGCATTTATTCTGAATAAAAGCGTCGATCGCGCAATTCCATTTTTGTCGGATTGATCTAAGACCCAACCGGGAATTCGTGAGCGTCGAGTATTCCGCATATTTTCCTGATGGGTTGACCATCGACAGTTTTCGAAAGAGTAGCCCTTGTTGTTGTCTATGCGATCTAGGCAAAGTCCTTCCAACCATGACGGGTACATTTGATCCCAAAATGCCTGAAATGAATATTGCCATTCTGGACATACTGTAATTCCACGACCTCCGTAGTTCTCCCAAGCCTGATGGCTTGGTAAACGACACCGGTCGTTCATTGATCGCCACACCGCAAAAAGTTTGTGTTTGCTTTTCTTGTGCGTAGACTTTTGGTCCGAAATTTTCGACGCAAGTAGTGGACAACTTTTTGAGCAAAACTTTCCAGTTATAATCTCTCCGGATAAACGATTCACTATTTTTCCACAATCGCACTTTAGTTCCCAAATAATATTTCGTTTGTGCTTTCCGATTGGCCTTACCGCTAAGCAGGTCCCAAATTTTTTTCCAGTATAATCTTTTGCTTTGTTTGTTAACTCCATGCGGTAAACGTACCAAACTTAATTCTAAGTGTCTAGCTTTTTCAGCAGGAACCCAACTATCTTCGATTAGGAATTGATGGTCTGGCGTGCATGTAATCCCGTGGCACTCAATAACTTCTTGGATACCCGAGTTAATTAAGCCCTTATGTTTAACAAAGTTTAAGCCATCCCAAAGCTCGTCGTCTAAGGACACATCTTGAATCTGTACCCACCCGCGTTGTTTCGATAAAACGCTAGTTTCGCCAACTAAGCAGTTCTCTGTAAGCATTCCATGCCATGGGCGAACTAGCATCGGCCTCCCGTTCCGGACCATCGTGCACACCAGAGCGTCAGCCGTTTTGTTGACTCCTTTGTAGTGCATCGCGTTCCCGCTCGGTAACTCAACGCGGTACTCCCCAGACTTGGAGGCCATCTTGATCTCACGCTCGAACTTGCGCCAAAGCTCGACAACCTTTTTCATCTTGGTCTGGTAAAGCCGAACACTTTTTGTGGCCTCGTCCAGATCGCACTTCATGATCATCGCGTACTTCTTTGCGGAAGCGCCGTACCCGCACCCGAGAACCATTCCCTTTACGGTTTGGCGCAGGCCCGGATCCAGTAACTTCATCGAGCCTTTATCCTTGGACCAAAGACCGAAACGGATCGCGAACGCTTCGTACATGTCTTCCGTATTTCGGATCTCGTTCAAGGTGTCCCAGTCCTTTGCCAGCCAGCACAAAGTACGAACTTCGATCTGGCTCAAGTCAACCACGACCAAGCTCGACCCTTCAGTACTCCTGATTTGGGAGCGAAGGTCCACGCCGAACATTTCTTTGCGCGGTAAGTTTTGCAGGTTCAGGTTTCCGCCGGAGCCCGAGAAACGCTTGGTGTGCGCTCCACAATACATCAAGCCGCCGTAGTACCGGTTGTCCATCGAGCCTTTTTCAAAAGCTTCCACTTTCTTCAAAAGCGCGTTGATCCTGCGGTAACTGCGGACGGCGTAGACCCACGGGAAAGTCTCAGCGTGCAGGTCGAGCCACGCTTCGCATTCCTCATCGCCCATAGCCCAGCTCTTTGGCGGGGTAATCCCCGCAGCGCGACACGCTTTATTTGCTTCGGTCCGGCTGAGCAGGGCCCCCGAGTCTTTCCACGGGATAGCCTCGTGAGCTTCAAAAAGCGAAACCCTAAGTTTCGCAGCGTTTTCGGAAATGAGTTCTTCGTCTACCGGCAAACCGCGACGGCAAATTTTGCGGGTGTGTGCGCTGTAGTACCGCTCGTACTCAGGCCATTGGCTCTCTAGTTCCTGCCAAAGCTTCAAACACCAGCGGCTGTCGTCCAAAGCGTAGGCGGTAACTTCGGCTTTGAACTCGGGGTCCATAAGGTCCCAGTCCAGGCCCTTCATATTGTCGCGTGTTTCTTTACTGAGCTCAACTTTGAAGATGTCTTTAACGGCGTTTTTCAGGGCCCGAGGCTTGCCCAGGAACGCTGTGAGGTCTGCCGTGCAGTGCCACTCTGCATAGTCTACAGAAGGCCACCAGCCTTGCTCAATACCGTACAGATACAGGCTTTCATCGAAGGATGCGTTATGGCTCAACACTCGTTGTCCAGCCAATTTTCCCCAGTCAAATTTGGCGGGATCGCCGCACCATTCATAGCCGTCGTCTGCAACGACAGAGACCATGTATGCGTCAAATTTAGGGTGAGCGAAATATCCTCGGGGACCGTAGACCGAGACGGAGCATTCTTTATCGTAGTAGGATTCGAAATCGACAGCGTAAGTAATCATAATGAGTATTTAAAAAGGTGCCTACCGCTTTGACACGATAGGCACCTTGAGTTTGATATTATTTCTTTCTAAGCAACTCAGTCAACAAGTTCGAATTCAAGCTGGTCAGCGTCTCCGCTGAGTTTTTTGATTTCGCTATCGATTGCGTTACGCACTGCACAGAGACCGTGTAGCTGGGTGATAAGCTTGCTGACGTTGTCTTCAAGCTCTTCGAGGACTCCGTTGATACTTGCAAGCTCTTGCTTGAGGATCGGGAGTGGATTGGGGTGTATTGCGATTTGTAGGCTCATTGTATTTTTGTTTTTGAGGTTTAACTTACTTCGACTGACCATTAACCATGCGGTTAAGGAATGCTACGACTTCTGGATCTTGTTTCTGGACACTACGACCGAGGACCGGCACAAACCAGCTGTATCGTCCGCGCTCCAGCAGCAAGGAACTGAGGTTCCAAACTTGGCCGGTAAGGCTGAGGTTAGGGTTTCCGGTGTGGAAACTATTCACGATCTTGAACGTGTGGTCGAATGCAAAGCTTTGAACGGTGAGCTGTGCGAGCTGGTAAGCGGTTTCGCCAACCAAGAACGGGAACAGCTCCGCAGCTTCTTCTTCATCAACTGAACCAGCCGTCGGGTCGTATGGGACCAAAAGAATGATATCAGCGCGGGGGATGATTGGGTAGCTACTTTCAAGTTTAAGCTCAGCCGCTTCCTTGGGGGTGCGGGCAAACTTCGCTTTGTACTCACCCTCGAACGGAACTTTTTCAGTCCAGCTCTTGGTGATCGACACCACCGTAACCGGCAGCTTTTTGCCGGGCTTTGCAATTGCTGCCCGACGATCTAGAACGAGGTCTCCGGGAGAGCCCTCGATCTCGCTCATCTTCTGGATGCAATTCAAACGTGGGACATGGAAGTCCTCCGAGTTGAAGCCTGAATTGTAGTTGGGGGCTACAATGACATTTTCAATTGGGGCGACGATTACTACTTCTGTTTCTGTTTCTTTTTTCACGATTTATGTATTCTAGTTTTTTGTGACAATCCATTATTTGTAGGCTGGCGTTTCACGTTTGGCCTTATTCTTGGGTCAAGGTAAACCTTTCGGTACCCCGCTCCAAAAGCTCTTCAGCTTCGAGCCTAAGCTCAAAGCTACGACTCCATTCAGTCTTCTTGCCTTTAGGTGCTTTCGATGCGTATAGGTCACGAATCTTAGCCACAGGAATTTGAACGAGATCTAAAATGTCGGACTGGTCAATTCCGAGCTCATTTACATATTCATAAAAAAGAGCTTTGTCAACGACAACTTTCGTTGCGCCCATGCTTTTTAAGCGGAGGCCCGGAAGCTCAAAGCCTTCCTTTGCTTTTTGCACGGCCTTTGCGCGAATGCCGTCCGCCCACTTCTCGACGATCGTGGCCACGATGTACAGCTTGGCAAGCGCGTCGAGGTCATCAATATCTTCGGAAATCAAAGTCCCTTCCGGCAAAACATCCGGTTTGGATCTTTTAACAATCTCGATCGCTGTGTGGCCAAGGGCTGGGCACCGGTCCCGGTGCAAGCAGTATTGGCAACCAGAGCTGATCTCAAGGTCATCAAGATCTGGAACTGATCGGTCGGTCCACTTCGGGCGAACCCGTTCTCCGGCAACAATTACCGAAGATAGCTCTTCGATGTACTCGGGCAGTCGGTCCCGGGAATACTCACCGATCAAAAGCTCGTTACGCTGGGGCAACGAAAAGCTTGCGAAGATCGTTTGAACTTCTGGGAATTGCTGAAAGACTCCAACGGCGTAAGCCTTGCTTTGCCAGTTTTTAGGCGGGGCATCGACTTGTCCAATACCCGTTTTATGGTCGTGGAGAACTGCGAAGCACCCGGCAACGGCCACGATGTCCGCTGTGCCGAACGTCTCGCAATTATTGAGCCCCATCTTCAAAAGGATTTCTTGGTGGATCGTTGGCTCTTCCCCCGCTTTGTCACGTAGGTACTGCAAAGCGGCCTCCATGTCTTCGATCAACTTGTTGTAGATCTCAACTTCTTTCTCATTGTGCAGGGCGCTCGGGTCTAAGATTTCAACGGCCTCATGGATTCGAGTGCCCATTTCGGCGGCGTCGTTAGTACCTCCACGGCTTTGCCATCCGGCGCAAGCGTGAACGTGCTTGAGCGAACTGGGTCCGAATTCTGCGTGTGGTCTTTCTGAATGGTCTGGTGTATTACTCATTTGCGTGCTAGGTGAAAAGTCTTAGTCTAAGAGTGTTTGTTCGTCAAGCGAAATTTCGAAACCGTGTAAGTCGCGTAAATTCTTGCACTTGCGGTTGATCGCGTTCATGACGGATTCTTCAACGGTGTCTGCGGCTACAACGATTTGCTGGAGCGCGTCAGACTTTGAACCGTTCCGGTGAATCCGTCCGAGGACTTGGATGTGGGACTTGGCGTTGAAGGTCGGGCTTATAAGGCTGACCCGGGGCCGGAGGCCGGTGATATCGTGCAACGATAATCCGGTACCACCCGCCTCGATGTTCGCAACTAGAACCTGATCTTGGTCCGCTTGAAAGCGATCGACAGCTTCTTGGCGAGCTTCAGCCGTTTGGCCACCTTGAATCGTGCGGCACCCTAGTGATTCGGACAACGCTTGTGCTGTGGCCCGGAAGTTCACAAAGATCACCACGGCCAAGCCTTGGTCCATGTAGTCGGTGGCCAGAGCTAAAAGATCCGGTACTTTATCCAGCTCAGCTTCTTGCCGTGCCCGTAAAAGACGCACGATGAAAGGTTCTTCGTCCGGGCTTTCCGAAACGACCTCATTTTCAATGTAGTTCACCAGATCATTTTCGGTCAGGCCCTGCTTTGAATAAGCAGCCCCGACAGACTTTTGGCATTTGACGGCGAGTACGTGAACCCGGTTATTTCGGAAAGAGTCCGGGAAATCTTCCACGGTCAGCCTAAAGCCGTTGAGGTTCTCTCGATAAATTTTCGAGCGAAGATCTTTCAGCTTTGTACGGTCTGCAAGGTACCAGCCGCCCCAAGTGTCTTGCTTGCACCCAACCGAGTACATCCAGCTCGTCCAGCTCCGAAGTTGCTCTTTTGAGTTGTTCAAAGAGTGCAGCCCTAAAGCGAAGCCAATGGCACGCATTTCAGTAGGGTCTTCGCAAGCGGTCGCGCTGAGCAAGTGGATACCAAGCCCATGCTGCTTTGCAGAAATCAGAAGCTGCGCGTTCTGGGTGAAAGCTCCTTTGCTCTTATGGACCTCGTCAAAGATCAGTAAAGTATTCGCGGGGATCGTCCAGCGCATGATCTTTTTACCGACTTTGTTTAGGTGCGGCGTGCGCCCGTTCCGAATCTGCTCGTAGTTCAAAATGAACAAAGGTTCGATCCCGTGCTCAGCGAACTCACGTTTCCAGTTTGTGATGACCGCTTTGGGGCAAATTACTCCCACAGGCCGATCTACTTTTTGGGTTAGATGAACGGCTACAACGGTCTTACCGGTGCCCACCACACTCGAATCTAGAGTAGCTTTGCCTAAGTTCTGAGCTTCCAGAAAAAAGTCCAAAGCCTTTTGTTGTGCGGGAAAAAGAGTTTTCATAGGGTATAAATGATCCAGCCAAAGTATTCGTAACCGCTCGGGTCCACGGCGTATCGCTCTAGTTCTACGTCCACAATTACGTTGTTTGGGAGCATCGGGCAATACCACGATAAAGGTACTCCCTCAATAAACTCGCTCCAGATAGGTCGGTCCACATCAAGGCTTACGAGCCACTTTCCGGGCGCGAGGAGTTTGAACTCTACGAGCAGGTTTTCTTGGTTCCAGTACGATATTTTCATTTGCGTAAACGGCGATCAAAGCCGCATCAATTATTCCATCGTGAGGCGTTTTCGAGCGTCCCACACACCAGCGTTGTTTTGGCCAACGCTGCGTTGCTTTAGCCAAAGCTATTGACTTTGTCAACCCCTTTGTTTTACGAACGCCCAGAATCGCGTCTTGCCAGTCCTTTACCTGAACCCTGATACAAGGTACTTGAAGCACGTTACATGCTCCAACGATCTTGCCGAAACTCAAAGCCATGCTCCGCATTGACGCGAGAGTGGGTGCAAAATGCAAGGGTTCCTCGATGGCGACGGTAGGGTTCGGGAACTGCTGAACCCACTTTAAAACTTCAGCCACGTTAATCTCATTCTTGAAACCGAAGGGTTTGCAAGGCATCGGAGCTAAAGCGATAATCTCTAAAGTGGTGCGGTTCAGGACACAAAGACCGCCGCTTAAACCGTTGTCAATTCCAATAATGGTTTGCATCCATTGGTATGTACATTGACAACGGCCTAAAGTCAAGCTTTCTGTTTTTTAGCGAGGCTGTTGAGCCTTACCTTTTCTAGTTTCTTGGTTCGGTTTTCGGGTATCGCGTAGTTTGCTTTTCTAATTTCGCTCAGACAACTGATGCATCTAGTTCGGTGGGACTCATAGAAAGCCCTTTGCGGCTTGTCTTGCTGACATCGACGGCACCATTGCAGGGAATCAGTATTCATCTTCGACTTTCTTTTTCAGTTCATCGAGTCCTTCCCAGACTTTCTCAAGTCGGTCAACAGCATCGTTTACCTGTCCTTCCAGCATCTCGTCAAACTGCATATACATGTCTCTCCAGCGTTCTGCTTCGGCTTTCCACAGCTTGTTCTCAACTACAAGCTCATCAATTCGTTTGAGCATTTGGTTGTAGTTCTCTTCATGTGCAGTAGCGCGGGATTTCCAGATTTCGGTTTCGTTTGTTTCCATTTTAGTTTAGGTAAATTTGGTTTAGGCTTTTGAGTATTCCAATAGAAGACTTGCTGCTACGAGAAGTGTCCCTTTGCAGCAAGGGTGGTCTTCAGCGGTGTGTAGAAGGCCGTTGATGATGTCGGATGTTTCTGTGTCTCCTATTAAGTGTAGGAACATTTCGGACTCACTCCATTTATCACAAGCATTTTTCAAGCGTTCTGCTTCGGCTTTCCACTCGTCTCGTTCGCGTTCTATTCTCAGGACTTGAACCGCAAGTAGCGTTGTGTTTGCTGGACTTACTCCAAGGTGTTCGCACAAACCATTTACGGCTTTGCGTAAATCATCGCGTTCGCGTTCCAGATTGTCGCGCTGCCTCTCCGCATCAATCATGCGTTCTTGCGTTTCGCCAAGTCGGAGTATTGTTTGATCCAGTTGATCGTCGTTGCCGAGGTTTTTCAATAGTGTTCTGCGCGTGTTCATAGTTCGTTCGGGGTTAGGGATTGGATGGCTTCTCTTGATGAGTGCATAGCGGACATATCAGCTTGCACAAGTGCGCCAAATTCTGTGTGATGTTCAAGCCGCTCAAGGCACTCCCTTAACGCCTCCGCCAGCCTGTCTCGCTGCTCCCGCGCCTCGTCGAGCTCGGCTTTGTAAATGAGTGATTGCATCGCGTTGTGCTCACGCTCCGCAGAGTATTGAATGGCGAGCTGTTCCCATTGGTCTCGTTCATTCTCCAGCTTGCGGGCGAAACTTAAAGAGCTTTCATTTCCGCCGCAAGCCGAACAAGACGTCTCATCCAACCCCTCTTCACGGGGGTCTTCAACGCTTGGTGGCTTCGACTTAGTTCTATTTTTGCTCATGATCTTGGGGCTTCGATTCGGGGTGGATGGACTCAGCGTTCGGCAGAATTGGAGACATCCAAAACTCGGGAGGATATTCCCATTCGTGGTATCGGTCGTCTTGCTGGTTGTAGATCGCCCATTCGCATGAGCCATCCATCCAGCGAGTCAGCATCCCCTTCAGCCACGTTGCCCATTCCGGCGACCACATGAGGATGTCGGTTTGTTCCCCCGGTTCTCCGGGGAGTCTGTCCGAGGTTCTGACCCAGCCGAACAAGTCGGTCGAGGCAACGGGCGGGGCGGTGTGTGTCGGAGTTTTCATGTGGTTAGAGAGTTTGATTCTGGTTCGGGGTGGCGTTGTCCGCCCGTGCCTCACCTATTGCGTTCTTCGGAGAAAGCGCGGATCGGAGTCCTTCGTATGCCAGCATGGTGTTGTGCCGACCCTTCGCGGCGATCAGGACGGTTGCTGCATTAACAGCCTCAGCCAGCTTGTCGCGCTGCCTCTCCGCATCAATCATGCGTTCTTGCGTTTCGCCAAGTCGGA